>Ga0210392_10000744_pt1 | contig 18483 bp, 14 predicted proteins | sample IncBWC30OmetaG_FD_161057 | JGI IMG/M metagenome (GOLD analysis project Ga0210392, IMG submission 161057) | Forest soil microbial communities from Barre Woods Harvard Forest LTER site, Petersham, Massachusetts, United States - Inc-BW-C-30-O ...
GTCCGGCTCGGACCTCCGTGCGCGCCGCCGTGGCAAACCAGAACGCGTCGGTTGGAATCCTGCGGCAGGAACAGGGTCCAACCATGATTGGCCGGACGCGGGGACCAGTGCTATCTTTCCACCCAACTTGGAGACAAGTGATGCGGCCATGAAAAATGACATCGCCAGCAAACTCGGCGTCACGATTTTGTGCATCGTGCTTCTCGCCGGCTTTGCCCGTGCGCAGACCAATCTGGTCGGTAACAGCGGCTTTGAAGCCGGACCAACCGGTCAGGGACAATTCACGGCTTGGAGCTGGCTCGGCCCGGCGGATAATTTCAGCAACTACGGCGTGGCCAAATCAACGGCGGCATTTGAAGTGGCCGAACAGGGAACCAACTTCGCGTATTTCCGCGGCCATCCCACGGACAATTCGCAGGATTGCCTGGGCACGGACGTCGCGCTCAAGGTCGGCGGGCTGTACACCATCAGCTATTATCTGGGCACGGATGGTCCGCTCACCAATGGCGCCGCCATGTGGGTGGTCATCGGCACCTCCTTCGGCATCAACCTGAGTGTGGACACGATGTTGACCGCGTTCTTCCCCAATTCCGCCAGTGCCCTGCCATATCAGAAATTCAACACCAACTATGTACCCGCAACCACCGGGCAGATCCTGTCGTTCCACGGCATCAATGCCACCAACGGCATCGCCGTCACGAACGGCATCCTGCTGGATAACGTCTCCGTGGTGCTGGCGTATCCGCCGTTGAACATCAACCGTTCCGGCCCCGGTTCGCTCGTGTTCACCTGGCCGTTCACCAATACCGTGTACCGCCTGCAAACGAATGCCTCGCTCCGGACGACCAACTGGGGAACCTTGTCGAACCTGCCCACGGCTGTGGGAGCCACCAATCAAGTTATTCTCCCCGCGCCCGCCGGCACCCTTTTTTACCGGCTAACGCTGCCTTAATGCAGTAGTCAGTTCACATCATCTGCGGCGTCTTGGAATGCCAAAAAGAGGGTGGACAGAAATTTACGCGAGGAATAGAGTTCAAGTGCGAAACGAGTCAGGCGGTAGCATAATGCTTAACATGAAAACGCCCATATCAACCTATGTGTTGGAGCCGAGATATTGGTATTGGTCGGCGATAGAGTTTTATAGGGTTGTCAGGTCTCGCTGGATCCTGATAGTGAGTATTACATTTGTGGTTGCTGCCTTCAGTGTAGGCATTTCATATTCATTGCTTCCAGTGTACGCCTCGACTTCCAAAATCAAGATAGCCGAGGACGAGGATATCATTGGGTCACATTTTTCATTTGAGCGATAAACAAGCCGTCTAATACGGAGATAGGCTGCAAATCATCCAACGAATTTTGCCCCGCGCCGCGGTTTCCATTCCAAGCAGCAAAATAAAAAACCGATGTCCGGATTTCTCCAAGCATCGGTTTTTATTTTTAGCTAAAATCAGCTCGCCTTCACCGCCGCCACGAGCGCATTGAGCGACGCCTTCGCATCGCCAAACAACATGCGGGTGTTGTCCTTGTAGAAAAGTGCGTTTTCGATGCCGGCGAAACCGGCGGCCATCGAGCGCTTCATCACGATGCACGTCTTGCAATGGTCGGCATCGATGATGGGCATGCCGTAAATCGGGCTGGACTTGTCCTCGTGCGCGGCGGGGTTCACCACGTCGTTCGCGCCGATCACCAGGCACACATCCACGCGGTCCATCGAGGGATTGATCTGCTCCATTTCGATGAGCTGGTCGTAGGGTACATTCGCCTCCGCGAGCAACACGTTCATGTGACCGGGCATGCGGCCGGCGACCGGATGGATGGCGAACTGCACCTCGATGCCGCGTTTGCCAAGTTCGTCGGAAAGTTCGCGTACGGAATGTTGCGCCTGCGCCACGGCCATGCCGTAACCGGGGACGATGACGACCCGTTGGGCATACGCCAGAAGTAGCGCCACCTCGTCCGCCTGGATGGGTTTGACCGTGCCAGCGGGACCGCCGGCCGCGGCTACCGCGCCGCCGCTGGAGCCGAACGCGCCGAACAAAACATTGGTGACCGGCCGGTTCATCGCCTTGCACATGAGCAGCGTGAGCAGCGTGCCGGAGGAGCCGACCAGCGTACCGGCGACGATCATTGCGGTGTTGTTGATGGCAAAACCGTCCGCGGCCACCGCGAGGCCGGTGAAAGAGTTGAGTAGCGAGATCACCACCGGCATGTCCGCCCCACCGATGGGCATGACCATCGCGACACCGAAGAACAGCGCCAGCCCGGCCATGACCACAAAGGCGGTGATGGCGTTGCCGCCCGTGGCGTTGAAGGTGAGCCAGCCGGCCAAGCCGAGGATGACGAGCCCGATGAGGCCGTTCAAAATGTTCTGGCCGGGAAACGTCATCGGTTTCTCAAATTTTCCCTCCAGCTTCAAATACGCGATGATGCTGCCGGAGAAGGACAGCGAGCCGATGAGCGTGGCGAACAGCATCGGGATGGTGAAGGCCGCCGAAGTTTCGTGCACCGCCGGGAGCGTGACACCGGCAATTTCCGACGAATGAGCATTCTTGATGAATTCCAAACTTGCGACCAGCGCCGCCGCGCCGCCGCCGAGGCCGTTGAACAGCGCCACCATCTGCGGCATGGCCGTCATCTTGACCGAGTACGCGCCGATGGCGCCGATGATGAGGCCGATGACAATGCCGATGACGATGAGGGTGTAATTGAAGCTCCAGCCGTGCGACCAGACATTGCTGCCGTCGCGGTTGCACAGGATGACAAAGCCGATCACCATGCCCGCCGCCGCCACGAGGTTGCCCATCCGCGCGGTCTTGGGCGAACTCAAAAATTTGATGCCGAGGATGAACAGGACCGCGACGCCGATCAAAATTAAGGAGGTGGTGGAGCTCATATCATTTCTTCTTCTTGAACATCTGCAGCATGCGGTCCGTGACCATGAAGCCGCCGAAAACGTTGGCCGAACCGAACACGACCGCGACAAAGCCCAGCGCCTGCGCCAGCGTGGTGCTCGCATCGGCCAGCACCAGGATGCCGCCGAACAAGATGATGCCGTGGATGGCGTTCGTGCCGGACATCAACGGCGTGTGCAGCATGGACGGCACCTTGGAGATGACTTCGATGCCCACAAAGATCGCGAGGATGAAAATAAATAGAATGTTAGTATCCATAGCAGTTATATCTTTTTTTGGGGGGTCCGCGGGTCTAAACGCAAAATGACTAATGACGAAGTTCTAATGACTAAATAATGACAAAACCCGAATACCGAATGGACCTTGAGCGCGCTGCCCGGCCATTCGTCATTCGTCATTGGAAATTGATTCGTCATTAGGTTTTAGGAATTAGTCATTTCACCAGCAATTTTTCATTCACAATTTTACCACCATGGGTGACCAGGCAGCCTTTGATGATTTCGTCGTCGAGCTTGAGAACAAAGGTCTTTTCTTTCTTGTCCCAGAATTCCTCGATGAGGTTCACGAGGTTCGCCGCATACACCTGACTGGCATGCAGCGGCACGCGGCCGGGCAGATTGGCGATGCCGATGATCTTCACGCCGTTGCGGTCGGAAACTTCGTTGTATTTGACGCCCTCGACGTTGCCGCCCGTGTCCACCGCGAGATCCACAACAACGCTGCCGGGCTTCATGGCATTGAGCATTTCCGCGGTGACGAGGATCGGCGCCTTGCGCCCGAACACCTGCGCGGCGGAGATCACCACGTCGGAATCGGCGCAGGTCTTCTTCATCGCCTCGCGTTGTTTCTGGATCTGTTCCTCCGTCAGCGGCTTCGCATAGCCGTCCTTCGTCTGGCCGGTTTCGCCGATGTCGATCTTCAGGAATTGCGCGCCGAGCGACTTCACCTGCTCCTCCACCACCGGCCGCGTGTCGTACGCCGTGACCTTCGCGCCGAGACGTTTGGCGGTGGCGATAGCCTGGAGGCCGGCGACACCCACCCCGATGATGAATACCTTCGAGGGCAAAATGGTGCCTGCCGCCGTGGTCATCATGGGGAAAATCTTGTTGGAATAGCGCGCAGCGAGGATGACCGCTTCATAACCGCCGAGGTTCGCCTGCGAGGAAAGCACATCCATCTTCTGCGCGCGGGTGGTGCGCGGGATGAATTCCATGCTGATGGCGCTTACGCCGCGCTCGGCAAATTTCTGGACCAGCTCCTTTTCATTAAAGGGGTCGAGCAAGCTGGCGTGGACGCAACCGGGCTTGAGCAGCGCGATGTCCTCCGCGGACGGCTTGCGCAGCCGCAGCACGATGTCGCCGGAGCTGAGGAGCGCCTGGCGGTCGGTCGTGAGCGTGGCTCCGGCCTTGGTGTAAGCGTCGTCGGGAAACCCGGCGGCGGTGCCGAGGCCGGCCTCGACCTCCACCTGGGCGCCGAGTTTGACAAGTTTGGCGGCGGAGTCCGGCGTCAGTGGCGCACGGGTTTCGCCCGGGTGGGTCTCGCGGGGTACGGAGATTTTCATGGCTGCAAATCTGGTTGCAAACTACCACTGCCATCCCGTGTGTGAAGACCGTAATTTGTCTTTTCCGGTTCGATTTTTGGCGCACCGTCGACGCGCCAAACAATCTACTTCACCCATTTCACTTCACGGGCCGGCTTGTATTCCCTCATCCGCTGCAACATTTTTTCCGGCCCGTCGGCCACCAGCACCAGTTCGCGATGCTGCGGCCGGATGAAGCCTTCATTGCGCGTATGGTCAAGGAACTCCAGCAGGCTGCGGTAAAATCCGCCAATGTCAAGCAGGCCAAACGGCTTGGTATGCCAGCCCAGTTGGCCCCACGCCAGCACCTCAAAGAACTCCTCGTAGGTCCCATAGCCGCCCGGCAGCGCGATGAATCCGTCCGCCAGCTCCGCCATCAGCGCCTTGCGTTCATGCATATTCTTCACAATGCGCAGGTCCGGCAGTTTTTCGTGAACCACCTCCTTGATGACAAGTTTCTCCGGGATGACGCCGATGACATGGCCGCCGTTCTTTAAAACCGCGTCCGCCACGATGCCCATGAGCCCCACCATGCCGCCGCCATAGACCAGTTCAATCTTCTCCCGCGCCAGCAGCGCGCCAAGTTCCTGCGCCGCCGCCGCATATTCCGGCCGGGCACCCTTGTTTGAGCCGCAATAAACGGCGATACGTTTCATGAATAAAACTTTTAATCCGGCGGCCCCGTTAAGGCAACAATAACACGCGATAAACCTTCATGCCCGTGGCCGACGTGTCCGCGGTGCTCAGCGAATAATCCGTTGCGGTCATCGCCACGCCAAGATCGGTCCAGTTGGCCGCCGTCAGGTCGGCTTTGTACTGCGCCTGATATTTTTTCCCGATGACTGTATCCCAAGTGATCGTGGCCGTATGTGCGCCGCCGGCCAGTTGCAGCGACAGTTTGAACGGCACCACCACCGCCCGCACCAGCTCGTTATAGGTGTCCGCCACGACCAGCGAGCCGTCCGCCGCCACGACCAGGCCGTACGGGTTGAAGAACCGGCCCACGCCATTGGTGCCATTATCCGACCCGGCCACGCCCGCCGACCCGGTGACCGTGCTGACGACACCATTCGTCGTGATCTTGCGGATGGTCTGGTTGAAGGAATCGGCCACGAACAAGTTTCCTTTTTTATCAAACGCAAGTTCCGCCGGGTTGCGGAAACGGGCCATGCCCACATCTCCGTCCGTCGTGCCGTCCTGGCCAGCCGCGCCGGCATAGGTTGTCACCACGCCGGCCGTCGTCACTTTGCGGATGGTGTGGTTATTGCCGTCGCTCACGAATAGGATTCCGCCCGCGTTGAACCGCAGGCCGCACGGCGAATTGAACAGCGCATTGGTGCCGGTGCCGTCCGTGCTGCCCCAGACCTGCGGGTCGCCGGCGATGGTCGTCACCGTGCTGCCGGATATTTTCCGGATGCAATGATTTCCGCTGTCCGCTACATAGACCGATCCATCGGACGCCACGACGATGCCCAACGGTGAATTGAACAGCGCGGTCCCCGTGGTGCCATCGAGAAATCCGCCAACTCCTGCGAAGCCTGCGTAAGTGCTGACCGCGCCGGCCGCCGTGATCTTGCGGATGACGTTATTTCCGGTGTCGCTGACAAACAGATTGCCGGCCGCATCAAACGCCAGCCCGTTCGGCGTGTCGAACTGCGCGCTCGTGCCGGTGGCGTTGACTAAGCCCGCCACGCCAAGCTGGCCGGCGAAAGTGGTGACGACGCCCGCAGTCGTGACCCTGCGGATGGCATGGTTGCGCGAATCGGCGATGAAATAATTGCCGCTTGTGTCCGCCACGATCGCCGCCGGGTCGCTGAAGAGCGCGTTTGTCCCCGTGCCGTTCGTCGCGCCGCTGACCTGCGGCTGGCCGGCGAGCGTGGACACGGCATCCTGCGCGCGCAGCACTGATGTGAGCGCGGACAAAATCAGGATGACGGACAATTTTTTCATTGGCCCCGGCGCATCAATCTTTCGTTGTCAGCCGGTGGCGGGGTTTCGGTTTCCGCCACCGTCTTGAATTCCGCTGTCGGTTTCAATTCTTCGCCCGATCGCGTCACGAGTTTGCCGTCGCGGGTGGAAACATTTTCCACGGTGTAAACCTCGCCGTCGCGTTCATAGAACTTTTTCATCTCATCCAGCTGGAACGGGCGCGAGCCTTTGCGGCCGAACACCACGGTCTGGTTGCCACTCTCGTCCACCACGCGGTCACGGTCCAGTCCGCGGCCGACGGCCACGGCGGGTTCTTTCGTCGGGAAAGTTGAAATCAGCTTCGGGTTCGGCACGGGACTGAAGCCCATGTGACCCGGAACATTTTCCGGCGAGATCATCTGCAGGATGGCGAGCCCGTTCTTGCCATCGGCCACCATGGCGAACATCGAGGCGTTCACGGAGCCGATCTGCACCGCGCGCGTGTCGTTCAATTTGCCATCCGCGTTGTACATCCGTTCCAGCTTGGGTTTTTCCGGGTTGGAAATATCGATGAACGCCAGCCCGTCCGCGCCGTCGGCAACATAAGCATATGTGCGCGCCAGATAGAACCGTTGCGCATTTTTTAGCGGGATGAAGGCGTCCGGAATCAACTTCGGTTTCACCGGGTCGGTGACGTCCAGCACCTTGAAGCCTTCGTCGTCCGTCACGAACGCATAGCGGAACTGCACGCCGACCGCGCGCGGATTTTTCAGGCCGGCGGTCAATTCACCCGCGAGCATTGGCGCTTCCAGCGCATCGTTGCGGAGACCAACGACAAACAAGCCGCTTTTGCCGACGACATAAAGGTTGGTGCCGGCCATGAACGAGTGCATCGCGCCTGTCAGTTTTCCATCCGGGTTGAAGCGGATGGTCTTTTCCTTGTCGAAGAAGTTGTTGTCCGGATTGCCGTCCAGCAACGTGCCGACAGTCACCATGACCAAACCTTCCTCGCGGTCAGTCACAAACACCCATGCATAAAGCGGGCTGACCGGCTGCTCCTTGTTCTCCGGCTTGCGCGAACGCAGCGGGTCCACGCCCAGCGTGCTCGGTAGCGTGACACTCGTCGCATATTTCGTGCGGACGTACGTGCGCTGGCCCAGCGGCGAGACCGGCGCGGTGCTGATGCGCTCGGAGAAATCTTTCTGGTCGATGTTCGCAACGTCGAACACCTCAAAACCGTCCGGGCCGTTGGCGGTGTAGAGATATTCACCGCGCTGGACGAGGTCGAGGATCTCCGTCGCCTCCTTGTGCTCGCCGTCATGCAGCACGCCGTGATCTTCCTCGACGTGTTTCTTGTAATTGTCCGGATATGCCAGCTTGTGCAGATGGCTGCCGTACGGGGCTTGCGGTTCATCCTGTTCCGTCCAGATGACGGCATCGAGCCCGCCCTTGCCTTCGCCGACGTATGCATAGCGACCGAAGAAATTCACCGTGCCCGTGCCGAACCCGAGCAGCGACGTGAGCCACGCGTTATTATCGTTCGCCTTGGCCACGTGGCAGTCTTCGCAGTTCTTCGTGGTGCCGACACCGCTGGTGGTATGCGGCAGATGCGGATTGAAAGCCTGGCCGCTGTAACCCTCCGCGCTGATGGTCTGCTGCTGCGAATAGACCCAATCGCGGTTCGCATTCTGCGAACTCACGATGACCGCGCTCGAGGAACGCAACACCGCCAGCCGGTTGCTCTTGTAACTCGCATCCACGCCCAGTTGGAAAACATCGTCGCGTATGACCTGCGGGTTGTAGCTGGTGAAATTGCGCGTGGTGGTGCCTTCAAATTTGTTCGCGGCAACCCGCTGGTTCGCGCGCATCGGCAGATGACAGCCGAAGCAGCTCGTCGCCCACGAACTGTGGCAGACCTGGCAGCCGACGTTGGAATTGTCATGCGCCAGGTCGCGCGGACATTTTTCCGGCTCCGGCACCACGCCCCAGTTCTGACCATCGCGCTTCAGCGTTTTCGCGTACGCCGACTTGGCGTTGTAGTGCGAGGATGTCGGATCAATGGTGTCGATGGTTTGCGGCACTTCCCAGATCATGTCCGGCGACATCGACGAACGCTGGAATAATTTGTTGCCCTGCCAGTAAAAGCGCGGGCCATACGCGGTGTTATCGGCGCGCAAGTCCACGTTCGAGATGGTGGTGCCGGTCCAGATGCCGCCGTTGCCGCTGGTGACGAGCGTGGGCCGCTTGTTGATGGTGCCATGGCAGTCGATGCACTCGATGGTCGTCGCAGCGCGTGGTTCGCCATAGAGCAGGCCGTTGCCGTGGACATCCACATCGAAATGGCAATCGGCGCATTGCATGCCGTGCGCGAGATGCTCGTCCTTCAGGTGGACGGCCTTGGCAAATTTCTGCGGGTCATCATGCGGGATGATGTTGTCATCGCGGTCCCGGAGATTGCCCTCGCGGTCGTGCTTGAACACCGCGCGGAAGATCCAGCCGTGGCCGTGATAATCGGCGAACTGCGTCTCCTTCAGCTTCGGATTCAGCTCGGAAACCTTTTCCAAGAAATCCAGATCGCCCCAGAGACCGCGCGCGGCGGCGGCCTCAGGATTGTCACGGAGGGACCGCACCAGTTCTTCCGGCGTGGGATTTTTTTGCTTGGCCGGATACATGAATTCGCCGTCGCTCTCCTGGTCCCACCACGTGTAGCCGAGATACGGATTCACAAACAGGTTGCCTTGGTGCATGTGGCACGTCATGCACTGGCTCGTCGGGATGGCGCGCGTGAACTGGTGGATGATGGGATGACCGCGCTCATCCTTCCGAATGGCCTTGTCGGCGGTGAAGCTCAAGCCCTGGTTGCCATATTTGGCATACCAACCGGATTGCGAGGGCGAACGGTCGTTCGCATAGGCGACGTGACACGCCGTACAACCGCTGCTGCGATAATCGCCGGGGTGATTGTTTGAGCCCATGAAATCGAGCAAGGGATCATGTAGACGCGTTTTCTGCAGGTTGAGGTACACCGGGTCGATGCGGTTCAAGGTGCCAAGGCCGCGTTCGCTCAAACGGCGCGAGGGCTTGCCATCTTCTTCAAACGGATCGGGACTGCCCAGCGAAAGTTGTTTTTCACCGCCGCGTTCAAAAATGCGGAGGAGGTTGCTCGGCGGCACGATCTCGAAGCGCGGCAACGGGTCGATGAACGGCAGGATGCCCCAGCGGTCGGTCATGTTCTTTGTGACCGGAACGGGGCTGTCGAGGCGCAGTGCCGTGCCATCCGCGCCGTAGGCCTGGCCGAAACGGTAATTTTTATCCGGGGACGCGCCGTTGTTGTAGAGTGCCGCACCCCAAAGCATCGCGCCGTGCCGCATCATGCTGTGGCTGACATTATGGACGATGTCCGCATGACAGGGCGCGCAGGTTTTTTCCACGACGCGCAAATCGCCGGGATTCACGAACTGAACGAACTCGGCGGACTCGTGATTGAGCAAAACCGTGGAGTCATTCGGATTCGCGGAGCTTTGCCAAAACACAGGGTTGCGCGGGGCAACGTGCGCCTGGGTCTGTTTGAGACCGGGCGTGGGGTTGCCACCGTGGCAGTCCGTGCAACCCAGCACGACATGGGGCGAGGCGTGCATGGATTCGCTGCCGACGTGGCATTCGAGACAGCCACGCGATTTTTTGTCCGCCTCGGCCTGCGATTGGTCGATCCAGTTGGGCTTGGGCAAGGCATGCGCAGTGTCAGCTGGCAAGGTTTTAGAAACAGAGATTTCAGGACCGGAGCCATCGGAAGATTGAGCGAACGAAGAAAAGTTAAACGAGACCGCGACGACGCACACGAGCAACCCGGCCGCGCGGCCCAGCCAAGAAGCGGGGAACGATTCCCCCTCTCCCCGGGGGAGAGGGCCGGGGTGAGGGCGGACGTCATCCGCAATGAACCCCAAGGTCAAATGTGGTTTCGTTTTCATACTTCAATAGGTGAATGTTATCGCTATCAGCCCGCTGTAAAGAAAATCATCGACGGCACCCTTGCGGTCAGTGCGGTCAAAGCCCGGCACGGGGTCGGTGCTGGTCTTGTAAATGTCCTTGTACCCCTGCCCCGGAATCAACGCGCCGAAGCCGGCGGAGAGGATGACGTTGTCCGTGAGCAGCGGGCGATACTGGATGCCGAGGCTCAGGTCCCAGCCCACTTCGCCGTTCACCTTGTCCGTGAGCAGCGCGGTCTTGATGGTGTCCGTCTCGGCGAAGCGGATGTAATTCGCGTTGAGAAACGTTCGCAGCTTCGGCGTGACGTCAAATTCCCCGCCGAGGCCAAAAATGAAGACGCCGGGATTCACAAAGTTCGCCTGCCCTTCCGTTTTGCTCGTGCGCAAATCCGGCACGAGGCTGCTCGGGGTTTTAAGGTTCACGAGAGTGCCACCAAGATTAAAACCCTGGCGCGTCCAGTAGCTGAACGGGCCTCCGGTGAAATTCGGATTGTCCACGATCGTATCGAAGCCGCGCCCGGTGCCGTCGGTCGTGTTGCCGTCGCCGGAAGCGTAGAGGAAGGAAGCTTTGTAACGCGCCCAGTTGCGATCGTAGGAAACTTCGAGCGCGGCCATCTGCGCGTTGATATCCACGCCGTGACCGGCGAGACCATTGAACTCATCGCGCCCGAGCGCCTGATAGAACTGGTGCGTGACATTGAAGCGGCCGATGTGACCGTCGCCGCCCCAGCCGAGATAATACACATTTTCGTTGTGCGCGCGCACGGTGCCGATCGGTTCCGGCCGCACGATGTTGCCATTCTCATCATAGTGCACGCCGCCGTGGTCGAAGTTCGCGAGGAAGCTCCACTCCGCAGTGTAACCGTGCCAGATAAAATCCTGGCGGTACAGGTTGGCGACGACGACCTGCTGGTTACGCGGGTCGAAGGTGTTCAACTCGGAGTCGGTGTCTTTCTCGCGCATGTCAAACACCGCAAGGTTGTATTGGTAGAGGTTGTTGTCGTAGTTGCCGAACAGCCGGACGCCGAGGTTCACATCGTTGAACAGGAAGCCGCGAAAGTCCGCGTTGAAAGGCTGGTAACCCACGCGCATGGATAGAAAATCATAATTGTCGGACAAGTCGGCGAGATGCACTTCCAGAAACGCCTGTTGCAAGGCGAAGAAAGTCCGCGTGCGTTCCGTGTGCTGGGTGGCGCGGAAACTGTCGGCGGGCCCGGTCTGGCCGTTAAGCAGACCGCCGATGTCGCCGGGATTTTGCACGCCGCCGTTGTTGGGTGGCGGTGAGTTGTTATTGCCACCGATGGAACCGCGCGGATCCGGCGAGACCACACCGGTCTCGTTCGCATCAACATAGTTGACGTTGAAAACGGGTTCCAGCTTGAGGGCCCAGTCCACGGGACGGAAAACTGTTTCGCCTTTGAACAGGTTGATTTCAAAACCCAAATTGTTCTGGATGCTTAACTGGTCGCTCTGGCCGTAAAATTCATATTCCCCCGCCGTGGCCGTGCTGACGCCGCTGGCGGTGGGCACGCGCTTGAATTCCGTGATGGTCTCGGCCGAGGCGGTGAGGTCGAGAAAAATGTCCTGACCGTAGATGGGCACATCGCCCTTGAGCAGGCTGCGCTGGTACGGATACCAAAGATAGGTGTCCGGTGATTCAAACGGCGACTCGATGCTGCCGCTCGTGTAGCGTTTCCATGGCGCAAAACCGATGCGCCAACGGTCGGGCACCGGCTCGGTGTTCGTGGGATAACTGAACTGGCGCAGCGACGGCTCCACGCGCCACTCCTTGTCCACGCGCAACTCGCGCCGGACATTTTGGCGCGGCAACTTCAACTCGTCCGGCAACGGCGCATCGCCAAAGCTGCGGTTGGTGGATTCCGACACCGGCACGATTTCCCCGAGGCGCGAATTTTCGCGGGGCAATTCCATGCCGACGGGAACCGGCGGCGGCGTGAACAGCGGCGGCGCGGCGGGTTCGTTGAACAACGCTGGCGGCGCGTTCGACGGCGTTTGCAAACTCGCGCCGGGGTCGGGGTTGAACTGCGGTTGGGTGAGCGAGTTGGTGACGATGATGACGTTGTGGACCCAGCGGACATCCGACGGCGGCGGTTCGGGAAGCTGGACCGGGTTCGGGTCGGGGCTGAAATGTTCCGGCGAGGCGGGCGGCAGGTTGGTACTGACGGCCTGTTCCGGTTTTAGCGTGTCCGCCGGTCTGACGGGCAGGCTGGTGAGCAAAAACAGGCCGGTGAAAACAATCCGGTTCCAGTCGTTTCGCTCGGCCATGGGTTCAGGCGGACGCATCCACCCCCATGAGAATTTGTTTGGCCTGATAAATCAAGCGCAGACCGGTCCGCAAACGATCAACCGGCTCAAACTTCACCGATCCACTTGCGGTCTTCCCAAACGGCCTTGATGGAAGTCAGGTTGCGGCGGTCGAAAATGTTCTTCGCGGCGGCGCCCACGTTCCCTTTTTTCAGGTTATTGAAGGCGTCGCTGGCGCTGATGGCGACATATTGGAGGACGCTCGGGTCGCGATAGCAGTCGATCATGCACTTGGTACAGCCATCGCGGATGAGTTTGGAATCGTCCCAGTCCCAGACCTTGCACATGGGCGTGGCCCAAGCGTGACAACGGAAGAGATCGAGGTTCCAGTCCAGGTAGAAATATTTATGCCCACCAAGGCAGCCAAATTTCTCCTTTTCGCCGCGCAGATGGCGCTGCATCTCGTCGAGCGATTCCGTGGGGTTCACCACGGGATAACCGCTGTTCTGCTTCATCCGCTTGATCTTGTCGAACAGGCCGATGAGCTCGTCCTTGGAAAAATTGACCAGGCCGCTGTCGCTGAAGCTCAGATAGCTGCTCGCCAGGCTGGTGAGCGGATAGCTGAAGGTGCAGCTCTTGAAACCCAGCTCTTCCAAAAACGGCGGAAGTTTCTCGAAATCCTCGATCAACCGGCTGGCCGTGATGCTCGCGGTGGTCTGGATGCCCACGGAACTGAAATATTCGTTGGCCTTCTTGATCTTTTTGCAGACATCGGGCAGGCCGCGGTTTTTTTCGTGCTTGATGACATCATGCGCGTCGATAGACATGATGATGCTGCTCATGCCGTCGCTGGCCAGATCCCGCATGTTCTGGTCGTTCCACAGACCGCCGTTGGTGCAGATCATGGGGCGGATCCCCTGCTCCGCGCAGTAACGGGTCATGGCGCGGAGATCGCGATGCACCATCGGCTCGCCGCCGACAAATAAGAGGTACCCGATGTGGTTTTTGACGGCGATATCAATGACCCGCTTGGCTTCGTCGAGCGTCACGCTGCGACGCGCCTTGGGATCGAACTTGGAACGGGCGAAGCCGCAGAAATCGCAGTCGGCGTTGCAGATGTTGGTGATGGCAAATTGCAGGTAGCCCGGACCGCCATGATCCATTACTTCCTTGAAGAGATTCCAAGCGCCTTTTTTGGGGCGGATGACCGGTTTGGAAAAATCCGGCGTCACTCCGTGGTTGGAATCCATGGACGGGGTGGCAGCGGCTGGCGCGGCGATACTCATGCTCCTGCAATTTTGGCCTAAAAAGACAGGCGGGCAATTATTTTCTCCGAATAACCAAGGAAGAAACGATTTTGGCTTTGCTCCGGTGCGGTAAAAAGTTTATTTTAGGCGCCGGTTTGTCCGATGGTGTAATGGTAGCACAAGGCTCTTTGGAGGCCTTTGTCATGGTTCGAATCCATGTCGGACAACCACTTTTGGTTTTAGACTTTTTTTAACTTTGTGCCGCAACGATTGTCGTACGAAGATTCCTGCCGTGCGCTTCAAAACGCGCAAATCATTGACGCTGATAATTTTCCACCGATGCCGCCGCAGCGACCACGGCATGATGACGAGGTGCCAGGCGTCAGTTTTTTCCGCACCCTGCTGGCCGATGCCAAACTGGAGCATTTGACGCTGCCGCATACCTTCTTTGGCCGCTCGGAAATCCGCGCGACGTCGTTCCAGAACACGGATCTTTCCGAATCTACGGCGAATTGGAATGATTTTATCGAAGTGGATTTCAGCGATGCAGACCTTTCTGGGTCTGATCTGCGTGCATGCCTGTTTGAACGGGTCAAATTTCGAGGTGCAAAGCTAGCTGGCGTGGATTTCAGGTATTGCGGCTTCAAACGGTGCGATTTTACGGATGCAGACCTTACGGATGCGAAATTGACCCAGAAAGTGGGCGCGGTGCTCCAGCTCTCAGCGGAACAACAGAGCGTAATAGACTGGCAGTCGGAAGATGGGGATGAGCCGGAAGGCGGTTAGGTTTTGGTTAAAAATACCCCCCTACCCTCGCAAAAGTTCTACATCAATTCTCCAAATCCACCTCGCAACTGCCGCCACTGTTCGAGTCGGAGCTTTCCAAGCCAGCATTGGCACCCCAGCGCTTCAGGCTGACCAGAATGATGCTGATATCGGCGGGTGACACGCCGGAGATGCGGGCGGCCTGGCCGATGGTCGCGGGACGGATCTTTGCGAGCTTCTGGCGGGCTTCAATCCGCAGGCTGGGCACGGTCGAGAAATCAAACGCGGCCGGGATTTCCTTGCTCTCCAGATTTTTGAACTTACCAACTTCCAGTTCCTGCCGGTCAATATAGCCAGCATACTTCACAGCAATCTCAACTTGCTGGATGACCTCGGGTGTAAGCTGGTCATTGCGGTTGGGCAAATCTTTGTAGAGTGTTTCCGGACGGGAAAGAATTTTTGCCAAACTATCAGTTTTACTATGTGTTGAATGTAAACGATTTATTTCATTATTAATCGCCGTTTCCTTGGCGCTAAACTGCTTGTAACAGCGGTCAGAGAGCAGTCCGATTTCATGGCCGATTTGGGAAAGGCGCAGATCGGCGTTGTCCTGGCGGAGCAGGAGCCGGTATTCTGCCCGAGAGGTAAACATCCGGTACGGTTCGGAAGTTCCCTTGGTGACCAGATCATCGATGAGTACCCCGATGTAGGCTTGGTCGCGACGGAGAACAATCGGTTCCCTGCCCTGCACCCGGCGGGCGGCGTTAATGCCGGCCATCAGGCCTTGAGCCCCGGCTTCTTCGTAGCCTGAGGTGCCGTTAATCTGGCCAGCTAGGAAAAGATTGCGGCAGGATTTGGTTTCCAACGAAAGGTGCAGTTGGGTCGGAAAAGCGAAATCATACTCAACCGCGTACGCTGGCCGCATGATTTCGGCATTCTCACAGCCAATGATGGAGCGAACCATTTCGATTTGAACTTCGAACGGCAGGCTGGTGGAAAAGCCGTTGACATAGTATTCGTCCGTCTCGATACCTTCGGGTTCGAGGAAGATTTGGTGCCGGTCCTTTTCAGCGAACTTCACGAACTTATCTTCAATAGATGGGCAATACCGCGGCCCCACCCCTTCAATCACCCCCGAATACATGGGCGATTTGTGGAGATTCTTTAAAATAAGCTCCCGGGTTTTATCGGTGGTGAAGGTGATATGGCAGTTTAACTGGCCGTTTATGCGGTCCAGCATGGATCCACGGGGGTATTTCCCTTCGGATTTGCCGCCACCAACTGGGTTGCACCGGGATTGTTCCATGTGGAACAATTCATCTTTCCAGAAGGTGAAGTAGGGGACAGGCTCATCCCCAGGCTGGGCCTCGGTCTTGGAAAAGTCGATGGAACTCTTCAGGAGGCGGGGTGGGGTACCCGTCTTAAGCCGGCCCAATTCAAGTCCAACATCCTAGAGAGAGGCTGACAGGTTCATCGCGGCTGCGTCCCCTGCCCGTCCGCCGGATTGCTGGTTGGAGCCAATGTGCATCAGTCCGCGCAGAAAGGTTCCAGTGGTGACCACCACTGTTTTTGCTAGATATTGAACCTCCAGCGTGGTCTCAACACCAATTGCAACTCCATCTTTATGAAGTATTTTTGCAGTTTGTCCCTGCTTGACATCCAAATTCGGCTCGGATTCACAAACCCATTTGAGACGGAATTGGTAGGCTTTTTTATCACATTGGGCGCGGGGTGCCCAGACGGCGGGACCGCGCTTGGTGTTCAGCATCCGGAATTGGATGCCGGACATATCGGTAGCCTTCCCCATTTCACCACCGAGGGCATCGATCTCCCGGGCGAGGTGGCCCTTGGCCAAACCACCAATAGCAGGATTGCACGACATCTGCCCGATGGAATCGGCGTTGATGGTGAGCAGAAGGGTTCGACAGCCCATACGGGCAGCGGCCAAGGCGGCTTCAACTCCTGCATGACCAGCACCAATTACAGCGACATCGTACGGCTTTGGATAAACGAACATGCGGGAACTATATCATGCCATACTGCGAATCAAAGGGTGAGCTGCCACCCTTTTTCGTGATGGAATCGGAATTGGCCGCCAAATGCTGACAAATCTTGAAGACGAGCTCAATGTCTTGGTCTTTGCCGATGCCTTTGGCGATTTCGGCAACGGTCAGAGGTTTGCCTTTCTGGCTTTCGAGATGATCCAAAACGAGCCTTTGAATAGTGATAACATTACCGGCAGCTTTCTTACCTGCTTCAACACCGGGCTGGTGGTAGGCGTTAATGTTAATGAGTGTCGCGTAGAAACCAACGGTCCGCTCAAAAAGCGCGATCAAAGCTCCAACCACAGCCGGGGAAACTGTTTTGACGGTGATAGTTACGGATTCGCGATTGCTTTCAGCCAAGGCTTGACGAGTTCCCAAATAAAAACCATGCAGAAAATCTCCCGACGTCACCTTGGGTTCAACGTAGAGGCTGGGCTTTTTTTCATCCTTCAACACCTCGATGAAGAGTGCGAAGAAATCGTTCAATCCATCACGGAGTTGTTGAATATACGAATGCTGATCGGTCGCACCTTTGTTGCCTAACACGGTGATTCCTTGATTGACCACCGCCTTATTCAAATCCAATTCTTTGCCCAGAGATTCCATCAGCAATTGCTGAAGGTACTTTGAAAATAGCTCCAAACGGTCTTTGTAGGGTAAAACAACCATATTTTTAGTTCCTTTACCGTTACCTGACTCATACCAAGCCAAAGCGAGCAGGGCGGCGGGGTTGGCTTTGGTTTGGTGAACGCGGGTCACGGCATCGCATTCGTTAGCACCTTTAAGCATTCCATCGATATCAAAACCTTGCAGCACCGCCGGCAGCAGACCAACCGGTGATAATTCACTGGTGCGGCCACCCACCCAATCCCACATCGGGAACCGTGTAACCCATTTGTTATCAACAGCAAGCTTATCAAGCTCACTGCCTTGCATGGTCACGGCCACGGTGTGCTGGCCGAAATTCAAGCCTAGCGCCTCATAGGCGGCCTTGGCGATGAGCATGCCATTACGAGTCTCCTTGGTGCCGCCAGACTTGGAGATGACAATGCAAAGAGTGCGGCTCAAATTCAAATCTGTGCCGATGTTTGCCAAGACGCGATCCATGCCATCGGGGTCGGTATTGTCAAAAAAGAAGGGTTTGAGCTTGTCGGTACGGGGGTCGCCGAGGGCGTTGGCGACAAACTGGGGGCCGAGGGCCGAGCCGCCGATGCCGATGAGCAGGTAATTCTTGAAGGTGCCACCAGCCCCTTTGATCTCGCCAGCGTGGACCTTGGCGGCAAATTGCTTCATGGCGGCGAGGGTTCCCTCGATTTCCGCGCGGATTTCAGGTGTTGGCGCCAAGGCGGCATTGCGCAGCCAGTAGTGGCCGACCATCCGGTTTTCATCGGGATTGGCGATGGCACCCCTTTCGAGGGCGTCCATGGCGGCATAGGCCTTTTGCATGCGTGGCTCCATGGCGGCAAAGAAGGCATCGTCCACGTTCATGCGGCTCAAGTCCACGGCCATGCCGAGGGTGGGGAATTCGGTGTAGTATTTTTGAAAACGCTCCCACCACTGCAATTTTGAGATATTCATAAAATTCAATCGTCCGGAAGCGATTGAATGCTTTTGCCGGAAGCGCGGCAAGAAAAATTGGTGGCCAGCTGATAAATGGCGGAAAAAACAGTGATTAACAGTGATTAACAGTGATTAACAGTGATTAACAGCGGAGCAGGGGACCGGCGGGGGGCGGGAAAATTTATTTTACCGGCAACGTGATGAGCATGGTGGTGC
>Ga0210392_10000747_pt1 | contig 18444 bp, 21 predicted proteins | sample IncBWC30OmetaG_FD_161057 | JGI IMG/M metagenome (GOLD analysis project Ga0210392, IMG submission 161057) | Forest soil microbial communities from Barre Woods Harvard Forest LTER site, Petersham, Massachusetts, United States - Inc-BW-C-30-O ...
GACCAAGACCGTGATGAAAAAAATCCTGAAGGAAATCCAGTCCGGCAAGTTCACCGCCGAGTGGGTTCGGGAATACAAGGGCGGCCTCAAGAATTACAAAAAGCTCCTCGCCGCCGGCGAAAAGCATCCCATCGAGAAAACCGGCCAGCGCCTCCGCGGCATGATGCCGTGGATGTCCAAGAAAAACATCAAGGGCGTCCAGGCAGCGTATTGATTGAAAGCAGCGAGTAGCGGGTAGTGAGTAGCGAGCATGGCTTGCACCTACTCGCTACTCGATGCTCACTACTCGCTACTGTGCCGAAAATCACCATCGCGACTCGCAAAAGCCCGCTTGCGCTTACGCAGGCCGGGCTCGTCGCGGCCCATTTGCGCGCGGTGGCCGGGATTGAGGCGGAGCTGCTGAAAGTCGTCACGACGGGAGACCAGCAGGCCGAATGGTCGCTCGAAACCCGCGGCGGCAAGGGATTGTTCACGGCCGAGCTCGAACAGGCGCTGCTGCGCGGCGACGCGCAGCTGGCGGTGCACAGCACGAAGGATCTGCCCGGCGAAATGCCGCCCGGCCTCGCCATCGCCGGGTACCTGCCGCGCGAGGATCCGCGCGACATGCTCGTGATCCGGGCGGGAGTCGCCTCGCCCCAGACCATTGCGACCGGCAGCCCGCGCCGTCGCGCCCAGCTCGCCGTGCTGTTCCCCGGCGCCCAATTTTCCGAAATCCGCGGCAACGTGGACACGCGCCTCAAGAAAATCGCCGAGCAGCATGTGGCCGACGCCACCGTGCTTGCCGTGGCCGGCCTCAAGCGCCTCGGCTTTGCGAGCTGGCCCGGCCTGGAGTTTCGCCCGCTCACGTTCGACCAGATGGTTCCCGCGGTGGGGCAGGGCGCCATCGCCGTGCAATGCCGCGAGGCGGATGCTCCGCAATTTGCGGCGGCCTTCGACGCGGCCACGCAGCGCATGGTTTCGCTCGAGCGCGCGTTCCAGAGAAAACTCGGCGCCGGCTGCCAGCTAGCCTTCGCCGCCCATGCCACGGTGGACAAGTTGTATTTCTTTCACGAACAAACCGGCCTGCGCAGTCTGCCGCTTTCGCCGGGCGATTTCATCGCGCCCCTCGAAACCGCATCGCGCATTTTGAAGGATTTTGGTTTTTAAATTCACTCTTTTGCAAAAGCGCGGAAAAATTTAGCTTCAGCCTTTGCGCTTTCGCATTTCTGCGCGAGAATCCCTTACCCCCTTCATGGCTTCAGGCATTGTCTATCTAGTTGGCGCCGGCCCGGGCGACCTCGGGCTCGTGACTTTTCGTGCGCGCGAGCTGATCGCCGCGGCCGATGTGCTGGTCTATGACTACCTGGTTCATCCCGAGATGCTCGCCTGGTGTCGCGCGGACTGCGAAAAAATCTACGTTGGCAAGCGCCCGCACCTGCATGCGTTGCCCCAGCAGGAAATTGAGAAACTTCTCGTGACCCGGGCCCGCGCCGGCAAACGCGTGGTGCGGCTCAAGGGCGGCGATCCGCTCGTCTTCGGCCGCGGCGGCGAAGAGGCGCGGCACCTCGCGGCGGATAAAATCAACTTTGAAATCGTTCCAGGCGTGACGGCCGCGCTCGCCGCGGGCGCGTATGCCGGCATCCCGCTCACGCAGCGCAACACCAGCTCGGCCCTCATCTTTCTCACCGGCCATGAAGACCCGGAGAAACACGAGCTCCAGATCGACTGGCGCAGCTACGGCGCGCTGAAAAACGCCACGCTCGCGATTTACATGGGCATGGGCCACCTGCGGCACATTTTGGAAGAGCTTATCGCGGGCGGCCTGGCGCCGGACACTCCCGCCGCCGCCGTGCAATGGGCCTCGCTCGGCCGCCAGCGCAGCGTCACCGGCACGGCGGCCACGCTGGCCGGCCTGGTGGAAAAAAAACAGCTCGGCGCACCCGCCATTGTCTTTGTCGGCGATGTGGTGCGCGACCATTCGGCCATCGACTGGTATGAACGCCTGCCGCTTTTTGGCCGCCGCATTGTGGTCACGCGCACGCGCGAGCAGACCAGCGTCCTGCGCGCCCGGCTTGAAACGCTCGGCGCCGAGGTGCTGGAGTTGCCCTTGATCCAGGTGTCGAAAAAAATCGACCCCGCCATCTGTGCCGACATCTTCGCCGAGCTCGCCAGCTACGACTGGCTGATTTTCACCAGTGCCAACGGCGTCAGATTTTTCTTCGACGAATTTTTCCTGAAGTTTTCCGATGTGCGCTCGCTGGGGTTCCTGCGCATCGCCTGCGTCGGCGAAACCACCGCGACGGCGCTGTCCACCCTGCGCCTGCACGCCGACCTCATTCCGCCCACCGCCACGGCCGATGCGCTGGCCGACGAACTCGTGGCCACCGGCAGCCTCGACAGCGCAAAGGTCCTGGTCGTCACCGGCAATCTCAACCGCGACAAGCTCGTCAAAAGAATCGAGGAGGCGCGCGCCATCGTGGACTGCCTGCCGGTTTATCAGACCGAGAAATCCGATCTTTCCGCCGATCCGGCCGCCGAGAATTTCCGCCAGCATGGGGCGGATGCAATCCTGTTCGCGAGTTCGTCCGCGGTGGAGTCGTTTGTCGCCCAGGCCGGAGTATTGAAGCTGGCGAAGGATGCCCGCCGGCCGCTCGCCGGCAGCATCGGCCCGCAGACGGGCGAGGCGATGAAAAAGGCGGGGATGCCGATCGACTTCTCAGCCAAGACGCCCGGCCTCGACGCCTTGGTCGAGGCGCTCATTAAAAAACTTTCCCGCAAATAATGCGGAGACGGTCAGGGTTTTTATTGGTGGAACGCGGCGTCCCGACGCGTTCAGAGCGCGTCGGGACGCCGCGCTCCACCTTAAGTCAGTTGAACCTGCTGCACGGATTGGGTTGAGCTATCCGCGATTATCCGCGTAATTCGCGGGGAAACATGAAAGTCCCGTTCCTCGATCTCTCATTGCAACACCAGGCGGTGCGCGAGCAGGTGCTGATGGCCCTTGCCGCTACCTATGACGCATCGCGCTTCATCCTGGGCAAGGATGTTGAGGAGTTTGAAAAAAACTTCTCCGCGACGCTCGGCTATCCGCGTGCGCTGGGCATGAACAGCGGCACCTCGCCGCTGCATGTCGCGTCGGTCTGCGGCAGCTTCGGGCCGGGCGATGAAGTCATCACGACGCCGTTTACCTTCATCTCATCGGCGTGGGGCATCAGCTACGTCGGCGCGAAGCCGGTCTTCACCGACATCGAGGAAGACACGTTCAACCTCGATCCGGCGAAAATCGAGGCCGCGATCACGCCGCGCACGAAGGGCATCGTCGTCGTGCACCTTTTTGGCCAGCCCGCGCGCATGGATGAAATCATGGCCCTGGCCCGCCGCCGCAATTTGTTCGTGGTCGAGGATTGCGCGCAGGCCGTCGGCGCACGCTACAAGAATACGCCGGTCGGCCTGGTCGGCGACGCCGGCACCTTCAGCTTTTATCCGACGAAAAACCTCGGCGGCTGCGGCGAGGGCGGGGCGTTTGTTTCCCGGCAGGACGGCGTGTTTGAAAAAGCGCGCCTGCTGCGCAACCACGGCTCGGCCCAGCGGTACCATCACGAGATGGTCGGCTTTAATTTCCGCATGGATGGCTTCCAGGGCGCGGTGCTCAACGTCAAGCTGCCGCATCTCGCCGCCTGGATCGCGCGCCGCCGCGCCATCGCCGCGCGCTATCGCGCCGGCCTCAAGCTCGCCGACGTGCGCCTGCCCGTGCAGCCCGACTACGGCGAGTCGGTCCATCACCAGTTCACGCTGCTGCATCCGCGCCGCGATGCGCTGAAGGAGCACCTGGCCCGGCACGATGTCGGCACCGACCTCATTTATCCCGTACCGCTGCATCTCCAGAAGGTTTACGCGTCGCTGGGCGTCCCGCGCGGCGCTTTGCCCGTGGCCGAGCGCGTGTGCGACACCTGCCTCAGCCTGCCGATCTTCCCCGAGCTGACCGACGCGCAGGTTGATCATGTGATCAAAACGATTAATGCTTTTTGATGAATATGATGAACACAGAGGGCGCAGAGGGGAAGGGAGGTCACAGAAAAACCAAAGGCTATTTACTCCGCGACCTCTCTTTACCTCTGCGTCCCCTGTGTTCCTATCCAAGCCCGCTCCATGATTAACGGCATCCAATTCAAAATCTGCGGGCTCACCTCGCTGGCGGATGCCGAGTTCGCCGACCGCAGCGGGGCCGACTTCCTCGGCTTCATCCTGTATCCGTCGTCGCCGCGCGGCGTGACGCTCGAGCAGTTTGGCGCGCTCCAGGGCCGGTTGCCGCCGCGTAAGAAGGTGGCGGTATGCGTGACGCCGACGGTGACGGAGCTGCAGGCCTTCGCCGCGGCGGGCGCGGATTTCTTTCAAATTCATTTTCCTCACGACACGCCGCTGGAAACGCTGCGCGCGTGGTCGCAAACGGCCGGCCCGGACAAGCTCTGGCTCGCGCCCCGGCTGCCGCCGCATCTCGACGTGGCGCCGGCGTGGCTGCCGCTGGCGGAGACCTTCCTGCTCGACACCTTCCACGCCGAAAAATTCGGCGGCACCGGCCAAACCGGCGACTGGAAAAAATTTGCGCGGCACCAGCAGGCGCATCCGAAAAAGACCTGGGTTCTTTCCGGTGGCCTCAATCCGGAAAACATTGGCGAGGCTCTCCGCCAGAGCGGAGCGCGTTTTGTCGATGTGAACAGCGGCGTGGAATCCGCGCCCGGCGTGAAGGATCACGCGAAAATAAAATTATTTGTCGCCGCGCTTCAGTCCGCGAATTTGCAAAAAAAATCTTAAAAAAGAAACTGGGCGGATTGAGCCGGGATCAAAAATAAAAAAATTTTAGTCGTGCTACTGCGCGAAAGATATCCGATACTTCGTCATGGCCACAAAAAAACCCGCCAAGAAAAAGGCGAAGAAGAAGAGCAAAAAGTAACGTTCGCGTTGCTTTCTCTTTTTGTACTTACAAACACCGGCCCGCAAGGCCGGTGTTTTTTTTGTCGGAAAAATTTCGTGCTGAAACCGAAATTTCCCCGCGGATTACGCGGATGAACACGGATGAGCAGATGGCTGAAAAAATACAATTTCATGGGTGTTTTGTGCAGTTGATCGATCCGCGCCCATCCGCCTGCCCTTCGAAGCTCCGTGGAGCGAAGTAGGGCGTGATCCGCGGCAAAAACAAAACTTGCCGAATCGACATGGCGCGAATTCCCGCCACGATCCACCCATGGCCACCATCTACGAAAAGCTCCGCGCCGACATTATCACCGCCATGAAAGCCCGCGACTCGGGCACGGCGACCATTCTCCGCACCACCGATGCGGCGATCCAGCGCGCCTCGATGGATCTCAACAAGCCGATCGATGACACCCTGGTCATTACCGCGCTCCGCAAGGCGATCAAGAACCTGAACGACGCCAAGGCGGAGTTTGCCAAGGGCGGCCGGGCCGACCTGGTGGCGGCCAACGATGTGGAAATCCTTTTGCTGGAGAAATATCTTCCGCAGGGGCTCGATGCCGCCCGCCTTGAAGCCCTCATCACCGAGGCGATCCAGAGCACGGGTGCGCAATCGAAAAAAGAAATGGGCAAGGTGATCGGTGCGCTCAAGCAGCGGCCAGAAGCCCCATTGATCGATTTCGGCGTGGTCAGCAAAATCATCCAATCCAAATTGCCTTAGCCGCCAATTTGGATTGGATGATAATTTCAGATTACAGATTTCAAATTGCAGATTCTTACTGCAATACCCGGTCTGTAATCTGAAATTTTAAATCTGTAATGCACGCAGTGCTACGCACTCCGTGAGGGGGCGACAAGGATGCGGCTGGAGGCCGCGAGGCTGAGCGCGATGGGTCGGCCGCCGGATTTTTTCACGGTAATGAGCCCGGAGGCGGGGTTGCGTCCGGTCACGCGCACGTGCGCATCCGGCGAGAGGCCGCTCGTCTCGACGAACTTCAGGAATTCGGCGGACTGATCGGTCACGCGCACCACGCGCAGCGGTTTGTCGACGGCGCAGTTGGCGAGGGTGACGTAAGCTTGCGCGGGCATCTGGCCGCTGGAACTGGGAATGGGATCGCCGTGCGGATCGCTGGTGGGATAGCCGAGCAGGGCGTCGAGCCGCGCCAGCACGGCATCGGAGATGGCGTGCTCGAGCTGCTCGGCCTCGGTGTTCACCTGGGACCAGTCCATCTTGAGCACGTTGACGAGAAAAGTTTCCACCAGGCGGTGCTTGCGCAGGACGTTGAGCGCGACGCGCCGGCCGGCGTCGGTCAGCTTTACGCCCTGCCGGGGATGATGGCGGGCAAATCCCCCCTCGGCGAGGGCCTTGACCATCGTGGTCACCGTGCCGGGCACGACCGCCAGCGATTCCGCCAGCGCGCCCATCGAGACCAGGCCATCGCCGCCCTCGGAAAGCAGGAGGATGTGCTTCAGGTAGTTTTCAACGGTGCTGCTGGCCATGGAAGTATTCGAAGCGCCGGCTAATTTGATTACAATAATAAAACAATTTGACTAATCAAAATAGAACTCCTCAATCAGTGCATGTTCTGCCGTTTTAAGGGGTAGCGGACCGCATTTGACCAATGGACCCATCCACGATTCCGACCGGCTGGCGGAAGGAAGCCGCCAACCGCAGCCTGCCCGAGGTGCATGGCACCATTCCGGTGCCCCCGCACTTTGGGTTCTGGCGGAAGATGCTGGCGTTTTCCGGGCCGGGTTACCTCGTGGCGGTGGGTTACATGGATCCCGGCAACTGGGCCACGGACCTCGCGGGTGGCTCGGCCTACGGCTACACGCTGCTGAGCGTCATCCTCGTTTCCAACCTGATGGCGATCTTGCTGCAAACCCTGGCGGCCCGCCTCGGCATCGCGACGGGGCGCGACCTGGCCCAGGCCTGCCGCGATCATTACTCTCGGCCGGTGAGCATGGGGTTGTGGGCGATGTGCGAAGTGGCCATTGCGGCGTGCGACCTGGCCGAAGTGATCGGCTCGGCCATCGCGCTCAACCTGCTTTTCCATCTGCCGCTGACGCTGGGCGTGTGCGTGACCGCGCTCGACGTGCTGCTGGTGTTGTTGCTGCAGCACTACGGCTTCCGGTTGATCGAGGCGCTGGTGGTGACGCTCATCCTCACGATTGCGGGATGCTTTTTTGCGGAGATGATTTTTTCCAAGCCGGAACTGGCCGCGATCCTGGGCGGCTTGGTGCCGCATGCGGAAATCATTAAAGTCCCCGGCATGCTCTATGTGGCCATTGGCATCATCGGCGCCACCGTCATGCCGCATAATCTCTACCTGCACTCGTCGATTGTGCAGACGCGAAAATACGAGCAGACCGCCGCGGGCAAAACCGAGGCGATCAAGTTTGCGACCATCGACTCGACGGCGGCACTGATGTTCGCGCTGTTCATCAACGCCGCGATCCTCATCGTGGCGGCGGCGACATTCTTCAAGGCGGGACGGCACGATGTGGCGGAAATTCAGGACGCCTACAAACTGCTCAGCCCGATGCTCGGGGTGGGGGCGGCCAGCCTGCTTTTTGCGTTGGCGCTGCTGGCCTCGGGGCAGAATTCGACGCTCACCGGCACCCTGGCGGGCCAGATCGTGATGGAAGGGTTTCTCAACCTGCGATTGCGGCCCTGGCTGCGCCGGTTGCTCACGCGATCCATCGCCATCGTGCCGGCGATCATCTGCACCTTTTACTACGGTGAGCACGGCACGGCGAAGCTGCTCGTTTTCAGCCAGGTGGTGCTTAGCCTCCAGCTGCCGTTCGCGGTTGTGCCGCTGGTGATGTTTACCAGCGATCGCCGAAAAATGGGCGAATTCACCAGCCCGCGCTGGCTTCGGGTGCTTGCGTGGGCCGCCACGGCGGTCATCATCGTGCTCAACGCGAAACTGCTGCTCGACACCTGGGGGTGACGGCCACGCCGCGCTAAAAGTCGTGTACAAAAAAATCCTCATCGCCCTCGAGAACAGCCGTGCGGACGAAACCGTGGTGCCGCACGTGACCGCGCTGGCCAGGCAGATGGGCGCGGAGGTGATCCTGCTTCACGTGGCCGATGGCTGGGCCGCGCGCAATTTCAACCAGCTCAAACTCGCCGAGTCGGACGAAATGAAGGCCGACCGCGACTATCTTGAAACGACGGCGGCGCGTCTGCGCGGCGCCGGATTGCAGGTGACGGTGGAGCTTGCGCTCGGCAATCCGCCAACGGAAATCCTGCGCGTGGCCGCGGCGCAGAATTGCAATCTCATCGCCATGACCTCGCACGGGCATAAATGGCTGGCCGACTTTTTTCTGGGGAGCACGATCGACAAGGTGCGGCACAACACGTCGATCCCCATCCTTGTTTTGCGTGCCGGCAGCAGCATAGCTTAGGGTTTGTTTTTGAAGCTAGGCAACCAGGGATTGAACATTGGTCATTGGGAATCTGTCATTCTTCTTCCATGCCCGTCATCGACGCCCACGTGCATCTCTATCCGCCCGAGCTCAACCGCGACCCGGCCGGGTGGGCCGCGCGCGCGGGCGAGGTTCACTGGGCCCAACTCTGCACGCGCTCGCGCCGCGACGGCCGGCCGGTGCAGGGTTTCCCGTCGGTGGAACAACTGCTGCGCGACATGGACGCCGCCGGCGTCGCCCGCGCCGTGCTGCTCGGCTGGTATTGGGAAAAGCCCGAAACGTGCGCCTGGCAAAACCGGTTTTACGCCGCCTGCGTGCGCGAGCATCCCGACCGCCTGGCCGCCTTTGCCGCGCTGCATCCGGCGGCCGGCCGCGAAGCGACCCTGGCCGAGGTGCGCCGCGCGCGCAACGAAGGGTTGATCGGCCTGGGCGAACTCTCGCCACATTCGTCGGGTTACGGCATCGACGATCCTGTTTTTGGCGATGTGCTCGAGCTGGCCGCCGAGCTGCGCCTGCCGGTGAATTTTCATGTCACCGACCCGGCGTCGAAAAATTATCCCGGTTGCGCGGAGACGCCGCTGGCCGATTTCACGCGCTTGGCGCGGGAATTTCCGCGCACGACGTTCATTCTCTCGCATTTGGGCGGCCTGCTGCCCCTCGTGGATTCGTCGGCAGTGTCATGGCCGAATCTTTTTTATGACACCGCGGCCGTGCCCCTGATTTATCCGCCGGAGGTCCTTCGCCGCATGGTCGATGCGGTGGACGCGGAAAAGGTGTTGTTCGGCTCTGATTACCCGCTGATTTTGTTTCCGCGCGAGGAGACCGGGCCGGGGGTTGCGCGATTTCTTGCCCAGATTTCCGAGTCAAAGCTGACGGCGGCTGAACGCACGGCGCTGCTCGGCGGTAATCTCGAACGTTTGCTTCGTTCGCTGCCGTAAATTTTCCCCCCGCGGATTTCACGGATGGCTGCGGATGTAGGTCGGGGTTTATCCCCGATGTGTCGGGCGTAATCCGCCTTCGCTAAAGCTACGGCGGAACAAGAGCCCGACCTACAATTGAGCGCGTCGGGACGCCACGCTCCACCAACAAGGGTATGACTTTAAAGAAGGATTGTTCTTATCCGCGCCCATCAGCGTTATCCGCGGGGAAAAATCCGCAGCAGGCATTTTCCGCTTTGCGTCGGGGCGCCTTTGCGTGAGAACTCATGCCCATGACTCCTGAAGCGAAACTCAAAGAACTTGGCCTCGAGCTGCCCGCCACGCCGCCTCCGGCAGGCAGTTACGTCCCGACCGTGCGCACCGGCAATTTGCTCTACTGCGCGGGCACCATCAGCTCATTTAACGGGCAGATGACGCACGTTGGCCAGGTGGGCAAGGAGCAGACGGTGCCGGCCGGCTACGAGTCGGCCAAAATCTGCGCGCTCAACACGCTGGCCAACATCAAGGCCGCGACCGGCTCGCTGGATAAAGTCGCCCGCATTGTTTTCGTCAGCGGCTACGTGAATGCGGTGAGCGGCTTCGCCGACAGCCCCGCGGTCATCAATGGCGCGAGCGATCTTTTGGTGGCGCTGTTTGGCGAGGCGGGCAAACACGCGCGCGCGGCCGTGGCCGTGGCCGGCCTGCCGAAAAATTCCACCACCGAGATCCAGGTGGTGGTGGAAATAAAGTGACAAGTAGCAAGTGCCAAGTGACAAGAACGTGCCGTGCCGGGCGCAAAATTTCGAACTTCGAACGCCGAAGTAGAGACGGTTGCATGGAGCAACAGATGCTTCTTGCGGCCGCAAAGCGGCGGACTTTCTTGATACTTGGTACTTGCTACTTGTTACTTCACACAACTAAGGGCTGCGGCACCTCGAGCGCGGCGATGGCGGACATGATTTTTTCCGAGGCGCGCTGGTAACGTTCCTTGCCCGCCGCCGGGTCGTCGAAATCATCCGGCTGTAGGACGGGTCCGTACGTGACATGGATCGGCGTGCCCAGCCGCAATCCGCGGCTGCGGCCGAAGGCGTCGAATGAGCCGAAAATCCGCGCGGGCAGCACCGGCACGGCCGCCCGGCATGCGAACATGCCGAGGCCCGACTTCGGCGCCTGGAGCTGGCCGTCGCGCGAGCGGGTGCCTTCGGGAAACATGATGATGGGTCGCCCGGCCCGCAGCGCCTGCAGCACGCGCTTGGCCGCCATCACGTCCGTGCTGCCGTCGCGATCGACAGGGATGGTGCCCACGGCATCGAGCCACCACGTCGCCAAACCCGGCTTCCAGAGCGAGCTTCGGGCGAAAAAAGAAAACTGCCGCGGCACATGGCAGCCGACGATCGGCGGGTCGAGCAGGCTGGCGTGGTTGGCCGCGAGGATGAAGCTGCCCTGCGCGGGGATGTTTTCCAGCCCGCTGATTTCGCCGCGGAAGCAGGCGTCGTAGATATTGAGGATCACATAATGGCAGACCCCGTACATGGGCTGCATCGCAAGGTGGTCGCAGCGGTTCATGCCGGCGGTAGTTTTTGGCCAATCAGTTTGGCGGCCGTGGCCACGACCTCGTCGAGCGAAAGGTGCGTGCTGTCGATGGCGATCGCGCCCGGCGGACAGGCGAGGGGGGCGTTGGGCCGGGACAAATCGAGCCGGTCGCGTTCCTGGATCTTGTCCACCCGGCCCTCATCCTCGCGACGGCGTTTGCGCTCGGCGAGGTCGGCCTGCAGGAAAAAGCGAAACTCCGCATCGGGAAAAATCACCGAGCCGATGTCGCGGCCCTCCATCACCAGCCCGCGAAAGCCATGCTCCCTCGCGACACCGGCCTGTCCACGCTGATAGGCCATCAATGCCGTGCGCAGCGCGGGAAGGGCGGCAAAGTGCGAGACGGCGGCATTTACCGCCTCGCCGCGGATTTCGTCGCCCGCCGCGTGGCCGTTGATTTCCATCACGGCGGAGCGGCCCTCGACGCGCGTGCCGAGGCGCAGTTGGGCGAGTGCCGCCGGCACCGCGGGCAAATCCCCGACGCCCACGCCGCGCCGCAGCAACTCGGCCGTGACCGCGCGGTAAAACGAGCCCGTGTCCACATGCAGCAAATTAAAGCGCGCAGCCAGCGCGCGTGCGGTGGACGATTTGCCCGAGGCCGCGCCGCCGTCGATGGCCACGATGATGAAATCTTGGGAACTCACTTCTGGTGCGAGTTCTCCCAGACCGTTTTCAGCACGTCAAAAAAGTTCGGAAACGTTTTCGCACAGCAGGCCGGGTTCCTGATGCTCAGCCACGGCCGGCCGTTCTTTAAAAGATCATGGCAGCCGAGGATGGCGAAACTCATCGCGAAACGGTGATCGTCGTAGGTCTCGATCTCGATCATGCCCTGCGCGGCGTGGTGGCGCAGCTTATCGAGGTTGGGTGTGATTTCGAGCGAGTCTTCGGTCTCGATGACACCCTGGCCGAGCTTTTTGAGTTCGCGTGCCATACCGGCCACGCGATCGGTCTCCTGCTTGCGCGTGTGGGCGATACCGGTGATTTTGGTCGTTCCTTCGAGCAGCGGCGCAATGGCGGCGAGCGTGAGAAACGTGTCGGAGAACTCGTTGAAATCCTGGGTGATATTGCGATGGGACAAATCAGGCGAGAAGGACACCGCAAAGCCGTCAAACGTCTCCTCCACGCTCAATCCGGCGCGCTCAATCACGCCCAGAAAGTCCGTGTCGCCTTGCAGGCCCCAGCGAAGGTGAGGAAGAGTGACTTCGCCTCCCGCCACCAAGGGGAGCGTGGCATAATAGCTTGCCGCGGTGGCATCCGGTTCGATGGCGTAGTTTCCCTTGGCCGGAGTGTAACGCGTGCCGCAGGCGATCCGAAAACGATCGTGACCAATTATGCCCAAGTGAGGCTGGCCGAAAACTTCCATCAACCGCGTGGTCATTTGGATAAAGGGCCAGCGCACATGGCCGATGAGCGACACATCGACCGGTGCGGACGCCAGCGGGGCCACCATCAGGAGCGCCGACAACATCTGGCTGCTTTCGCTGGCATCGATGGCCACGTCGCCACCCTTGAGGCTGCGCGCTTCAAGGGTGATGGGAAAGAAGCCCTCTTCGCCGGTGCAGGTGATTTTTGCGCCTTGCTCGCGCAAGGTGTCGATCAGCCCTTTCATCGGGCGTTTGCGCATCTGCGGCACACCGTCAATTTTGAAAACACCGCGCGGTGCGGCGGCGCAGAGCGCGGTGAGAAAACGTGCGGCGGTGCCTGCGTTGCCCACGAAGAGCTCGGCGCGCTCAGCGGGAATTCTGCCGTCCTGTCCTTCGACGTGGAGGGTTTTTTCGGCCTCGTTTTCGGCGACCGGGATGCCGAGGCGCCGGAGGGCCTCGGCCATGATCCGTGTGTCATCGCTGAAAAGTGCGCCGGTGAGCGTCACCGGCTTATGGCACAGCGCGGCGAGCAGCAACGCGCGGTTGGTGATGCTTTTCGAGCCGGGCAGGGTGACTTCACCGCGCACCGGCTTCGTAAACGGCTGGATGGGCAGGACGTCGGGTAGCGGCGTCATGGCAGCGGGCGGAATTGGTCGCGGTAGGCCTTGCCGCGTTCGAGGCGTGCGATGACGTCGAACCAGTCGCGGTTGGAAAGGGAGGCCTGCATGGCCTGTAACTCGTCCTGGAATTGCCGCAGTGCGCGCAGCACCTCGTCGCGGTTTTGCTCGAGGATGGTGCGCCAGAGTTTGGGATCGCTCGCGGCGATGCGGGTGGTGTCGCGCAGGCCGCCGCCGGCGAAGTTGCGCCACGCGGGATTCTTTTTGGCGAGAAAGGCGCAGAGGGTCGAGGCCAGCACCTGCGGCAGGTGGCTGATGTGCGCGACAATCTCGTCGTGCGCGTCGGGATCGAGGGTCGTCACTTCCGCTCCGAGGTCGTGCCAGAATTTGACGACGGTTTCGACCGCCGACGGATCGGTTTTGGGCAGCGGCGTGACAAAGCAGGTGCGGTGGGCGAACAATTCTGCGTCGGCGTGTTCCCAGCCGGTCTTTTCCGAACCGGCCATGGGATGGGAGCCGACGAAGTGCCCGTGCTGGTGGAGCGCGGCGTGGCCGAGGCGGGAAATTTCGCCTTTCACGCTGCCGACGTCGGTCACGATGGCACTGGCGGGCAGGTGCGGCGCGATGAGGCGGGTGAGCTCGACAATTTTGTCCACGGGCGCGGCGATGACGACGAGGTTGGCCCCGGCCACGGCGGCCTCGGGCGTGTCGGCCACGGTGTCGCACCAGGGCTGGTCGCGCAGCCGCAGCCGGACTTCCGGGCGGCGGGCCCACACGACGATGCGCTGCGCAAGGCCGCGCGCGCGCGCGGCCTTGGCCACGGAGCCGCCGAGCAGGCCCGGCGCGAGAATGGTGAGTTGGGTGAGCACGTTTAAAGATTAAACTGAACCATGCATTAAACCACTAATGGGCACTAATAAACACTAATGAAACGGAAGGAATTTTTAATCGGTAGTTGGTCATTCGCCATTCCTCATTCGGATTTCTCTTCAGGCCCCGCCGAGCTGGACGATGCGCGAAAATTCCTCCGGTGCGAGCGGCATGACCGAGAGGCGGCCCTGGCGCACGATAGCGATGTTCTTAAGCGCAGGGTCGGCTTTGATTTGGGCGAGCGTGACGGGGCGGGGCAGGGTTTTGACGGGTTTCAACTCAACAGCCACCCAGCCTTCGGCGTCGGTGTCCGTCGGATCGGGAAACGCCGCGCGCACGACCCCGGCGATGCCGACCACGCATTTCGGCCCGCCGCTCGCATAAAAAAACACGCGGTCGCCGGCCCGCATCGCCTTGAGGTGATTGCGAGCCGCGTAATTACGCACGCCTTCCCAGGTGGTAAGACCATCGCGCAGAAAAGTCTCCCAAGCGTAGGCTTCGGGCTCCTGCTTTACCAACCAGTATTGCGTTGTCATGGGGAACGTTATAGAGTGAATGAAAGTCAAATGACCCAGGATGAAGCTGCAAAGAAAAAAGCCCGGCGGGCAACGATTGTGCTCTACACCGTCATGGTCGTCTTCATCGTTCTGCCATTTGCGATCTTTTATCTGCTGCCCCGCCACTGACCCTTTATCCCCAGTCGCATGAGAAAAACCCTCCTACCAATTCGGGTCGTATTTGTGGTCGTGTGCGTGGCGAGCGGATGGCTCGTGTGCTATGTCGGCGAAGAAATGGACGCAAAACGCGGATTGGGGGCGTTGGTCGGGTTGTTGCTCGGTGTGCTGGTCGTATTGGTGGACATGCTGCTCAAGGGCTTTTCGCTGCGTGGGCTGTCGGCCGTCACCTTTGGGTTGGCGGTGGGGACGCTCATCGCCTATATGATCCAGACTTCGCCCATATTTGTGCTGGGCGATGCGCAGACCATCTATTTGCTCCGGCTGGCGATATTTTTGGTGTCCACTTATCTGGCCACGGTCATCGCGTTGCGCGGCAAGGACGAATTTAACCTTGTCATTCCCTATGTGCGTTTTGTGCCTCAAGAGGTGGATGTTTCGCTGGTGGTGGTGGACACGAGCGCGTTGATTGACGGGCGCATCGCGCGCGTCTACGAGTCGGGTTTTCTCACGGCCGCACTGGTGATCCCGCGTTTTGTGCTGACGGAGCTGCAGGCGGTCGCCGACTCGTCTGACCCGCATAAACAGGCGCGCGGCCGGCGCGGCCTCGAGGTGCTGGGCGAGTTGCGCAAGGTCAAGAACCTCGATTTGCGCATCCACGAAAGCGATGTGGTCAAGCGCGATGAAATCGACGCCAAACTGGTTTTTCTGGCTCATTCGATGCGGGCCAAACTGCTCACAACCGATTATAACCTGGCCAAAATGGCCGAGTTTCATGGTGTGCAGTGGCTCAATATTCACAGCCTGACGCGGGCCCTGCGTCCCGAGTTGGTGCTCGGTGAGTCGCTCGAAGTGGAACTGATGAAGCCGGGCAAGGAAGATGGCCAGGCCGTCGGTTATCTCGAGGATGGGTCAATGGTCGTGGTCACGGCCGGCCGCGAGCGCATCGGCCAGCGCGTTCATGCCGAGATCACCAGCGTGCTGCCCACGGCGGGTGGAAAAATGATTTTTGCCCGGCTTACGGGGGACACTTGATCGTTTTGTCCGCCCGGCTGGCGCACAAAATGAAAAATTGGTATTTACTTAATTTCGTGCGTTCCACAAAACGACCCCTCCACGGTACGGGCCAGTAGCTCAGTTGATAGAGCGCTTCGTTCGCAACGAAGAGGTCGCCGGTTTGAATCCGGTCTGGTCCACCAGCCTTCGCCCTTCGGGCTACGGCTTGGCGTGCCAGCCAAGAGAAGGCACCGCCGCCAGGACCGCATCGCCAAACAAAGCGAAGGCTGCCACGGCGAAGCTCGCAAATAGCGAGCGAAGACGGGCTACGACCTGGCAGGCCTTATGTCTCGCCGAAGCCCTGAGCCGTTTCGACAAGCTCAAGGCCCTGGGCAAGTCGAAGGGCCTGTCGAATGGGGCGAAGGCGGACAATACAATTGCTGTCAACGAAGCCGGGCCCCCTTGAACGTCCAACCGCCAATTCTGGCCCCTGACGGACAACTTCTGCTGCGCATTTTTTGTCTCCACCGCACCTGCGCAAGTTACGGACACGAAAAATTTTGCAGCAGCGCGGGTTGGCCTTCAAATTGCTATTGAAAATTTCAGGCGCAAGGCAGAAGCTTAGCTTGGCCGTCAACGCTATAACCAATCGACAACAGCAAAATGAAAAAGACCATGAAAACCGTGACGCCGCCCGCCCCTGCGACGAAAGCATCCGCCAAAAAGACTGCTGCCCCTGCCGTCAAAAAAACCGTGGCCAAAAAGCCACCCACCATCATAACCATCAATGCCAACATTGGCTTCGGCAACACCCTTTATCTCCGTGGCGATGGCCCCGGCCTGAATTGGGACAAGGGCGTGCCTTTGGATTGCCTGTCCGACGACAAATGGTCTCTCACCATCGAGCACACCACCCCTTTTATCTTCAAGGTGCTGCTCAATGACCTGGTTTGGTGTGCCGGCGATGATTACACCGCCGCGCCGGGAGCGAGCCTGGACATTACACCGGAGTTTTGACCCTCGTTAGATCGGGATTGAGTGCCAGCAATTGGGTGCGCACTTCGGCTGAGGTGTTCGTGCGGTCGCTTAGGATTTCATCCGGCACCCATGTGCTGCGCAGGCGCACGCGCGAAAATGGCTTGGGCAGGTAAAACCCATCCCAGCTTCGCAGTCGCCAGGCGGAGGTGAATTCCATTCCAAGCAACAGCACCCGGGAGCCCGCCCGACGTGCCACCACGAGTCCGCCGTCCTTGAAGTCATAACACGGGCCCCGCGGCCCGTCGGGAGTGATGCCGATGGCATGGCCCCCGTGCCCGCGCAGCACGTCTGCCATGGCGGTCATGGCTTCGCGTCCGCCCCGGCTGCTCGATCCGCGCACGGCCTTCATGCCCATCAATGAAAAAAACGCTGCGAGCCACGCTCCGTCGCGGCTTGCACTCACCAGCCCGTAAGTCGGATGGCGGCCCCGAAAGCGGCGGTAAATCTCCGCCACCACGAACAGGCGGTTGTGCCACACCAGGAACACGACCGGCCGATCCGACTGGGCCATGGCCTGCCGGTAGTCTTCCGGGGCCTCGAACCGCAGCGTGCGGTTCCATGCGCGCGCCAGCAGGGCCAAGGGCCACATCAGGAGGCGCCGCCAGCCGGAGACGACATGGGCGGTAACTTTGGTTTCGGAAGAATTCACTCGCCGCTGTTTGGAGCAATCGTCGCCCGTCGCCAAGTGTAGAAATGGCATGGTAATTGGTATTTGGTAGTTGGAAATTGGTAGTTGGTGGTTGGAAATTGGCAGTTAGTACCTTGGCTTTTCTTTGAGATTTTGATTTTCCATTGCCGCAACGGGTTTGTCCTTGGGCGTTGGATGTTGAATGTTGAACGTTGAATGTTCGCGCGGCTGCTTTCGCATCGCGAAAGCAGCTGCGCATTGACCCCGGAGGCGATTCCCGCCAGCAACCGCGGATGGCTGCTGATTCCTTTCCACCCTGTCCACACCTCCCGGAACCACCCGTGCAGATGGATTGGCGCGCCTTCAACCTGCATGGCGCCGACCGTGGGGCTGACTTTTATTTCACCGCGCTGAATTACGGGCATTACCTGTGGCATCGCGGCCTGGCCGCCCGCGCCATTCTTTGCCTCGACCGCGCGCTGCTGGCCGATTTGCGGGGTGACGAAGCGGTGCTTGCCACTTGGCCGCTGCCTTATGCGGCCATCGTCTGGCTGCTGCAAAAAACTCCGCCGGGCGTTTTTATCGGCAATCCACGCGTGCATTTTCAGCACCTGGCCGACCGCATGAATGAACCCCGTCGTGAGCAGCGCCGCTGGCGGACCTGGGCCTGCTGGGCGCTGGCCTGCGCCGCGCTGCCGCACCTGCCGGGCGATCCAACCCACGTCGTCGACGAGCCATCCATCGAAGTGATCGCCGAAAAACTTCGCGCCCACGGCCTGCCGGGCGAGGTTGGCCAATGGCAAAAAATCCTCGGGGGCATAAAACCACGCGACGCTTAAATCACAAAGGCCAATGGCCAAATGCTAAAAAAACTGCGGACTGGGTAGGGCGCGTTGCCCTCAACGCGCCGCGGCCCGCTCGGGGAGCGGGCCCTACCGGCCTATCGCCCGTTAACCTGCGATGGCCGTGCCATGCGTAACCCGTTCGACAGGCTCAGGGCGAAGCATGGCGCGGTGGGCGAGACTCGAACTCGCGACCGACGGATTAGAAATCCGTTGCTCTATCCTGCTGAGCTACCACCGCATTTATCAAATAACCCAGTTAACGTCCGCGGGTCTCGCTCTCAAGGGCAAAGCGGTCGGTTGGTCAAAGTGCCATGTATCAAGTAACAAGTACCAAGAATTTCCAAGGCAGTGGCCAAGTTGCGGACTTTCCTGACACTTGTTACCTGTTACTTGTTACTTCTTGAATCAACCCTTGACTTGCTTTGCGGCAATTCTACGTTCGCCCCTCTTGCCCATTCGGGGTGGTAGCTCAGCTGGTTAGAGCGTCTGCCTGTCACGCAGAAGGTCGCGGGTTCGAGTCCCG
>Ga0210392_10000748_pt1 | contig 18427 bp, 13 predicted proteins | sample IncBWC30OmetaG_FD_161057 | JGI IMG/M metagenome (GOLD analysis project Ga0210392, IMG submission 161057) | Forest soil microbial communities from Barre Woods Harvard Forest LTER site, Petersham, Massachusetts, United States - Inc-BW-C-30-O ...
TCGCCAGCCGAACTCTGCAACGACCCGTCGATCAATCAGATCAGCGCCATCCATCTCCCGCTCAAACCCTCGCAGGCGCTCTACAAAATCGGTCAGGAACTGACACGCGACGTCAAAGGATGGATGCCCTTGGTCTTCCTGCTGGCATGGTCCAAGCGCGGCTTAAAACCCGGCGACTACTACTCAGGAACGGGCGAGGAAGTCCTGCGCATCTTCATGGAAAACCTCACCACCGAGCCGCCAGCCGAAGGCGCAACCATGATGCAGCCAGGATGAACTGGGACATGTTAATAGAGCTGTCATTCTGACCCTGACATCGTGAAGGGAAGAATCTGTTTTTCATCCAGCAGTGGCACGAGAACGGGTGCGCCACCCTATCGCGTTTGCGATAGAGTGGGAAAACACGACCCTTAAACCGTCATCATTCAGACGGGGGCACCTTCCCACTCAAAAGCATCCACGCCGCAAGAGTCGCAGCCTTCTCATCCTGAGTCCAGGGCGGCCCAACCGCACGTCCTAGACTTGCAATCCGCTGCAAAACCTGAGGCGCAGCATTCCCAAAGAACGTCGGCGCATCTTCCTCAAGCGCCCGCTCGCGGAAGCCGCTAACACGCACGCGAAGCTGCTCAAAAGCATCGCGAAAAATCTGGCGAAAGAACTCCCCCTCCGCCGTATGGATCAGAGCATGTGAGGTGAGAATGTCAGGCAGAAGCGGCAACGTACGCCCCGACGCCAGAAGCAGAGCACAGCCCGAGACTTTGTAGTCACGCCTCCGCAACTCCTGCAGCATTTCACTAACAGCTGCAAGCGCAAGCCGTCCTGAAACCGCAGCGCATTTCGACAGGTGCTTCTCCGCAGCCTGAATCGTCATGCTCTCGGCAAAATGATACGGCTGCTTCATACCAGCAGCCGTAGGGTCAATCACAATGATGTGCTTACGCTCAACAATCTCCGGCATGCCTGCATCGTAGCCGGATACGGCGACCACCGCGCCCCAGCCCGAATGCACTCGAACGCCGATGGCCGCCTGTTTCATCATCTGAATCTATGGTGTCTTAACGGTATCGCCGGTCTTCGGCTTGCCCGCTCCGCTGAAAGTCCCAACCGCCGAACTCGCATCGACACTGGTAATCGTCAGCTGACCAACCGAGTCTTCAATCGACCGCAGCGGCTTGCCCGTTGCCGGATCCTTCACCACGCGCACCACGCGCGTCACTGCCAGCTTATCGCCGACCTTCACGCCCCCTGCGGTGCCTACATTGATGATGATGTCATTCGATGAGGCATCGGCAATCAGACCATTGACGGCAACCGTAGGCGCGACCGGAGCAGTGATCGTCGGCAGCTTGGCGCTGTCCGCGTTCAGCGCCGCCGCCAGGTCCGTAACCGCCTTCGTCGTCGCCTCACCAATAATCGTTGCCGCAAAGTTGCTGCTGGTCATCCCGCCGCCGCCTGCGCCAAAGCCGCCCGTGCCTGCGCCGCCTCCGCCAAGCATAGTGCCTGAGCGAGTCGATTCGCCCTTGCCGCTGGCCGAAGCCAAAATCTCGCCGGTGCTGGTGTCAATCATGCGCGCCGTGACCGCCACTACGGCCTTCGCCTTCGAGGTGCCGACGCCGCCAAGCCCATAGCCGCTGCCCCACTTGCCCAGCATGCCGCCTACATTCTTGTTCTGGTCATCACGGCCAAACTGTGTAATGTCGCCGGTGATTACAGCATCCACGCCAAGAATGTGCCCGATCTTCGCGGCTGTGGTGGCATCGGCGCGATTGCTGTTCGAAAAATTTTGCTCATTCAGAATCTTGTCGATCTGGTTGCGCTCGATCACGCGATACGTGCCGTTGTTGACCAACTCGTTGATCAGCATGTCCGAGATGCCCTTGCCGATGTCGACATTCGTGCCGAATACCGCCTGGGACGCATTCATGACAGTCGCATAGTTGAAATCAAGCACTGCCACTTTGTGCCGAATACCCGATGGCGCAGCCGCCTGTTGCGCCGGCGGTTGAGCCGCTTGCTGCGCAGCCAAAAACGTCGAGCCCATTACGAGGAACGAAAGAATAGCCGGAACTACTTTACGCATTGCCACTTGTCTCCTATCTGCCTAAGAACTTTTCCAGATTCGCGACCTCCACCTCGGCGCGATCCATATACTCATTTGCTGTCTGAACGTCGTTTACCCCAAGCGCGCGATTTGCCTCGCTCAAATAACTGTTCATCTTGTTCATCGAAGTGACGACGTCGCCCCGCATGTCATACCCTTGCGCCTGCTGCTGTTTGCGCATCGACTCTATGCTGTCGCGTGCAGCACCTGCCCTGGCATCCAGATCGATCAGCCTGTGGTGCGCCTGCTTCAGTTCCTCGGGCGAAGGCCCTGCAGCCGGCTGGGGAGCAGAAGTCTGCGCCGGTGGTTGCGCTGCCGCCGTGTTCATCGGTTTGGTCTTGCCGCCCGGCAACTGCACGGCTAACGATGCCGTGGTCGAAACCGGAGGCTTCACCGCCGCTTTCATCGAATTCGGCTGCGGGGCCGGATTTGCTACCGGCGTCGTCGTTGACGCGGGAGCAGTCGGAGCGGAGACCGGAGTATCCGTCGTCGTTGCCGATGTCGTTGTCTTCGAGCTCGCATTCGTCTTAAAGAGGGAAGGCAGCAACGTTGCCGCCGCAACCAGCGCAAGCACCGCCGCAACTGCTCCCAGCCCAATCCAAAGCCCGCGATGACTCTTCGCCGGTGCCGGCGTCGTGTGTGGAGCCGACTGCGCCGGCATTTGCATTGGTTGTTGCATCGAGGGAAGGGGCATTGGCGTCGTCGAGCCGGACTGCCCATAATTCGGTGACGCAATCGGCAACGGTGTCGTCGATCCTGACTGCGCTACCGGAGTAAAACCACCCGATTCAAACACCGTCTTCGCCCGCTGGCTCTGCTGGTAAGGCGATGTCTGCGGCACAAACTGCGTCATATCCGGCGGCCGCACATTCTTCAGCGCAGTGCGGAATTCCTCCGCCGACTGAAAACGCCCGTCAGGAACCTTGACCATCGCCCGCAGCACAATATTGTTCAGCTCCTGCGATAGCGTTGGATTCAACTGCACCGGAGGCATCGGCGCCTCATTCAGCTGCGCGTTCAAAACGCTGAACGAAGTGTCCGCCTGGAAAGGCCTCCGCCCCGTCAGCATCTCGTAGAGCGTCACGCCAAACGAATAGATATCCGAGCGCGCGTCCACCGTACCGCCGCGTACCTGCTCCGGAGACATATAGTAGACCGACCCCATCGTTGTGCCCGGTCGCGTCAGCTGCATGTCGTTGGTGGATTTCGCAATACCGAAGTCCATCAGCTTCACCAGCCCATGCGATGTGATCATGATGTTCGCCGGCTTGATGTCGCGATGCGTAACGCCGCGGCTGTGCGCGTAGCTCAACGCCGAAAGCACCTGCGTCGAATACTCCAGAACCTGGTCCAGTGGAATCTGCGACTGGCTCGCCAGCTTTTCCAGCGTCGTGCCCTCGACAAACTCCATGATCATCACAAACTGATTCAGCGACTGGAAGGCCGTGCGCAGCTGTGCGATATTCGGGTGCTCCAGCCCGGCCAGCGTGCGAATCTCCGTCATAAAACGGGCCGCAAGCTCCGGCTCAGAAGCATAGTCGGGAAGAAGGACCTTCATCGCCTCTTCGCGATTGGAGATGATGTTGCGTACTTTGTAGACGCGGCCCATGCCGCCTGCGCCAAGCAACGCCAGGATCTCGTAATCGCCGACGCGCTGACCAACCTCTAATGCCATAAGGGGCCTCTGCGGATCTTTAGTTGTGCCGGGGGGAGTAAGCCTTGCCTACTAGTGATCGCCCCGAGTTTACTCTATTTCGCCGCCATTCGCGCGCAAAAAATCACGTCCCGAGTCCATCCCCGGACCGCTTTCCACGCCTTTCTGACCACGATTTTCCGCTCCGGGAAATAGTGCAAAGGAGCCTTCGAGCGTTGCAATCGAGCGCAGCCAGCCTGCATCGAAATAGCAGTTTTCCTACTGCGTCCCCTTTCTCTAATGAGGGCCTGCTGCATTCCACCCTTACTCCCAATAGCGTGTTTCCATAGAAGTTTTGCGCAGAAATCAAAGCAGGCAATCAAAGGAGCTTCAGCCCTGGGTTTTCCAACGAATGGCTCCGGTGAAAACATTGGATGCTTTACAGCCCCCCGCCGCTTCTGGCAGTCTTATCCAGCACCCTGAACGTGCTGTAGCCTTGGTTGCAAACCTTGCCGCATTTGACTGGTACCATTTGCGAACGGGAAGAGTCTCTAGGGAAATGGAAAGCCAGACTGGATTGAAGCTCGAAGTCGCTGGATTGACCGACGTTGGCTGCAAGCGCACCAACAACGAAGACAATTATGGCTTCGACATGGCCTCGCAACTTTTTGTTGTCTGCGATGGCATGGGAGGCATGGCCGCCGGAGAAGTTGCCAGCCACACCGCCGTCAGCAGCCTACTCCGGTGTTTCAGCGATCATGCTGGATCGGCCGCCACCATCGAGGAGCGTCTCTACGGCGCCATCGTAGTTGCCAATCAGGAAGTCTGCTCTCTCTCTAGAACAAATGAAGAACTGCGCGGAATGGGCACAACACTGGTAGCTGCCTGTCTCGACGGTCGCAAGATCGTCATCGCCAACGTGGGCGACAGCCGCGCCTATTTCCTGCGCGACGGCGGCTGCGTTCAGATCACCCTCGACCACTCCTACCTGGCCGAACAGGTACGCAACGGAGTCATGACGCCAGACGATGCCGGAGCATCGCCCCTGCAGTCGCTCATCACCCGGGCCATAGGAACATCAGATTCCGTAGAACCCGATCTATTCTCCGCGGCATTAGAACCCGGCGACGTAGTTCTGCTCACCACCGACGGCCTCACCCGATACGCCGACGCCGACGTCATCGGCCAACTGGTCCTCGCCAACCCCGACCTCCAGCAAGCCTGCCAGACCCTCATCGACACCGCAAAAGACCACGGAGCCGTAGACAACGTAACCTGCCTCCTACTCCGCTTCTCCGAAGAAAACTCAGCAGCATAGAAAAGTCCACTTGGAAAGAGCTGTCATCCTGAGCGCAGTGAACGATCTGCTTTTTATAGGAGCACGAAAAAGCGTGCCCCATCTTTCGCAAAGCGAAGGGTGGGAGGGCAAAACCTTAACAGGCCAGTCTAAAGAGGAGTCAGGAGCGAGAAAGCGCATGCAGCCGATAGTTCACCGACACATGGTCAGCCATCGCCATAACAACAACCCAATCATTCGAGGTCGCAAGAGGAATCTTACCGACGAGCATATCCATGGCAGCAAAGATCCAAAGGGCGCCGGATTTGTAAATGCGGAATCTCATCGCAGTGCCGAACTTTCTTCTACCGATTAGATGTGGCCGGCACCCATCCATGACGCAATGAAAAGTGGCATCCCCCGCACGCAGCTAGTTCCAAAACGGGAATCCCTCTTCAGAAGAAATCACTCGTGCCAACAACAATTGGCCTGGAATTACATATCGATTTGGTATCCTAAAAGTAGGAAGTACAGAGCCCGCTCACCGCAGCGGGCTTTTCTATTTGAGGAAGACAACTCGACGTCTGAGAGTAAAGAACTAAATCGTACGCAAGTCCTGTTGTTGGACGAATTTACGAAAATATAGGGGGAGGGGGCGCCCGCTAATCAGCTAAAGCAGCCTCAACCTGCAAGGCAAGCCGCTTGGGCGCGGCCTGAAGATAGCTGGCAGTAACAAGGTCCCGAACCTCATCCCAATCGATCTTCCCGCGGTCGAGCCGAAGCCCGACCCACCCTCGCGAAGCCACGTAAGCAGGGAGATAAAACTTGCGCGGATGGGCTGCAGCAAGTGCGTTGTTTTCCCCGGGCAGCGCCTTCGCACAGACCGAGACGATACCATCACCGTGATGGTCATTGAGAAAGTAGACGAACTTCTTTTTTTGGACAGCAAACGCCGCATGCTGCCCCATATCCGTTCGCGTACTTCCAGGCAGCGCAAGACAGATCGCCGACACTCGGGCGAGACGAGGATCATCAGCGTTTTTCATCCTCCAGAATCCTCACACGGCGCCGAGTTGGCCTACTTCCCGATGTTTGCAGTGCAGCGCATCGCCATTCCACCCGGAGCCAGCAAGCCGGCATTCGGCCCCGACAGTTCGATTCGCACTACCAGCGGCGAGCCTTCGACAACGATCGGCGTATTTGAAACCTCCAGAGGATAAGCGAGACGCACCGGACTGCCCGGCTGGTCAACTCTTCCCTTGTCGATCAGGTGGAAGAGCGACCATGTGCCGTTGAACTGAAAGAGCGGTAAGCTGCCCGACGCGTAGTTGGCAGTGAGCTGCGCTGTCTGTGCCGTCTGTGCCGACCAGTTGAACTGCTTCGAGATGGCAGCGCCCGAGAGCCTTTGCGAATCCACAGCCAGCGTCACGCTCTGAATCCCCTTCGATGGCACGATGGTTCCCGTAAAGTTCAGAGTAGGCGAAGTCGCGCCCGGAGGATAGAACGCGGCCGATACTGCCGCCGCCTGATTGAAGAAATGCACGAACGATGGAGACAGTTTCGAACCAGGCGCCGCGACATATGTCGACCCTTGCTGGATCAACGACTGCTTCAGGCTGCTCTGATAGGTCGTCCACAGGGCGCCCGTCTGCGGTTGGAAAATGGCCGCAACATCCGAGACGGTGGCCTCATTGGTCGAGTTTGGCGAGAATGGGAATTTTGCCATCAACCCCTGGACGGTATCGCAGAGCCTCTTAAGATCTCCCCCCGCGGCAGCACCAGCAACACGATTCGCTGCATCTTCTGTCGAGGTAATAGGTGCGAGCAACAACGCAGTGACGATCCCTTCAACCGGGCCGGGATCGAAAGCTTGCGCTGTCTGTTGCACGGTTCCGCGTGCCGTGCCGGCCGCAGTTTGAATAGGCAACACCGTCGTCGGATTCTTCGCCATCGCCGGGTCGCTGAGTTGAGGAAGCACTGGGCCAATGGAGCCTTGCAATGAGATTAGGCTGTTGATGTATGGAGTGTTCTTGTCAGAAATGAGCCTGTCAGTGCTGTCGGGCGGAACAAATGCCTGAGTTGGCTGAAACGGTTTTGAGAAATCAGGATTTGGGACCGCAGTATTGTGCGATGCGGTGAAGATGAGCTGAAGAAGCGCAGAACTCGGACTTGAGAGTGTCTGCAGCTTTCCGCTGGCATCTTGCAGATTGCTATATTTCGCGACCGAAGCCTGCTTGAGAAAAGTACGCCACTCATTCAGAAAATCAGCCTGATAACGGCTGCTCAGTTCCTGCTTCGCTTTGACGGGATCGAGCGCAGCGGCAGCCTGGTCGCCCAGCACCCATGCATCGCCGCTGAAGTAGCGGTCAGGATGCTGAATCGCATCCTGCATAAACGTAAAGCCGTTGCGCGAGAACGCTCCCTGAACAACATGAGGTTCACTAACAACCGCGGAAGACCCTGGATAGGTCTTATTGAAATCAATAGGAGGACTAGCCTTGCTCGCTGCCGCCAGCATGCTCTGGTAAATGCGGTCATACCCGCCAAAGCTGTTAAGGTAAGAGCGTGCATGCGTCACCACCGGCATCGCCGGTGCAATAGAGTAGGGATTGCCGCGCCGCAGTTCGTTCGCATAAAAGTCAAACTGCTGCTGCGCAAGCTGCTTCTGCTCGTCGGTTTCCGGCGACTTGCCGTTCAGCCAGTACTGCATCAGAACAGGAGTCAGAAAATCAGGCGTACTCTTGTCCGCGTTCGAGGTCGTAATGAGGTAAGCCTTCAGTGGATTGTAGGCTGCGCCATATTCTCCGCCACCTTTCGAATCGGCTGGCAGCGCGCCCAGCATGGCAACCATATTGACCTGTGTATTGGTTAGCAGCAGCCGTTGGAAGCGGTCGAAGTAGATCCGGCGCGCAGCATCAAGCAGATCATTGCCGTGATACAGGCCCCAGCGATACATCAGCGGCGGCCCGTTCTGCTGGTACTCCTCAAGCTGCAGCAAAGCGCCACGGAGCTGGTCGAGAGAAGCCAGCTCCTGCTGAGAAGCAAGCATGGTCGCAGTAACAGTCCGAACCGGCAGTGCTTCGGCGGCCGAGGCAATCCGATGCTGCAGCCGCGAATTGTTGCCATAGGAAATGACGAGGAACAACAAATAGATCAACAGCAGAGCAGAAACAGTGCCGAATACAATGCGCCGAAAAGTATGCGTGCGCCCGCTGTTGCTGGTGCTCGAAAGCGCGCTGCGGTCCTGCAGAATCACGATAGGGAAGAGCTTCGGCAGGAAAGTCCACTGCGCAATCTTCTGCGACACAACTTGCGGCGTAGGAGGCGCTGCAGCCGTCTGCATCTGCTGGACTGAGAACATGCGCGTCGCACCCGCATCAGCCGGAGCCGACTGCTGCACTGCTGCCGGAGCGCTCACCATCTGCTCAACCATGTGCGCCCGCACGCCTGTGAAATAGAAGCCGCGCAGATAGGGATTCGCGTTCAGATGGCTCGGCCGCGCAAGCTCTACCAGGTAAGAAGCAAGGTTGTTACGCAGCTTGCGGATCTCCCGGGGAAACTCATAGAGAGGATCGACATTGCGCTGATCGTTTTCGCGCCCCAGCAGTTCCAGCCGATACTCGCCAAGCGAGAAGATGAGCTGGTCGAGCGCATTTGTAACTTCACGAGTTGCTTGTTCTGCATGGAGTCCGCTGGAAACGCCGCTGCGCGCCGCAGGGATACCGAGCGCCTGCGATGCTTCCTCGTTCGACAAATTGCGGACGTACTCTGTGAAACCGGGAACGCGGTCGAGCTTGGTAAGAATCACGTAAACGGGAACTTCTGTCCCCAATTGCTGAGCCAGGTCGCGTAACATTTGGTTCGTGTTGCGCGCCGATGCGCTAACCGCTTCGGTTGCGGTAGTGCCAAGGAAGTGCTCGCAGCTCATACAAACAACAGCGGCACGAATCGGAGCCTGGGACCCCATCGCCGAGCGATACGCCTTCGGGCGCGTCCTGCGAATCAGCTTTGCCCAGAGTCCCGGATTCCTGCGCACGGCATCACCCGCCTCAACAATGACGCACTGTTGCGTGTACCAGAGATTTGCAACCGGCGTAGCTACAATATCCTGATCACGATACATTTGCCCCGCGAGCAACTCAGGGTCGAGTCCGGATTTGTTCACCGTCGTTGTCTTTGCCGAGTTCGCCTCGCCAAGCATGTAGAGTAGCGGCAGGGAATCGAGCGTTTTGGCGCCGGTACGCTGCGCAGAGGCAAGTTTCTTTTCCGCATCGCGCAAAAGCGTATCGAGTTCCGTATTGCCCTGAATGTTCTTCGTCGATCCTTCGCGCTTCCGCTTGCGGAAATACAGCACAAGAATGATGGTCGCAGCGGCAACTCCCAAAAGAACAAAAACTACTCGCAGGATCACCAGCGCCGTGCCCTCGACATGGAGGACTGGCCCAGCCATCCATGCGAGCACGAGCGAGAGCAGAAAAATAAGAACTGAAATCAGAATTGAAACCACAACAGACTCCTAGCGAGCACTGAGACTGGTGTTCTGAACCTGCGAAACACCTGAACCAAGAACAATTTCAAATCCGCCGAAGGCGAGCACTGTCAATCCGGCCAGTACGCAGGCGGTAATCAGCAAACTGCGGCTCCACGCGTCTTTGGCGCGCGTGGGCTTCACTTCTGGCGCCGGCATCGGAGGAAGCAGATGCGACTGTCCTCTGATCCGCAGAATCTTCTCGCGTGCCTGCCGCAGAAGCTGGTGCATCTCGCCTTTGTCCCCGAGGGCATACCGTCCGCGAAACCCCATCTGCATAACGAGACAATGCATCTCCAACGCATCGGCAACCTCTGCCGAATCCGGTTGTGTAAGCAGCGTGCTCAGATGGCGGAAGAACGTCTCGCCTGCGCGGTGATCGCCGAAAAGCTCTTCCTGCAAAGGCCGGCGCGCCCAGTCGGCAAAGACGGGGCTCTGCAGGTTCAGGACGCTCTCATCGAGATACGCCACCGCCGCAAAGACGCCCAACTGCACGGTGTCGCTCGAGTAGCCGATCGATTTAGCCTCCTGCATCGCGGCCTGGAGCGAGCGGCGCATCTGCGCGCGAAAGCTCTCCGAGTCCTGTACCTGCTGACGCTGAAAACGCACGCGCAGAATCGCAGTGAGAACCTCTTGAAACGAAAACGTCAGGCTGTTAATGCGAGCATTGCTCATCAGGACGCCTCCACAATCACGGTAAGGTCGAATTCCGGCTGCGAAATTTCACCCGGAATATATACGCCAACCTTGCGGGTTTGAAGAATATGCTCCCAGCATGGCCCGGAGGTTTCGATCACGAAATATTGCATGTCCACTTCCGCGCGAATCGCAGTCGGCGGAACAGGAAGATGGGTCAGTGTCATTCCCGGCAGAGCACGCTTCACCAGCTCCGGCACAAAGCGCGACGAGCACACCTTGACCAGTCGCGGCACCATGGTAAGAAGCGCGGCCTCTCCCAGGCTCGAACGCACGCCGAGCACCCAGCGCGCGCGGCGGAGGCAGCGTTCGTCGAGAACATCTGCTTCCTGGATATACGGGTCTGTCGGCTTGAAGTTCAGCGTTACTGTGTTCGAGGGGACAACAATCTCAAGATGCCGCCTGATGTGCGCGTCCAGCGCACGAAACCCAGTCCCCGGATCGCGGTGGTTGTACGACGGCAGCGTGCGCGGGTCGGAATCAACGGCGAAAGTGCAGAGCGCTCCGGCAAGACGTGACAATTCAACAAACAATTCTTCCGGATGCGCATGCTTTGTCGCACTCAGATGCTGCAATGGCGGAGTCGCATTGTGCAGCGCATGCAGAAACCAGTAGTTGGCAACATCCAGCGCTGAAGTCCCGGCTTCGAACCGTCCATGTCGCCGCGCACTGCGAGCGATAGTCGTGCTCTTCTCGCCAATCGTATCAATCAGCCGCTTGAAGAGCAGCATCAACTGCTCGCTGGCGCTGGCGCGCAGGCACGTAGGAATGAATTCCTCGTCGTAGATAAGATGTCCGCGTCCATCGCGCAGCACATGGGCCATAGGTATCGACTGCATCTCTGGAGTCAGCTCTGCTTCCGTCACGACGCGGATGTTTTTCTGGCCGAGTTCGATTTCGCGCTCGTCAATGCCGTTGGTTTCATCGCGCAGAACCCTCTGCATACGGGCGTAGCGCGTGCCATTGGCAGTAGTGTTCAGGTCACAGTCAAAGCCATTGTCCTTGCGAGCCGGAACTGCGAGATACAAAGGAAGTACCGCATCCGTGGAAGGGAAGACCTCAGCCAGATTGCGCGCATCTGGAGGAGGGTCTGAATTCGGCAGCTCAAAAGTCAGCCCGTCGGGAAAGACGCCTGAGGCGTGCAGCACAACAGCACTGCCGTTGCGAATGGCCTTCTGGTCCAGCTCAAAGTGGAGAAATCCCCATGGTTCGTGCCAGAGGCTGGCAACGAGGAACGCGATCGAATCTTCAAAATACCGGCTCTGGGTCTGAAAATGGTGTGGTCCCAGATACATTCCTTCGGACCAGACCACACGCGACAAGAATTTCATAAATATCGAACCATAAGGCGAATCGGCGAAACGTTGTTAATGACTGACGCACCACAATTATGGCCGTGAAGAACGACACTCCACAGCATAGTGAATGCATCGCGCTTTTAGTTTCTGCTGCTTGAATTTCTTGCGGCCAATTCGTGTGTGAATCCTAGGGTGTCGGGGCTTTACTGTCAAGATTTTGCGATGTAAGCTTGGACTCCAGAACACCGAGTCAATTTCGAAGGCGTAGCGTGCACAGCATGGACTCATCTAAGTCACCATTCGACAGCTCTAATTTCTCAGGCCCGGGTGAGTCTTCCGCGAACGAATCCACCAGCGCAACCGGAATGTTTGGCAAAATTACGCCCCAAAGTACGCCGCCTCCCGAACAAGATGACCTGCTCCAGTCTCTGCTGCGCGCCGAGACAGCTCCGGCCAAAACCAGTCTGCCGGGAGCGCCTTCGCAACCGCTCCCGCAGGCTCCGCCCCCAGCCGTTTCACAGCCCAGCGGCATGGGAAGCTTCACGCAGATGTTTCAGGCGCTCAAGTCGACTGAGCCGCAATCTGTTCAAGCCGACTACCCGCCAGTTCATGAAGAGGCGCAGCCGCCCGCTCCGTTTGCACCCCCACCTCAAGCCGCGCCGCCAAAGCCTCCCGCAGATCTGACGAGTGTCTTCAGCCCGGTCTCTATCAACAAACCCGCTCCGATTCCGCCATCTCCTGCGGAGCCCAGGCCAGGCGAGTTTACCCAGCTGCTACAGACGCTGAACAATCCACTTCTGAAGACACAACCCGCTCCACCTCCACCGGCGCCTGAACCACAACAGCGCCCTGCTGAGCCAGGCAGCTTTACGCAGTTGTTCAATACAGCGCCTGCACAGGCCGCATCGCCCGAAGCCGGATTCGCCCCGGTAGCTCTTCCACAAGCACCGTCTCCTTCTACTCCAATTACTGCGGAAGAATCCCTGCCGACATCAGCGCAAACCTTCGGTCAAATTCCCAGCCAGCCTTCATCTCCGGGCGCGTTCACGCAGATGTTCCAGACGTTGTCTCCAACAAAGGCGCCCGAAGCTCCGCCTGTAGCACCACCAGTGCAGCCAGCTCCAGTTGCGCCGCCCGCGCCTCCGCAGCCGGCAGCGGCCGGTGGATTTACCCAGATGTTTCAGTCTCTGTCTGAAGCAAAACCGCCAGCGCCTTCACCAGCGTCCCAGCCTCCCGCAGCTTTTGAACCGCCGCCCGCTCCAGTGAGATCCGCTCCCGGTTCATTTACCCAGGAGTTTGGGCAGATTGGAAAGCCCAGCGCTCCCTATGAAGATCCGCTGGCCTCTCTAAAACCGCAAGCGCCACCACCCGGCAATTTCCAGTTTTCGACGCCTGCGCCACAGCCCAGTCCCAGCCCGTTTGGAAGCACTCCAAGTCCCGCTCCAGCCACGCCATCGGCGCAGGGAGGTTTTACTCAACTCTTCAGAGCACTCGAGAACGAAGACGCGCCCAATGTGAAGGAGCCACCACCGCTGATGCCTTCACCGGCAACGCCTCCGTCACCTCCTGCAGCTGGCGGCTTTACCCAACTCCTGCGGACGCTGAATGACCCCACGCCGCCACCCGTCCAGCCAGTGCCACAACCCATGGCTCCGGTGGCAGCGCCGCCCATGCCGTCGTCGAGTGGTCCAGGCGAATTTACCAGAATCATCTCTGGAGACGAGTTACGCAGAGCGCAAGGTCAGTACGTTCCGCCTGGAACTCCCCCGACGATGCCGCCACCCGGGCAGGCAGCGGGCGGTCCCGGCTTTCAGATGCCGCCGGCTCCGGCATTTCCGAGGATGCCTTCAGCCGCGCAGCCACCGATGCCGCAAATGCACCCGGGCGCAGCGGGCGGTGCGCCGCAGATGCCGCAGTTTCCTCCGGCTCCAGCTTTCCAGTTTCCGCCAATCCCAGCACCACCGGCAGCGCAGCCCCCGCCGCCGAGCAAGCTGCAGCAATATCTACCATTGATCCTGATCGTGAATGTCTTCGTGCTGATCGTGGTGATCCTGATCGTTGTCTTTGCGCTACGACACCACTAAGACCTAGCTGGGGTTGGCAAACAGAATAATCAGTTCCATATCGGGATTCGGGATCTCTCCGGGCACATACACACCGAAGTTGCGCGCGCGTACCACCGCGTCCCATACCGGCCCCGTGCGGTCCACGCTGAAATATTGATAGCGCAACTTCACCGGAATCGCCCGCGGAGGCACCGGAACATGCGTCAACGGGAGCCCCGGTAGCGCCTGACGAATCAACTGTTCAATGTGAGTAGCCGAGCAGGTCTTGGCTAGGCTGGGCATGCGCCGGATCAACTCAGCCTCCGGCATGTCTGCCGAAACAGCAATATAGAATCGCGAATTTTCAAAATATTGATCTTTATCGATCGCCGTGGCGTAGATGGAATCACGCAACTGCTTCAGCGGCAGAGCTACAAAGTTGCTTGGCACCACGGTATCCAGCAGTTCCGCGATGATGGCATCGAGCGCGATAAAGCATTTTCCCTGGTCTTCATGTTCGTACTTCGGCAGATCGCGTGGCTCAATCTTCTGCGAAAACGTAGTTAGAGCGCCGGCAAGCGAAAGCATCTGCAGATACAGCGATTCCGGATGTACATGGTTTGTTTCGTGCAAATGGCGCAACCCCGGAAGGTGCGAGTTCATGGTATAGAGCAGCCAGAAGTTCGCCACATCCGAGGCGCTGAAGTCCGCCAGCGACTGATTGCGTTGACGCCGTGCGCCCGCAAGTTGGCTGCTGCGCGCGACAAGCACCTCGATCAGGCCGCGCAATATTCCGGAAAGCAGCTCGCTGCCCTTCACATTCAGCATCGGCGGCACAAACTTGGCGTCGAGCCGATATCCACCTGCCTCGGTCCGCTCAATTCTCGCCAGCGGCAGCAGCACAGAGCCTTCAAGATTTTCCCCGTCGGCAAGGATCTGCAGATTTTTGCGAGCCAGCGACACCGGCTTCTCGATGCCCGAACTGTTTTCGTCGCGGAGCATCTGCAACTCCGCATAAAATCGCGTGTTGATGCTGCCGCGTTGCAGTCCAACGTTGATTCCACCCGGGCGCTCCTGAGGGACAGCGAGAAAGAAGGAGCAACTCTCCTGGCCCTGATGAAAGCACTCATCGAGCGTGCGCAGGCGGGGAGCCGCGTCCGAGGACGGCAGATCCAGCAGAAGCCCATCCGGCAAAACGCCGGTGGCTTCCGAAAGAGTAAGCTGGCCTTCACTCAGGGCAGTGCCATCAATTTGCAAAGAAGTAAATCCCCAGTAACGGAACGAGAGCGCTTCTACAAGAAAGCGTAGATTCTCCTCGAAAAAACGGTCCTGTGCCTGCAGATGTTGCGGGGATAAAAACACGCCTTTTGACCAGACAACGGGCTGCAACTGTCGCATATTTTTTAGGAGTCCTACCGGGGATTGAGTATACAAGGATGGTGAAGCGCGCACGAGAAAACGCTTCACGTTTCCTCTGACTGGCGCGAAACGTTTTCATCTTGACACGCACTATGGGGCAGTTAATAATTGCCCCGCTCTCATCGGAGGCCAATTAGCGCTCCCGAAAGCAGTTCGGGACAGTAAGCTGAGGAGCGCAGGTGGCGTCTTCACTATGTAAACGTAGGGCTTTTTGATTCGAATCACCGGCGTGCGGTGCCTCCGCGCGTCTATCGAGGAATAGAGAAATGGCTAAGGAAAGTACGCAGCATAAACTGGACCGCGTGCGTTCGCCGCGCGTGCACATCACCTATGATGTCGAGATCGGCGACGCGATTGAACTCAAAGAGCTGCCCTTTGTCATGGGCGTGCTTGGAGACCTCACCGGCCAGCCAGAACAACCGCTTGCCGCCATGAAAGACCGCAAGTTCGTCGAGATCAATCCCGACAATTTTGACACCGTATTGAAGGGAATGCAGCCCCACCTCGCTTACTCTGTTGCTAACAAGCTTAGCGACGATCCGAACGCGGGTCAGATTTCCGTCAACCTGAAATTTGAAAGCCTTGATGACTTCTCGCCCGAAAATGTGGCGAAGCAGGTTGGTCCCTTGAAGGAACTGCTCGATCTGCGCCAGCGTCTCTCTGACCTCCGTGGCAGTCTGCAAGGGAACGATAAGCTGGACGCTGCGTTATTTGATGCTGTTTCGAGCACGGAGTCCAAAGAAAAGCTTCGCGGCGAACTGGGAAAAACCGGGGGTGAGAAATGAGTACAACCAACACCGCAGCGGCCGCGGCAGGACAGGCCGTCGAGCAGACTACTGCAGAGCAGTCGTTACTCGATCAGATTGTTTCGCAGGGCAGGTTCGATCGCGACGCAGCCACGCTCGCGCGCGGCCGCGACATGGTCAAGGAGTTCGTCTCGCAGGTGCTCGAAGGGCACATGACCCTCACCCGCGATGCCGAGGCAACGATCCAGGCCCGCATCGCCCAGATCGATCACCTTATCTCGCTGCAGTTGAACGAAGTGCTGCACTATCCCGCTTTTCAGAAACTCGAAGGGACCTGGCGCGGTCTGAAGTATTTGATGGATCAGTCCGAGACCAGCGACATGCTCAAGATCAAGGTGCTCAACGTCTCCAAGCGTGAACTGCTCAAGGACCTGCAGCGCGCACCTGAATTCGACCAGAGCGCGCTCTTCAAGAAAATCTATGAAGAGGAATTCGGCGTCTTCGGCGGCGCTCCATTCGCCTCGTTTATCGGCGACTATGAGTTCGGCAAGGGTCCAGAAGACATGGAACTGCTCGAAAGAATCTCAAATGTTGCTTCTGCCGCCCACGCACCATTCCTCTCAGCCGCTTCTTCCGACCTTCTGAACCTCAGCAGCTATACGCAGCTTGGCGCGCCACGCGACATCGGAAAGATCTTCGATTCGACGGAGTATGCCAAGTGGAAGTCCTTCCGTCAGTCGGAAGATTCCCGCTACGTCGCTTTGACGCTCCCGCACGTGCTCATGCGCCTTCCTTACGGTAAGGATACAAAGCAGATCGATGCTTTCGACTACGAAGAGGCCGTGGATGGAAGCGATCACTCGAAATATCTCTGGGGCAACGCGGCGTATGCTCTAGGCGCAAGACTGACAAACTCATTTGCCAAGCACGGCTGGTGTGCGGCCATCCGCGGGGTGGAGGGCGGCGGCCTGGTTGAAGGCATGCCTGCCCATACTTTCCGCACCGATGAAGGCGACATCGCGCTGAAATGCCCGACTGAAGTAGCGGTTACCGATCGCCGTGAAAAGGAATTGGCCGATCAGGGGCTGGTGCCTCTGGTGCACTGCAAGGGGACGGATTACGCGGCCTTCTTCAGCGTCCAGACAGCTAATAAGCCAAAGCTCTACGACAAGGATGCTGCCAATGCGAATGCCCGACTATCGGCGCAGCTGCCGTACATCCTCGCCATGTCCCGCTTCGCCCATTATCTGAAAGTGATGATGCGCGACAAGATCGGCAGCTTCATGAGCCGTCAGGACTGCGAGCGGTTCCTGAACCAGTGGATCATGAACTATGTCTGCGCGGACGACGATGCTTCGCAGGCCGCAAAAGCGAAACTGCCTTTGCGCGAAGCCGCAATCCAGGTCTCAGAAATTCCAGGGAAGCCTGGTGCTTATCGCGCTGTTGCTTTCCTGAAACCACATTTCCAACTCGACGAGCTGTCTGTTTCGCTTCGTCTGGTTGCCGATCTGCCGGCATCGGCAAGGAAGTAGTAATCAAGCCGGGACCATAGGACCCCCCTTGCCCATGTGGCGGCCAAGTATGAGTGAAAGGAGCCAGAAATGGCAGTAGATTATTTTCTCGACCTCGATGGGATTCCAGGTGAATCCCAAGACGAAAAATTCAAAAACAAAATCCAACTTCTGAGTTGGAGTTGGGGTGCTTCGAACATCTCGTCGGTCGCTGGTACAGGCGGTTCCGGCGCTGGCAAGGTGGATCTCTCCGACTTCAGCACGATGACCTTTTTCGACAAATCGACTCCGAAGCTTTTCAAGTCGATCGTGAAAGGTACTCACATCACGAAAGGGACCATGAGCGCTGTCAAGACAGGCGCGGATGGCAAGCCCTATCTAAAGGTACACTTCACGGAAATCTTCATTACCGGCCTGCAGATGTCGGCTTCATCCGAAGTGCCAAGTGTCAGCATTTCCTTCACCTATAACGAAATCGGAATCGACTACTCGACGCAGGATGAAAAGGGCAATGTCGCCAGCGTTGGAGAAGTCAAGTACAGCACCAAAGCAAACAAAGCCTCGTAAGGCGGTTTTCGGATGGACGGGCTCTCTTATTACCGCGATGGCCAGCTTCAGCTGGCCATCACTGCGCTTGGCGACGAATTGAAGAAGCAGCCGCTCGACGTCAAGCGCCGCACTTTTTTGTTTGAATTGTTGTGTTTTGCCGGGGAGTACGACCGCGCCAGCAAACAGCTCGATGTGCTTTCCGACGCCAGCAAGGAAGCAACCGCCGGAGCTTTGCTTTATCGGTCTGCGCTGCATGCGGAAAGGACCCGACAGGAAATGTTCGCTAAGAACGAACTCCCTCTCGGAACCACCCACCCCTCGCCCTCGGGCACTCTAAACGGCGAGGAGTTTACTGCTCTCGAAGATGCCGACCCGCGTATCGGGGCGCACCTTGAAGCATTTATCGCCGGCAGCTACACCTGGATTCCGCTTGCCTATGTAGAGTCGGTGGAGATGCAGGCTCCTAAAAAGCTGCGCGACCTGCTTTGGGCGCCGGCAATCCTGCACACAACTGAAGATTTCCGCCTTCAGGATCTGGGCGAGGTGCTTGTGCCGGTACTCGCGCCGCTTTCATGGAAGCATCCCGACGACGCCGTGCGGCTTGGCCGCGCCAGCGCGTGGGAAG
>Ga0210392_10000749_pt1 | contig 18358 bp, 23 predicted proteins | sample IncBWC30OmetaG_FD_161057 | JGI IMG/M metagenome (GOLD analysis project Ga0210392, IMG submission 161057) | Forest soil microbial communities from Barre Woods Harvard Forest LTER site, Petersham, Massachusetts, United States - Inc-BW-C-30-O ...
CAACGAAGCCGTAGCCCCTTCAGGGGTGAGGCTTTTCCGGCGTGTAGTGCGAGCCTTATGCCGGTTTGTGAACGTACGCGTGAGAAGGCCGAACGCAGGAGGCATGCGGACGGCTCCTCACGCGATGCTCGTGGGAACCGTCCGCTAGTGAGGAGTTACTGAAGAACGTTCAGAGTGTTCGAGCCGCCGTCAACAAACACCAGCCCAACTTCCGGATCGAACAGTACGCCAAATACCAGGGGGCGGACCGCCCGTGTTGTCCAGCAGCTTCTTCGCGATCTGCGCTCCGTGCGGAGTGATCTCCGTAGCGTAGCCATCGTTGCCATTTACCGTGATGATGTGCCCATCGGGAGCGACGGTCAGTCCAAGGGGATCGTCCAGGCTGCCACCCATGGTGAGAGTGCGCCCATTCCACGAAGGAGTGGAGCGGGTAAACGGATCGGTGATAACCGCGATGCGGTTGTTCACGCTGTCGGCAACAAAAAGCTAAGGAAAGCAGCTTCTTCACTCCGTTCAAAATGCGAATGGAGTTCGGAATGACAATTACAGGAGTTTTTCCGCGGCCTGTTCAGTCCGCCCGCCGCGCATCGCTAGGTTGGACCGCAGGCGCGAACTCGACCTGGGTGACTTCTACGCGCACAAGCTCACCTTCCCCTTTGCCGCGTTGCGTGAGCCATGCGGAGAGCCCTTCGGCGAAGCGTTCAGGAGTAAGACGGAAGCTGGCCTCCAGGCGACCATCGGCGACGGGCAGCGTATCGTCGAAATCGGCAGAATTCGTGAAGTTGCGCATGCAGAACTGATCCAGCCAGTCGAGCGGGCAGGCTTTGCGCTTGTCGCGAATGATGACGTCCACCTGAAATTTTTGCGCGTACATGCAAATGATGATAGCACCGGAAACAAATGTGTCGGCGCTCATCAGGAGCCACGCGGGGGAACGGTGTCGAACTTTATCCCATCCGCAGCGCAAAAACCGGATCGGCATTCGCCGCGCGCTCCGCCGGCAGCAGGCGCGCCACCAACCCGGACATCATCATGATTGCCACCGCCGCAAACGTCAGGCCGCAGGGCCGAGCCAGCCCAGAAAGGAGAATTGTTCATCAGAAGCCCCACAGCGCACGATGCGGCACTTTGCGACCGTCGGCCGTCTGGAGGGGAATCATCGAAATCGCCGTCAATATGAAGGATATGAATCTCTAGCGATGAAGCGTGCAGAAGGGCCTGCGTGGTTCGGTCGACGACACTATAATCGCAGCCGATCAACAACGGCACCTGCCCCGACCGTTGCAGCACCGGCGTGATGCGTTCGCTAACGCAGTTCCAAACGATGCGCGGTCCCGGCCAGCTCCTAAATAGGCGGAATGGAATGATGTGGAAGATAGCTGGAATCGCGACGTTGCCATCGTCGACCACCTTGCATCCGGCGGCCTGCAGGCGCGAGCAGATGCACATCGTGATACGCCTGAGCATCATTTTCATTCCCGGGAAGCAGCGAGCCGCTCCGCAACGGAACTCCCAAACACGTGAAAGGTGCGCTCCGCAACGCCTGTTGTCATCTGGCCGCCGAGCATAGCCTGCCCAGCCAGCAGTTGCGTTGCGATCGCACGTTAGCGGTACTTGGCAGAAAACGGCGTCACTCAGATCCGCGCGCAAACTTGCGCCCAAACGCGCGGCTAACATACACTGGGCGGAGCAAAAAAAACGAAAACCCCGCCGCCAGGCCAGGGAAAGCCTCACTCGAGCAGTAGGACCGGTCGGAAGGGACATTCATTTATGATTGTAATGCAGCGCATTAGATTTTCCGGGGGATAGGCGTGGCGACACCAATGGAAACCTGGGTGGATAGCGCGGCCCAGCTGACCAAGCCCGATAAAATCGTATTCTGCGATGGCTCGGAAGCCGAAAATCAGGTCATCCTTCACGAAATGCTCAAGCATGTGGACTCCTTCCAGCTGAATGAGAAAACCCATCCCAACTGCTACCTGCACCGCAGCAGCCCCAGCGACGTGGCTCGCACCGAACACCTGACATTTATTTGCTCCCGAAACAAAGACGACGTGGGCCCGACCAACAATTGGATGGACCCCGACGGCGCAAAGTACAAGGTAGGATCGCTGCTGGACGGCTCGATGCGCGGCCGCACCATGTATGTGGTGCCCTACATTATGGGCCCGGTGAATTCGCCAATCAGCCGTGTAGGCGTCGAAGCAACCGACAGCCCCTACGTCGTTGCGAACATGCGCATCATGGCGCGCATCGGCAGGGTAGCCACGGACCGTCTGGGAAATTCCTCGGATTTCGTGCCAGGACTCCACTCCCTCGGCGACCTCGATCCGCTGCGCCGTTACATCGCGCATTTTCCCGAAGAACGCTTAATCTGGAGCGTCGGCTCAGGCTACGGCGGTAACGCGCTGCTGGGTAAAAAATGTTTTGCGCTGCGCATCGCGAGTTACATGGCGCGCCAGCAGGGGTGGATGGCGGAACACATGTTGATCCTTGGGCTCGAATCGCCCGGAGGAAAAGTAACGTACATGGCCGCGGCATTTCCCAGTGCCTGCGGGAAAACGAATCTCGCAATGATGGTGTCTGCTCTGGAAGAGCAAGGTTATCGCGTCTGGACGATCGGCGACGACATCGCGTGGATGCAGATTGGCCCCGATGGCTATCTACACGCCATCAATCCCGAAGCAGGTTTCTTTGGCGTGGCGCCCGGCACGGGGATGCAAACGAATCCCAACGTGATGAATGCGCTGAACCGCAACACCATCTTCACCAACGTAGCAGTGACGCCACAAGACGAGCCTTGGTGGGAAGGAATCGGCGGCGACCCTCCGCCAGGACTAGTCACGTGGCGCGGCGAAAAGTGGGATCCGTCCAAGGGCCCTGCGGCGCACCCGAATTCCCGATATACCGTGCCGGCTGGCCAGTCACCCAGCATTTCTCCGCAGTGGGAAGCGCCGGAGGGCGTGCCCATTTCCGCGTTCATTTTTGGCGGACGGCGCGCGCGCCTGGCCCCGCTGGTCCAGGAGTCGTTCAACTGGCAACACGGCGTGTACGTGGGCGCGACCATGGCCTCCGAAACCACCGCCGCGGCCACCGGCGACGTGGGCATTACGCGTCGCGATCCTATGGCCATGCTGCCGTTCTGTGGCTACAACATGGCAGATTATTTCCGGCACTGGTTGGATATGGGCAAGCGGATTCCGCATCCCCCCAAAATTTTCCATGTGAACTGGTTCCGCAAGGGCGCGGATGGGAGATTCCTCTGGCCGGGTTACGGTGAAAACGTTCGCGTTCTGAAATGGATTCTCGAGCGCGTCGAGGGCAAAGGAGAGGCCGAAGAGACGCCCATCGGCTACGTGCCAACCAGAAACGCACTGACCCTCGATGGACTGAAGATTACACACGAGGCGCTGCGCGAATTGTTCCGCGTGGATCCGGATGACTGGGAAATCGATTTGGCAGACGTACGGGAGTTTTTCGCCAAATTTGGCAATCGCTTGCCGGAAGAATTGCGCGAAGAGCAGAACAATCTGGTGCAGCGCTTGGAACGAGAGCTCCCCGCGTAACTGTTTTAGGTCGGGAAAGCTCTGCTCTTTAAGGGGTCGGAGCTTTAGCTCCGACATCAAATGCTTGGCTACCAGCGGGCTTCAGCGCCTGAGGAAACGGTTTTTGCATCTTTCGCGGCTCGTTCACTCGTGATCTAGGAGGGCATGGCTTCAGCCATGCCGTAAGTGACGCTGAGTCAACCCGGCTTTAGCCGCTGCGGGCATCTTTTTTGAATTGTTACAGCTCCGACCGCCTAAAGCTGGAGATCATGTAGATACCGAGCCTCGAAATGCCCCTAAGCTTGCAACGCGTCCTAGAACAGCGCTCGAATTGCCAGGTCCATGAACAGATGCGTCGCCGGTTCCCCTCGGATCACGTACGCCTTGCCTTCCCCGTTCGAAAAATGGAAGAACCGGCTGATGTGGTAGTCGTCGTCGAACGCAGTGAATAAATTTTTCGTTTCGTCGTCGCCCAGTCCGAACGCGGAGAGCGCCACGGGTTCGCCTGATTGGTGTGCCAGAAGATCGTAGCGGTCCACAAGTTCTCGAAGAGTCAGCATAGCAACGCGCGGCACACAACTCCAGCACTCATGATTCCTCCGACGGGAGTGTAGCGCCTACGCTCGCCAAGGGAAAGCGGGAAAATTGGCCAGCTACGCACGGATTCGGTAAAATACTTGCCGGAACTTACCTACTTTTCTGCTGGAGGAGCGGACTATGAACTTGGCCGTCGGACAAGAGGCGCCGGAATTCACGCTAAAAGATCAGAGCCAGAAAGAAGTAAAACTTTCGGATTTCGCGGGGAAAAAGAACGTCGTCCTGGTGTTTTACCCTCTGGATTGGAGTCCGGTGTGCACCAAGGAGCACGTGTGCATCGTGAATGGCATGAAACCGTTTGAAACGCTAGACGCGCAGGTGCTCGGAGTCAGTGTGGACAGCGCGTGGTCGCACAACGCCTACGCCGAAAAAATGGGCATCAAGTACCCGCTGCTCGCCGATTTCCATCCAAAAGGCGCGATGAGCGAGAAGTACGGCGTGTACCTGCCTGAAAAGGGAATCACCGGCCGTGCCATCTTCATCGTGGACAAAACGGGCAAAGTGGCGTGGGCGAAAAACTACGATATTCCCGTGGTGCCCGATATCAATGAAGTCGCGGCAGCACTGGAAAATATGAAGTAAGCCTGTAGCTTGCCCCTTTAGGGGCGAGGCCTTGCTATTTGCAAGGCAGCCCCGCGCGCACCTTGTGTATCACGCACAAAATCCGCCACCGCTGCTGCACTCCGAGGCGGACATCATGTGTCCGTTTTTTATTTTGCGCCTGAATCGTTGCGGATCACAGCGCCGCCCTTCAGCACAAACGTGACGGACTCCAGAACCTTCACATCACTAAGCGGATCGCCGCTGACCGCAATCAGATCGGCGTAACTTCCCGGAGCCAGCACGCCAATTTTTCCGGGCATACCGATTAGGGCGGCGGCGTTAGTAGTCGCCGCTTGAATCGTGTCGACCGGTTTCATTCCCCACTCCACCATTTTCGCAAATTGTTTCGCATTGTCGCCGTGCGGATATACGCCCGAATCCGTCCCGAACGCCATCTTCGCGCCCGACTGGTAGGCGTGACGGAAATTTTCCCGCTGCAGCCGCCCAAGTTTCTTTTCCTTCTCGATGGATTCGGGCAGCATCCCGACCTTTTCGCCCTGCGAAAGAATGTAGTCATCATTATAAATATCGAACACTAGAAAGGTTCCGTGCTGCTTGGCCAGCGCAATGCCTTCATCGTCAATCAGACTGGAGTGCTCGATGGAGTCGATCCCCGCGCGAATCGCATCTTTGATCGATTGCGTACCATGCGCGTGCGCCGCAACTTTACGCCCTAGCTTGTGGGCTTCCTCCGCGATGGCCTGCAGTTCTTCTGGCGTGTATTGCGGTGTGCCCGGAAGATCGCCTTTACTAAGCACTCCGCCGGAGGCGCACACCTTGATCACATCGGCGCCGTATTTCACCACCTCGCGAACCTTGGCGCGCACAGCCCACGGTCCATCGGCAACGCCGCCTTCCTTGTAATGAAATTCGTAAGGGAGAAGATTATTGTCGCAATGGCCACCGGTGATCCCGAGTGGCGGTCCAGAGACGAACATGCGCGGCCCGGGAACATCGCCGGCGTTGATGCCATCGCGCAGCGCCACATCCGTAAAATTGCTGGCGCCCACATTGCGCACGGTGGTGAAACCGGCCCGCACAGTTTTGTTGGCGTTTTTGGCGCCGGTAATGGCTTCGCGGGGAACGGAAACGCCGAGCGCGGCGTAGCCGCTGTCCGTGGGATCCGAAGTCAGATGCGTGTGCACGTCAATTAACCCGGGGAGACAGGTGGAACCAGACAGATCGATCGCCGTGACGCCCTGCGGCAGTGTGGTCGACGTGGCGGCACCAACGGCCGTCACCATGCCCGCCTCATCAAACACCACGACTTGGTCGGCCAGCAGTCTTCCGTTCGTAACGTCCACCAGCTTTCCGCAGTGCACCGCGCCGGGAGCAGCGAAAACAGCAGGTGCCAGAACGAGAACCAACACAGCAAGACAAAGAGCAAGCTTCATGAAGTTCCCCTCAATGAAATATGAAGATGTCAGGATACACGGAATTCAGGAATTCAGAAAGCGTCCGCCAGAGTAGAATAAGGTGAAATCTGCATTTGTATCATCGTGACAATTCGGCAGAGTTCCCGAGGTCTTGCCGAAAGGAAGGAACCTAATCTTATGAAACTCCAAAGAGCTGCATCTCAGTTTGCAGCGGCCGTGTTGGCGTTAGGCGTAGCCGCATGTTCACCGCAAGCCGACACGAGCAAGACTGCTTCGACTACTCCCGCAGTGCCGGTCGAGTCGTTTCTTGGCCGCTGGGATTTAACGCTGAAATCGTCCGACAAAGAGTATCCGTCGTGGCTGGAGTTGAGCCAGGAAAATGGCCAGCTGAAGGCCGTAATGGTTGGGCGTTGGGGAAACGCTCGCCCGCTTCCGAAAGTCGAAATCACCGATGGTCATTTGAAGTTCGTTTCTCCCAAAGAGGAAGAAGGCGCCAAGAGCGATATGGTTTTCGATGGCACATTGACCGGCAACACGCTATCTGGCAGCACCTCTGCACCGGACGGAACTACGTGGACGTGGACCGCGGTGAAGGCGCCCTCTCTGAAGGAAAGCGGCACGCCGAAATGGGGGAAACCCATCGCGCTGTTCAACGGAAAAGATCTTTCCGGATGGACCATGAGCAAATCAGACGCCAAGACCGTTTGGAAGGTGGAAAAGGGCAATCTCGTAACGCCCGGCGAAGGGCCCGAGTTGATCAACGATCAGAAATTCCAGGATTTCAAGCTGCACGTCGAATTCAAATGCGATCCTGATTCCAACAGCGGTGTCTATCTGCGAGGTCGCTACGAAGTGCAGATCGAGACCGACTCACCCAACGATCCTCCGAATCGCCGCATCGGCAGCGTCTACGGCTTCTTAGCACCCTCTCCCGACTTTCCTCGCGAGCCTGGAAAATGGCAGACCTACGACATCACCTTGATTGGACGAATTATCACCGTGATGCACGACGGCAAAACCATTATTGACAATCAGGAAATTCCCGGCATCACCGGCGGCGCCCTCGACAGCGGCGAGGCATCGCCAGGTCCCATCTATCTGCAAGGTAGCGAAAAAGGACACGTATACTTCCGCAAGATCGTAATCACCCCGACCGAACCCTCCAATCAGTGAGACGTCGGAGGTTCCGGCTTCTTGTCGCCCGGCACGTCGGTTTTTTGGGCCGGCGGCGGCGCGGACGGTGAGCCGGCGAATGAGCGTACCAGCAGCACGAGTTGCCAACGCTGCTCTTCGGTCAGGCGCTTCTTAAAAGAAGGCATGGGCTTACGGCCTTCCGTGATCTGGTAGTAGATCTCGCCGTCGGTGATTTTGCTCAAGCGCGCCGCATCGGTCAGATCCGCGGGCGCGGGGTCGTACATCATCGCGTCGGATCCGTCGCCTTTACCCGCATCTCCATGACAGTTGGCACAATGATCCAGGAAAATCTGCTTCGCCGCCGTAGTGTTCGCGTCGGAAGCGGTAAGCGGATTCTTGCGCGCCTTTTCCGCTGGAGGTACGATCCAGGGAGTTTTCTGGAACGCGGCAAAGCCAATGGAGATAAAAATCAGAGCGATAGTGCAGGCAAAAAGGATTTTGCGCATCTTGAGGCTCCGTTGTTGGTTCGCGCCCATACCTTAGGCAAAATCTTCGCACAAATCGGGCATGGGTAGGAAGCGCTTACGAGGCGCGCCGGGAGCAACGTCAGTAAAAGCGGAAAGTCAACCAGAGCAGTTCGGCGTTGAAAAAAAGTATGGCAGCGGTCACACCCCAGGCAATGACGGTGATGAGACGCGAATTGACGAATTCCCCCATCTTCGAGCGCTCGCTGGTGAAGCGCACCAGCGGGATCACCGCGAAGGGCAACTGAAAACTCAGGACGACCTGGCTGAGAATCAGCAGTGCCGTGAGTTTGCCTTCCCCGGCGATGCCGATCACCAGCACGGCGGGAAGAATCGCGATCAGCCGCGTGATGAGCCGGCGGATCCATGGCTTCAAGCGAATCCGCAGGAATCCTTCCATCACAATTTGACCCGCCAGAGTTCCGGTCAGAGTGGAATTTTGGCCGGAAGCGAGCAGCGCGAAGGCGAAGAGCGTGCTTCCCAGGCTGGCGCCAAGAACGGGACTGAGCAATCTGTAAGCCTGCGAGATGTCCGCGACTTCATGAAGCCCGCGAGTGTGGAACGCCGCGGCGCCGAGCACCAGAATCGCAGCATTGATAAACAGCGCGAAAGTCAGGGCAACGGTCGAATCAATGATGGCGTACTTGATGGCTTCGCGACGCTCGGGAATGCTCTGGCCAAAGGCCCGCGTCTGCACGATGCTGGAGTGCAGATAAAGATTGTGCGGCATGACTGTCGCGCCGATGATGCCGATCGCGATGTACAGCATTTCCTTGTTGCGGAAAATTTCCAGGTGCGGAACAAATCCGTGGGCGGCTTCCAGCCAGAGCGGCCGCGCGAAAAAAATCTCATAAGCAAAGCAAGCCGCGATTGTCCCAATGAGCGTTACCACAAAGGCTTCGACGAGTCGGAAACCTCGTCCCTGAAGCGCCAGTACAATTAAAACGTCGAAGGCCGTAAGCAGAACGCCGGCGAGAAGCGGCAGCCCGAAAAGCAGTTTTAGGGCGATGGCGGAGCCCAGAACTTCGGCAAGGTCGCATGCGGCGATCGCAAGTTCGCACACCACCCAAAGAAATATCGAGACACGCCGGGAGTAATGGTCGCGGCACGCTTGCGCTAGGTCGCGACCGGTGGCGATCCCGAGTTTCGCCGAGAGCCCCTGCAGAAACATCGCCATAAGGTTGCTGATTAACACGATGCTGAGAAGCGCGTAGCCGAATTTCGATCCGCCGCCAATGTCCGTGGCCCAGTTGCCCGGATCCATATAACCTACGGCGATCAAGTAGCCGGGTCCGGCAAAGGCCAGGATTTTGCGAAACCAGGAAGATCCCTGTGTGATCTGAATGGTGCGATGCGCTTCGGGCAGCGACGGTAGGGTCAGGGCCTGGCGCCAGCCGGAAGTTCCCTCGGTGTCCAGAGGCGGCTGCGTCGCGAGTTGCTTGGAGAAGGTGTCGCCCATCTTTCTGTTAACTGTAGTGAATTGTTCATCTAAACTATACTTAATGACGCTCGGAGGTGTCAATAGTTCTTCTGCTGCAAGTAACCCGGCGTTGCCTTTTGCGTTATCGCCGGCAACCGTGTCGCGACAATTGAAGTGGTAATTCCTCGGCTCGTAACGGACGGTGGTGTGCCGCACAAACTATGAGATTCACATCGATTCTCCGTGATTTGAGGCCCCGAACCATACCGCCATAAATGTAGTAAAGCCATCACCCGCGGTGCCTGTGCTATTTTGGATGTGGCAATTTTGGGGAGACCAACATGGACGAGAAACAGACACCGCCGGCGGGACAAGTTCAAATCAAGGCGGACGAAAAAGAGTTGCAGGGAATGTACAGCAATCTCGTGATGGTGCATCACCACGCGGAAGAGTTCACTCTGAATTTTGTTTATGTGTTCCCCAACGGCGCTCAGGGAAAGCTGTTGGCCAGCATGATCGTCAGCCCGGGACATGCGAAGCGCATTTGGCGCGCGCTGGGCGAAAACATTTCACGCTTTGAGGCGCAATTCGGGCCCATCAAAGAAGGTCCGGAGGGAATCGTGCCCGGCACAAACATTGGATTCGTGCAGTAGCGCGCAGTAGACGGGGAGGGAAGGGTGCGATTCCGCGAGGCCAGCGACCAGGCGCTCTTTGTACACCTCGGCGAGGAAATTGGACTCCGCACACGCGAACGAGTTGTACGGCTGCTGAGGTTGTTGCAGCGCGAGCCGCTGCCGTGGGTCCGCAACTTGCAACCCGCCTATTGTTCGCTGTTGGTTTCGTTTGACGCTTGCGCGGTCGATCACGCCCACGTCGAAGCCACACTGCGCAGCTACGAACAGCGCGCACAAAAGATCGCATTGCCCACGCCGCGGCTCCTTGAAATCCCGGTCTGCTACGGCGGAGAATTTGGCCCCGACCTGGAAAAAGTTGCAGCGGCGCACGGGTTGAGAGCGGATCGCGTCATCGAGTTGCACTCCTCGCGGACTTATCACGCATACTTCTTGGGATTTGCGCCCGGCTTTGCGTATCTTGGCGACTTGCCGGACTCTCTCGCCACCCCTCGACTGGCCACTCCACGGAAAAAAGTTCCCGTCGGAAGCGTCGGCATTGCCGGAAAACAGACCGCCGTGTATCCGTTCGCGACTCCCGGCGGTTGGAACTTGCTGGGCAGGACCCCGCTGCGCATGTTCCAGGTGGGGCGTGATCCGATGGAGTTGCTGGACGTTGGCGATGAAGTGCGCTTCCATCCAATCACTCGCCAAACATTTTCTGCGCTGGAGAATCGATGATCAAGCTCGTGGTCGAGCATCCCGGTATGCAAACCACTGTGCAGGATCTGGGACGCCCGGGCTACGGCCCAATGGGCGTGTCGCCGTCTGGCGCGGCAGACGCGGTATCGCTGCGTTTGGCGAACCTGCTCGTCGGCAATCCCGCAGAGGCAGCGGCACTCGAAATGACTTTGCTCGGCGGAAGCTACGTATTTCCAGAAGGTGGCGTGATAGCGTTAGCCGGCGCGGATTTTGGCGCGGCGTTGAACGGCCGCGCTCTCGAGACAGCCGTGCCCCATGCCGTGATGCCCGGCGGAAAACTAAGCCTGGGACAAACGCGCAGCGGCGCGCGATGTTACCTTGGCATTGCGGGCGGCGTGCGCGTCGCGCCCGTGCTCGGCAGCGCTTCGACTCATCTGCTGAGCGGGCTCGGCGGATTCAACGGCCGCGCGCTGCGAAAGGGTGACGTGCTGGAAATCGGCGTGCCCACAAAACGACTGCCAGTCAGAAAACTTTCATCCGAGGCGCGGGACATGTTTCAGCCAAGGAAAATACTTCGGGTCACAGCAGGCCCGCAATCTGACTGGTTTCTGGAGGACGCGCAACGCTCATTGTTGCAAAGCGTCTTTCGCGTCACGGAACAAGCAGATCGCATGGGCTTGCGGCTCGAAGGCCCGGCGCTGGCCCTGCGAACTGCAAAAGAAATGATCAGCGAGGGAGTGTCGCTCGGCGCTGTACAAGTCACGCCGTCGGGACAAGCGATCCTCCTGTTTGTCGAGCAGCAAACCGCGGGCGGATATCCGAAGATAGCCAATGTGATTGGCGCAGACCTGTTTTGCATTGGCCAATTGCGCCCGCGTGACGAAATCCATTTTGCGCGCGTCACATTCGCCGAGGCGCGCCAATTGTGGATCGAGCAGCAGCAGCGTTTGAATTCGGAGGAGTTTCTATTCGCATGAAGCGCGTCGATTTGAATTGCGATATGGGCGAGGTCGCTGAAGCGGTCACCGGCGGCACGCAGGAAGAGCTGCTGCACTACGTCACTTCGGCGAACGTGGCTTGCGGCGGGCATGCGGGCGCTGCCGCGATGATGCAAGCGACCATCGAGCAATGTTTGCGCAGCGGCGTGGCGATTGGCGCGCATCCTGGATATGAAGATCGCGCCAACTTTGGGCGTATCGAACTGAAACTCAGTCACGAAGAAATCGCCGTTTCTGTGCACTGGCAAGTGCTGGCGCTGGCAGAAATCGCGGCTCGCTGCGGAACTCGAATCACTCATGTTAAACCCCATGGCGCGCTCTACAACCAGGCCGCTCGCGAACGTGAGCCTGCCCGCGCAATCGCGGAAGGCGTGGCACGCTGGCGAAAAGATGTCGTTCTGATGGGACTCGCGGGATCCGCGATGCTGGAGGAATTTCTCGCGATGGGATTTAGCGTGGCCGCGGAAGCGTTTGCCGACCGCAGGTACGAGCCCGACGGCAGTTTGCGCTCGCGTAAGTTCCAGGATGCGCTCTTGAGAAATCCCGAACAAGCCGCGGCACAAGCGGTGCAAATCGTCGAGCAGAACAGCGTGATTGCCGCGGACGGCACCGCGGTTCCGCTCCACGCGCAAACCATCTGCATTCATGGCGATACGCCGGGCGCAGCGGAAATTGCCGCGGCGGTGAATCGCGCGTTGCGCGCGGCCGGCGTTGCACTTGAGCCCGTTGGCGCACAGTGACCTACCCGACCCATCGACTGGTGTAACCTTGCGCTCGGCGCACACTCTAACTGCTGTGAGGAATTCCTGCATGCAAAGTCCCATCATCGGTCGCAGCATTGCCATGGCCATCATTCTTGCGCTCGTCGGTTGGACCGCTTTCCGTTCACTCAGCGCGCGCCCTCCCGCCGCCCCTTCGGCAACGATGCCTGTGCCCGCGATCGACGCGCCGCTCGCTCCCGCAACAGCGCAGGAGGTGGCGGTCTTCGCGGGCGGCTGTTTCTGGGGCATGCAAGCGGTCTTCGAGCAACTTCGCGGCGTCAACGAAGTTGTTTCCGGCTATTCCGGGGGATTCCTGAAGTCTCCGTCGTATGAAACCGTCAGTCTGGGTTTGACCGGCCACGCGGAAAGCGTGCGCGTTACGTTTGATCCTTCGCAAGTCACCTATGGCCAGCTTCTGATGGTTTATTTTTCCGTGGCGCACGATCCCACGCAGTGGAATCGCCAAGGCCCCGATACTGGTTCGCAATATCGCTCCTCCATTTTCTATACCTCCGACGAGCAGAAGCGCTTCGCCGAGTCCTATATCGCGCAACTCACCGCCGCCCGCGTCTACTCGCACCCGATCGTCACAAAAGTTCAGAAACTCGACGCCTTCTATCCTGCCGAAGCCTACCACCAGGACTACGTCAAGAATTATCCCAGCGGTTCGTACGTGGTGATGAACGATCTGCCGAAGCTAGCCCGCCTGAAAAAGGACTTCCCCAGCCTTTGCCGCGCGAATTAGCGAATCGCATTTTGTTGTATTCCGCGGAACTGGCACGCTTGGCAGGCGTCAGCACTGACACGTTGCGTTATAACGAGCGCCGCGGTCTTTTGCCCGCCGCGCTTGGCTCGCCATCCGGTTACCGCCTGTTTCCTCAAGCGCTGGCCCGCGTGCAGTTGATCCGCAGTGCGTTATCCTTTGATTTTTCGGTGACCGACTTGTGCGGCATCTTGTACGAACGCGAACGTGACGGTGCTCTGCGCCGCCGAGTCCGCGAACTCGCGGCCGAGAAACGCGGCGATAAAGGCATGGCTTTTCTCAATCTGGCTACCACGCACCACTTCTTGCTCAACTCCACCGGCGGAGAGATCCAGGTACGGGCCAACGATCCCGCCGACGCTGCCAAGCCGCGACAGTGTACGCATGCACCTGGCTCACATCGCGCCAGCCTTTCAAAACGGCGATTTCGACACACCCATGTTTGTTCACGACACCGTTCCGCCCGGCGTCCCGAAAATGAAGAAGCTGCGAGGCGGTATTCATTAGTCTTTCGAGGAGACTCCCAACGGCGGCCGAGTCGTAATCTCCTCCACAAGTCGTAGTTTCCTCCACAAACCAAGACAACCGAATCGGTGATTTTTTAGCGGACTCTACTTTTTCCTCGTCTTCTAGTACTTATACTACTTAACAACAGTAACTGTATTCAGATACTTCCTGATGTACGCCCTTTGGTTTCACCGCTTTGCGCACTCTTTCATTTTCCCGTACACGAACTAACTCCTTTTCGCTCCGCTGCTTGTGCACTCTTCGCCAAAAACACCGAGAGTAACCCTATTCACAATTCAGGAATCCTCTGCCGGGAGTCACGTTCCGCCAACTCCTTTGTTTCCCCTTGATACGCAAAAACAGGGCTAGGGCTATCTCTATTGCCCAATGAATTACGTTCAAGTAGTACTTGCACTTCGGCGCGCCGACATTCTGGATTCCAGCGGATGGGTGTAGACTGGCTGCATTCTGGGGAAATTCAGGAGGAAGCCATGAGGAAAGTGGCCGTGGTGGCTATTGCTGCCCTAGTGCTTTCATTGGCGGCGATGGTGACGTCGAGAACTGGGCTTGCGTCGGTGACGGCGGAAAAGGCGACGGGGGAGACGCTGAGGCGCGTTGAAGGCGAGTTCATGAGAGCAGCGCTCGAGCGCGGATCGGCGGGATACATGTCGTACTACGCCGAGGACGCAGTGGAATTGCCGGACGGCGCGCCGGCGATCGTTGGCAAGGACAACATTGCGAAAGGAATGGGGTTTCTGGACGACAAGAACAACAGGCTGACGTGGTCCGCGGTGGGCGCCGACGTCGCGAGTTCCGGGGATCTGGGCTACACGTGGGGCAACTACGAATTTCTGAGCAAGGATAAGGACGGGAACCAGCGCGTTGAACGCGGCAAATATACGACGGTGTGGAAAAAACAGGCCGATGGCAGCTGGAAGGTCGCGCTGGATATGGGAAACAAAAGCGAAGCAATGAAGTAAAGATGTAAAGAAACAAAGAAGCCGCTATTCCGATGGGGGGAGTCGAGGCGGTCGCGCTTCATGAGGCGTACGATCGACAGGGCGTCTTGCAGGGCAATTTTCTCGTCACGATTGTCGGTTCCGTGATCGCGTTGCTGGAGGCGTGCGAAGAGCAGGGCTTCGACCTCGCGGATTTTTTTCCTGCAATTTTACCGGGGCAAATTCGAGGATCAGGTCCTGCAGCGGAGCTTGCCAGTGCGGGAATTTCAACTCACCGTCGGTCATGGTGTGTCGTTATCCCAGAATGCCGGCGAAATGCATGGAGCCGCCAGCGTGGTGAGGCTCGATGACCAGCTTAGTTCCGGTCTTCTGGTCGAAGAGGAGGTACTTGCCAGGGGCACGCGCGGCGATCTGCCGGACCTGCTCCTTGGCGTCTTCAACAGTGGCTGCCGAGCCAAGCCAGAGCACTCCGCTGTCTTCTACTTTGAAAATATCGAACGCAGGACTTGCCATCTTTATCCTCGCTTTACTTCATTCACGACCGCGACCTTGTCTAACGGACGCTTGCAACTCTTTCTTCCTGGTAAGCTGCGCGCGTTCCGTTGCCTTTTTCCGTCGCAATTGGTCGGCAAGGACCTTCTTGGCGACGGTCAGTGGAACCTGCGCGAAATGTACTTTGGGCCTGAGCATTGCACTCCCCCCTTCCAACACTTCGACGCTAGCAGGGTTGCAGTGATACGGGTCAAATCTTTTGGACCGCGAACTTTCGTTTAGCGGGCAGAAAGGGCGCGGTTAGGGAAGCGTGGCGTGGAATAGCGCCCCGCTTGGGGCGGTTCGTGGCGGCGCGGTACGGGTCGAATATGTTACTTGCGCGGCGCATGCGTGTGGATACGATAACGCTACGTTAGTGTAACGTTTGAGAGTCCCGGGGGGGAGGGAAGGTATGCGAAGGCCTCAAGGCAAGAAAGCGCCGATGCATTTCAAGACCATGGTGCAGGCCGATGTGCCGCAAGGGCGCAACGGAAAGCACCAACTGATTGTCACGACGATTCTGAACGACCTGGACAATTTGCAGGATGGAACGAGCGAGCAAGGTGCCGCTAGCGCAACGGGAGCAATCCAAGGAGAAGGTACGTTCGGCGCTGAATCGCGCGACCAGGAAGGCGGGCCGCAAAGTGGCGACGGCCAGCGACGCTGACAATCTGTACGTGTGGAACCAGAGCGAGTAGCGTGAGGCACCGAAGCGAGCTGCCATTTTGGAATTGAATTGCGCGCGAAGACCGGCCGGGGTTGCACATTGGCGCCGCCTCGTGAACAATCTATGGGTAAGACCATTCCCGATTTCTGAGCTCTGAATGAAGCAAAAAGTGTTTTCCTCTCTCGACGCTGCGGTGGCGGATATTCCCGATGGCGCGCGCATCATGTTCGGCGGATTTGGCGGCGCCGGATTTCCCAACAATCTGATTGAGGCGTTGTCGCGCAAGGGTGTGAAGAACATCACCGCGATCAGCAACAATTGCGGGACGCGCGAAGGCGAACTGGGGATCATGTTCAAGAATGGCCAGGTGAGCCACGTGATCGCGTCGTTCCCCGGGCCGCACGCGAACTATTTTCAGGAGCGCTTCGCGAGTAAAGAAGTGACGTGCGAACTGGTGCCGCAGGGCATCTTGTGCGAACGCATGCGCGCGGCGGCGGCCGGACTGCTGGGCTTCTACACCAGCGTGGGCGTGGGCACGGAAGTGGCGGACGGGAAAGAACAGCGCGTGATTGATGGCAAGCGCTGCATTCTGGAAAAGCCGATCCACGCGGACTTCGCGCTGATCAAGGCCCAGAAGGCCGATGAACTAGGAAATCTGACGTACCGGTTGGCGGCGCGGAACTTCAATCCGATCATGGCCATGGCGGCGAAAACTACCATAGTGGAGGTGGATGAGATTGTGCTGCTGGGAGCGATCGAACCGGAAAATGTGATTACGCCGGCGATCTTCGTGCATCGCATTGTGCAAGCGAAAGGAGTCCGCTTCACCGGGTGACGGCGAAGTGAAACGCAATGGGCGATAAACCGCGATTGACACGCGAACAGATTGCGCAGCGAGCCGCGCAGGAGTTGACGGACGGGGCATGTGTGAATCTGGGCTGGGGGATCCCGAACCTCATCGCGGACTATTTGCCGAAGGGTGTGACCGTTTATTTCCACAGCGAGAACGGGATTCTGGGGATGGGGCGGCGAGCCAAGGCTGGCGAAGAAGACTACGACCTGGTGGACGCGATGAAAGTGCCGGTGACGCTGATTCCCGGCGCGTCGTTCTTCCATCAAGCTGATGCGCACTTGATGACGCGCGGAGGGCATCTGGACGTGGCGGTGCTGGGCGGATTTCAGGTGTCGGAAAAAGGCGATCTAGCCAACTGGAAGATTCCTGGCGCGAAGGGCAGCGGGAATATCGGCGGAGCGATGGACATTGCCACGGGCTCGAAGAACATTATTGTCTGCATGGAGCACAACACCAAGGATGGCGGGGCGAAGATCGTACACAAGTGCAGCTATCCGCTGACGGCGATTGAATGCGTGAATACGATCGTGACGGATCTGGCAGTGATCGATGTGACGAAAGATGGATTGGTGCTGAGAGAAGTGGCGCCTGGATGGACCGCGGAGGAAGTGCAGAGATGCACGGAAGTGAAATTGAATGTGAGTGGCGCGCAGGTGGCGGAGATGAGGCTTTAAAGTGGATATCAGGGATCAGGAGGCAGTCAGTCGAGTGTTGAGGACGACCAAAGAACCCCACACGCAAGACCGGCGCTGCCCATGCCCTCCCGAAAAAACAGATCTTCTCACATAGACGCTAGAGGCGGGCGGCGCAGCGGGCTACTATTTTTCCTTCGGGGGAAAGAATCATTAGGACCAGGCTGTCAGTTAACGGAATGCCAGCGCTGGGCACGTCGAACTGAAACCACCACTCATACTTCGCAGGTAGTGGCTCACTGCTGAGTCCTTGGGCAAATGGCTCGATGGGGATCATCTGCGCGTGCTTCAGAACTATTTCCGGCGCGGGGCGAATGGAGAGGCCGCGCTTCCAGAAGAAGTTCACATGCAGGGTGCGCAGGATCGCCTTGTTGAGGTAGGTGCGCGTCGTTCCCGCCTGCTCGAGTTTGTCGGTGCAGGGCATGTCGTAGAGTTCAAAGCCTAGCTCCATGCGTTCGGGGAATTCGGTGACGATTTCGCTGCCGCGGCGGAAGAGCGTACCGGTGCTGGTATCCACACGACGGAGATTGTCGAAGAATTGGGGAGCCCGCAGGCGGCCGGTGAGACGAAAGCAGGGACCGTTGGCAATTGCGCCGTCCGTGACAAGCTGGACTCCGCCGTCGTAATTCCAGATGGATTTTTCACGAGGCGGTTGAGCGTCGCCCACTTGCGGAGTGGCGGCGAGCAGGAGAAGGCAGCCAGCGGAGAAAATGGAAAGAGCCCTGAGAACCATGGCCATCCTCGGCGCTGGAACTAGTCTACTACTCAAGGCGAGGAGTGGAGCAGAAAACTGAAGTCGCCCACCTGGCAGAGGCGCTTGCCTTGGCGGGTAAGTTTGCATGCGCCTTTGCCGCTTGAAGAGTGGCGAAAGCGTTGACCAGATTGAGGAGGACGGAAAGCAGCAACGAGGTGAATCGCGCGCCTGTCGTCGGCGGCTCAATGGGAAGAGTTCGCGGAAAAAATGGATTTGGGAATCATCATGTGAACGCCTTTGTTGCCATCGACAAGTTCGGTGATGTGCAGGTCGGCGGCAACACTGGCCAGCATGTAGGCGTCGTCGCGAGAGAGGTGTTTCTCGTTCATCAGGAAGTCGATCATTTCGCGGACGGCGAGTT
>Ga0210392_10000750_pt1 | contig 18353 bp, 33 predicted proteins | sample IncBWC30OmetaG_FD_161057 | JGI IMG/M metagenome (GOLD analysis project Ga0210392, IMG submission 161057) | Forest soil microbial communities from Barre Woods Harvard Forest LTER site, Petersham, Massachusetts, United States - Inc-BW-C-30-O ...
CCGATCGGGTTCGACCGGCACCGCACAGCGGCGGCAGAGGAACGCATCGCACGTCCCTCCGCCCTCGGTTGGGTAGTCGCACTGGATGGAGGCGGGCGTGCCGCAGCCGCAGGCGCATTGACGCCGCGGTCTCCGGCCGCTGCCGCAGACGATGGCCGTGGTGCCATCCGACAGGCGGATGACTTCCGACCAGCGCGGCATCAGCGCGACCTCATATCAATGCTCCTCGTGATGCGAATGCCGGCGATCGGCGAGACACCGGCGCGGGCCTCCTCGGCATGGTCGCGCGCGTACACGAGGATGGCCTTGCGGATCAGCGTCTCGTTGACCTGCAGGAATTCGAGCGGAACCTTTGACACATCGGCGACCTCGAAGCCCCACACCTCCTTGCCGGAGACGGTGCTGCCGTAGGCATCGAAGCTGCGGGTGAGGTCGGCGGATTTGCCGACGGCCAGCGCCGTCGCCTTGTCGGCCTCCTTCGCCATCTCGGCCGCTTCGTCGAGCAGCACCGTGGTCGCCGCGGTCTGCTGCTGCGTCGCCCGCTCACGGGCCAGCGCATCGGCGGCCGTCTGCGCCCTGGCGGCGGCCTCGGCCCGGGCGGCGTCGGCGAGGCGTTGGGCCTCGGCCCGGCGGAGGCGATCCTGGCGCTCGCCATACTCGTTCATCAGCCGCTGCACCGGGGCGACCGCCTTCTCGAGCCGGTCGGTGTGGCGGCCGAACCACGCATCGACGTCGCGACCGCCCTGCAGGAACGGGTCCTTCTGGATCCGCTTGGTCTTGGTCGCCTGCCGGTAATGCCCGCGGGCGATATCGACGTTGGCGGCGAGGCGGGCGAGTTGCGCCTCCTCGGCGATCTCCTCGCGGCCGCGGTCCTGCTCGAGCACCGTCACGTCGAGGTCGATCGCCTTGACCAGCGCCTCGTTCTCGAAGTCCAGCCACTCCTTGATCTCCGCCGTGGTCATCGGCTTCGGCGGGGCCGGCCGGTTTTCCGGCAGCGGCTCGGGGTCCAGCGGTTCCGGGGCGACGGGTGCGGTGAACTGCGGGATCGGCCGCAGCGTGTTGGTCTTCACCTTCTCGTCGGGATGCAGCAGCGGGTGGTCCGGGTAGAATTCGCGCGCCCAGGCCTTCAGCCGGGTGGTCAGGAACCGGTACTCGGCCTCGGTGATCTCGGTCTTTTTCTTGTGCCAGATGCGCAGCACGCCGTCGGCGTGGATCGGGTCGGCATGCGGCAGGCCGGCGACCTCGCCGTCGATCTCGGCCGACCAGAGGCCGTCCTCGAATAGGATGCGGCAGGGGATTTCATGCCAGCCGCCGGTGTGCAGCCGGAGCTTGAAGAAGCCCGGCTCGGGCTGATCGACAATCGGAGCGCGAGGCTTGAGCTCTCGCGGTGGAGTGCGCTGGTCCATCGGGTTTTGCTTTCCTTGAGTGAGTGACGTGCAACTCCCGAATCATACACTTTGCACGACGCGTCGCAAGTGTTCCGTGGACGACGCTATGCAAGATGAATGATAAGCGCAAACAAAAACCCGGAGCGAAATGCGCGTCCGGGTTCAGGTCAGGCTAGGAAAGCTCGGGATGCTTGGTCCAGAGGACGGGCCAGATGCCGGCGGGGTCGCTGATGGTGCGGGCCTCGACGGCGCCGATCGCCATCATGGTGAAGCTGCCGCCGCCGTTGGCCGAGATGATGGCCGGTCCGCATTCGCCATCGGCGGTGACAACGATGCAGCGCCGGTTATGCACCGAGGCCGTGTCGATCGGATCGAACGGCTGGCTCGGGCTGTAGTACAGCACTTCGCCGGGCAGGAATCCCGGCACCAGATCGTTGGTTTCGATCCGCAACGAGACGATCCGCAGTGCCTGTTCGTAACTCACCCCTGGCGGTGCCTCTGTGGTCGCCGTGAACACCGCCCCCTCCCGTCGCCGGCGGGTTTGCGGGTCGGAGAACCAGCGGATGCGCGCGGAAATCGGCTTTTGAAGCGACACTGCGTTTGATGTTTCCCCCCCGTCGGAATCGTTGAGCCCGATCGGTTTGGTCCAGCCCTGTCGGCCGACGCCGCCGAGGATAGGCACCAAGGCATTGCTCTGCAACCGTTCTCCAAACAGGATCACACCTGGGGTCGTTTTGTAGAATTGCGCTAGGAGGATCGCCGCTCTTTGTGTGATCGGACGAATTCCGTTCTCATAGTGGTGATAGGTCGCGACATGCACGCCGGCGGCGATGGCGGCCGCCTGCGCGGTTTCATAGCCGGCAGCCTCGCGTAACTTCCGGAGCCGCTGCGCTGGGCCGGATTTTGTTTTGCGGGCCCGTGCGCCAACTTTGATGTGATGCTTGCCGGGGACACTCACCGTTACAGACACCAGACTGCTTTCCTTCCTATCATCGTTGCACAGTTGCGCGTTGGCTGAACAACCAAATTTTGCGAAACAACCTGGACCAACCTGGCGGGGGCATCGGAAACCCGCTTGACGGCGCCGCTATACAAGATGCACGATTGAGGGATGGGCAATACACGTCGGCCCGTCCCCCTGGACTTTGCCGGGATCATCGGCCTGTGGCCGACGGTGCGGGATTTTTGTCTCGAGACCCGGACGCCGGATGCCACCTGCCGGGCGTGGCGCAACCGCGACCGCATCCCGCCGGAGCACTGGGATAGCATCATCGCGGCCGCCGGGAGACGCGGCATTCGGCTGTCGGTTGACGCCATGATGGGCGCGCTGCGCATCGCCATGGCGCGCGAGGCCAGCACCGCCCGGGTGCGCCCGGCAACCGCCGCGGCGCTCCGGCGACGGACCCCGCCAAGCGTGAAGCATCCGGCCCACCCATGATGCATGTTTCAAACCTGTTAGCCGACTTTCTGAATGGGATGCTTTCGTGCATCTCGCACGATGATAGGTGTCCGCCGAGTCGGCTTCAAGAGACGAAATGTCGTCGTTCTGATGAACCGTCAAATCTACTAGCCGCTCCGGCCGGATAGCGCCCGGAGAATAACTTTCCACGCCCTATGGGCGCAGGGGGATAGATCACCATGGCCGAGCCACAGCAATCCAACGTGCCGACCGAGACGATCCTCTACTACACGCACGAATTGACCCGCAGCAAACGCAAGATCGATGAGGCCAGCAGCGCCCATCGTCTGATGGTCAAACGCGCCAAGGCCGACGGCGTGCCGACCCTGGCCATCCTCGAGAGCATCGCCGACGCCCGGCTCGAGCCCGAGGTGCGCCGGCAGAAGATCATCGACCGCATCCGGGTGGAGAGCGCGCGCTATCCCGACAGCGGATCCACGATCACCGAACTGGTGGCGCGGATGGACACCCGCGTGTCGGAGAAGATGCGGCATACCGATACGCTGTTCGACGCCGAGCAGCGCGGCTACCTGGCCGGCAAGTATGGCCAGTCGGTGGACGACTGCCCGTACCTGGCCGGCGGCGAGTTGGCGGCGACCTGGCGGCAGTATTGGAACGAGGGCCAGGCGGCCAACGCCGCGCAGCTGGGCGAGAACGCCAAGATGGCGAACCAGCGGCGCGAGCGGGAGCCGCGCAAGACCACGGTGGTGCAACTGCCGCTCGGCGACCAGCCGCCGCGCAAGCAAGCCCGCAAGCCGGGCAAGCAGACGCAACGCCGCAACGGCTCCGGGACGCAACCGCCAACCGCTGCCTGACCCGTGGAGGCGCCGCAGGGGGGCGTCATGACCATCGACGCAGCCGGGGTTTCCGGCTGGGCCTATGGTCCGACGTCGTGGGTGATGCCGTGGTTCGGTGACTGGGTGCTGCCCTTCGAGGGCGGTGAGGGCTGCAAGTTTGCCGCCTTCGAGAACGAGCTCATCGACGCCTGCGACCAGTTCCTGCCGGAGAAGATCGTGCTCGAGGCGCCGATCAACCTGCCGGCGATGACCAACCGTGCGGCGATGTGGCAGCAGCTCGGGTTGCGGGCGCTGGTGCGTACCACCGCGTGGCGCCGGCGCATCGCGGTCACCGAGGTCTCCGCCGACATCGTGCGCAGCGAGCTTCTGGGGTTCTGCCGGGTGCCGGGCAAGCCGGACGCGATCAAGAAGCACGTGGTGAATTTCTGCCGGAAACGCGGCTGGAAGGTGCCGAGCCACAACGCCGGCGACGCCTGCATGCTGTGGGAATGGCACCGCCGTCGGGTCGGGCCGGCGCAGATGTCGCTTGGGGAGGTAGCGTGATGAAACAGACGGTGATGGCCGAGGCGTTCCGCGACGCCGGCTACCAGACGGCCGATGAACGGCTGGATGCGATCGCGCGGGAGGCGTGGGCCAAATGGTCGAGCCACGACGCGGGGGGCGCGCGGCGGGATTACGTGATGGCCCGGCTCCGGGCCGACCTGACCTGGGCGCTGATTGAGCGCTGGCAGCCGGCGATGCTGACCCAGGCGGTCGGCTGGCTGCTCAACCGGGCGCGCGACGAGATCGCGGCGGAGCAGCCGCAACGGAACGCGGGGAAACCCGCTGGCGGGGGCCGAGTGCAGAGTGAAACCCATCCCATGGTTGCCCCCGCCAACCCATCCGGCGCAACGCCGGACGGCGACCGAGGCCGTGGCGGCTCTGAAACCCAATCGATCCTTGCCTCGGTCGCCCCATCGGATGCCGGTGCAACCCGGCGGAGCGAGCCGGCCGGAGTTAGTCTGGAACCCGCCCGTAAGGTGCCGGCCGCTCCAACCTACGACCGCCATGCCGCGACCGTCGCCGCCAAGGCCGAGGTGGCGCGGCGGCTGTCGCGGCTGGACACCGTGACGATCGACGGGAAGCCGATCGGTGATTGCATCGCTTCTGAGGTCCGGGCCTGGGCCGAGACGCGGCAGAGGGACGCCAGGAGCGCTGGCCGCGATGCTTCCTTTGCCAGGTCACTCGCGGCGAACCTGCCGGGTAACGCGGTGATCCGCGAATGGTGGACCAAGCCGGGAGAAGTCGACGAATTGTACGAGCGCGCGGAGGCGGACTATGCCGCAGCTGCGTGAGAGGGATGCCGGGGAAGCCCGGCGGAGCGTGCCGGCCACTCCTCGATTGCAACCCATCGCCAGCATGCCGGCCGCTCCATCGATCGCGCCAGCCGCAAAGCCGGCGCGGCGGGGGGCCAGTGCATGGGTGAAACCCATCGACAAATTGCCCCCCGCACTCAACGGCCGCCGCGAGGCGGCCGGCGGCGATGCCCACGATAATTCTGAAACCCAAGGAAGACGTGGCATCGCCGCGAAATCGAGGGCTGCCGGCAGATTGATACCCGATGAAGACGTGCCCTCTGGCGGCAAGGCCCAAACGGGAACTGAAACCCAGCCTATCTGTGGCCTTGCCGCCACCATTGCCCGCATCGTCGAGCTCCAACGCCTGCGCAAGTTCTGCATCACCGCGCAGTCGCGCTGCGATCGCTCGATCGAGGCGCTGATCGCCACCGTCGCGCTGGACTACCGGCCGGACGTGATGACGCCGGCACAACGCAAGGCACTGTTTCGGCGGGCGCGCGACATCCGCAAGGCCGTCGAGAGAGGGGGGAAGGGCCAAATCCGCATTGATACCCGTTTGAGCAATGCCCTCTCCCCCATCCTCCCGGCGATCCTGCTCAGCGCCGCCTCACGCAAGCACTGGGACACCTATCGCGACAAAACCGAGGGCGAGATGGGGCAGCTGGCCGGGCTGCTGCCGGTCGCCGCCTGGGCGCAGTCGATCGCCGGCTTCGGGCTGAACAACCTCGCCATCCTGATCGGCGAGATCGGCAAGGGCCGCGCCGGCAACGGGATCGGCGATTTCGCCACGGTCTCACGGCTGTGGAAGCGCCTCGGCCTCGCGGTGTTCAACGGTCGCCGTCAGCAGCGCGTCAAGGACAAGGCGCTCGCCGACTTGCATGGCTTCAGCCCGGTGCGGCGTGCGGAGGTGTTCGTCGTCGGCTCGGTCAGCGTGTTCATGGCGCAGAAGCCCGGCATGACCTACCGCGACGAATACGACCGCCGCCGGGCGCTTACCGCTCCGCGGGTCGCCGCGACCGCCGATCTGCCGAAGGGGAACCCGCAGCGCTGGTCGCTCCGGCGATGCGACATGGATGCGCGGCGGGTGATGACGAAGGCGCTGGTGCGCGACCTGTGGATCGAGTGGAGGGCGGCATGACGCAGCTTGTTCGCTACGAGGAAATGCGTGCGCGGCTCGCCGAGTGCGCGCGCGTCGATGAGGTCGAGATGATCAAACGCGACGCCGACAAGCTGCACGCCTACGCCAAGCTGGCGCAGGATGCCGACGTCGAACGCTGGACGGCGGAAATCCGGCTGCGCGCCCGCATCAGGATCGGCCAGCTTTCGGCCGGGATGGAAACGGCCCAGGGGGCGAGGACTGAACTTCCCGACAGCGATGTCGCGAAGTCAAAGACCCAAAAGCTCGAAGAGGCTGGCATCAATATCCGAACAGCGGAACGCTACGAAGAGCTCGCCGGCGGCAAGGACGAGGCGGCGCAGCAGGTCGCCGCCGCCACGGCAGAGACCTACTTCGCCAAGCAGAGCGAGGCCGGCGAGCCCGCCACCATGGACGGGCTGCGCGGCGCGATCCGCGATGCGCTGGTGGAAACGCTCGGTGAGCCGGAAACCCGCAAGGTGGTCTCTATCCGCCACAAGGCGGACCCGGTGGCGGACGCGCTGACCGATCTTGGCGGCGCCATGAAGGTGATCGCCGACCTGCCAGCGGCCGACATGGCTGCTCTGGCCGGCCGCGTCCAGGCCGAACTGCTGGTCTGGTACCTGGACTACGGCAACCGGGCGAGCCTGCGGCTCGATGATTTCCTGACAGTGTTGGAGGCCAGACAAGATGCCGCGTAGCAGAGCACGCATCAGGACCGACAACCGCGCCATCGAGCGCGGTAGGACGATTATCAAAAAGGGGCTGGAAGGCTTCACCGGCAAGTACCAGGCGACGGCGATCGCGGAGCGGGTCCACGGCAATGCGGTGCTGTGGGGGAAGCTGGAAAACGACCGCCCGCTGGCCCGCTACCTGACGCTGGAGGGATTGAAAATCCTGATCCGTGATGCTCTCGCCGAGTGGGGCTTTAGCACGTCACGGGACGACCCGCCGCCGCAACTCGAGTTGTTCCCGCCGGATGAACAGGACGTGGTGAAGCAGATCGCGCTCGCGCGCATCTGGGTGCCCAGCCGCAATGCGCACATCCCTTATCACGATGCCACCGAGGTCCCGCCGGAGATGCTGGAGGAGTCCTCCGCCTACTACGTCTCCCTGGGCCGGGGGATCAATCGAAAAGGGGTGCTGCTGGGACAGTTGGCGGCAATCAGGCGAGGACGGCCATGACCCCACTGGAGATTCTGCCGGGCATTCTCCGGCTTGCGGGAATCGCCGTATCACGCAATGCTATCATGCAAACTGCACTGCCTTCATCGGAGTCGCGTCATGCGCTGATTGAGCCAAAAAGCAATGCGCCGGGAGAGGGCACCACCCCGCTCCCGGCGCATCGCTAACTTAAAACCCAGTCCACCCCGGCCAAGAGAAGGACATCGGTTATGCCGATAAGTAGGCTATTCCCCCACAAGATGCAAGACAGAGTGCACGACGCCGCCGATGAACATTCGGCAACGCCGTCGGACACATTGCAACGCTCCCTCCACGGGAGGGCGCGGCCATGACGGAATACACCATCGCTGCGATCCCGACCGAGTATCGCGGGCGGCGCTACCGATCCCGCCTCGAAGCGCGCTGGGCAGCGTTCTTCGACCTGCTCGGTTGGCGGCACGAATATGAGCCATTCGATCTCGGATCCTGGTCGCCGGATTTCCTGCTTCCAGACTGGAAGATGCTGGTCGAGGTCAAGCCGCTCGAGGAATTCGACCGGGAGACCTGGGACAAGGCAGTTGGAGCTTGTCGGGCGCGCGGTCTATTCGAGCCGAAAGACGATTGTCCGGTCAGCGGTATCTTTCTCACCCGCACTGCGCCGTCATTATGGCAGCGCCCCACGACTACGGTGTGCCGGGTAGGCTGGTTCGGCATCGCGGGCACTGCATATGAGCCATCGACTGCATTGCTGCTCTGGCAGGCTCGGCCGTTCCTCCCAGAGTTTACCGCTGAACTCGTACACGGGGACATGGAGGGGTGGTGGACCGCCAGCGGGGATGCGGGGATGCACGCGCGTCGACATCGGACTGACCCGCAGAACTTTCCTGAACATGCGACCGGGTTGTGGGCTCGCGCGACGAACACCGTGCAATGGCTCGGGAAGGAGGCCCGGCCATGAGCTTCTCCGCACAGAACTGGGCATGGGATCAGCGGTGCAAGACCGGGATCGCCAAGATGGTGCTGCTCTACCTGGCCAACTGCGCCGACCGGAACGGCGAGTGCTTCCCGGGCATCCTCAAGATCGTCAAGAACGTGCAGCACACCGAGCGCGCTGTCCGGCAAGCCATCCTCGATCTGCTTGAGTGGCGCCAAATCGAAGCCGAGCGACAGTGGATGGAAAACGGCCGCTGCACCAGCACCCGTTATCGTCTCCCGGTCGCCGTTGACCACTGCGAAAACGCAGGGGTAGCGCCGGCCCCTGCGGAATCGCAGGACTACTGCGGAAACGCAGGGGTAGGGGACTACTGCGGAAACGCAGGGGAGACCCCTGCGGAATCACAGGGGAATCCTATCACTCTAACCAAAGAAGAAGAAAAGACTCCCCCCCTAACCCCCCGCAGGCGGGGGGAGCGTGTGAGCGAGGACGATCGCTTTGATGATTTTTGGAAGGACTACCCAAAGAAGGAGGACAAGGGGAAAGCCTACAAAGCCTACGTCCGGGCGCTTAAGGCGGTCGGCGGCGATCCGGACGACATCTTGGATGCGCTGTTCGAGGCCAAGCAGGAGAACCATCGCTTCCGGGGCGATTACCAATTCATCCCCTATCCGGCGACCTGGCTCAATGCCGGACCATGGCACGCCCCGAAGCCCAAGATGAACGGCGGCGGGGAGGCGGCACATGCCCACTAAGCTCACCATCGCCTCCGACTGGCTGACCGAGCTTGCGACGAAGCTGCGGCCGTCGATGACCGACCGCGAACTGAAAGCCCGCATCCGCAACACCGCGCGCGAGCTTGCCGCCAAATACCCGGCCGAGGCGTTCACCGCGGCCTCGAGCCAGGCGGTGCGCGATGGGCTCACCGAGTTCCCCGAGGGCACCGTGTTCGAGGTGCGGCTCGGCGACTGGTGGCGCGACCACGGCAGCAAGGCCGCAGTCGCCGGCGAGCTACCGGGCGGCGGTGATCCGACGCTGACCCGCGAGGACAGGCTGGGGCTCAAGGTCTGGCTGATGCACCGGCAAGAAGGCTTCACGCACGTCGATGGCGACATGGCCCGTTCGCTGTCCGTCTGCCGGAACAGTTGGCCGCGGCTGTTCGACCACATCTGCCGCACCGACCCGGAGGCCCAGCGCATCGCCATGAAGCGCGGCTGGCTCACCGACGCCTCTGCCCACAACCGCGAGCCGACCGAGGCGGAGATCGACGCGGTGCACGAATCGGCCGAGGCGGCGATCGCCAATCTGCGGGCGCGCGCCGACGGTCCGCTCTGGCCGAGGCGGTCGCCCGACGCGCAGATCACCGCCATGCAATCCAAGGCCTCGCCGGTCGCCAGGACGCCGGCCGACGATATGGCACTGCTGCTGACCCTCCGACGCACCCCGACGGCGCCGAACCGGGCGGCGCGCATCCGGGCGCTCTGCCTGGTGCTCGACGTGCCGGTGCTGGAGACCGACCCGCCGCTGCCGCCGGTGGTCGAGCCGGAGGTCGCCGCGGCAAACGCCCCACGGCGGGCGCCGGAGGGGGGCAGGGCGCCGTCTCGGCCGCCGCCCGACCCGGTGACCTATACGCGCTGGACCGCGCCCCACCGGGCCCGCACGGCCGCGGCGCCGGAGCCGCCGCGGGACCCGAAACCCGACCCCGCGCTGGAGGGCGACGACATCCCCTGGGTGCCGCGTTCGCGTGGCCGCTGATCATGCACCCCGTATGTGATTGTTCATCAAGCATTGTGCTGCGGTCCCGATCTGTTCACTTGCGGGCGAGCACGGCGGGCGCCTATCTCCCGACCGCTCTCCTGCGGAGCCCCGAGTTCCGCTTGAGTGTACGTGCAAGGCCGGCGGAGTAGTGACCCGCCGGCCAACGCATGTCGCGATCCCCCTGCTCGCCGAGCCGGCCGCCGTGCGCCAGGGAGCCCGCCAGGGCGCCACCGCCGTCATGCGGACCGACTGGCCCGACCCCGACGACCTCCGCCCGTCAGCCGCCCGCACAGCCCGGCGGATCCAGGGGTGGCGAACCTACTGCCCGCTCCGCCGCATGCTCGCCAACCCGCACACCGGAATCGCCGCCGCGCATATCCACGCCGCCGACAAGCTGCGCGAGCTCTACGACCTGGCCCGATTCGGCTACTCGGCCGCCCTCGACCCCCAGGCGGTCCACGTCGCCCCCGCCCCGCGCGCCGGGCTCTCGCCCGCCGAGATGGCCCGTGCCGGCGCCGCGCGCGCCCTGAGCCGCGCCCTGGCCGGCTACACGCTCGACGAGGCGCTGCTGCTCGCCGCGGTCGTGCTGTCCAACCACAGCGTCTCGGTGTGGGCCCGCGTCGCCAGCGAGCGGACCGGGAAGCGATGCACGGTCAAGGCCGAGCGCATCCGGCTGATCGGCCTGCTCGACCGGCTGGCCCGGCATTTCGATGCCGAGATCGACCACGAGGTGCGCGCCGGCTGGCGGCTGTCGCTGTGAAAGCCGCCAGTCTCACGGCGTCTCAATTTTCCTCACCCCAACAGTTGGCCCGGCGTTGGCCCCGTTCCTCATCGTAGGCGGCAAGCTCGGCCCGGATGTCGCACAGGATCAGCCAGCGCTCGATCGCCCAGGAATCCGCCGCCCGATGGCGGAGCAGCGCCTGGATCACGCGCCGCGGATTTGCCTCGGTCTTGCCGATGAACCCATAGCGCCAGAGCTCAAAGCGATAGCTCATCCGACGCTCTCAACCGCCTGAGCATACAAGATGCATTGACGGATGCGTGTTGCACGGCATAGGCTTTTCACTACCATCGCCGTGAGGTGCGAGCAGGGGGATCGGGCCGGGTGCGCAATGCCGTGCAAAACACCCGAGACGCAGCGGACCGCCACGCCGCTCGCCGCTATGGCAACCAGGTCCAGCGCGCCGTCGCCGGCGTCGAACTGCAACTCACCGCCCTCTCCCCGCGCGACCGCGTCATCATCCTCAACGCCGCACTCCGCGAAGCCCTCGACGAGTGGCAACGCACCGATCGCCTCCGATGTCTCGCCGGCTCATGAGAGTTTCAGATGCGCCCGGTAGATCGCGTCGAGCGTCGCCGTATCAAACTCGCTTTCGCCGGCCAGGACGAATCCGATCGCCTTCCGGACCGCCATGCGCTCGGCGGCGGAAAGGGGCCCGGCAGGTTTCGCATTCAACGCACGCTGCATGGTCCGCGCGATCTTCTCCGCTTTGGCAAAGTCATCAACGTCGGGACCGATGACCGAGAAATGCGCCTCGCCTTCGGTATCGGACGAGCCCGGCATCGACCGGACTTTGTAGTTGCGTGATGGCACGATGCTTCCTCTCTGTCAGGCCGTCACGTCGTAGCCATCATGCGCGACGAACCCGACCTCCGCCGTGCCGCGCTCGTGGTCCGCGCGCCACCACCGTTTCCCGCCACACGATTTGCATAGCCAGTGGTTGACGTCGCGCATCGGCGCATCGGCCCACGGCGTCCATTCCTCGTCGCAGCCTTGCCACTCGTGAATGCAGCCGGCGATCCGCATGTAGTCGCGCGCGGTCTTGTCGTGGCAGTAATGCCCGCGCACCTCGTGACGCCTGCGCGCGACGCTCTCGCCCGCCGGCGTGCCGATCAGCCGCAACATCGGCACCGCGTCGAGCGAGACGTTGACGACGGTGTGCGACATGAACGGAATCGTCTTGCCCTTATGCCAGCCGCGATGGTTCGGCAGCGTGGTCCGATACACCGCGAGTGACGGCCGGTTGAGGATCAGCAGCAGCGCGATCACCGTGCGCAACTCGCCGACGCAACCACGCGCGGGCTCGACCAGCCCGTTGTCGGCGTTTGGCAGCGCGAAGCCGGGATGGGCGGGATTGAACGGCACGAACTCCGCCGTGTTGTAGGTGCGCAGCAAGCGCCGCTCATCCTCCCCCAACTGCTCGTAGGTTGAGCCCCACAGGAATTTGTCGATGCCGAGGCGGCTCGCGCCGATGCGACGGCCGAACTCCAGTTGCTCCTCCACCGGCCACTCGGTGTGCAGCCGGTATTGCATCGGCGTTAGCTCGGGCGCCACGTTCTTGTCCGACATGATGCCGCCGGCAATGGCGTTGATCCGCCCTTGATCGAACAGGTAGCCGGTCATGTAGTCGGCGGTGCTAGTCTCGCCGAACCCGTCTCCCTGCGCGTGAAGCTCGGGAAAACGATCGCGCATTTCCATCCAGTAGTAGTAGGACGGCCATTCGATCCACGTCAGGTCGAACGGCGCGCGGGCGAACTGGTGCTCGCGCACCAGCAGGTCGGGTATCTCCGCAACCACCTTGGCGACCCGCCGCGCCGCCTCTTCGTCGAGGACGAACTTGCGCGCGTTGCGCACGCCGCGTTGGATCTGCTCGACCGCCCTCGGCAGCAAGATGCGTTCATGCGCCGGCCACCGGCGGGCCACGAAGCGGTCCGCCAGGGTCGTCCCTCGCTTCTCGGGTTTCATCGGTTGCAGTCCGTGTAGACGGTGCCGCCGAGCCGATAGCTCGAGCAGTGTTGCATCTCGCCGCGGGGCCCGGTGAAATCGCTATACGTGGTGCCGCCGAGCTCATACGAACTGCCCGACCACGACTGATTATCCGGCGTCGTGCCCTGGTAGTACGTCGTCCCGCCGAGCCGGTACTGCTGGAACGATTGCGCATGCGCGCACCCGACGGCCAGCGCCAGGATGCCGGCCGCGATGAACACCCAGCCGATCACGCCGAAGCGGACCCGCGGCTTCGTCGGTGCGCGCTGGTTGATCTCGATCTCCACCCGCACGCGCCGCGGGCCACCACGTTGGGGCGGGGGAGGGGGAGGCGCTTTCGGCACCTCGTCCCGGTTCGGCTCGAGCAGGTAGTCGAACGCACCGCGCGGCGGCTTGTCCGCCAGGATGCGCAGCACCTCGGCGTGCGAGATCACCGGCGTCCGCAGGACGGGTGCCGGACCGTGGTCGATAGGCAAGCGTGGCCTTCTCTTGGTGTTCATTCCTCGATCTCTCGAACGGTGATGATGTCGCCGTCGGCGAGCGGCGTGTCCGCAATGAAGCTGATCACCGCTTTGGTGACGCCCATGGCGTCATCGCCGGGATCGATAATCGTTTCGTCCAGCGGGCCGGCGCTGTTGCCCAGCACGATGCTAAATCGCATATCACTCGTCTCCTTGGTTGGGATTGCTTTAACGTCCGCAGATCAGCTTCATGAGGCCATAGATCAGATCGGCGACGACGGTGCCGACCAGCGCGAGCGGGACAATGGTTATGAACATCTGCGGGTCGTCGCCGACGGCGTTAACCATGATTGTGAAGGCGGCGGGGAAGGTCATCGGGCTTCGTCTTTCTCGATAGCGTCCGCGATCGCCGCCTCGGCCGTCGGGCCGACGCCGACCACCTGCGGGCCCGCGTCGGGCGCTCCGTCGTACGTGTCATCATCGATCGCGTAGAACTGCTCGTGCTTCGGCGCGAAGCCGGACAGGTCGGGGTAAGCTCGGAACATCACGCACCTACCCCGCCAAAATCGCCCGACGAAGCGTGCACGATGATGCCGGTGAGGTAGGGCAGGCCGAGCGGGATGTCGTGCCGGCGGCTGGTCGAGCGGTTGATCCGCCACGCCATCCAACGGGCGACCGAGGCGGCGACCGCGACATCGATCTCCTGGTCGCGCGATAGGCCGTTCATCACGTCGTCGGCGAAGTGCCGGCCGTAGCTGCTGTCGAGGAAATCGCGGACCTCATCGGGATCGCAGCGTGTCGCGCGCACGATCTGCTGCATCGCCATCATCCAGGCGTGCTTGGCGGTCGGCTCGCCGCGGCTCTGCGTGATGGTGCCGTAGAAACCCCAGGCGGGGTTGCGGCTCTCGGTGTTCATTCGGCCATCTCCTTGATGGGCTCGCTGTGATACGGCTCGGCCTCGGCGTCGCAGCACGGGCAGAAGCCCGTGCCGACCGCCGGCATGACGTCCGCCCACTCGTTCGGGCAGGCGTCGCAGAAGAAGTGGTTCCGGACCATCACACCGCCTCGCAGGCGCCGTGGCGCTGCGCGCGCGCGGCTTCCTGTGCAGCCCATGTCGCCTTGGCATGGTCGATCCACTTCTGCGCGAAAGCGACAGCTTCCTCGCGCGTGGCGTAGGCGTTGCGCGTGTTGGTGTTATGAGTGCGACGCTCGACCCACTTGTCGTCGGCGTCATAGTGGCCGCCGCTGGTGACGACGGCCACGTAGGGAAAGCGGGGATTGCGACCCCGCTTGGCTGCGCTGGCTTTCATCACACCGCCTCGCAGGCCAGCGGCTTCCCCCAAGGGAGATGCCAGTGCTTCGCGCAGATCGGGCCGTAGCCGACCTCGGTGCTGCGCTCGTCGGTCAGTGTCTGCGAGCAGAAGCAGCAGGCGCCGGTGGCGCGACCGTAAGCCGCGGCGACGCCCGCCGGGTCGGCTGCGAAATCGCGCAGCACCGCGGCGACGCTGATGGCGTTGCGTGGCGACAGCCGCGGCGACGGCAGGAACTTGCCCTCGAGCGTGATGCGGCCGAGCCAGAGACGCCGGCCGTCCTCGCCGCGATCCTTGCTGGTGATCAAGACCTGGCCGACATACTTGCTGGCCGCGCCGGCGATGGCGATGCGGATAATCTCGCCGCCGACATCGAGCAGCATCGCCGGCCGCTTCAAGGTGACCGCGCCCATCAGCGCGACGATGCCGGAGAGGTCACCGATCTCGATCGCCTCGGGTGCCGGCTGGCTCGCGCGCTCGGCGAGCTTGCGAACCCAGAGCATCTGCTTGTCGGAGAGCCCCTTGCGCGCATGCTGCGAGAGCAGCGACTTGGCGAAATCGGCATCGCGGCCGGAGAGGGCGGGAAGGGCAGCCTGAAGGGCAGTGATCTCGGTGTTCATCGGGTATTCCCCTGAGAGTAGTGCGCCCGGCGGTATTGCCTTGGCGAAAGCAGACATAGCCAGCAACACGCTGTTTTACCAGCTTAATCTGCGACTGGACTGCAGAATTATTGGGCCGTCACCATAATTCCTCTCGCTCGACCCCGCAGCGTTCGCATCGGTAGATCCAGAACGCGCCGGACATGCCGACGCTGATCCAGCGGTGCAGACCGTGGCGACAGAGCCATGCCCCTAGCGCGCGTCGCATCACGCCTCCTAATTCAGCAGCTTCTTGTGGACGAGGGCGGCGCGCCGGTGCTGCCCGTCGGCCGATGCCTCGGCGGCTTGGTGGGCGAGCAGTCGCCGGATGAGATCGTCGTCGGTTTCCTCGGGCGCCTCGCGCAACGCATCGAGCCGGGCCCTGACCTGGTCATCGACCGGAACGCGCACCATGCCGTCGGCTTGCCGCTCGCTGGTGTCTCGGCACCGCCCGATCGCCATTTCCTCGAGCGCCTTGGCGATCGGCTCGCTGATGATGAGGAAGGCCATCAGCCGAGCCCCTGGCCGGGCAACCACGCTTGCGGATCCTCGTCGTCCGGACGCGGATCGTCCGGCAGCATCATCGGCGGCGGTTTCGCCCAGTTCATCATTGTCACCCACACGTCGAGGTAGGCGTTGTGCCGGCGCTGATCGGCGACGCTGCTCTTGAAGTTGAAGTAATCGATGCGCCGGACCTCGGCCGCCATCGCGCGCTCGACCAGCCGCCGCGTGATGGAGGCGCGGAACTCGTAATCCGCCTTCGGCGTGCGGGTGATCTTCGCGTGGGGGAACACCACCTCGATGTCGGCACGCTGGCGTGCGCGCACCAGCAGCAGGTTTTTCCGCGACCGATGCGCGACGATCGAGAGGAACGAGTCGTTCAGCATGACCCACATCGCTCAGCCCTCCCGTGCGAAGCGGGATTGCCACTCCGCCCATTTGTCCAGCGCCGCCAATTCGGCGCGATACTCAGCTTCGGTTATCGACCGCGTCATGTAGCGCCGGTCGATCGCGTCTGTCCGCGATTCCACAATCCGTTCGATCATGTCGTGGGTCATCGGCCTGCCTCCGGTAGCACGTAGGTATCGGGCATGCCGATGCTCGGATCGCCGGGGATGACGATGTAGCCGGCGGCAATCGCGCGCTCGCGTGCGCGCTGTTCCTCCACGCCCGTCATGTGCAGCCCGACGGCCGCGACCACACCGCCCAGGATCAGGGCGACTGCGATCAGGACGGTTCGGGTGTTGAATGCGATGCGGGTGGTCATGGGCCCACCTCGATCACCACGGCGCCGGTGAAGCCAGCGGCCGCGGCCTTTTCGCGGACCACTGCCGCGACCCACTTCTTCGCGTCGGTCAGCGACATCGCGTGTGGCGCGAACAGCGCCTCGCCCTCGTCGCCGCCGTAGGTGAAGGCCCAAAGGCCGATGCCGCTCGGCCGCTTGCCGTGGGCGAGAACGTATTGGTGGGTGGAGAAAACGATCATCGGATACGCTCCTGAAGTTTTCCGGCCGGACGGGATGTCCTTGCCGCGGACCGACACATAGGCGGCAAGTCACTGACAGTCCAGCATAATAATCGGCTCACTGGCGAAAATAATACTGGCTGCAGCGGCAGTCATGCCCTATGTATCCGCCTGCCGCCGAGGTGCATTGACCCGGCAATTACCCAGCAGGGAGTTACCCGCAATATGGCTCACGAGCTTACAATTCGTGCCGATGGCAAGGTCGAGATGGCGTTCCGCGCCGGCACCGACTTCCCTTGGCACTTCGCCGAAACCCAGCCGCAACAGGTCGCCGCCAACGCCTCGATCGAGGAATGGGTTCAGGCTGCCGGCATGGAATGGACCGTCGAACCCGCGCCGGTGCAGTTCGAAGCGAACGGCACGCTGCACACCTTCGACGACCGCTACGTGCTGCATCGCTCCGATACGATCGCCCCGCTCGGCGTCGTCTCCGGCGACTACTGCATCCTGCAGCCGGCCGAGGTCATCGAGTTCTTCGCCGACCTGGTGCAGACCGTCGACATGACGCTCGATACCGCCGGCACCATGTTCGGCGGCCGTCGCTTCTGGGCGCTCGCCAAGATCGGCGAAAGCTGCATCATCGACAACCGCGACCCGATCAAGGGCTACCTGCTGCTGACCAGCAGCGCCGATGGCCTGCGGGCAACCGAGGCGCGCTTCACCTCGGTCCGCGTGGTCTGCAACAACACGCTGACCATGAGCGACCGCAAGGACAGCGAGGGCCAGATCAAGATCGCCCATCGCTCCGAGTGGAACGCCGACGAGGTCAAGCGCCGGCTCGGTGTCGCACCGCGCACCTTCGAAGCCTTCATGACCAACATGCGCAAGCTCGCCGACTTCCGGCTGACCGACGACCGGGCGCGCGCGCAGGTCAAGAAGGTGCTCGGCGAGGAAGCGCCCGACGCGAAGGACAGCAAGACCTTCGTGCGGGTGATGGACCTCTTCCGCGGCCTCGCCACCGGCGCCGATGCGCCCGGCTTCGCCGGCACCGCCTGGGGCCTGCTGAACGGGTTGACCGAGGTGGTTGATCACGGCGGCCGCGCCAAGTCCGACAGCCACCGGCTCGCCAACGCCCTGATGGGCACCGGCGAGCGCCTCAAGAGCCGGTTCCGCGACCAGCTACTCGAACTGGTCGCCTGAACCCGAGGCGGGGGGGCGGGGAATCGGTTGCGCCGGTTTCCCGCCGGCCTGCTATACCGGCGGGCATGGACATGGACACCGACGAACTGCGCGACATCCTCGACCGGCTCGGCTGGTCGCAGGGCGAACTCGCCCGACGGCTCGGCCGCAACGAGCGTGGCGTGCGCAAGATGGCGCAGGGCACCGCTCCGGTCGGCGCCGATGTGGCGCGCTGGCTCCGCGGCATCGTGACCCTCGTGGAAAACCCGCCGCCCAACCGTGACCGGGAGCCTGCCCATGCAACCACGGCTGGAGATCGTCTACCGGCCGGTCGCTGAGCTCATCCCCTACGCGCGCAATGCGCGCACCCACTCCGACGCCCAGATAGCCGACATCGCCGCCTCCATCCGCGAATTCGGCTTCACCAATCCGCTGCTGATCGACAGCGCCCGCGGCATGATCGCCGGGCACGGCCGGCTGCTCGCCGCCCGCAAGCTCGGCATGACCGAGGTGCCGACCATCGAGCTTGCGCATCTCACGCCGATCCAGCGGCGCGCTTACG
>Ga0210392_10000753_pt1 | contig 18269 bp, 9 predicted proteins | sample IncBWC30OmetaG_FD_161057 | JGI IMG/M metagenome (GOLD analysis project Ga0210392, IMG submission 161057) | Forest soil microbial communities from Barre Woods Harvard Forest LTER site, Petersham, Massachusetts, United States - Inc-BW-C-30-O ...
CTGGATCCCGGGACTTCGAGCGGCGGTGTCCTGAAACTGGCCTCGGTCAGCAACAATATCACAGCCAGCACATTGACCGTTGCCAACAACAACAATAGCGGCACGAGCACCCTGAACCTGGGCGCGGGTACGAATATCGTCAATGCCAACACCATTGAAATGGGCGACAGCAAATCCACCGGCACCATCCAGTTCAATTCTGCCAGCGGTGGATTCCGGCTGCGTAATGCGGCAGGGACGGGCCGGACGACGGTGGACATGGCCGGGACGCCCTCGCACAGCGGCAGTTCCAGCACGGCGGCCAATGCCAACATCCTGTTGAAGGGGCATACGGTGGACATGATGATCGGTACCTTGACCATGGCAAACCGGGCCGCGCGCAGCGGCACCACGGCCAACGCCAATTTTTCATTTGATGCGGGCATCGTGGATGTCACCAGCATCATCATGGCCACCAACCAGTCCGGCGGCGCAGCGGCGAACGCCACCCTTTCCGTCGGTGGCGGCACGTTGAAGGTGGCCAATAACATTTCGTTGATCGGTGCCGGAGGCACGGGGGGCATCGGCCAGTTGATCGTCACCAACGGCGGCGTGGTCAGCGCCGGCAGCATCATCAAATCCACGTCCACAGGCACGGGGAATGTCAGCATCACCAACGCGACGGTGTTGATCACTTCCGCCGCCGGCGGCATCGGCTCGTCGGCCGCGCCGATTGATACGCTGAACCTGAGCAATGCGACGGTGCACTTGAAACTCGATGCCAACAACATCCCGAACAGCAGCATCGTGGCGAACACGGTGAATACCAACGGGGTCAACAACCTTGTCATCGACTCGATCGTGAATGCGTCCGGCACGGTGACTTTTTCAATCCTTACTTACAACGGCGGGAGCGATCCTTTCGGCTCCTTTTCGGGTGTGACCCTGCCGTTCGGCTATACCGGCACCCTGCAGGACAGCGGCGGCGTGGTTCAATTGAACATCACGGCACCGAACTCAGTTCCGGTCACCTGGGTTGGGGCCACCAATTCAGTGCTGGTGGGCAACTGGGATACGAACAAAACCCAGAACTGGCTGGATACGGCCACCCTCAGCACGCCGATGTTTTATGGAGACCCGGACCCGGTGACATTTGATGACTCCGCCAGCAACAGTGTTGTGACCTTGATCACGACGAACCTCCCATCGAGCGTCACCGTCAACAACAACACGTTGAACTACGTTTTCTCCGGTGGCGGCAAGATCAGCGGCTCGACGGGACTGAACAAGCAGGGCGCCGCCACGCTGAGGCTGGCTGATTCCGGGGCGGATGATTTCACCGGCGGCATCGTGGTCAATGGCGGCACGGTCATCCTGGACCAGACCAACAGCGCGATTTCCGGCGGCCTGACGATCAACGGCGGCACGACGGCGCAAATCGGCAACAACGATGGCGGCGGGGCGCTGCCTGCCGGCACGCTGGATGATGAGGGTTCGCTGGTCTTCAGCCGCGCGAACAACCTGTCGGTTGGCGTGAATGTGTCCGGGGCGGGCACGTTGACCCAAAACGGGAACGGCGCACTGACGTTGACCGTTTCCAATGGGTACACGGGCATCACGGTTGCCAGCAGAGGCACGCTGGCGTTGACGGGGAACGGCGCGTTCAGCCAAAGCCCCGGACTGCTCGTCAGCAATGCCACGTTTGATGTTTCCACGTTTACCACAAAATCGACGGTGTTTAACGACCTCAGCCTGACCAACGCCAGCCTGAACCTTGGTACGACCAACCTGCTGCCGGCCATCATGGCGACGATGATCGAATCCGACGGCACCACCATCAAGAGCAATGTCATCAATCTGATCAACGTGCCCGCGATCGCCTTTTATCCCGCGACCTACATGCTGGTCCATGCGGCCAATCCGATAACTTTGGCCGGCGGTAATTTTAATTTCGTCCTTGGCAGTTTGCCTGCCGCGACGCCCAGCTATGCCGGCTCGCTTTCACTAAGCGCTGATGGCACCTCCATCCTGGTCACCCTGACGGCGGGTCCGGTTGGTGTGCGTTCTTCCACCTTTTGGGCGGGGATCGACAACGTCAACGCAACCACCAACTGGTCGGATAACCTGAACTGGCGGTTGCCGGGTGCCCCGGTGGCCGCGGACAATGTGATTTTTGACAGTACCACGACTAACAATGCCACGACCGTCAACAACGTGGTAGACACCGGCTTCACGGTCGCCAGTTTGACGTATAACCAAACGAACGGAGGGTATCACGTGACGCAGATTCCTGCCGGCAATGTGCTGACGGTCAACAACACATTCACGGTCGGGAATCTTACATTGGACGGGGCGGTCACGCATGTCGCCTTCACGGATGCCGGCACGTTGGTGGTCAATGCCGGCAATGCCAACCTGGTGGGCAACAGCGGTTCAACCGCTTCATCGGGGAACGCCTCATTGGATCTCTCCGGCTTGAGCAACTTTGTGTACAACGCCAGCGCCGCAACATTCGGCGTAGGTAATATTGGCGCGCGCGGCCAGGGCTCGATCATTCTCGCGAGCGGGAGCAACAACATCACGGCCGGCACGGTTGCCATCATGACCAGTTCCGCCAGCAGCAGCGTCAGTGTGACCTCAACGCTTGGCGCGGGCACGAATATCATCAACGCGAGCACGATCGATATCGCCGCCACCCGGGCCAGCGGAACGCTCCGGTTTGATCCGGCGGTCGCCACGGGCGGTTTGCGGATCCGCGGGACGAGCGGGGCGAACACGGACCGCGCGACGGTCGTGCTGGGCAACCGCAGCAGCGGCGGCAGCAGCGGCACGGCAACGGGCGACCTTTTGCTGAATGACCATCCAGTGGACCTGAAACTCGCCACCTTGACGCTCGGCATGTGCAACCAAGTGACTCCAGTACAGGGCATCGGCACCCTGCAGTTCAATCAAGGAACGGTCGATGCCACCGGAGTTCTCATGGCCATCAATACTACCAACGGTGCGGCGACGGGCAATCTCACGGTCAGCGGTGGAAACCTGATAGTCGGTTCCGGCGGCATCTCGCTGGTGAATCAAACTGGCACCGGCTCCATCCCCGTCCCTTCCGTGGGCAATCTGACCCTTTCAACCGCGACGATGATCTGTAGCAACAGCATCATCAAAGCCACCACGGCGGGCACGGCGAACGTCTCGCTCACCGACAGCGCCCTGACCCTGACGGCCGGGACGATCGGGACATTGGCCGCGCCGATCGACAGCCTGACCCTGAGTGACAACGGCACCTTGGACAACCAGATGCAATTAAATATCATTGTCGGTGTGACCAACATCGCGGCCATCGTCAATGTCAGCGGTGTCACGACGTTGAACATCAACTCGATTTCCGGAATAACGGGTACCACCCAGATTCCGCTTATCAGCTATGTTGGCGGCGGATCTCCCCTGGCCGGCCTGCCCGCTTCCGGTCTGGTACTTGGAACAGTACCAAGCGGCTACACCGGCGCCTCGCTGGTGGACAGCGGCAGCACGATCGACCTGGTCATCACGCCGCCCGCGCCGGTCGTCTGGAAGGGCGCAGTGGGTTCGACCCTGAACAGCAGCTGGGATACGAGCACGTTCAACTGGTTGAACGGCGTGACGCAGGTCGCATACGCGGACAGTGATTTCGTGCAGTTTGATGACACGGCCAGCACCAATGTAGCGACGCTGACGACAACGCTATCACCGGCGGGGCTGGACGTTAGCAACAATGTGGTGAATTACACTTTCACCGGCAGCGGAAAGATCAGCGGCACGGTGGGCCTGGTCAAGCAGGGCACCGGCACTTTGATTTTGGACAACAGCGGCATCAACGATTTCAGCGGCGGCGTCAACATCGCCGGCGGCACGCTGCAGATCGGCAAGAATGATGTGAACGGGAATATTCCCGCCGGCAACATCATTGACAATGGTACGCTGGCCCTGGCGCGCTCAGACAGCAACACGGTGGCGAACCTCATTTCCGGCAGCGGTGGTCTGACGCAGAGCGGCAGCGGCATCAACAAACTGGCCGCGATCAACACATACAACGGCACGACCTTGATCTCCGGCGGCATGCTCATCGTGACCAATGCCGTTTCGGGCAACAGTTCGATCGGACCCACCGCCAGCGGCGCGGTGATCATCACCAATGGCGGCACGCTGGACATTGAAAATCCCACGGCCCAGGCTTTGTCGTTCACGAATACGACCGACAGCGGTGGAAAACCGTTCTTCATCGCCGGGGCCGGTGTCGGCGGCAATGGCGCCATCGTCAACAACGGGACGGTCAACCAGCAGAGCGCCATCCAGCTCCTGACGCTCACGGCCAACGCCACGATCGGCGGTCCGGCCCGCTGGGACATGCGCGTGCCGGACGGGAAATTCCAGCCGATCATGGATCTGGGTGGGCATACGTTGACCAAGAATGGTTCCAACCAGATGAGCATGGTGTCACTCATCGTGACCAATGGCGGCAGCATCGTCATCAACAGCGGCATCCTTTCCTTTGAGACGCTCTCCAGCAATTCCACCGCGCCGATCACGGTGAATGCCGGCGGCGTGCTGGGACATTTCCGCGAGCAGGCCACCCTCTTCACCGCGCCCATCACCTTGAACGGCGGCATGATCCGTGATCTGAACGGCACGCCCGGTTCCACCAATGATTCACCCATTACATTGACGGCGAATTCGTTTCTGGACCTGAACGTGAACTCCACCGACCTGCTGCGGTTGAATGGTGTCATTTCCGAATCGGCCGGTTCGTTCGGTCTGACCAAGACGAACATCGGCTCCTATTCGCTCTCGGCCACGAATACCTACAGCGGGACCACGCTGGTAACGCAAGGTCATTTGATACTGGTGGACAACGGTTCCATCTCCAACAGCAAAACGATCACGGTGGCGGCGGGCGCAACGCTGGATGCGAGCCCGCGCGTGGACAGCACCTTCGCCCTGAACGTGAACCAGACCTTGAACGGCTTCGGGGCGGTGACCGGCACGGTCACGACCGCGAGCAGCTCGGTCATCGCGCCGGGATCGGCGGCGAGCATCGGCACTTTGACGCTGGTTGGTAATACAACCTTGAGCGGCACCAATGCGTACAAATTGAACCGGACCGGCAGCGCAACCAATGACGTCCTGGCCGTGAATGGCGCCCTGGCCTTGGGCGGGACATTGAACGTGTCGGTTTTGGCCGGCACGCCGGTGGCCAACGACGTGTACACGTTGTTCACGGCAACCGGCGGCATCAGCGGCACGTTCGCCGCCACCAACCTGCCAACATTGAGCGGGGGCCTAGCCTGGGATACGACGAATCTTTTCAATGGCGTGCTGCATATCGTCCAGACGGTGAACACTGCCTCAACGAACATCACGACGGTGGTGAGCGGGAACCTGCTGACGTTGTCGTGGCCGGCGGACCATACCGGCTGGCGGTTGCAGGTGCAGACGAACACGCTGGGAACGGGCTTGAACACAAACTGGGTGGATGTGGCGGGCTCAACGACGGTGAACAGCGTGAACGTGACGATGAACCCGGCGAACGGGACGGTGTTCTACCGGATGGTGTATCCGTAATTCAAAGTTTTGGTTGGGTCATGGGGCTGGCCGTCGGATTTTATCAATCCGGCGGCCAGTTTTTTACCGCCCAAAGGCCATATTCCATTGTGAATGCTGTAACTTGAGCCATCAACCGGCGTCTAGGAAGGCGCATATCCATGAAGCATTTCCCTAAATATTCACACCAACTGATGCCCGTTCTTACCGCCGGCCTTTTGTGCGCCAACCTGGTTGTTGGCAGCCGCGCGGCTGACATGGCGGGAGCCGCGCCCAAAGTTTTCTGCGATGACCCGGCGACGCTGGTTGCCAGCAAGACGGCACTGGCCAACGGCGACGCGGCGATCAAGCCGGCGTTGGCGCATCTGCTGGCGGAGGCGGACAAACATCTGGAGCAAAAGGCGTCGTCGGTGATGGAGAAGAAGCAAGTGCCTCCGAGCGGGGACAAGCACGACTTCGTGAGCCAGGCGCCGTATTTCTGGCGCGACACCAATTCGCCGGACGGCAAATACATCCGCAAGGACGGCGAGCGGAATCCGGAATCCAACAACGATTCGGACTCGGGACGTTTTCAAAAGATGTGCGCCGATGTGCACACGCTGGCGCTGGCGTATTATTTTTCCGGCGATGACAAGTATGCGACCAAGGCGACGGAACTGGTGCGCGTCTGGTTTTTAAACCCGGCCACGCATATGAACCCCAACCTGAATTACGGGCAGGGGATTCCGGGTGAAGTGGAGGGGCGGCCCGCCGGGCTCATCAGCGCGCGCGGCCTGGTGCATCTGGTGGACGCCATCGGTTTGATCGCCAGTTCGAAGGCGTGGACGGCGGAGGACCAGAAGGGCATGACGACGTGGTTCACCGAATATCTGCACTGGCTGACGACGAGCAAGATCGGCCGGGGCGAGCTGGACGCAAAAAACAATCATGGCACGTACTGTGACACGCAGGCGGCGGCCATCGCACTGTTCCTCGGCAAGAATGACATGGCGCGGGACATCGTTTCGCAGGCGAAGGAGAAACGCGTGACCCGGCAGATCGAGCCGGACGGGCGCGAACCGTTTGAATTGGCGCGTACGACGAGCTTCGGGTACAGCATGTTCAATCTCCACGCCCTGATGGACCTGGCCTCGCTGGGGCGCGCCGTTGACGTGGACCTGTGGCATTTTCAGACGAAGGATGGCCGCAGCATTTTGAAGGCGGCGGAGTTCATGGCCCCGTATGCTGATGCGAATCGCAAATGGCCGTACCAACAGATCCACCCGGCGAATCGCGGCGACCTGCAAGAACTGCTGCTGCGCGCGGCGGCGGAGTTTCCGGACAGTAAGCCGGTGAAGGACGCGTTGAAAACGGTGAAGGCGGATGATTTCAACGGCAACCCGGCGCGGCTTTATCTGAAGGTGGCGATCAATTAACTGGCGACTGGAAAGTCGCCTGAACCGGCAGGCTGGAAAGCCTGCCCTACGCCGCGAGGGCTGGTGGTCGCTGGACAATCATTTAAGATTCGTATGCCAAAGCTGAAGACCAATTAAAGGCCACGCTTCAATCAGTTCAAAGGCAACTTCACGATGACCGCGGTGGCAGCAGGGATTTTCAGGACCATCGAATTCAACGGTGACCAACTTCCGCTCCACGTGCCATCGTTCTTGATCTCGGCGCCACCGAGCGTCTGGCCGGTGGTGGCGGCGATGTCACCGTTCGGAGACTTCAGGTAAACCACCTGCGCATGGGCGAGACTGTGATCAAGGGTGATGGCCGCGTCGTGCGCCGCCTCACCGTGTTCTTTGTTGATGATGGTGAGATAAACATTTTTGTCATCGCCGAGGACGGCATAGGCGGTGAGGTTGAGGTTGTCGGCGCTGGAAATCTTCACGGGTAAAAATTTTCCATGGCTGCCGAGGTCGAAGGCCTTGATGCCGTAACCGAGCGGGCGGATGAGGTAGCCGTTCGTTGCGGTGAAGTAGGCGGTGTATTTGGAGGGGCGCAGTTCGCTGCCCGCCGCCACCTTATCGCCGGTGTGGAAGTTCAGTCCGGCGCAATCGTGCGCCGCCCACCAGTACATGAAATCCAGGCCCCACAGGGCGGACGCGAACGTGTTGCTCACGTTGGTGGCGCCACCATTGAAATAATTATTCACTTCCTCGAGACGGTAAGGCAGGCCGGCGGCGGTGGCCTGAGGCACGAAGCTGTCATACAGCTTTTGATACGCCTTCGGGAAGCCGTTGCTCATGCCGGAATCGCCGGACAACATGCGGTCGCGGCCGTTTTCGGGAGTGGGCACCTTGCCGCCCGCGCCGCCGGGATAAAGATGCTCGGTGACGAGGGTGACGTGGTTTGATTTGCCGAAGTCGGTCATGAACTTTTGCGCCCAGACACCGTTGTTGTGGACGCTCGGGCCGCAGAATTTCACATCCGGATTGGCGGCGATGATGACATTGGCAAATTTCTTCCAGTCGGCGGCGTAGTCGGGGTACTGGTATTTTTCGTTGGCGGCGCCCATGCGTTCACCGGCGGCGCGCGTGTCTTTTTTCTCCACGGGGTAGGCGCTGGGTTCCTGGCCGATGGAGAAGCAATCCACCTGCGCGGCGTAGTGTGCCATGATGTATTTGACGGTCGCGGAGTCGATCTCCGGGTCACCGTTGTGCAGGCGGAGGCAATAGACGACTTTTACGCCGGCGGCCTTGGCGAAGAGAAACAGGCTGTCGAGGTCGGCCTCGGCGGGAAGCTTGCGCGCATCGCGATCGGAGGTGTTGCCGCCGATGCGGAGATTTTTGATGCCGAGCGTGTGAAACAACTGGATGAGCGGCAGGTTATCCGGGCGGAAATAGCGGACGCCATTTTCATTGGGCAGCAGGATGGAGACCTCGAAGCTCAACCCGGAATAATCCGGGGCGATGGCGGCGCCGGGGCGCTGCACATCCACGGAAATCGTCACCGGCGATTCGGCGGCACTTGTCGTCAATGCAAAACCGACACCCAGCAACAGTGCAAAAGTGATTTGTGATATTTTCATGAAAGCATCCGGTCAGACTTGATCAATTTAGCGGTGGCGCGATCTGCGCCGTGTTCTTGTCCCAATCCACGGTGACGGTGGTGCCGTCGGCGAAGGTGGAGCGTTCCTGGCGGCGGGTGGCGTCGAGAAATTCGTGGCCGGTCATCTCCAGCAGGCCGACACGCCGGTTCAGGGCGGCCATCTGCTTGAGCAGCGCGAGGGAATTCTCATCCACATTCTTGAGATTGACGGGCAGCTCGGGGATGCCGCCGCAGAGGAGGCCGAGCAGCAGGTTGTTTTTGCCACCGCGCCGGCCATCGCCGTAGGAGATCAGGACGGCGTCGTGATAGACCAGTTGATAAAGCGGCACGGAAATCGTCCGGCCCAGGCCGCCGGATTGGTTGATGATGTCCGAAAAGGGCACCACCCAATCCGAGCCCGCCTCGGTGGAGGTGATGCCGAGATTGTGTCCGGCCCAGTTCATCAGGTCAGCCTGGCCGCGCATGGCGTCGGTGCGCGTGGTGGGATGTTCAGGATTAAAATCCTCGTCCGGCGGCACGTAACCGATGACGTCGATGTAGATGCCCTGCGGATGGACGCCGTGCGCGAAGAACAGCTGATAATTCTTTTCAAGGTGGCCGACCTGGAAGCGCGAATTCAAATAACTTTGCGGACCGCCGTCCCAATGGCGCATGAAGGGGATCTGGCCTTCCTTCCAATCACCAAAGCGCGAACCGGCGAAGGCGATGGCGGGCACATTGGTCGTCTCCTCGTGGATGGCAAAATCCGGATTGTAGGACGGCGCGTCGGTATAGTAATCGCGGTATTGGTCGTGGAAGATATAGGGGTAACCGAGTTCGGTGCAGGTGTCGGCGAGACGCTTCATGCCGTCCCAGCCGCCGGCGGCTTCGGGCGGCGGCAGTGAATCGGGATGCTGGCGGTCATAACCGAGATGCGCCCAGCCGGAGATATAGACGAGCGTTTTGTCGATGCCCGCGGCCTTCAGATCGCGGAGTTGCTGCGCCCGTTGGTCGAACGTGTACAACTCGTAGTGATTTGTGGTGCTGTAACGGTCGCTCGTCGGAGTCTGGTTGTGCAAAATGCCGACGCGCGTCTGGGGAATGCCGATGACCTTGCCGAGCACGGGTTTCTTGGCGATCTTTTCCTTGAGTGAAACGAACAGGCCGGTGTCCTGCACGTACTGGCGGTAGCGCTTGGCGAGCGTCACGTAATTACCCTTTGGAAAGAAACACATCCGCGCGGTGCGCAGGTAACCGAACTTGCCGAGCGTGGGCAGCCAGCGCGGGCCGATGACGGTCGGGCCGCCGGGGGGATGATCGAACTGATACGCGGCGTCATCCGGCGTCTCGATGATGACCATCATGGCGGAGCCGTTCCGCTCAAAGCCCCACCAGGACATGGACCAGTCCTCGATGAGATGGCTTTGGATGACGCTGTGATCGTTCGTGCGGGCGGTGCCCATGTTCGGGTCGGTGGCGCGGACGGGATAGTAGGGCTTGGGCCAGTTGCGCGGGAGGAGGTCGCCCTTGTTGTTGCTGAGAACGGTGTCGTCCACGTCCCGGGCATCCATCGCGGGCGGCCAGTCCAGCTGGCGCAAGATGGTTTTGCCCTCCTGCGCCACAGAGTCGAAGATCACTTCCTCTTTATCGCCTTGCAGGCAGATGGTGAGGAAGAGTTTCAGGTCGGTTTTCGGCCAATCGCCCAAGGTGACCTTTACGCCGGTCTTGAAACCGGTGTCGTAGGGCTCAATGGTGATTTTCTTCGCATCCGCGAGGTGCAGCGGAAATTCCCGGCCGTCCGCTTTCACGACCATCTCGTTCGTGGCGTCCGCGGGCATCTTCCAGACGATGCCTTGCGCATTGACCTCGAGCGCGAGGGATTTTTCATCGAGCGTGACCGTCTGTTTTTTGCCGGCGATGGTCCAATGGCCATCGGCGTGGGCGACGGTGACGAGCGGCGCGCCCCAATCTGCGCGCGGGAGGTCTGCGGCCGCCGCCATTCCCGCCAGCGCGGAAACGCTGGCGAGCAGGGAGAGGCCGAGAATTTTCATGTGCGTGATTTTATTTGGAACCGATCTTCACCAGTTCGGCGTTGTGCGGGCCGACGGGCAGGGAGAATGAATCCTTGAACTTGCCCAGGTCCTTTTGGCGCCAGAGGTCGCGGACGTTTTCGTTGCCGCTGACCTTCAGGTCGCTCCATTTCACGGTCACGGTGATGGTGCCGTTGGTGCCGGTATTGAAGAGTCCGACCGCCTTGGTACCGTCCGCGAGCTTCTTGGCGTAGACGCGGGCGTCGCCATCGCGGGCGATCTCCACGGCCTGGTCGCCAAGCGAATCCTGGCTGACGGAAATGACCTCGTCGTTCATCAGCAGGTTTTTGGTGAAGTCATCGAGCACGCTCATATCACAGGCGAGGAGCAGCGGCGAGTTGACGAGGCACCAGAGGCTCATGTGCGTGTATTCCTCGTCGTGCGTCAGGCCGGGCTGGTTCTTTTCCGCCGTGGCGATCTCCAGCATGTCCGGATCGTTCCAATGGCCGGGGCCGGAATACTGGCGCCATTTGTCCTGGCCAAAGCCCTTGGAACTCATCGAGGCCCAGTTCGCCTTGATGTCGCCGGTGGTGCGCCAACTGTTGGCGAGCGGGGTGACGGACGGCGCATTCGTCGGATGCAGATTGTTCGAGAGGCTGAAGATGATGTCGCGGCCGCTGTTGCGGAGCGCATCGCCCATCTCCTTGGTCTCGGGCGCCTCGATGGGATTCCAGTCATACTTCAGGTAATCCACGCCCCACTGGCCCCATTGGTTGGCGTCGTTGGTGTAGAAGTGGTACGGCGCGATGGCGCAGGGGAGGATTTTCTTGTTCTTGACGGTCTTCTCTGCCGGCTTGGTCCAGAGGCCTTCGGCATTTTCCGAGCTGCCGCCGGGGAAGGTGGCGTAGGACGTTTCCCACGGCGTGGAATAGATGCCGAACTTCAGGCCCATCGCGTGAATCTGGTCGCACAGGCCCTTGATGTCGGGAAATTTTTCGTTGCCCTGCAGGCCGTGGAAATCGCCGCCGCGCTTGCCCTGCCAGGTGTCGTCGATGTTCACATAGCTCCAGCCGTGATCGATGAGGCCGGAATCCGCCATCGCCTTGGCGTTTTGCAGCACGATGTCCTGCGTGATGCGGCCGGCGTAGTGGTTCCAACTGTTCCAGCCCATCGCGGGCGTGAGCGAAATGGTTTCGCCCACCACGATCTTGAAATGCTTTTCGCTGCTGCCGAGCGAATTGTTTGCGTGGAAGGTGACGTTGTAGCTGCCGGTTTTGTCCAGAACGCCGGTGATGTTGCCGGTGCGGGCATCCAGCGTCAGCCCTTTCGGCAATTTGTCGGCGGAAAATTGCATCGGCCGGTCGCCGGTGGTCGGGAGGTGATAGAGAAACGGATGGCCCGGGCGCACGCCGAAGATCTCCGTGCCGTTGATGCGCGGCGTGTGCGGCGCGGGCGGCGTGCGGATCTCGGAAGCGGCGGCGGCATCCTGCGCGTTCACGGGCAGGACGGTGGCGAACAGCGCGGCGGCGGCACAGGCAAGGACGGTGCGATGGGGGAGCAGTGGTTTCATGATGTTTTATGGTCGAAAATACGGACGGCAATTAAAAGGCGGATGTTACTGGACGTTCGTTCTAGGCTTCATTTCAGGTCCACCTGCACCACGTCCACGGAAGTGGTCCGTTTGGCGGCGGGCAGTTGCACGGTGAGGGTTGTGCCGGAATAGTCGTATTTTAGCGCGGAACCATCGCCCATGAGCGTGACTTTAACCGGTTTGCCGGTGCCGGTGAGGGTGAGCGTGACATCCGTCGCGGGAAGCAGGTCCTTTTCATACGCGCCGCCTTCCTTGAACTTCGGCAGGGCGAACAGATAGCGCGTGGAACCGGACGAGGTCGCGGGCACCGAGGCGGTTTCGCCGGCGGGCAGGGGTTTGGTGCCGTGCACCGAGGTGCCGTTGTGTTTCATCCACTCGCCGACAAGCGCCATGTTTTTATAGATGTCGTCGCAGAATTCACCGGTTTTCATGGGGCCGACGCCCAGCAGGTAATTCACGCCCAGCGAACGGCTCGTGGCGAGCTGGCCGAGGACATAGCCCGGTGCGCGGAACGGCGCGCTGGAATGTGACCACGTCGTCGTCCATGTGTTGCAATATTCCGCCCAGCCGGTCACCGGCTTGTTGGCGGTCAGCGTGCGCTCGTACGTCACAAAATCACCGTGACCGTGCAGGCGCGGATTGATGACGATGCCGGGCTGCAGTTCGCGGATGCGTTCCTGCGTGATGATGGCATTGTCGCCCGCGTCCGGCTTGCCGTCGAACCAGAGCAGGTCGATTTTGCCGTAGCGTGTGAGCAGTTCCTCGATCTGGCCGTTCACGAGCGCGGCGTAGGCGGCGCGATGGGCGGCGATCTCCTCCGGTGTGTGTTTGGTCGTGCGCGGCTTGAGGTCGCCGTCCAGCGAGGGCAGCTCGGGGTTCAGTTTGCGCGCGCCGCCGTAGAGGAAGCTCATGTAGTCGCGGTCGAAATTCCAGTCCGGCGGCGAATAATAAAGACCGACCTTCAGGCCGTTCCGGCGGCAGGCCTCGACGTAATCCTTCACGAGGTCGCGACCGCCCATGTAATTCTTCGTGTCAAAATTTCCGTACGCGCTCGGCCAGAGGGCGAAGCCCTCGTGATGGCGCGTGGTGAGGACGGCGTAGGTGAAGCCGGCGGCCTTCGCGGCCTTGAGCCATTTGTCCGGGTCATAGCTCTGCGGATTAAAATCCTTCGCCATCGACCAGTATTCGTTCGGGGTGACCTCGTTCGGTCTGCCGTTCAGGTTCCAATCGCCCTCGCGGATGATGCGGGCGCGCTCGGCGGGGTCATCGATGCGCTGCTTGGCGAGCGCGCGGCCGGGAATCATCGGCCAAGAGATGTTCATGGCCTTGACCGAGGCGATGCCCCAGTGGATGAACAGCCCGAAACCGGCGTCCGGATACCATTGGGCATCAGGATTTTGTGTGTGATTGTTGTTGGGCTTTTTGCTGTCCGTTACCCCGATATCCGAATGCTCCGCTGCCACCGTCGCATTGTCCGCCGTGGTGTTCAACGGCGCTGCGGCCCGCAAACCGGGCGTCGCGAGGATCAAAAGCATGGCCGCCATCCGGGCGGGTGGCCGGATCGGCCGGGCAAAGAGGAAATTCATGTCATCAAGGTGTGACAACAGGACTGTCTTGGCGAGCCGCCCGTTATCGGACGTTTGTTCTATCCCTACAAAAGACCTCTGCCGACGTTGTGTTGCGACATGACGCCTTGCGTGATCCTTGATCAGGATTTTCTGGACTTGACGGATTCCCCAGCCTTGGCTTGCGTTTTGCCGTCCCTCTTTTGGTCCCCGGCGCGCTTCACGGTTTCTTCCAGGTGCAGGTGCTTGGTCGCCTTCAAGTGCAGCTCCGCTTCCCGCCAATGTTGGTGATCGCGACCATGAACGCCACCCTCGTTTTGCCAGTACACATAGGCAAGGTGGGCAATCTCTTCCTGCCTGACGGATGCCGGTTTTTTGCGGGCCATGGCAGCGGCTATTCGTTCAGTCCCCAGCGCTGAGGCTGACGGATGGCGGCCAGATGCATGGCGGCCAAAAAGGCGGATTGCCGGACAGGGATCTCGAACATGGCTTCCGGGTTGATCTGCCACTTGAGCCGGGTGGCGGAGGCACCGCCCCGCTTCGTGGCTTTCGCGAAAAATCCGGTTTGAGGTTCTTTAATCGTATTCAAATAATTCATGTCATTCTGGTTTGTGAATACGGGATATAATAAGGGTTCTTTAGTATATGGCAAACCGTCGGTCTCCATAATACTGCCAAAAATTATTAGATTTTTGCCCTGATTAAGTGACATTTGCGGGGTGCCTGAGCGCCACAAGCTGTTTTCCCCCAAAGCTTACCAGTGGCCAGGACCACTTCACCCAGATCACCGGCTGCGTGATGGCGATGTTCCGACGGACTTCCTCGTTCACCGGATTCGGCTCATCAAACGCCAGGCCGGCAACATCAGCGCGGAGAGCGCGGTGGCCAGAAAGATTTTTGATTTATGGCGGATCATATTGAAATGGGCGCATTCATTTTCAGTGTGGCGAAGGTAGGGCGCGTCACTCGGTGCGCGCCGTCGTCTGCCTGGCCAAGCCCGGCGCGCACGGAGTGACGCGCCCTACCTGCCGCAGTAATTGCCAAAGTTGTTTTGGTTTGTTCATCATCAAAAATTTAGTGTTCGTTCAATTTCAACCAGAGCAGCGGTTGCGTGACGGCCACGTTGCGGCGGACTTCGAGGTCCGACGGATCGGCGTCCAGTTTTTTCCAGAGGTCGAGATATTTTGCATCGCCGGTTTCGGCGTAGGCGAAGATGAGGCAGGGCTGGCGCATCGGCCAGTCGGCCCAGTGCATCACGTCCTTCGGGCGGCCGTCCGTGAGCCATTTATTTTTGTCGGCGAGATACGGATAGATGAATTCCATCGCCGTCTTCGGGCTGCGGCCGTCGGGCAGGGTGAACTTCCAGAAATCCTCGTTGGTCGAGGAAAGCAGCACGCACAGCATCCCGACATTTTCCGCCTGGAAGATGGAGTAGCCATAGGGTTTGGTGCGCTTGAGTTCCAGCGGGAAACTGCCGTCGTTCGTCATCTGGCGCGGCAGCAGTACCTCCTTGAAACGTGTGCGGCACTGCTCCAGCAACTGTTCATCGCCGGTCAACCGCGCGAAGCTTGCCAGTTGCACGTAGCAGGACATGCTATGGTTGTTCGCGTTGTTCATCTCCTTCACGCCGTTGGTGGACGTGGTGATCCAATGGTCGTACTCCGTGAACCATTGTTTCAAACCCTTGTCCACCGCCGCCGGGAACTTCGGGGATTTTTCGAGGAATTGGACGGCCACCGCCAGTTCCGTCAGGTGCAGCGTGTCGATCACGCCGTAGGCGTTGCCCGTCTGGGCGCCGAGGACCGCCTGCGCGTATTGCAGATGCGGGTTCATGCGCGTCTTCGCATCGAGAAAGAAAACCCGGAGGAACACCGCGGCCTTGAGGGCGTATTTGTCATCGCCGGTCAAAACGTACGCGGCGGCGAGCGCGGCCACGGCGTCCTTCATGTGGCGCATCGCCATGCGATGATCGCTGAAGACGTCGGGATTGGATTCGCCGTCGCGGCCGATGAAGGGCCGGCCGGTGGCGTTGGTGGGGTTCGGCCACGCGTAATCCGCCTGCGAAAAGAAATCGTGCAGCCCGCCCGCGCTGTTCGTGGCGACGCTGTCGGTGATGGCGGGCGGTTTCAGGTGCATCGCCTCGGCCGCCAGCCGCAGGATGCGGTCGTGATCGATCTTGGCGACGATGTCGGCCGGGGTTTCTGCGCGCAGGGCGGGGGCGAGCAACGTTCCGAGGGCGAACGTCAGGCAGAGGAGCTTGGTTTTCATGGGCAGTTTAACCTGGATTCTGAAGTTGAATTGGCCGCGAGAGAACGCATGGAACACAAAGAAAGGCGGTTGGATGCAGCCGGAATTTAACGCCAAGACGCAAAGACGCAAAGACGCAAAGTGAGCAAAGCAAATCCACAATTGAGTCCGCCGGCATTCGCCATAATCCAAGGGTAACATCCAAGAGCTTAATCAAGATTATAGAAATCCTTGCGTCTTTGCGCCTTGGCGTCTTGGCGTTAAAAGTCTTCTGCATGGCTACTTGACCCAGATGAGCGGCTGGGTGATGGCGATGTTCCGGCGGACTTCCTCGTTCACCGGATCGGCGGGGAGCTTCTGCCACAGCGCGAGATATTTTGGCTCGTCAAAGGCGAGGCCGGCGAAGAGCAGGCTCGGCTGGCGTGCGGGCCAGCCTTCCCAGGCCTGCACATCCGGCTTGTGCGGCCACGTGGACTTGTCGGCCCAGTAGGGATACATGAACGCCATCGCCTTGCCGATGGTGCGGCCGTCCGGCGTGGTGAAATGCCACAGGTCATGGTCTTTGGTGGACAGCACCTGGCAGAGCGTCACCATGTTATCGAGCTGGAAGGTGGAATAACCGTAGGGCTTCGTGCGGCGCAACTCGGCGGGGAAACTGCCGTCGTTCGTCATCTGCCTGGCCACAAAGATATCCGTGAAATGGCGGCGGGCTTCCGCGAGGTTCGCCTCGTCGCCGGTGAACTCCGCGAACACCGCCACCTGCAACCAGCAGGCCACCGCGTGGTTGTTGCCCGCGTTCTGTTCCTCGTTACCGTTCTTGCTCGTGCGCATCCACGTGACGTAATCCGCGAACCATTTTTTCAGGCCGGCCATAAGTTCCGGCGTGAACGCGGGCGACTTGGCCATGGCCTCGATGGCCTTGGGGATCTCGATGATGTGCAGCGTGTCGATGATGCCGATGCCGCGCCCCGGCGAAACGCCCGGGATGGCCTGCGCGTATTGCAGGCTCGGGTTCATGCGCGTCGCCTCATCCAGGAAAAACACTTTTAATAACGCGGCGGCCTTCGCGGCGTACTTGTCGTCGCCGGTGAGCTTGTAGGCCGCGCCGAGGGCGGCGATGGCATCGCTCAACTGGCGGATGATCTGGCGGTGCGCGGTGAAATTCTCCGGGTTCGTCTGGCCGTCGCGCTGGATGTAGGGCAGGCCGTTGGTCGTCTTCGGGTTGGGCCACCAATAATCGCCGTTCGAATAAAAATCGTGCGGCCCGCCCTCGCTCAGCTTGGCGCGGACGGTGGTGATGCTGACCGGCTCCTGCTTCAGTGCGGCATCGGCGGCGCGCAGGATGCGGTCGTGATCGACGGCGGCGACATCGAGCACCGATGCCGGTGCGGGCGAGATGGTCAGCAGCAAGGTCGCGAGCGTGCAGGGCAGGGTGAGGGCGGTGCGGAGGTTCATGTGTGTGGTCAGGATTATCAAGTTTGGGTGACGCGGGGGGCTAAGGCAACTGGACAAATGTTCGAGTGGAACGGGGGCGAAACTTGTAACCACAGATGGGCACGGTCTGTAAATCCGAATTTTTGACCACAGATGGACACGGATGAATACGGATGAACACGGATGAACACGGATTTTTTAACTACAAAGGAACCAAGGGGGAAGCGGAAACTAGACGTGAATTGGGCGAATTGCGCGAATTAACGCGAAAGGGGGAAAGCGGGATGGTATGGCGGCGGTGGGCGGCGATTGGACTCGTGCATCTCATCTGCGGTATAGTGCCACGTGATTTCCACCCGCATCCTTCATCTCAACCTCCACCGCGAACACTTCGCCGCCGTCGTCGCCGGGACGAAGCGCATCGAGTATCGCGATCAATCGCCGCATTGGCGCAGCCGGTTGGAAGGCCGGACCTATGATGTCATTCAGTTTCGCAACGGCTATGCTTCGAAAGCCCCGGAAATGACCGTTAAATTTCTTGGTCTCCGCCGGTATGGGCGCGGTAGAACCGCGTATTATGCCATCCGTTTGGGGGAGGTGGTGAAAATTAAACGGTGGAGTCCGTGCCGGACGGGCCATCGGGGCAAACCGGAAGCTGGAAAACTGAAAACAGAATCGGGGCAGATTGGCTGACGAAACATTGACCTCCCTCACCTGTTTCCTCTCCCCACCCGGAACGATTCAGATGGCGTTTGGTGGTGCTGCGGGTCGAAGTTGTGTTTTATATGAAGAAACCAACTCAACCACACACAGGCAGCACTCACCAAACGGTGA
>Ga0210392_10000756_pt1 | contig 18263 bp, 17 predicted proteins | sample IncBWC30OmetaG_FD_161057 | JGI IMG/M metagenome (GOLD analysis project Ga0210392, IMG submission 161057) | Forest soil microbial communities from Barre Woods Harvard Forest LTER site, Petersham, Massachusetts, United States - Inc-BW-C-30-O ...
GATTGAACGGCGACACCCCTGTTCCTAACGCCAAACCTGAATCTGCGGCCGATGCGAGCCGCTTGGTTTCGATTCCCGTGGTCGGCGGTTTACATCACCGCTACATGCGAGTGGCCGCCTAATCTCCGACTCCACCAAACGAACACCGAATAAAATGAAGACAACTCATCGGGACCACACAAACGCAATTAACCCTTGCTCGCTGAGCTTACGCGCAGTTTCGGTCCTGCTACCACGCTGAACGGCCGCTCCACAATCAGCCTTCCCTGAGGTTTTTCGGGTGGACAGCGTACGCGTGTATCCCGGGAGATAGAAATGCGCCCGCCTGAGAAGGCGGCCGCCACAAAGGCAGGAGATTGCGTCAACGAGCCTGTGCGCTCGCGTTGCGCAAGAGCACCACATCGGACTCCAGGTGATCCCGAAAAACGGCTAGTCGTTTGCCATCCGGTGAATAGGCAAAATACTTGATGGCATCGTTCTTAAAATTGGTGATCTGCTTTCCCGGCGAACCGTTGAGAGGATGCAGCCAGAGGTTTTCCGTTTGGTTGACATGAATGGGATAGACTAGCGCTTTCCCATCGGGCGTAAATCGAGGAATTCCCGAAATGCGAGGATCAGGATCAATCAAGCGCCTTTGAGGCTGTGGCCCCGCATCCAGATCCACAAGGGCAATACTGAGCTCTGTGTGACCGGCTCGAAGGACAAGAACTGCCAGATGTTTGTCATCTGGGGAGATGCTGAAACCAAAATTGCCCACGGAAATCTCGGGGCTGGTCACTCCGGGTACAACCTCGGACGCTCCACCATCAATAGAAACACGCATAATTTGAAGATCCGCAGGAAAGCTCTGGTAGTAGAGCCATTTTCCGTCCGTTGAACATTCGGGAACGACCTGCCCTCTACCCGGTGTGAACTGTTTGAGGTTCGAGCCGTCGCGGTCCACACGCCAAATGTTTGACCTGTTTGCAGCTCCGGGCCGATACCACCAAAAGGCGATGTATCGGCCACCGCCGCAGCTCGTCGGTTTAAAGATACGGGCATTCGGATCGCTGAGCAGTGTCGTTTTATCGCCTCCGTCCAGGGCCATTCGCTGTAAGTTCCCATCAAAGTAGATATCTGCGTTGCTGGCCCAGCCGAAGAAATAAGCGTCCTTAGCCTGCGCGGGAGGTGGATCGGGAGGATTGCCCGTAAAACCGGCTGCTGGGAGCACAAAGAGAGTGGAGGTGGTTCTCTGCTGGACACTTGCCAACACGGAGCCATCCGTAGAGACGGTGACGGTAGCGTAGCCGTTGGTATCCTTGGTGATGGGATGGAGTCGTCCATCGTCGATGGAAATGAAGCCGATTTGCAGGCGTATTGGGGGCGGGCTGGCGCCGAACTGATAAGTAGCCACAAGTCCATTCCGGCTGGGGAACGCTGCCATGCTAAAGAGGTTGAAGTCGCTAAATCCGGTGAGCGTACGGGTTTCGCCGGAAGCAACGTCTACGGCCTGAATGGAGCTGAGAGCATCGCCGATCCCGCCAACAGCAGTTAAAATCTGCTTGCCGTCGCGCGACCAACAAAGGGCATTCGGCGTCTGCGCGGCGGTCCCGCGAACGAGCACCCTTTCATTGGTGCCGTCGACGTTGGAGGTGAGAATGAGGAGCTTTCCGACCTCCGGATCATTCTCGCGCGCAAAGGCGAGACGGGTGCCATCGGGGGAGAAGCCCGGGTCGGTGTCAATATCGTGAATGAGTAACTGCGGAGTGCCACCAAAGACCGGGATACGAAAGAGGTCAAAGACATTGTTTGTTCTGACGGCCGCTCTGCGGAAATAGATGTAGCTGCCATCGGGGGAGAACGCGATGCTGCCATAGGTGACGTCCGCCAGCGGCAACACTTGGGTGTCGCTGTTCGTCGGGACGTGGCGAAGCCAGAGGCTTTGCTTACCTTGCTGCTCAACCGTGCGGAGCAGATATTTTCCGTCGGGAGAAATGGCAGCCAACTGGGAATTTCCGGTGTTGGTGATCTGCGAGATGGAGAAGTTTTCAAAGGGCAGGGGTGATTTGCGAACGAGCCAGGAATAAACGCCATAACCAGCGGCGCCGAGGATTGCCAGAAGGAAAATCGCTGCCAGAGCGAGCCACAGTTTGTGTTTTTGCGCGGCCTGAGCAATGACGGTGCTGCTGGTGACCTGCTTGGGAGAGGATTCAGGAGCAGGAGCTGGCGGGATGTGATCACGAGTTGCGGCAAGAGCGTCAATCTCCTGGTCTGGGGTATGGGCAACGCCTGAGCGTTCGGAGTCAGTGTCGCGCTTCAGACGCTGCAAATCCGCACGGATTTCGGAGGCGTGCTGGTAACGGAGATTGCGGTCTTTCTCCAAAGCTTTGTTGATGGTGTCTTCCAAACGCTGGGGAAGATCGGGGTTCAGACGGACGGGCGCGACCGGCGCACGATGAAGAATGGAACTGAAAATGGCGGCGGAGGTATTACCGCGAAAGGGCAATTGGCCGGTGGCCATCTCGTAGAGCACGGTTCCAAAGGAAAAAAGATCGGTGCGCGTGTCCAATTCCTTGCCAAGGGCCTGCTCTGGAGACATGTAAACGACCGTTCCGAGCGCGGCTCCCGGGCTGGTGAGGTGCTCGGAAGGATCTTCCATGGTGGCGCCTGGCGAGGCAGAAAGAGGAGGTGGAGAAGCGGGCACAGAAAGTTTGGCGAGTCCGAAGTCGAGGATTTTGGCGTGGCCGCGTTCGGTGACGAAGATATTGGCAGGTTTGATGTCGCGATGAATGATGCCCTTGGAGTGCGCCGCGTCCAGGGCATCGGCGATTTCGATTCCGAGGGAGAGGATGGTGTCCAGTTCGATGGGGCGGCCCGAGATGCGATGCTTCAAGGTTGAGCCTTCGAGGTATTCCAGAGCGATGAAGGCCTGGCCGTCATCTTCGCCGATATCGTGAATGGTGCAAATGTTGGGATGGTTCAGGGCAGAGGCAGCTTGCGCCTCGCGTCGGAAGCGTGCCAGAGCCTGATGGTCGCGGGCGATGTCGGGAGGAAGAAATTTCAAGGCGACGAAGCGGTGAAGGCGAGTGTCCTGAGCTTTGTAGACGACACCCATCCCGCCGCCCCCAAGCCGCACCAGGATGCGGTAGTGCGATACGGTCTGGCCGATTAGAGAGTCGGCGCTTGACATCTGCCGCACATGTTAGGTTGCGTCAAGAAGCAAGTCAACGAAGACAAATCTAACCCAACGATTCCGCAGCGAGGTTGGCTGAGGTGGGAATTAAGTAGGTTTAGAGCAGCGTGGAAGCGTTTCCGGCCAGGAGCCGGATCGGCAGGGTAATTCGCATTGGTTTTTTGGGGGCGAAAGCGGGTCGGCAACACCATTGGACGAGTCTACCGGCAGAAGACCGCGAGGAGGATCCCCGGGGAGCGAGCCGAAGTTCGGACGAGATGGAGCGGAAAACCTCAGGGCGACATGCCGGCTGGAGCCACCTCACTGTAGAGTTCAGCTGCGATGAGCCTGGCCCAGAAGATTTGCGTCTTACCGTGGCGTATTGAGGGTTTCACATTGCGCGCTAGGAAGACATGAAAAATGTTGTAAGCCAGGAAGGCCACCAGCAAAAAGCATTCGATGGCGCCGGTATCATGCTTGAAGATGTGATCGGAGTGCCATTCGTTGGCCAACTCGTTGAAGCCATAATTCTCGATATCCCATCGCTGGTGCCCTAAGTGGACGATGCGATCGACGGGAACTTGGCGCGGCGATAGCGTGGTCACCCAGATCCAGTCACTTTGTTGTGGATCGTCGTGCTTGTCGAGTTGCCGGCGAACCGTATAAGTCTCCAAGGAACGAACCACGCGCACCGAGGCCCGCACTTGGGGCCAGGTGAGTAAGTCTGGAAAATCCCACCACTGGCACTGGCGGGATCGATAGCTACCCGGTTGAGGCGCCACATGGTGGAATAATCCGGCCGCATCCTGATAGAGGTTGCGCCCTTCATCCTTGAGCACCACCAGAGCGTGTTTGCCGTGAGCCAGCAAAAAGTTAAAAAACGGCGCGGTAGCGTAAAGCGCGTCGGCCAGCACCAAATCGAAGGCCCGCGGATAGGCGGGGAGCACGCGCGCCAATAAGCGCAGCGCGGTTTGCACTTCATCCTCGCCAGGCTGCTGCGGCTCATGATCCAGGAGCAAGCGCACGGCCTCCCGTCCTGGCAGCGCACCGGGCAACAAAAGCAACGTGACCTGCCGATGATAAAACTGGACGCGATCGCCTGCCACACCGTGGATGGTGCGTTGCAAACAGCCGGAACAATGACGCAGGTAACTGGCGTGGCTTTCGTGACCGTCCAGAACGACTACGCCCAGGCCGTAAATATCCGGCAAGGCTTTGTTTCGTTTCAGGTGCTCGTAAACGTCGTGAATCCCTTGTCGCAGCCCGTTGGCGTCGAGCAGAGCATGGACGCGTCCCAGACTGTCTGCGCTGAAGGCCGGTTCCCCGAGCCAACGCTGCCAGAAGCGGGCCCGGCCGACCTGTTCCCAAGCGTTGCTGCTGCCCAACCTGGCCCAAAACAACACGAGCGACGATTTCACCACCGCTGCGGTGGAAATGCGTGGTTTCTCTCTTCGGTCGGAAACCACTGTGACAATGTCTTTGGAGAGCTGAAAGATCTTTTCCGAATAGGCGATCAGGCGGCGAAGGATTATCGTTTCTTTTCCTGAAGCCGTTTCCATTCCAACTCGGAAACTTCCTCAATCAGTTCCTGCATCAGGTGATAGTCGCTAACGGCTTGGCGAACGCGTTGCTGCCAGGCTTTTGGGACACAGATCTGACGAAGCTTCCCCGCTTGGCTCTGCACTAGGTACAAAGACTCATGCAGTTCCCCTCGGGCGCAACGGCAATTCGTCTTGCCACAAGTGCCAGAACGCTCCGAGAGAGTGCCACGAAGAAACCATTGACTGGAGGAAAGCTGCGCAATGCGGGAACGGAAGTTGCGCTCGACGGCGGAGAGTTTGGTACGGCTCAGAGAGTCGCTCATACCTTATACACATTACATATACAAGATACAAAGAAAAGTCAAGAGCAAAAACACAATGCGAATTTGCTCTCTGAGCGTACCTCCGTTAAAACATGAATGGAATCAAACAGTTTGGTCGGTTAACAATCTCCGTTGCGGAACTGCTGGCGGAATCGTGGCCATAGCTTTGACCACAGGGGTCTACACTTTGGGTCAAATCAGATCAGCCCCAGTAGACCCAGGGGTGCGCGGTGGCCCGGCGGGTGCCGGTACTCCGCTGAATGGTCTTACTGCGGACGAAATTGCGTTCTTTCAGGATGGGCAGGCGAGGTTCGCTGATGTCGAGGCCGTGACCCACGGCTCGAACAATGGCCTCGGTCCCCGCTTCAACTCCGACCAATGTCTCTCCTGCCACTCGCAACCGGCCGCAGGCGGAACGAGTCCGGCGCAAAATCCCTTGCTTGCGGTTGCCACTTTGCAGGGGGCGAAGAACACTGTGCCATGGTTCATCGCGCCAAGTGGTCCGGTCCGCGAAGCGCGGTTTAAGAAAAGCAACGGAGTGAGCGACGGCTCAGTGCATGACCTTTTCGTGATCACGGGCCGAACTGACGCCCCCGGTTGCAACATCGCCCAACCCGACTTCCTGCCCTCGGGAACTCCGCTGACCGGCCAAGGTGGCAATCCGAACATCATTTTCCGCATCCCAACTCCACTGTTCGGCGCGGGGCTCATCGAAGCGATTCCAGACTCAGCCATCCTTGCGAACATGCAAGCCAACGCATCGCAGAAGTCGGCACTGGGCATTTCCGGACACGCGAACGCTCACCTCGGCGGAAATGTGAACCGCAGTGCAAACGATGGGACCATTACGCGTTTTGGGGGGAAAGCGCAGAACAAATCCCTTCTCACGTTCGCCAGCGAGGCATACAACGTCGAGATGGGGATCACCAACCAGCTGTTCCCGCAGGAGCGCGACGAGACGCCTGGTTGTCTCTTCAATGCCACTCCTGAGGACACGGTCAACTTCAGGCCTGCTACCGCGGCCACCGGCAATTCGAATACGGGGGTCCTTTCAGACATCGAAGCGTTTGCCGACTTCATGCGGATGCTGGCCCCGCCCACTCCTGCACCTGCCACACCGTCCAGCCAGAAGGGACGCGCCACCTTTGCCAAAATAGGGTGTGTTCATTGCCATACTCCCTCGTTTACCACGGGCCCCAAGATTGCGAGCGGCTCTTCTACCAGCCCGAGCGTTGCGCTTTCGAATCAGACGGCCAATCTTTATTCTGACCTTATCGTCCACCGCATGGGGAAGGGCCTCGCCGACGGCATCACCCAGGGTGCTGCGGGCCCCGACGAGTTCCGAACCGCCCCCTCTGGGGCGTCGGACAACGCGTCTTCTTCCTCCATGATGGACGGACGACCAACCTGCTGGAAGCCATCCGGGATCACCGGAGTTGCTTCGAGAGCCGTCTTATTGATGATCGAGACCCACAACGGTTATAAGAGATGTTTGGAGATGATTGCGTACTGGTCTGGACTTGAAGGGCTTATACGAGCTTAAGAAGTCACAAGGCGCGAATCTCAAGACAAAATCTCGATCGGCAAACTACTCCTCTAAAGCAAGACGGTCTGGCCCGCCTGTGAGACTCACTCATTTCGTTTTTTTTGCATTGCCGCTCGAGCGGCCTCAAGTTTGACTTCAAGGTCGGCGGCCTTTTCTACAGCCTGACGCAGAGCTCTGCGCCATTCGTCCGGCGAGTAGCCAGGGTCACTGCGACCACGGCGTCCTACTTCGATGCCGAACGCGACTCCGGCAGAAAAAATCTCGACGATTTCGGGATCTGCCACAGCCCACGCTTCGCTCAGGCGACCTTCGGCTTTCCAACTATCGGTCATTCTTGCCTGCTCGGCTTTCATTTCAGAGAAGCTGCTTCTTTGTGCAATTGCAAACCCTCCTGGCTGTCGTTCGAAGTGTGGAAGGAATCGCCCCGCATGCCCACGGTAAGAGAAGGCAAGTTTGCTCAATCAGTACCGAGCGCAAAAGAGTCTGGCAATCCGCTGCCGGAACCAACCCCGGATTAGATCATAAGGATGCAGAACACGATGTACTGCTCGAACGTCCTGCTGATTGGGAGGCGATTGCAGTGGCACGTTACGATCGGGCAGAAGAGGGAGTATTGCCTGGCCCAGACGAAACTGGTGATGTGTTCGTGTTGTCGCCATCGCCACCATGGCGATATGGGAGTACTTCTTTTGCGTCGAGGCGACATTAGCCCCGCCCTGTCGTTAACCATGACCTTTGCCTCCCGCACGGCCTTTCGCATCCTGATGGGCATGCAAGCCGTGGGATACCCGGTTTCTTACACGGCGATGGTTGGCAAGGCAACGAGTTTATACCTAGGCTACACATTTCCTCGCGGATCTTGCTGCCATTTGGAAATGAAACCATGATGATTTTATGGACTTTTCGGAATCTCAAAGAAGTGCGCGTGGGAACATGGAAGGGTGCCAAACGGCCATTCTTATCGCCGTGTTGCTGGCGATTGGAACCCCCGCCTTCTCTGCCCCGGCGCTGCGTAATGGATTCGTCAACTACGACGAGCGGCAATGCCGACTGGCGATTGAACAGTCGGTGGATTCGATGGAGAAAGCGCTAGCCCACAACAACCTAGGGGTGCTATATCTGCAAGAGAATGAAAATTCCGCCAAGCGGATGGAGTTTTCCGCTGCCATTGCGCCGAATCCAAACGAGTTCAACAGCTTTCTGGGACCCGGGGGCGTCGAGCAGCAGGCATCGAATCATGAAGCAGCCATTCCGGATTTTACGCGCGCGTGCCAGTTGACTACCTCGCCGATAGAGGATTTCTGGTTGGGCCAAGCGTGTGAGGAAAAGGGCACCTGCAGTCGGGCGCAGAATGTCCATGTGGCCGCGTTGCACCTGGCTCCCGGAATGGGCGAAGCGCAATCACGCCATGAATCAGCGCGTAAGAGAACGGAAGGCACAGTGCAATGATTGCCGAAGAAATACAAGTTCGACCCAAGGAGTGCTGGGGCCCAGAAGCACTCGAGGAAGTGCGCAAGGCCCGGCGGAAACACCAGGAAGCGACTGCGGGGCGTCGCGAGGAATGGATCCGCGCCAACCAATATTATTACGGTCGGATGAAGCGCTTGCTGCGCTTCATTGTCGAACCGAACAAGCGTGTACTTGATTTACGCTGCGAAACCGGGCATCTGCTAGCCGCTCTGGAACCGTCCTACGGCGTTGGCGTGGAGATCAGCGACGCGATGGTGGAAGTGGCGCGGGGATTGCACCCGGAGTTGCGTTTCGTGAGGAGCGACCTGGAAGCGCTGGAACTGCACGAAACGTTTGACTATATTCTGTTCAGTCACATTTTTGACACCGTGGATGTACTTCGGGCATTCGAGTGCATCCGTCAGCATTGCACGCCGGAAACGCAAATCGTGGTCATCAATTACAGCCATCTCTGGCAGCCGCTGCTGAACTGGGCCAGCAAGATCGGTTTGCGAGCGAAATTTGTTGAACCCAACTGGGTGAGTGAAAACGATGTACGGGGATTCCTGAAACTTGCCGGTTTCCGGCCGGTCCGGAAACACCGCTTGCTGCTGTTACCGAAGAAAGTTCCGCTTCTCTCCGGATTGATGAACGGATTTCTGGCAAGGCTCCCAGGATTACGCAGGCTTTGTCTGATGCAGGTAATGGTGGCCCGGCCGATGGCGGAACCAAAGCGCGAAGAAGATCTGACGGTTACCGTGGTTGTGCCTTGCCGGAACGAGGCAGACAACGTGCAGCACGTGATCGAGCGCATTCCCGAAATGGGGAAGCACACTGAGATTCTGTTCTGTGACGATAAATCGACGGATGGCACGGCGGACGAGGTCCGGCGACTGCAGGTGCTTTATCCGGAGAAAGACATCCGGCTGGTGGAAGGGCCAGGAATTTGCAAGGCCGAGAATGTGTGGTGTGGATTCCGGGCAGCGCACGGAGACGTATTGATGATTCTGGATGCGGACCTGACGGTGATGCCGGAAGAATTGCCGATGTTCCTGCGGGCGTTGGCGACGTCGCGCGGAGAATTCGTAAACGGAAGCCGGCTGGTATACCCCATGCCGGAACTGGCCATGAAATTTGCGAACATCATAGGAAACAAGTTCTTCGGGCTGGTCTTTTCCTTCCTCCTGGACCAGCGGATCAAGGACACACTGTGCGGGACGAAACTGCTCTGGCGCAAGGACTGGCTCCGCATGGAACGAAGCCTGGGAAGCTGGGGAATCAAAGACCTGTGGGGCGACTACGAACTGCTGTTTGGTGCGAGCAAGCTGCACCTTGAAATTATAGAAGTTCCCGTGCACTACCAGGAACGCATCCACGGGGTCACTAAGATGACCCGGGTGTTTTCAAACGGCGTGAGGATGCTGCGCATTTGCTGGCACGCATCGAAGCACCTGGAAGGATAAGCTCGCTTGAGCGCTAATTTCCTCCGCCGACTGCTTGCGCATCCCTTGACGGCTTCTTTGCGTGTGGACGATCCGGCGACAACGGAACTGCGGAAACGGATCATCGCTTCGAAACCTTTTCTGAAAGCCATTTACGATGAGTGGTACGGAATGTTGGCGCAAAAGGTCCCCTCTGGAGAGGGACTCGCGGTGGAGCTCGGTTCCGGCGGAGGATACGCTGTGCAAATTATTCCCGGACTGGTCACTTCGGATGTTTTTGTCTTGCCGGGGATACAACTGGTGTGCAATGCGCAAGCCATGCCATTTGCCGACGGGGTGCTGCGTGCGATTGTAATGACCAACGTACTGCACCACATTCCGAAGGTGAGACTGTTTTTCGCGGAGGCAACACGATGCCTGCGGCCGGGGGGGGAAATCCTGATGATCGAGCCGTGGGTCACGCCGTGGTCACGGTTGATCTACAAAAAGTTTCACGAAGAGCCGTTCGATCCTGACGCGGTGGATTGGGAATTTGCGGGGACCGGGCCCCTGTCGGACGCGAACGTGGCACTCCCGTGGATCGTGTTTGCGAGAGATGAGAAGAGGTTCCACGAAAAGTTCCCGAATTTGAGGATTGAGTGCGTGCGGCCGTTCCTGCCGTTCCGGTATCTGCTTTCGGGTGGAGTGGCAATGCGCAGTTTAATGCCGGGATTCACGCATGGGGCGTGGGCCAGCGTGGAGCGCCTGATGGAGCCGCAGATGGGACGGGTTGGAATGTTCGCGTTGGTTGCGGTGCGCAGGGTTTAGTCGGATCGGCTAACTATTGTGGATCGGCGGGCAGCCGATTGAGAGCAGGACGCAAATGGAAAGACGCGGGAATTCAACGGAATTATGCTGACAACGAAACAGAAAGTATGGCTGGCGACACTAGCCTACCGATTCGTGTCGGTCGGCCGGACAGCACTTGGCAAAGGGAAAAGTGCGACGGTGAGGCGGGGCGGGCTGCGGTGGCGGCTGGATGTGAGCGAGGGAATTGATTTTGCGATTTACCTGCTTGGGGCGTTTGAACGCTCGACGGTGATTACGCTGCAGAAGTTAGTGAAATCCGGCGACGTCGTCTTCGATATTGGCGCCAACATCGGAGCGCACACCCTTGGCCTGGCAAGGAGCGTGGGACCTGCGGGACGCGTGTTTGCCTTCGAGCCTGCCGATTTTGCGTTTACGAAGTTGAGAACAAATCTGGCGTTGAACCCGGACCTGGACGCCCGCACATTTCCGAGGCAGATCCTGTTGTCAGCGAGCGCGGCAGAACCGCCAGAAGCCGAGATCTACGCAAGCTGGCCGCTGGAATCAAAAGCTTGGGTGCATCCGAAGCATCGCGGAATGCTGGTGACGACGAAGGGGGCAGCGGTGGACACGTTGGACTGTTTCGTTGAGCGGGAAGGCATCGAGCGGCTGAATTTAATCAAGATCGATGTGGACGGACACGAATTGCCAGTGTTACAAGGGGGGCTGGGAGTGCTGAGAAAATTCCGACCGATCCTGGTGATGGAGTTATCCCCGTACGTGCACCGGGAACACCACCACGACTTCGCACTCTTCGTTGCATTGCTTCGCGAGGCGGGTTACTCTCTGCAGGACGCGAAGAATTGGAATCCCCTTCCTCTGGATGCCGCGAGGCTAGAAGAACTGATTCCCGACGGAGCGAGCATTAACGCGATTGCAAGTCCGAGGGCGGAAAATTGAGCTTGCCTGCAGCTTCGGCAGGTACGGCTCATTTTCAGGGGCAAAAGAATTCCCTTGAGAATGAGAAATTCGCAACGTGTCTCCCCATTGTAAAGAGTGACGAAACTTCTTCAAGGCGCGATCCGCAGTAGTAACGCGGAGTGCGCCGCGTCGTGCAGGATTGTGTTGGTGGCAGAGACCGGCTTGGCTGAGGGCCGTTGCTCGGCCAGGCAAAGTCCTGGGAAAGGCGCCTATTCTCTGATGGACTCACGGGGGAATCGTGAACCACGGCTGCAGTGGAGCCGGAGTGCCGTGTTCCGGCTGTGGGGGTTCTGAACGGATCCAGAAATCTATTCCGGCAAGGCACCTGCCTCGCGAGGGTGATGGATGCAAAACAAAAAGATTGTTTCGATTATTTCCGGCGCCTTCAGCCTGGCCCGCCCTGACAAACTTCTCCAGATCGGTGGGTTTCGCAGGGCCTTTGTCTTCGCTTACTTTCTCTATAAGAAGTTATTCGAAGATCCGTTCTTGAATTTGGTCCGGCGGAAACCAGAGCTTTTTCAGAATGGAGATATTCTCGATATTGGAGCCAATATCGGCTACACGTCCGCCGTTTTCGCCGGCGCCCTGAATCCAGATGCGAATGTTTACGCATTCGAGCCCGATCAAATGTGCTACCGCCTGCTGGAACAAGTCATTCTCCGCAAAAATCTGACCGGATCCATTGAAGCGATCAACATGGCGGTGGGCAGTTTCGATGGTCACATTGAGTTTTGGCACAATGAGAAGCATCCCGCCGATCATCGCGTCGTGACGAAACGGTTTGGCAGCTCTCAACCGGATGACACGAAGATCTCGACCGTTCCCGTTACGACCGTGGACACATTCGTAAGAAATCGCCATCTTCGGAACATTTCGTTCATCAAGGTAGACGTGCAAGGCTACGAGCTGGCTGTTTGCGAAGGCATGAAGGATACTTTGGAAAGATTCCCGGAGACTTGCGTGTGCCTTGAATACGCTCCACACGCTTTAATGGAAATTGGATTTGAGCCTGGAAAGGTCCTCGATTTTTTCCGCAGTCGGGGCTATAGGCTTCACATCCTGACGCGCGGGACTCCACTTGTCGCTGACGATGAATCGCTGAAACGTATCGTGAATGACGCGGGTTATGTCGATCTGCTCTGTTCTAAGCGCGCCGTGGTCTAGAAGAACCGGCGTCGCAGCCCAAACACTGGAATCGGTGAGCAACAAGCTGGAACGGGAAAGGGGATCGATCACCTCCATTCGCGCCCGTTGCAAGCCTGGGAACCACCACCACATAGCACGTTAGACAGTAGAGGTCCATGAGATAGATCGCTCCGAACTCTTTGTTAGACTTGGTAGCCTCGATGACCCTAATAAATTAGCGCTCGGGGTCTTTACCGAGGTGGCGACAATTTGCATTAGAGGAGCGCTATCCCAACTGACATCTGACCTGTCTCATAATGTGAAGCTCCCGAAGCGGCTTCGGAAATCGACAGAGCTCTGTGTAGCAAAGGCTCTGCTTCCCGGTACATTCCAACAAAGTAGAGAAGAAGGCTTAGCTCATCTAGACAAAAGACCAGGGTCTAAGGGGAATCGAATCGCTGTGGGTCTCCGCTGTAGACAACGCCCTCCTCATCTCCGTTTCAAGAGTTCATATTGATGCACCTCGAAATGAGACTTCACAAGCCCACACCCAAGGGATCCAGTGATCTGGCGTTCCTCGTGAATTGAGTTTGGGAGAGAGCTTGCGCGACTCAGTTGGCGCTGGATGAGATATTAATTCATCGGAATCCCGACATCTTTTGGGGCGTCGAATTGGATAATTCCTTGTTAGCCTAAGTAGCAGACGAATGGAGACATCGAATAGATGGGAAGGATTCTCTCTGCTCCGAAAGAGCTCCGACTGTTCGGACCACCTGTTAGTTGGACTCCCACGACCTTCATCGCCCTGGCGACGCTACTTGCCCTTTGGGGATTGAAAGTCTATTCCACGTGGGCGGCGTGGGGCAGCCTGACGATCGACAGCGGTCATGAGATGTACATCCCCGCACAATTGGCCGAGGGCAAACAACTCTACCGTGATGTCTGGTTCATGTACGGGCCGGCATCTGCTTATTTCAACAGCTACTTGTACCGGCTTTTCGGAGTTCACCTGAGCGTTCTTTACTGGGCCGGGTCGGTTTCCGCGCTCGTTAGTGCCATCTTCCTGTATCTGGTGGGGATGAGGTTGTCGTCGTGGTTGGTGGGCTGGACGGCCGGAACGGCCCTGCTGTTGGAAGCATTCCAACCAACTATCTTTTGCTTCCCACTCCCGTACGCATTCGCCGCAGTATATGGCTGCATGCTGGGTTGCGTCTTTCTCTGGATCGTGGTATGCGCGGCAGAATCTACTCATCGGGGCTGGATTTTGGCTGCAGGCCTGGCAGCGGCGATCGCTTTGTTAGATAAGCCCGAGTTCGGCATTGCTTGCTACGGGACACTGCTCCTCCTGATTGTGGTACGCAGTTACCGGCAACGCTCCATGAAGACTATTTTGCCGGACTCGGTCGCCACTCTTCCAGGAATCTTGCTCTGCGCTGTCGTGATCTACTGGATGGTTTCCATCAGAGGGGTAGAGTTTATTACGCAGGAAAATGTCCTTAGTTGGCCGACGAGCCACTTTATGAAGACATACGGGAAGATGTGGCTGGAGACGCATGGGTTCCGAATCGACGGCCCATCCTTTGTTGCAGCCTTTTGGCGCAGCATTGCGCCCCTAGGCGTCTTGTTCGTAACGTGGAGTTTTCTGTGGTGGAGGACTTGGGACAGGCGATCCATTCTGCTACGGTGTGGCTTTGTCCTGGGCCTGGTTCTGTACTTTAAAAAGAGTAGTTTGTTTGTTTGCCCGCTGCCCATACCACTTTCCGAAAAACTCTCGCCCATCTTTTTGCCACAGGACATGCTCCTGTATGTCGCCATCGCCACCGTGGCGATCTGGGGATACTTTTTTTGGCGTCGAGGCGACATGAGCCCCGTCCTACCGTTAACACTGACCTTTGCCTGCCTCACGGCCTTTCGCATCCTGATGGGGATGCAAGCCGTGGGATACCCGATTTTTTACAATGGGCCGGTGATCCTTTGCTACCTGCTGCTGGTTCGCATGATCATTCCACGCAGCGTGGGCAATCCGCACCGTAGATTTTGGGGCGAAGCCGTCATTTGCTTTGGTTGCCTGCTGGCAGTCCATCTTGTCAGCCAGGATATCGAGAGCCACGCGAAGGACTATGTGCCATTCCAAACAGATCGCGGCCTGATCCGGACCACGAAACGGAAGGTACAAAATTACGAAGTGGCCATACGGTTCATGAAGGAGAAAGCTGCGCGAGGAGAGACCGTCCTCTCAATTCCTGAAGACACCAGCCTCTACTTCCTTTCTGGAACACAATGTCCAACGCGCATTTTCGATTTCAGTCCGGGAGTGGTAGCCCCAGGCAAGATGACCGAAGAGGTGATCCGAGAAATTGATCGGGCCCCGGTTCAGTATCTGATCTGGTCCAATCGTGAATACCCTGATTATGGAGTGCCCGTCTTCGGCAAAGATTTCGATCAACCACTTGGCGACTACCTCAAATCGCATTACCGGCCGGTCGGGCTTCTTACTCCTGATTCTGGCCCAGGGTGGGCAGCAGAGATATGGCAACGGACAGGGGAAGTTGAAGAAAAACAGAGGAACGCTCCCGGAAAAAGTGGGGGGGGGTAAATTCGGTTCCCGACCCCCGAGTTGGGGTGCATGAGGCTGAAACCAAACACCGCAGAGTGTCGTGGCGCCACAACAACCAAAACTGGACCGGAACCAATCGGCAGAGGAAACTCATTCCTGGGATCTTCTTGTGTAGAGCTCTGTGCGGGGGCGATCAGCGATGATCGTCCCTAGCGCGACAAGAGCAACTCAATTACGGTCTCTTCATTCCAGACCGGGCAGAGAATGGTAATGCGCAGGGGTTCCAACCGGGCCTCGCGTTCGCACTCGGGCTCGCCAGCCCTGGGCGCTGCTGCCATACGAATCGGCGAAGCGCTCGAGCCGGGCGAAGCGGCTTGTCCCAACCCCGTCCAGTCGGCCCCATTGCCCTCCGGTGCCGCCTCCGCGAAGTTGGCCGCTTTGCACGTCCGTATCCATGATTCTGCTCGAATAGGGACCACCACGCAATGCAATCGCCTCTGTGAGATGTCGCAAACGTCAATTGCGGCCCAAGAATTGCGTCATTGGGTGAAGACATGCGGAGAGCTCCCGAAGGCATCTGGCTAGCGAGGCTGAAAGAGGATGGCTTGTTGATCTTCGAAGACGATCTTAAAGCGCGGGTCCAAGCGGAGGATGGACGCAAGCGCCGTAGTTTTCTTTGCAAGGATGATTTTGGCACTAGCGAGTTCCGGGTCCTGGGCCCATTCGGGCTTGCCGTTCCAGACCGCCAAGGAGTGCGCGACACTTTCATCGTCATGAACGTTGGTACGGCCATCCATAGCGACAGGAAGCCCCGGCAGACGCCAGATCAAAAAGCCGCCCCAATTGAAGTCGTTGAACAGGGGACCTTGAAGCCGATGCTTTTCAATGTATTGCGAGGCGACCTCTGGAAAATTGCCCGCCACCCCCATCTCCACCCAAGCGCTGGAAAGATCATAGCGACGCCAGCCAATCACTAGAACAGCGAGAATTCCGACCGCCACAAGAAGACGTTCACGAAAGGAGAAGAGTGGTCGCACCCGGATATGACCAAAAACCCAGCCATCGGCGATTGCGCACGTCGAAATAGTCGCGAGAAACCAGATTTCTTTGACAGATCGAAAAGCCACAATCGCGGATATCGATAGCAGAATAGGCCAAAGGAGACGCCTGTCGCGCCGCCAACCGATCGCCATCGCCGCGCCCAGAGCCAGAAACATAGCCACATAGTGCTGTGGCGAGCGAAACGACATGGACCTTAATTCATCAACAAGAGCGTAAACTTTGGGCTGATGCATGAGCTCCAAGACGATGGAATAGACAAAGGGCCCCGCCGGATTCACGCAGGTCGCAAAGACGCTTGCCAAAAGTGCAATCCAGAAGGATTTCGACGGCGCAGCAGGCTTTTGCACTTCTCCGCGCAGGAGAATTCGGTTCAGGATCGGCTCGGTGGCAAACACACCGAGCAACATCAGCCCGTAGACAAATTGGATATGCCAATTGGCCCAGAGGAGCAGCATCGGCGGAAGTGCCCAAAGTCTTCGCGTGTTGCCAGTCCGTCGAACGGAAAGGAGTATCCCCAGCTCCAGGATGGCGAAGAAAACGGTCAACATGCCGGGCCGCGGGCCCACGATGTAGTCGAGCGCAAAGAGGCCGAGAGCAGTGACCGCAATGCTCCGCCAGAAGTGCGGGAGGAGGGACCTCACGAGGTGAAACAAGGCGATAGCCAAAACTAGCTGAACGATGATCTGATAGAGTACGATCCCAACAAAACCGAACCAACGATAGAACCATTCAACAACCACATCGAAGGCCCAACTATAGTTGATCCACTCCTTCCCGATGCCGTAGGCAGAGAATGGATCGGTGCGCGGGATGGCATGGTGCTGCAAAATCCAACGCCCCGTGGCAAGATGCCACCAGATGTCTGGATCGGTTACACTGAATCTAGCAATGAAGAAAAACGCTGGCATCGAACAGATCGCGATGACGGCCGACACACGCGCCAGGGGTGCGTTGGAAAGGAATCGAAACGATGCCAGAAGGCGATCCATAAAACGCGCGCGGACGTATTCGAACTGGCTGATTACCGGCTTAGAAGTAGTAACCATGATTTTCGACAGTATCGCACGGGAGCGAAAGGCAAACTGCGGAACATGCCGAGTGCGTGTCCTCGGAGTAAAGAGAAGAGGTGCAAGCGGGAATACCGTCTTCCGTTGGTGGGCGGTTTTGCCGAAGCGCCCTCTGCTGAGGTGCTGGCAATGGAGCCGGAAGAGGTTTTTGACCCGGCCTGTACGTACAGAAAATCTCACGCAACTTCGCAAACGAACGACCGTCAAAACGAGATCAGCAGCAATCCAGAGGTGCGAAAGCGCGGAGAACGCATGAGACTACGTTAGCACACGCTTGCGGTCTGTCTCTTACTGCAGCTGGGGATCAGTAGGACCGGCCGTGGCGGATTGGTTGTAATGCGTGGCGTTCGCCTGGTCTGAATAATAGCTGCGCTGGCCTGTAATACCACGCGTTATGGGATCGACATTGAGCGTGTAACCCGGAGAAGGCGGTCCACTGGGATCCTGAACGTAAGTGAATATATAGCCACTCTTCGTGCCGGCCCCAAGAGTTGCGTCGATGATGCAAGCATTTGCCGGGCTATTACAGCCGCCGCCTGGACCGAGACTGGTCAAGGTCGCCGAATAGCCAACCTGTGGAAAAATCGTGGTGTAGGTAATCTCTGCAGTATTTAGTGCATGAACGGAAGATACAGCAGAGGCCTCGTTTGCAGAAATACGCGCCCGCAGAAGATTCGGAATGGCCATAGCTGCGATGATGAGAATAATCGCGACAACCACCAGCAGCTCAATGAGCGAAAATCCACTTGTATTCTTTGGTCTCATGGGGTCATCGTTCCACACTTTAAATCTCACACTCGGCCTAGTAAGGAAGCATCTGGAGGGCCAATCTCCGTTCTTTGGGAAAATTGCAGGCCCGTTTAACTTTCACAATTTAGGTGCTTTAGCCGTCGGATAATGTGCAATCCAGAGGCTTAGCAGGGAGGAAATGCGACCGACAAGGCCAAAACGCCAAAGAATGCTCACTGCCTAGTCAAAGTTTGTCGACCTGGGGAAGTGAAGGTGTGGTTCGATCTGTCCTATTCACGGCAGCGCAATCTCGACTCTACCAAAAAAAAGGAGGGGAAAGGTTTTGGCTTTCCCCTCCCGCTGCAAGAATACTTAAGCTTACTGCAGCGAGTTACTCGCGTTAGTGGCCGCGCCCGACGGAGAGTAGCGAAGCACGCCGGTCTGGTCGGTGAAGAAACCGCGCTGACCGGTGACACCCGCGGTGATCGGGTTGGCGGTAATCGT
>Ga0210392_10000757_pt1 | contig 18243 bp, 17 predicted proteins | sample IncBWC30OmetaG_FD_161057 | JGI IMG/M metagenome (GOLD analysis project Ga0210392, IMG submission 161057) | Forest soil microbial communities from Barre Woods Harvard Forest LTER site, Petersham, Massachusetts, United States - Inc-BW-C-30-O ...
CGCGCTGCCCGAGACCAAATACGATTTCATCGTGGCCGGCGCCCCCCATTGGTGGGAGGCCTTGGAGTCTCACATCGACCAGCGGTTTGGCCTGACCGAGCAAATTGAGAACCGTGACGGGAGCGATGTGGTGGTGGTGAAAAAGGCCGGGGCTGATGCCGCGCAACCGTTGGACGAAGCGGCCCGGCTGGAATTGATCGCCGGCGGCCCGTTTAAAAATGTGGCGATTGCGCGGACAGAATCGATCCGAGGATTCCCGGCCCATGAGATCGTGGCCCACTACGGAGGACCGGCTCTTTCCGAGGACGCTTTGAGTACAGGATTGCACACGGTGTCCGGCCCCACCCTGGTGTCTTCGCCGATGGAAAAAATGAGCGGAGAATGGCAGCCAGTGCCGGCCAACAGCGTGAACATATCCACTCCTGACAGTAACACCAACCATTCGAGTTCCTGCTGGTTTTCCGGTCCGAATGAATGCCAGCTTGATTTCGTCCTGGCCGATTCACAGGAAGCCGCCGAGGCCAGCCGTCAAATGAATGCCGCGCTGGCGCAACCCCTGGAGATGAAATTGGGCCGGCGATATCCCCTGTTCAAAGTGGGAGAACGGGAGGCGTGGCTGGAACTGCGCGAGGTAAAACCGGCGGCGGGCAAGTTGAGCTATTACACCACGTTTATCAACGGCTCAGACACCATGGTGGCGGGACATTCACCCGTAACCTCACCCACCAACAACGTGACGTATTATCCGCAGTTCGATTGTTCTTTGGTCGCCGTACCAGCCGGGTCAGTGTTGACGGTGCAAGCCTACAGCTCCGGGAAAAATGAGGAGAAAAACCTGTTTGCAACCGCCTTCACCAACAACTCGGCGCGGTTTGGCCTGTATTGGCTGACCTGGCACCCGGGGGAATCGACGAACGCCCTGGAAGCGGGATGGGATATTTACATCCATGATGCCCGGACCGCCAAGGAGCTGAAACACTTCGCCTCCCGCCAACCGATGCCTTACCGGTGGCGTTTGGATTGGGGCAATTACTCCGCCCTGGCCGCTCCAAATGAGGCCTTGGAAAAAATAATAATGATCAACGACGGTGTCACCCAACCCGGCAACGCCACCATACCTCGAGCCATTTTAGGTTTGAGGATGACTATGTCGCCGTTAAACATGGCGGCAGGCGAAGCAATGCAGACGAAATAAAGGGCCGGCTCGTTTCCCGCTGCGCGGGATACGGGATATTAGGGCGCACGGCAGCGCCGCCCCACCAGACAAGGGCCAGCCGTTCCACTTTATCCGTGTGCATCGGTGTTCATCCGTGGTTAACATGACATTACTTTGACTTCAAAAGAATCCAGCGGGTGCGGCAGCAGCGCGCCGGGCGATATTTTCGCCACGACGCACTGGACGGTCGTGCTCGCGGCCGGGCAGCGGCATACGCCGCAGTCGGACACGGCGCTGGAACAGTTGTGCCGCACGTACTGGTTTCCCCTCTACGCGTATGTGCGGCGGCGCGGGCAGGCGAAGGCGGATGCGGAGGACCTCACGCAGGCGTTCTTTGCGCGGTTGTTGGAGAAAAATTTTCTCGCGGGGCTGGATGCGGAACGGGGCAAGTTCCGGGCGTTCCTGCTGACGGCGTTAAAACATTTCCTGGCGAATGAATGGGACAAGGCGCGGGCGCAGAAACGTGGCGGCGGCGAGGTGCCGCTCTCGCTGGACTGGCAGACGGCGGACACAAAGTTCCAGGTGGCGGCGACGAACGAGCCGAGCCCGGACCGGGCGTTCGACCGCGAATGGGCGCTGGCGCTGCTGGCGCGGGTGATCGAGCGGTTGCAGGCGGAGTCCGAGACGGAGGGCAAGGGCAAGGTGTTCGCGCAATTGAAAAGTTTCCTGATGGCCGGCCAGGGGGAGTCGGCGCAGGCGGAGGTGGCGAAGGCGCTGGGCATGGAGGAAGGCGCGGTGCGCGTGGCGATCCACCGGCTGCGGAAGCGTTACCGGCAATTGCTGCGGGATGAGATCGCGAACACGTTGTCGGACCCGGCGATGGTGGAGGAGGAGATGCGGGCGTTGTTTGGGGCGTTTGGGGGATGAAGGTTTTTAACAACAAAGGAACGAAAAAAGGGTATGAATCGGAGGCGGGTGTTAGATTCGGATATCGTGGTTGCAAGTCAACTGCTGCGGCTGGTCCCTTGCTCCCAACACAGCCGCCGCCCATTTGTTGGCGGGCGTTATTTGGGGCCTTTTCCGGCTAATTTTCAGGCTAAATTTGCCAGAATGAACAAAAACATCAGAATACAATCTAATCCATAGCATGTTTGAAGCTGGTTTGACATTTGGTGCAACTGGCGTGAGCTTTAGGTGTGAACAGATTGTGAGGTTCTTATGAAAAATTTATATTTTACACGGTCATTCGGGTTGCTGGCGGCGGTTGGGTTGGCGGTTTCTGCCGCGCCGGTCATGGCGCAGGATGCCGCAGCCACCCCGGCCCCGGCCATGAGCCAGCCGGCTCCGGTGGCATTAAGCCCCGGCGTATCGCAAGTCCTCCAGCTCGCGCAGGCCAAGGTCAGTGACACCACCATCGCGGCCTATATCCAAAATTCCGGCACCGGTTACTCGTTGACAGCGGACCAGATCATCTACCTGAAACAGCAGGGAGTTTCTGACAACATCCTCAACGCGATGTTGACCAAGTACCAAAATGGCGCGCCCGGCACGGTATCGACTCCCGCACCGGCGGTGGCAGCGGCAACCCCGGCGACGACGGTTCTGGCCGACAGCGAACCGGCCCCAGCCACGACGGCCTATGTCCCCAGCACGACGTATTATTATACTCCGGCTTACTACCCGACTTACTACGGCTACTATCCGTATTCGTACTATGGCGGCTGGTGTTATCCGTCGGTGTCGTTTTCCTTTGGGTATCGCGGATTTGTGGGCGGCGGCTTTCGCGGCGGCGGGTTCCACAGTGGCGGAGGTTTTCACAGCGGGGGCGGGTTTCATAGCAGCGGCGGGTTCCATGGCGGGCATCGGTGACCGCCGGGAGGGCGGACATGACGAATGTCTAAGCGCCTAATGTCTTATGAATGACGAATAGGGACGCGGGCGAAGTTTCCGCCTGCACCGAGGCTCCGGCGCGACAGGCCAAGGATCAATTCCGTAAAGCGGGACTCCAGAGAAACTCCATTCCAAGATTTTCACTGACCCTTTTTACGAATAAATTTGAAGGGCGTTTTTCAACAGCCTGCTAAGAAACAGGTGATCCGTAAAAATGAAAGGTTACCTTTAAACCTTGAAACAGCAGAGCTTGCTGGATTTTGTCCAATATCTGCGAGACTTCAGCTTCCGTCATAAATTCCGGGTCTTTCGCCGGCTTCCGTTCCAGTCGAGAAGGAACTTCGACAATGAATTCATTAGGAACACTGCGGCCTGATGCAGATAAACGATCAAAAGCATCCAACACAATATAACGATCTTTATTATCCTGATACATTACGCCAAGGCCATCTACGCCATTCGAAAAAAACGCGACCTCAAACCCCTCATCGCTAACCACCTTTGGACCCAGATGGGTGTCTCGAACGATGCTGAACATGTTTCGAAGCTATTATTTTTCGTTCATAAACGCAATGCTGACCCCTTCGCTTAAGAGTCAAATCCAGTCGACAGGCTCAGTTCCTTCCACGTCTCCATATCGTTTTTCAAGGCGGTGAGTTTTACGTTCGCATGCTCCATGGCCATGGCGCCGAGAACGAGGTGAAGGGGCGGGTTGGCCGACGTGACAGCCTTGATGATGGCCTCAACACCCTTGACGGGATCGCCCGGCTGCCGGCCGATCCGTCCGGCGCGGCCGGCGCGGGCTTTGCCAGAGGTGGCGGCGTAGTCTTCAATGATCCGCTCACTAACGCCCAGGGAGCCGCTCAGGAACTCCGTCCGGAACGGGCCTGGCTCAACAATCGTGACCCGGATCCCAAGCGGGGCAAGTTCTTGGGCCATCGCTTCGGACAGGCCTTCGACCGCGAATTTGCTGGCACAGTAAAGGCCAAAGCCGGCGACGCCAGCCAGGCCGCTCATGGAGGACAGATTGACCACCTGCCCGCTGCGCCGCTCCCGCAGATGGGGCAGGATTTCCCGCGTGACCCGCAGGAGCCCATGGACATTGACTTCAAACATCTTGCGGATGTCGTCGTCACTCCCCTCCTCGACCGCACCCAGCAACCCATAGCCGGCGTTGTTCACGAGAATATCAATCCGGCCAAACCGGGCGAGGGTTTTGCCGACCGCGTCTGAAATGCCGGCCGCGTTGCCGAGGTCCAGGCTGAGCGGCAGAAGCCGGCCCCCGAAATCGCCCGGGAACAGGGGTGCAAGCTTCGCGGCGGCGCGGGAGGTGGCAGCCACGGAATCGCCACGCGCAAGAATTTGGCGCACCAGTTCGGCACCCAGGCCTTGCGAGGTACCGGTCACGAACCAGACTTTTTTTGAGGCAGCCACAGATGTTTGAATGGAGTTCATACTATTTATAATGGTTTTGTGTTTGTTACTGTCATTTCTTCGCGGTGGCCAGCGCCTGCAAGACATCCCCGAGAGGGACGATACCCTTGCGTGCCTCGTTGGCACCGCCTTCAAAGGTAATCCACCCTTCGTTGAAGCCATCCAGCATCCGGATGCGCGGCTCCGGATTTTTCATGCCTTGTGACTTGAAGAGCGGAGCCCACGTCTCCCGGGGGACGGCGGTGGCGTGAACCGGCCGGCCGAAGATTTTGGCAAAGGTCTCCGCGATCTCGTTGGGCGTCACGCGCACTGGCCCTTCCAACTCGACGATCCGCCGGCCGGTCCAGCTTTCCAAGAGCAATCCCGCCGCGACACGTCCGACATCCGCGGTCGCAACCATCGGCACGGGTTTATCAAGCGGTTGCAGGAAGCTGGCCAGTACGCCGCCATCACGCGCGGTGGCGACATCCCAACTGCAGTTTTCCATGTACCACCCCGGCCGCAAGAAGGCAACCGGCATGGGCAAATCAACAAATGCCTGCTCCATAAGGGAAAGCTGCGATAACAGGTTCTCCTGCCTGGCTTGCGCGCCAATGGTGGAGATGCAGACGACCTTTTGCGGCCGGGCCGCTTCCAGGGCCTGTCGCAGGGCGGCAACGGTCGCCCTCGTCTCGGGAAATCCGGGTGACGGATCAAAAATGGGAGGCAGCAGGATAAACACGCCCGGCGCCGCCTTGAACGCGGCCGCAAGCGCGGCGACATCGTTCATGTCCGCGAGCGCCACTGCGCAGCCAAGATTTTTCCAGACGTCGCCCTTGCGGGCATCGCGGACCACCGCGCGAACGGCGTGTCCCTGCTTTAACAACGTGCGGGCGGCGACGCCGCCCACCTGTCCGGTGATTCCAGTAATGGCATACATAAAATAGGTGTTTTTAATTGTTTTCCGGTCCGCCCGCCCGACAGGAACGGGCTTGACAACTTAATTACGATACGATACGTTTCGTATTATGTCAATGCAAAAATCCGCCAGCAGTGCACGGTCGAAAAAAAACCGCAAACCGGCGCAGGATAAACCGGCCGCCGGCCGGCCGCGCAATGCCAAGGCGACCCAAGCTGTTCTAAAATCGGCGATAGAACTGGGAATGGAGCTGGGATTTGATGCGCTGACCGTTGAAGGGGTCGCGGCGCGGGCGGGCGTCGGCAAGGCGACGATATATCGACGCTGGCCCAACGTCTGGTCGATCATCGCGGATGCGGTCTTGGCCGATATCGATGAGATCGCGCCGCTCCAGCAGGGTGCCACCGCGCGGGAAAGCCTCCATGCCTCCATGCTTTTGGCGGCGCGCTATTTTCGCGGACGTCGCAGACCAATCCTGCGGGCGTTGATCGGCCGCGCCCAAATGGATGAAACGCTGCTGAAGGCGCTCATCGAGCAATGGTTGCTCGCCCGGCGCGCGGTCTCCCGGGAGATGGTGCGCCGCGGCATCGCCAGCGGGGAACTTCGCGCCAATCTCGATGCGGACATCGTGCTTGATGCCCTCTACGGCCCGCTCTATCACCGGCTCCTGCTTCCGTATAGTGGCGATCAAATCGCGTTATCCGATTCGTATATCGACACCCTGGTGGCCACTGTGTTCGGCGGACTGGAGCGGAAATGATTACGGCATGACGATAGGTCGGGCTTTCAACCCTTCTAAATGTTTTGGGGTTTATATCTGGGGCATTGCCCCAGACTTTCATCTTCGCCGCGCTACGGCCCAATAAGAGGATGGCTCTTAATCATTTCTTAATGATTTCCAACGATTTCCGACTGAAAAAATTTGCGTTTCGGCAGGTCGTGGCTTAAGTAGAAATCGAAACCCTAACAACGGAGAACATCATGTCGAATTATGCCTATGAAGCGGTGGATGCCAGCGGCGCGCGGAGCCATGGCTTGATGGAGGTGGCGGATCAAAGCACGGCGCTGCGGCGCATCCGGGAGATGGGATTGTTTCCCATGAAGGTGCAGCCGACGACGGCGACGCGGCCGCAAAAAGTGACTCGCAAGCCGCGCCAGTTGCCGCGCTGGATGACGGAGGGCAAGGTGAAGCCGGCCCAACTGGCGGCGTTCACGCGGCAGTTGACGACGCTGGTGGATGTGGGCATGCCGCTCTTGCGCGGATTGAAGCTGTTGCAGGAGCAGGAGGAGAACCGGACGTTGAAACGGATCATCGGCGAGGTGGCGCAGCGGGTGGAGACGGGCGGCGCGCTGTCCGAGGCGCTGGCAGCGCATCCCAAGGTGTTCACCCCGCTGTATGTGAACATGGTGAAGGCGGGCGAGGCCGGCGGCGTGCTGGAACTGGTGCTGCGGCGGCAGGCGGAGTTCATGGAGAAGGCGCAGAAGATCAAGGGCAAGGTGAAGTCGGCGATGTTTTACCCGGCGGCGGTGATGTTCGTGGCGGGCGGGGTCATGACGTTGCTGATGGTGTTCATCATCCCGCGGTTCAAGGAGGTCTTTGAGGGACTGCTGGGCAATGTACCATTGCCCGCCTTCACGCTGGCGGTGCTGAAAGTGAGCGATGTCTTCAAGAGTCATTTCCTGATGTTGGCAATGGTGATCGCGGCATTGGTGGTCACATTCAAATTAACAGTCCGCACACAATTCGGCCGGCGGTGGTTTGACCACTTCAAGCTGGTGGTGCCCGGGGTGGGGAAACTTGTCCGTAAAGTGGCGCTGGCGCGCTTCGCCCGGACGCTCGGAACACTGTTAAGCAGCGGTGTGCCGGTCTTGCAAACATTGCAGATCGTAAAGAACACCTCCGGCAATGTGATCGTGAGCGACATGGTCGGTAAAATTCATGACAACGTGAAACAGGGTGGAACGATGACGGATCCGTTGAAGGCGGCGGGGGTTTTCCCGGCCATCGTGGCCGGCATGGTGGACGTGGGGGAACAAACGGGCGCCCTGCCAGAAATGCTCCTGCGCATCGCAGACAACAGCGATGAAGAAGTGGACAACGCGGTAACCTCCATGACCTCGTTGCTGGAGCCGGTGATGATCGTCTTTCTGGCGGTAATCGTAGGCTCCATTGTGATCGCGATGTTCCTGCCGTTGATTATCATCATCGACAAGGGCTTCGGAGATACTGGCGCAAATGGCGGTTAGCGTCTGTTGACCGGGGTAAAATTCATGGCGCAGTAACGAAACGCTTGGCAAAAGACCGCCCAACTGGCGTCGAATCGGCCCGCAAGGAAAGCTTGTAACCCGGCGGCGACAAGTTCAGTCTATCTCGACAAGCACCCGCGGCATTGCAGGTGCGAGCCATATCCACGAACCGGCGGCAGGCCATTTTAATCTTCGTGGCGACATCCGATGGATGGCTTGAACATTTTGGGGTGGGGAATCATAAAAGCCGGACCAAGTAATTGGTTCGGTTTTTATATTTTGGCGGCAGGACGGGAACAACAAAAAGGCCCGCACATCTTCTGACAATGTGCGGGCAGCGGATTTTCATCCCCCAGGGTTGGTGCGTGAGGAGCATACCAGTCCGATGTGTTTTGAACATCGCATAAAGTGATGATGGCCCAAGCCGACGCAACACCGGGTCCGGGCGGAAAATAATCGCGCTTTGCCGTGATTGGGCTTTGCCTGTTGCGGGGTTGCTGGTTTAACTTTCCCATTATGGAGCAGCAACATCTGGATGAACCGATCAGCAAGTTCGCAAGCAGGGATTTCACCGCGTTGGCGCAGGACCTGACAGTGGCCGGCGCCCTGGCGCAGATCCGCGAACGCGGCGTGGCGCAGCAGGTCATCTATTTCTACGTGGTGGATGCGGAGCAACGGCTGGTCGGCGTGGTGCCGACGCGGCGGTTGCTCGCGGCGGCGCCCGAGGCGCGGCTGGGCGACATCATGATCAACCGCGTGGTGACCATCCCCGAGTCCGCAACGGTACTGGAGGCGTGCGAGATGTTCCTGCTGCACAAATTTTTGGCGTTCCCGGTGGTGACGGCGGAGCGGCAGATGACCGGCGTGGTAAATGTGAGCCTGTTTACCGAGGAAGCATTGGAGCTTTCGGAGCGGTCGCACTTGGACGACGTGTTCGAGCGGATCGGTTTCCGCGTGGCCGAGGTGCAAAGCGCGTCACCGATGAAAGCGTTCCGGCTGCGGTTTCCGTGGCTGCTCGCAACGCTCGGCGGCGGCATCTGCTGCGCCATGTTGGCGGGACTTTACGAAGCGACACTGGCCACGAGCATCATCCTCGCGTTCTTCCTGGCGATGGTGCTGGGCTTGAGCGAAAGCGTGAGCGCGCAATCGGTGACGGTCACGGCAGAGGCGCTGAACAAGCTGACGCCGGACCGCAAGTGGCTGCTGCGCGCGCTGCGGAAGGAATTTTTCACGGCACTCATGCTGGGCGGCACTTGTGGAGCGATCGTCTGCGTGGTCGCCTGGATCTGGCGTGGACATCCGCAGGCGGCGATGGTCATCGGCGGGAGCATCGCCATCTCCATGGTGGTGTCCTGTCTGATCGGCCTGCTGGTTCCGGCGGTGCTGCACCGGCTCAAGCTCGACCCGAAGATCGCCGCCGGCCCGGTAAGCCTCGCGGCGGCGGACATCTTCACGCTGCTGGTTTACCTAAACCTTGCGACCTTCGTGCTTTGAATCAGAGGCGAAACCGGGAGCGCAGTTCGTACAACAGCGCGCTTTCCCAGGAAGTGACGTGGGCATCGCTATTGATGATCTCCTCCACGGCGGCATAGACGAGCTTGTGCTGATCGCGGGTGGTGAAGGTTTCCGAAAGGGCAACAGCCTGCTCGCGGGCGGTCTGGAGAGACTGGACATGCGGCCGCATCCGCGTCACGGCGGCATCAAATTCACGATGACGGTCGCTCTCTTCCGTGAAGCCCATAGCCTTCAGCAAAGACTGCAAGTGTTCATCTTCGAAGGAAGTGAGATGACCATCCGCATACATCGCGAGAATCAAAAGGTCGAACAGCGCCTGCTGCTGGGGCGCGGTGAAACCGGAAACGTCCATATCCATGAAATCATGATGCGGCAAGGTGATGGAAATGACAATGTAACCGGCGGATTGATTTTATCACTTAAAAGCATGGCGGCGCGCCATTTTGCCATTGCCTAAATATCCACCCATCCTACGCTGCTGGACATCATGCCTGAGCCCATGTCCCATCCCCGCGATCCGTTGCACGGCATCACGCTGGAAACCATCCTCAACACCTTGGTGCAGCGTCATGGCTGGATTGAAATGGGCCGGCGCATCCCTATCCGCTGCTTTCAATTCAACCCGTCGGTGAAATCCAGCCTCACGTTCCTGCGAAAAACACCCTGGGCGCGCAAGAAAGTGGAGGACTGGTTCATCGGGGAACTGGAGCCGCCATCGCCCGGCCCGCAATGAAACCTGTGGTCCACGCCGCCTGAAAATTAAATCCTCCGGTGATGCCGTCGATGTCCAGCAACTCGCCGGCAAAGAACAACCCGGGACAAAGCTTGCTCTCCAGCGTCTTGAAATCCACCTCGGACAGTTTCACGCCACCGCACGTCACAAACTCGTCCTTGTTCAAACTCTTCCCGGTCACGGCAAACTCCGTCCGCGTCAGCTGCTGCACCAGCGCCTGCATCTGCGCCCGCGTCAGCGCCGCCCAACGGGTTTCACGCGCGATGCCGGCGGCGAGCACAAGCTGTTCCCATAGGCGCGCCGTCAACGGAAACAACGGAACATTCACGAGCAGCTTCGCGCCCGAGTTTTCGCGGCGCGTTTGAAATTCCGCGATGATCTTCTCCGGATTGGATTCCGGCAGCCAGTTCACCAGCAGCGGAAACTTGTAACCGGCATCGTGCAACGCCCGCGCGCCCCACGCGGACATCTTCAAAACCGCCGGCCCGCTCAAGCCCCAGTGCGTGACGAGCAACGGTCCGCGTTCGCGCAACTTTGCAACCGGCACGGAAACTTCCGCCGACTCCAACGAAACACCCGCGAGCGAACGCAGCCACGGTGACTCAATCTGGAATGTGAACAACGAGGGCACCGGCGCCATCAGGGTATGACCCAGCGAGGTGGCGAGTTGTCCGGCCACCGCTGCCCGGCAGCCACCCGTGGCCAGCAACAATTTGTCACACGAGATCTGTTCATGCGCGGCACCGGCCAGCGTGAGTTCAAACGTTCCATCCGCCTGCTTCATCACCGATTCCACGGCGCAATTCAGCCGGAATTTCACGCCCGCCTTTTCCGCCGCATCCGTCAGGCAGTGCACGATCGTCTCGGAGGAATCAGTCGTGGGAAACATCCGCCCGTCGCGCTCGGTCTTCAATTTCACGCCCCGCTCTTCAAACCACGCCACGGTATCCTGGGCGGAAAATTTCTGGAACGGCGAGAGCAACGCCCGTTCGCCACGCGGATAGCGCGTGGCAAAGTCACGCGGTTCAAAGCAGTTGTGGGTCACGTTGCAGCGGCCGCCGCCGGAAATGCGGACCTTTTCCAGCACGCGGGAGGTTTTTTCGAGGATGGTCACGTCCGCCCCCTGCTCCGCCGCCGCGATGGCCGCGAAGAATCCCGCCGCCCCGCCGCCGACCACGATGATTTTTGCAGCCATGGTTCAGTGATGGAATAATCCGTCGGTCAATCCGTAGGCTACAGCGTAGGCGATGAAGATGGCCACGCCGCCGAACATCCCGGCCGCCACGGCGGAAAAAATGTTTCCCCGCCGGAATTTCAATACCAGCCAGGCAAACGCCACGGCGATGAGAAATTCCCCCAGGATGATGTAATACGGCGTCCCGGAAACCATCCGGCAGCCGCCGTACTTCCACCAGTGGATGCGCCGCGCCATCTCTTCGTAGTACGGAATATTGGTCGCGCCGAGGATGCCGATGATGATGAGGCCGAACCTTCCAAAATGTTCCTGCAAACGCAGTCCGAGATAGCCGAATTGCACGGCAACGACTTCCCACGCGAACGGCATCCACAAAGGCGAGCGCCATAGCATCGGGCCGCCGCCAATGGAATAATCCAGCGTATGTGTGTAGTCCACCAGCCACGCATCCGCGGCCAGCTCGGTGAAACCGGCAACGAGGCCGAAAATCATGAAGCGCAGGAGCAACCCGTCATGACGCAAGATGACAAAGCCAAGCAGCAACGCGTTGTCGAACAGGTTGAGCGCCAACCCGGTCCGCCAGTCAGACCCGGGCACAAATGTCAGCAAGGCGACGGCGACAATATTGATGACGATCGTGGTGATGACGATGCGCAGACGTTTCGGTTCGAGCGGGTCAAACGAAAGGCTGCCAATCGGTTTGAGCTTCAGCATTGAAAAAGATTTAGCAAATTTACGCCTTCATCACACGAAGATTTTGAATTGCGCTGATTCCCAAGATTGCCTTGCCAGTCAAAAAATAATTATGCTCTGGCAGTGAACACATCCGCAACCAGACTGACGGCGAACTGAATCGTTGTGAGCGAAGAATCCATAACTCCCGTACCGCATAAACGCCGCGTCCGGTACAGCGGCAAAAATCCGCGCCGCTTCGAGGACAAATACAAGGAGCAGCGCGGTGACGCGGAAACCATCGCCAAGGTCATCGCCTCCGGCAAAACCCCCATCGGCACGCACCGCCCCATCATGGTCGCGGAAATCCTGGAAGTGCTCGCGCCCCGGCCCGGCGACCTCGCGGTGGATTGCACCCTGGGCTACGGCGGGCATGCGCAGGAGCTTCTCGCCCGCCTTGCGCCCGGTGGAAAATTGCTCGGGCTGGATGCCGACCCGTTGCAATTGCCCAAGACCGAGGCCCGGCTGCGCGCGTTGGGTTTTGACGAAACGGTTTTCACCGCCCATCGCAGCAATTTCGCCGGCCTCCCACAGGTGCTCGCCACGCAGAATATTTCCGGCGCGGACATCATCCTCGCCGACCTCGGTGTCTCCTCCATGCAGATCGACGATCCCACGCGCGGCTTTTCCGTGAAGCACGACGGTCCGCTTGATATGCGGATGAACCCCCAGCGCAGCCAGCCCGCCTCCGCGCTGTTGCAAAAGATCAAGCCGCCGGCGCTCGCCGAAATGCTGGCGGATTTTTCAGACGAACCCCATGCCGCGACGCTCGCCCCTGCCCTCGCGGGAAAAAGTTTTAACACGACGCGCGAATTGGGCGATGCCATCCGCGCCGCGCTGCCGCGCTTGGGCAAGGACGAATCCGATCTCACCGTGCGCCGCGTGTTTCAGGCGCTACGCATCGCGGTGAATGACGAATTTTCCGCGCTCGAAACCCTGCTGCGCAACCTCCCAACGTGCCTGAAACCCGGCGGCCGCGTGGCGGTGCTCACGTTCCATTCCGGCGAGGATCGCCGCGTAAAGAAGGCCTTCGAGGCGGGTTTGCGCGACGGCCTCTACGCCGATATCACGCACGAAGTCATGCGCCCCACGGCGGAAGAGCGTAATTCAAACTCCCGTTCCGCCCCTGCCAAGTTGCGCTGGGCAAAACGCGCGACCTAGCGCATTTCCTCCAGCGCATCGGTCACGGCGGCTTCAATTTTCCGCGGACCGTCGCCGCGCAGGCGGGCATCCAGATCTTCCAGCCGTCGGATCAGATCAATCACTTCCTTCCGCGAGTACGGTCCGCCCGCCGCCTCGCAACAATGTGTGCGGCACCCGAACGGCCGGTCGGCGTAGATCATGCAGCGACCCGTCTCACGCTTGAGCATCGGACAGGCCCCGTCATCCGCCTCCGGCAGTTCTTTTCGTCCCGTGGCGCGGAACGCCTTCGCTGCGAGCAACGCCTCGCCCTTGGTAAGATGCGGCGTAAGACCGGTAAGCTGGAACTGGCAACATTCCGTCCGGGCGATGCAATTGCGTTGCACCGGCCGCTTGGCCAGTTCCTGATAGATGGCCCGCACCTCGGCGAGCACGTTGGAAAGATTCTCACCGGCCATCGCTTCACTCCATCGTTTTAATTTTGATCCACGGAAATGCCGAGGACATTGCCCACGGCCCGCTCACGGCCATCCGTCGGCTCATTTAAGATCTTCAACTCGCCGGCTTCGCGCACGGCCATCACTGAACTGCCGCCGCCATCGAGGTTCAGCGCCTCCGCGCAACCGAGCCGCAACATCTCCGCGGCCTCTTCGTCATAGGTCATGCCAATGGCCACGCCGGGCTTGCGGCCGTCCACCAGCATCAGAATCAGCTTGTTGCCGGTCGCGTCCAAACCAGCAAGGGTGCGCGGATGTCGCGCCGCGGATTTGTGCGGAACGACCGCGCCATCCTTGACCAAAATCACATTGCCGGCGATCACCTCCCAATCATCTTTCGCCGGCTGTTTCATCGTCTCGATCGTCACCGAATGATCCTTGTGGACCACCAGTGCGGGCCGCGCGTTGGTGGCGATCGACCACGTTTCGCCATCCGTCATCGCCGGGCCTTCCACCCGCGCCCATTGCTCCGCGCGAAAAGCCGCATTGGTTCCCTCGCCGTCATTCACCCCCTTGGCGATAAAAAAATCCCCGTTCATCACAAAGTCAAATTTCTCCCGCCCGGCGATCTTGGTCGGCTGCAACAACGTCGTCTGCCAGATACCAGGGCCGTCGGGGTCGGGGCCGCCACGCGACACGCGCAGATGCAACTTCGGGTTCTTCAAATCCACTTCCGCGACAAACAGGTGCGTGGGTGGATTCGTGCGCGTCTCGGAATAGATGCGCACTCCCGGCAAAACCTCATTGGTGGCCGTCACCTCGGCCCCGGCCCGGGACACAAAGGCCAGCACCGCGAAAACAAACAGCGAATTCGAAAATATTTTCACGCCCGCAGCTTGCATAATTCCGCCCCCCTTTTCAACGCATCAAATCCTGGTCCTCGTCCGCGCCCGGCTCATCCAGCATCTGGATGCACGAAGCCGTGCCCAGGTCGGGGTTGGTCCATTCCCGCAGCGCCCACACCACTTTTTTATCCGGTGTCACCTCGATGACCTGGACGGTTTTCGGCCAGTCCGTTTTTTGTTTCCCCAACCGGCCGGAACACCAGTTGCACAACACCGTGTTGCCATTCTGCAACCGGACGGCCTGATGCACGCCATAGAGCACGATGCCCGCGCCCTTCAGATCTTCATTGCCAAACTGCCAGACGATCTCGCCCGCCGGATTGATTTCGCGTGCAAAGGCGTTATGATTTCCGCTCACCAGCGTGTTGCCGTTTTTCAAGCGCACCGCCTGCCAGACCGATGGCGCATTGGTCGTCTGCCAGATCACCTTCCAGTCCTGGTCGTACTCGATGACCCGGTTCAGGTCCATGTGCGCGATGAGATAAGTCCCCGCCTTGGTCATGCGCACGTTGCGAAACTCGCCATGTACTGAGCCCGTCTCGCTCTTGGTCTGCATCACATGCTCCATCTCCATCCGGCCTTCCTTGATGTTGAAGAGGCAAAGTTTCGCCGGATGACCATTGAGCATGAACAGCACCTTGTTCGTGCCGACCGGCTGCGCCGAATGACATTCCTTCCAATACGTCTTGCCGTCCGGGCCGACGTCCGAAGGACATTTGAAATCGTAGATCACATTGCCATCCGCATCCACCTTGCGCCAGCCGGTCTTGTAGGCGTACACCACATCGCCATTGGCCAGCCGGTGCAGGTCGGAAAATTCGCTCAACTGCCCGTTCGACGGGTCCATGGTCGGAATCTGGTACGTCTTCGTCACCTTGCCGCCCTGCACCAGCGAAATGGTCGCCACCTTTTTGCGCGTATCAAATTCGCCGGTGAAAATAAAATCATGCTGCAACAACCCCTTGCCGGGAAGATTTGCGATGTCTTGCACCACGATGGGCGGGCTGGGCGGTTTGACCGCCGGCATGGAATTCGTCTCCGCGCCAAAGCCAATGCCCGCAAGCAACAAGTTCAACACCACTGCCGCCCGTATGGAATGTTGCATTTTCATTGGTCTTAGTTTGTCGGCTCCTGTTTCACCCACAGCTTGATGTTGCGATAGCGCACATCGGAACGGTCGCTGTCCTTCCGCGAATAGACGCCGCACTTGAAATAGTAATCCCGGGGACCGCGGCTGTTATAGGTGCCGGCCAATACGTTATCCACGTAGATCCTGATCTTGCCGCCGGCCTTTGTGTCATCCGTCATCTTGAGGTTCCACCAGGTGCCAATGGCGTTGGTCCGGATCACGTCACTGTTGCCGACCGTCACCTTGCCATCCGGATGCGCGATGATCATCGTGACCGGCCCATGCGCCGCGTCGAACACCTGCGCGATGCACGCGAACGTGCCTGGCGTGATGTTCACATCGCCATCAAACATCCGCTCGCCGGCGCTGAACGTCTCCAGCCGCATCTCCGTGCGCGCAGTCGTCTTGTTCGGCGGCGGCGCATGCGGTTTGTCGGTGAAATAAACCCAGAAATGATGCGTGTTATTGGTCGCATCAAATTCGTAACGGTCGGCCGTCTTCAAATTGTAAGGATGCTGCACCTCAAACGTGAACGGCACCGGTTTCCAGCCGTCTGTCAGGCTGGCGGGCGCATTCGTCGCCGCACCATGAACCAGACCGACCGACAACACGGCCAGCGCGAAAACAATTCCAGTCGGTGCCAGACGAAAGATTTTCATTTTTCAATTCTGCGGCAGATAATTTTTCACCGGCTGCACCACCACGCGCGCCGGGCCATTCTTCGGCAGGCAGGCCGTGAACAGCGCGATCGCCTCTCCCTTCTCGTTCGTGTAGATGAACGGCCGCTCCCGCCGGCTGAACGTCTCGCTCGTACCGTCATCATAGGGAACGTTCTTGGTGAACACCGGCTCCTGGCTCACCAAATGAAACTTCAATCCATCCTTGGAATAATACTGCGCCCCGCCCTTGACGATGCCCGTCGCCTTGCCCTTCCAGTCGTTGAGCAAAATGTTGTACTGGTTGTTTGCCCACCAGATCGTCGGGTCTTCCAGTTCGCAATTGTTCTCCAGCAAATTATCGCCGTTCGCCACCACGGAGTAAGGACCTTTATAGCTTGGCGCGGTGAAGGCGATGCCGCGGTTCACATCATTGCTGTCCTTCAGGCGGCCGAAAACATAGATGCTCAGATCCGGCTTCACGAGGATGGCCGGGTTGCTCATTTTCATCGCCGGCTTGTCCAGGCGCGTCCACGGGCCGGTCACGGCATCGGCCACCGCATAGCCGGTCTGGTTCGCCGAGTTGATGTAATACAGCACAAATTTATCGCCCGCCTTCACGATCTTCACGTTGTGAACGCGCGAATTGTCCCAGTTGTTCGTCCGCTTTTGCAGCACCACTTCCTGGAACGTGTAAGGCCCGTAGAGATTCGTCGACGTCGCCCGGACGCACTCGGAATATTTCGTCCAGCCGCCCAGACCATATTGCGCCGGCCAGCGCGAGGCGAACATGTGATACGTATCCCCCACCTTGATGACCGAGGAACACCACAGGATATAGCCATCCATGGCGAACCCGCCGGTCTTGGACGCCGGCAGCAGGCTGTCCTTGAGGCTGTGCGCTTCCGGTTTCACCGTAGCCGCCGGTGGTTCAGCGGCAAAGCTGTTAAAAGCGAGTTGCAGCGCCAAGACGGCCGCCAGCCAGAGATTAGGTTTCATGCAGGTAATGATGAGAATGGTGCGGCCCAGGTTTCACAAAGTCACCTGAACAAACGTTCACCCGTCCATAGGAGGGTTGATTTTACCTGCCGATGGAACCACCATTGGACATGGCTTTTGCACGCCAGAAATCTGGCCGGCGACGCTGGTTGCGGTTCGTCGTCGTCCTGCTCCTCCTCGCCGGTTTGGCCGGTGGCGCATTATACCGGTACATCACGACCGGCGGCCTGATCGCCCGTCAGAAGCCGTCCGCCTTGGAAACGTTTGTGGCGCATGGGCTGGTCAACCTGAGCATTCCTCGCGCGGACCGGGAGCGCCAGAACCCGCTGGGTGCCACGGCCGCCGATGTGTCGGCCGGGAGCGACCTGTATCACAAAAATTGCGAAGCCTGCCACGGCTACGATGGCAAGGGCAAGACGGCGGCCGGGGGCGGTTTATACCCGCCGCCCGCCGATTTGAGCCGGGCCGCCAGCGACAAACGGACAGATGGCGAACTGTTTTATCTCATCCGCAACGGCATCCGCAACACCGCCATGCCCGGCTGGCAGTTGCCGGATGAACAGACCTGGCAGTTGGTGTCCTATGTCCGGCATCTGCCCTTGACCGCCTCCTTGGAAGCGCCCGCTGCCACCAACCCCGCTCCCATCACCAGCGCGGCTCATTACGTCGGCTCGGCCGCCTGTGAGAAGTGCCATGCTCAAATCTACGAACACTGGAAGAAAACCCCGATGGCCAATGTGGTGCGCGATCCGCGGGAACACCCCGAAGCCATCATTCCGGACCTTTCAACACCCGACCCGCTCGTCACCTTCACCAAGGCGGACATCGCGCTGGTTTACGGGAGCATCTGGAAGCAGCGCTATTTCAAAAAGGTGGGCGATGATTATTTTGTGCTGCCGGCGCAGTGGGACGTGACGCACAAGAATTGGAAACCCAATTTCGTCAAGGCGGACTGGTGGGCGCCGCTGTACCCGCCCGATAATTTCCAGCGCCCGACCGGGCCGCTGTGCGACGGCTGCCACTCCGTGAACTACGACATCAAAACCAAGACCGTCACGGAATGGAACGTCGGTTGCGAACGCTGCCACGGTCCCGGCAGCGAGCACGTGAAAAATCCCGCCGGCAACCCGGTCCTGAATCCCGCCCGCTTCGATTACGTTGCGGCCAACGACGTGTG
>Ga0210392_10000758_pt1 | contig 18198 bp, 11 predicted proteins | sample IncBWC30OmetaG_FD_161057 | JGI IMG/M metagenome (GOLD analysis project Ga0210392, IMG submission 161057) | Forest soil microbial communities from Barre Woods Harvard Forest LTER site, Petersham, Massachusetts, United States - Inc-BW-C-30-O ...
TTAGCGGTCAGCGGTGAGCCAGAGGGACATACGGGCTTGGGGGAAATTCTTCCTTCGGCGGCTTATATGGCTCGGTTGGCGGTGGCGGTTGCTTGATAAGGTCACGTAACCACAACAGCGAGTAACCCGTGGCGCGAGGGCTGCTGCCTACGGTCCCCTCTTCGAACTTCGGATTCTCGCTGGAATCCATAGCAGGAAATTACGTCCATCGAGAACCAGAGTCAATACGGAATGAACGGTAGACGGATCGCGCGTTACGCGCGTCCGCAATCACTGTCGGCGAAACGCCTGTCCGCTGCCGTCATTCTAAGAAGACGATTTCTCCATCCGATCAACGATTCTTCGGGCATCAGCGACGGCGTCGGTGATCGCAGCTACCCCAGCCGGACTGTTTGGTGGTTCCGGCTGCCAGGGTGGCGGCGAGAATTGCGATCACGACCTGCTTGCGCTCCACAAAGCGACAATATCATCTTCGCTTTAGCTTCGCCACAGCAGAGGAGAGTGTGCCGAGGGCGATGGACTGAAGCTCAGAACCTTCGAGCGTAACGGCGGAGTGAGGAACCATAAAACTATTTCGATGAATTTAATGAGATGGCAATTTTATCGAGCTTGTTGCTTGTCGCTAGCATATCGTCCTTGAGCTTCAATCCAAGCTGAGCAGTCGCAGGGACCTCAGTGAACGTAAGCATCTGCGCAATTCTATCCCCATCGTTCTCAAATTTGACTGCGGTGTCGAGCAACTGCTGCCGAAGGATATCCTTGGCTTGCGTTCGGTCGGCTGTGCATGAAATCGACCTGTAGACGCGAAACGTGAAGTTTAAAGCAAGCACTCGCTCGAATGCCAGTGAGGAACTAGTCTGAAGATAGTCCGTCGCCTCAAACTCTGGTCCACTTGCACCTTGCTCCGCTGCATGGAAATCGTCGACGTAACGAGAGTACGCTTCCAGCTCGGCTCCTAAGTCCGTAGTGCTTGCTTGCCGATTCTGTGGTTCGGTTATGACTGAGGCAAGGAGTAGGAGGGCAAGGCCCAGGAAGCACAGTGCGATTCTCTTCATGTGGCGGCTCCTGTCTGTCTTCTACACGATGGCTATCCCATTGTCACGTCACGTTCGTGTGTTTGTCCACGCGACCTTCGAACGAAGCAGCCCGGTGACAAAGTTGCGTGAGGGTTCGCCCATAGGACACGTCTACCGTTGCGACCGCGTGATTCATACCGCCGATGAAGCGAAGCAGCACGAGCATAGAAGCCAGACCACCGTCGTGCTATAAGTTTTATATGTCCAAAATAATCGAGCAGTGGTTTCGTTTCGAATATGTTGGTCTTGAGTTCACGCCGTTATCAAAGCCATTCAAAACGAGGGAACAGGCGGAGAAGGGTGAGAAATACCCTGAGCCTTTGCGCAAAGGGATTGGGGTCGGTGTGACACGGATAAAGCGATAGAGGTTCCGGGCTTTGGTCTGAGACGCTGCCTGCAAACGGAAACGGCGAAGAACCAATGGGAACAACCGGGCACTGTGACTAGAGTTCACGCAGCACAGGACGAACAGGAACGGTCTGCATAATGTGGGAAGGACGGTGGGATTTGCCTTCCGAATACAGTTTAGTCTCTCGAAAAGGTGCTTGTCTTGCGTCAGTCATCCGCCTGCAAAATGTTCAATATCACCGTGCCAGCAGTTTGCAATTCCTCACTTGACCAAGCAACGCCAGCCCATTATCTATGCCCTACTTGCACAGGTGACCTGACTAGACCCACAGGAATGGTTGCTGCGTGACCTCGCCTATTCTCATCAGAGGTGACTGTGCCATACGCAAATGGCGAAACTACTGTTCTGGGCGATCACGTCAAGAATGAATTTGAACAACCGGAACTGTGACCACCCATAGAACGGCTTCCAACGCGGATGATTTTGTCAGCATCAGGTGGGACGATGGTGGCCTTGACTCACCGCTGACACCAGCCAAAGAATTTACTCTGATTTCCTGGCAAGCCTAGCCGCGCTCAGATTCCTCTATTTCTTCCTCAGCCATTTTGAAGACATCTTCAAGAGTGCAAGGAACACCGTCAATCCAGACGCGCAGGGCATCTCCGTGCAGCAGTGGAGGAATACGCGTGTCGCCTATCTGATGACCAGCAAGCTTCAGAATCTTCAGGGCCACATCAAGTTTTGGGTCTGAACTCACGTTGACCTGCCGTTAATTTCAGGGGAACAGAACTGAAGGTTGAACAAGCGTAGCACTTTGCTATGTGTTCCGCCACCTCGATTGACACCTGCATCGCACGCAGTAGCCCGCGAATCAGAAGCACCATCTTAATAGCCACCTGAACCCCACCCGAACGCCACTGAGGACGAAACCGGGTGGGGTTGTTGTTTCAGGCCATCAAGCGGCCTGGAGACTGTTGCTTAGCCGTCCTCAATGACATTGGTTGGCCTTTCAAACTTCGCGGCCATTTCGCTGTAGGCGCGTGCTGCGGAAATTTGGCCTGAGTGCAGACCAAGGTCATATCGCCTGCCGTTCACGTTCAGCTTCGCCGACCACGCATTTCGTTTCGCATCCCATGAAACGCCCAAGTAGCTCGAAGTTCGCTTGTGTTCTTTGTTGCTCTTCAACCACAACGTCTGCATTTTGTTTCCTGTTTTCAGAGACCAGACAAACTGGGCAGGAGTACGCCCTGCCCAGCGTCCCTTCGTGAATTGTTTTTGTCTATTTGCCCTTTCTCATCTGACCGCGTGATGCTGCCGCGCCCATTGCTGAACTCAAGCGTGGTACCTGTCACTTCAGGCAGTTGCCTATTTCCTTGGCTCCTGATAATGGCTGGTTGGCCGCTCGGGGAACCCTCAGGGCAGGCCACGCACCGCAAAATACGGAAGGCAGGCCAGAGCAGGGCGTTGAACTATCCAAACGGCAACACGATGAAGTTTGAAAACATCAGTGAGGCAGAGTTAGACGCGCGGCGCAAGGCGCTGCAGGAAAAGTATCAACAGAAGAAAAGGAGATGATACCGCAAGAGAAAGTGGCTCGGACCTGAACACTCTTTCTTCAACCAACCTTGTAAGCCCGCTAAGGCCACCCGTGCGGTAGAGAGATGGTGACCCCGGACGAGAAATTAGAATTGGTGGAACTGCTTGAGCATCGGACACGAAGCTCATTCATTATTCGGCCCGAGCGATGCATCGCAGCGGAAGTGCGGCTTGGCATGTGGGAAAATGGTTCGTTGGCCACGGTGTTGCAGAACTGGTTGAGAAAGCGCACCACTTAACTCATTTCCGATTCCTCGTGCCTTGGTTGGAGCGAAGCGCAGACCCGTGTGCCGCTTTGCAAAATTATCGCCGCAACTGCCCCCTCCAACACGCTATAGATGACGGAGGGGGTCCTCAATCGCCTCGCTGGGTTGTTTTTTTACGTCCCGCTCGAGCGACTTGGTGACAAGATCCTTCGATCCCAGCCCAACGGCGAGCACCAATGCGAATACAATTCCACCGAAAAGAATGCCGAAGGCAAGCTCAACAATGCCAGGAGCAATTCTTAGGTGTTCGAGTGCCATCGCGCCCGCGAGCACGATCACGAGCCATTTCACCCCTATGCTTAGCACCCGTGCATACTGAAGGTTCATGTTAACCGCGCCGATGAGTACACTCCGTGCAAGAAAGCGGGCGACGACGATACCGACCAGGAGGACCAATGCACCAGCCACAAAATTGGGAATATAGGCGAGGGTGCTCCTCGCAAGCTGCGAGGTCCATTCGGCGTCGAACGCTGTAATACCGATCAAAAATCCTACAAGGATGACCAGCCCGGCTATCGCTCGCGACACGAGCAGGACGGGGTTGCTTGTCCGCGACTCCGCTGGAGAAGAGAAGCCCCATTGGACCAGCCGCTCTCCAAATCGCAGCCTGGTGAGCATCCGCCGAACGACATACGCAAGGATAAAGGCTAGCACGACCGAGACCAACAGAGCCAAGATCAGCGCCACCATACCAGGCAACAGGCTCGCAAATCTGGTCAAGAACCGTGTCGTCGACTGCATCAATGCCTGCTTGACTTGATCCCACATACATGCCTCCGGTAGAGCTCGCAGAGAACTACGGGTTAAAACGGTCCGGCCATCGCCATCGGGAGACGAGATACGGTTTGCTGGTTTCGTATGCGATCGATAGACGCTCGAGTCTTTGTTCTGATGCAGCAGCCTCTCCGCTCGTACTCAACTCCTGCGCAAACGACGCGACCCACGCCAGATACAGAGGTGTCATGGATTTGAGCAGATGATCACGATTGATGGTGCGAAGGCGATGGGCCAACGCAAAATCGTAGACAATTCGCGACCACAGTTCATCAGGCATGCGGAACTGCTCCAGTGACAAACGCGACAGTTTCCTCAGCTCGAATAGGGTAGCGGGCGGCAGCACCAAGCTCCAGATCTCCTGGAGGTCTCTATTTCCGAGTTGGAATGATTCGACCATGCGGCTGATGTCTAGACTTGCGGTGTCTTGAGGGACGGCCACGGGCTCGCCGATCACTGGAACAGGGACGCAACCGCGGGTTCTTTGCCAGCAGATAGCATTTCGCTCCATGTCTAGAAAGATGGGACCCAAAACCTGGGCTATCAGGGAACTGATGTTCGTCCAATCCGTTGGCGGGTAACTACGGGCTCCGACGTGCACCTCGCAAACCTGCATGTTATCGCAAAGAGCGGCTGGCGTAAGCGAAGCCAGTGGATGCATACCGTTCGCCCTAGCGTTCCGTTCGGTCCCCAGAATCTTCCGAAAAAGATGCGGCGACGCCCCTAAATCCGGTCCCAGTGGATTGTGGATTCGCTTCCCGTACAGACAGCTCGTAATCGGAGAAATTACGCTGCTATTTAGCAATCCCTCGAGTTTGCGGCGAGCGTAACGCGGTAGGACGAGATCAAGATTGTTTTGAAGCATAGGCTGCGCCAGTTGGCAAATCCACCGCGGCGCTGTGTTCTCGAGCTTGGAAGCGACGATGCAACAGGCCCGAGCTCCAAGCTTTTCGCTGGCGGCAAAGACAGCTCGATATGCGGCGAACGCGCTCAAGATCGGGGGACCCGCAGGGTCCAGGCGCAATAACGGCCAGGGGACCAAAAACGGAAATGCACTCTTCGCAGCAGCTTCCGAAGGCGTAGGAGTTACGCTGCTGTCTTTAGCGTTTTGCAACACAACGATTCGAGTAGATCCAGCAAGCGTTTGAAGGTCTTCGCACAGCATGGTAACGCCCTCTGAATCGAGGTCTGCGAGAATGCCTACTACCAGGTCGGCGCGGTCAATCTTTTCGATCGTTTCTTGCGCTTGCTGCGGGATGGAATCAACTTCCACTCTTCAGTCCCCTTTTGAGCTCTCTATCGTCGGATCCCTAATATCAAAGATTTATGCCTGCAGCGACAGAATTCCCATCAAGGGGATACGCACCCATGCCGGACGGCTATTCATCTCATAGAGCACTTCATAGAGCGCCTTATCCAGCAGAAAAATATCGAGCAGCCTCCGAAAATCGGCGCTATTTCGAGGCAGAAATTCCCCATCTCCAGCGGTTTCGCGATAAGCCCGCAAGAATTCCGCAGCCACTGAACGTTCCCAGAGCAACGCCCAACGCTCGAGACGAGCGATATCCTCGGAGTGCCGCGCCGTATAGTTGATCAGGCTGGCATGAGCGGCGTAACTGAAAGAGCGCAACATTCCCGCCACATCCTTTAGCGGGCATTGCTTGGCACGCCGATACGCCAAAGGCCGCGCAGGTTCACCTTCGAAATCCAGAATCACAAAATCAGTCTTCACCTTGAGGACCTGTCCGAGGTGGTAGTCCCCGTGTATCCGGGTGCGCTGCGTTCGAACGTTATCCGATCGAAGCCCATGAAAATGATCCAGAATTCGGCGACGCCTACTGAGAACCGTGGCAGCACTTTCAACTACTTCATCGGGCAAATAGGCCACGCGCTCTTTTAACAGGTCGAAAACAGCCGAAGCGTGCTCGCGAAGATCCCCAAGCAAGGCTTCAAAATCCTGCGCCGCTAGTGGCTCCGGAGCAAATGCCGGATCGCCCGTCGGCGAGGCCAGCGCTAGATGCAACTCAGCGGTTCGCCGCCCGAGCGTGGCGGCAGAGTCTAGATAGATGCCGACATGATCCCGGGCCAATGGGGATGTAGGGCGTTCGGACAGATCCACGGGATTCTTCAGCTCGTCGGTAATTCCTTCGGGAAAGGTAATGGGAGCACAAGTTTCGAAGTAGCGATCAAGCTCTTCCAGGGTCCATTTCCAGCCGTCGCCTTCGTTCGTCACGAGGCCTTGCAGCATTGCCAAGGTCGCGGGCTCGGCATCCGCGCCTCCCACATATTCAATCGAACCCGCAAAGGGAGGAATCCGGTTGAAGTTGGTCTTCTCGGTAAGATATCGTCCGATCTCAGCATCTGGATTCAAGCCGGGCTCGTGGCGGCGGAACAGCTTCAATATGAAACGGTCGCCGTACAGAATCGACGTGTTACTTTGCTCGGCTGAGCCGCGACGTACCGGCAGCGGAGTCTCTGCCGCGCCCAAAATATCTCGAAAGACCTTGCCTTGCACTCCAAAGATGCGCGTGTCGCGCGCATCCAATTCCATCTCATTCTCAATCAGCGACAATAAGGCTGCACACGTCTTATCGTCAAAAACACCGTCGTGCAAGACGCCGGACACCTCCCCTGACATAATCGAGCCAACGATCGTGTTAGGCCCAGTTCGTCGTAGTTCTTCTGCGGCATCTCCGAAAGTCATTGCCAGAGACGTCACGTAAACGTCGGGTGCTCCGCTCTCGAACTGCACTTCGACCGTCGCCAGAACCGACTGCGAGGCGTTCAAGGAAACCCAATCGAGAATGCGAGTCGATTTGATGCGACGCGACTTTCCTGCAAACCACCGTTGCTTGGCAATGTATTCCGGGAGGTTCACAGTCTCCAGCCGCAGGCGGCCTGCGCCCTCTAAGATATCTCCCCAGCCAGCTGTTGCATTGATTGGCGTTTGCTCTGTGAGGCCTGCGCTAGTTTCGGCGAGCTCGACCCGGCGCTGAAGTTCCAGCCAAAGAAAACTGTACGGAGCCAACGTGAATCGGTAAGGCTGCCGTTCGATCGCTGGGAACTCCACATAACCGAGCATCTCTACGGGCGTCATACCCTCCAGTTTTGATAAATCCAGGTCAACGGGCTGAGCAAAACGAGAAAGATTCGCAACGCACAAAATTTGCTCGGAATCATACCGCCGGAGATAGGCCAATACTTTGCGGTTCGACGGATCAAGGAACTCGATTCCGCCGCGGCCAAACACGGTGAAAAGTTTTCGCAGGGCGATCATGTTTCGCATCCAGCTTAAGAGCGACGATGGATCGCCCTGTTGAGCTTCCACATTGATCGCCTCATAGCCCCACACCGGGTCCATGATAACGGGGCTGTACAGCCGAGCGGGGGTGGCTGTCGAAAAGCCAGCGTTGCGATCCGCGTTCCATTGCATCGGTGTCCGGACGCCGTTGCGGTCGCCGAGGTAGATATTATCTCCCATTCCAATCTCGTCCCCGTAGTAGAGGATCGGGGTGCCAGGGAAGGAAAGCAGCAGGCTATTGAGCAGCTCAATGCGTCGGCGATTATTGTCTACCAAGGGCGCGAGGCGGCGGCGAATGCCAAGGTTGAGGCGCATGCGAGGATCGGCGCTGTACGCGATATACATGTAGTCACGCTCGTCATTGGTTACCATCTCGAGGGTAAGTTCATCATGATTCCTCAGAAACAGGCCCCACTGGCAGGTCTCCGGAATTTCGGGTGTCTGAGAGATTATATCGGTGATTGGCAAGCGGTCTTCCTGGCGCAAGGCCATATAAATGCGGGGCATCAGAGGAAAATGAAACGCCATGTGGCACTCATCTCCGTCGCCAAAATAAGGACGGACGTCTGTGGGCCACTGGTTCGCTTCAGCCAGGAGGACTCGGCCTGAATAGTCCAGGTCAATCTCCCGGCGGAGTGTTTTGATCACGGCGTGGGTTTCCGGCAGGTTTTCGCAACTGGTTCCTTCGCGCTCGACCAAGTAGGGGATCGCATCCACGCGTAGCGCATCCACGCCCATGTCCAGCCAGTAGCGCATGACTTTAAGAATTTCGTCGACGACTCTGGGATTGTCATAATTCAGATCGGGCTGGTGCGAGAAAAACCGATGCCAATAATACTGCTCGGCGACAGGATCCCAAGTCCAATTGGATCTTTCGGTGTCGGAGAAAATGATGCGCGCGTCTTTGTATTTCTGTTCTGTGTCGCTCCAAACGTAAAAATCTCGTTCCGGCGAGTCGCGCGGTGCCCGGCGAGCTGCTTGAAACCACGGATGCTGATCGGATGTATGATTCACAACCAACTCGATCATGATTTGCAGGTCACGGTCGTGCGCGGCATCAAGAAAACTGCGGAAATCCTCAATGGTGCCATACATGGGGTGAACGCCGAGATAATCAGAAATGTCGTAGCCGTCGTCCTTGAGCGGAGATGGAAAGAAGGGCAATAGCCAAAGACAGGTGGCTCCAAGATCTCGCAGGTAGTCCAATTTCTGAATCAAACCGGGAAAATCGCCAATCCCGTCGCCGTTACCGTCTTTAAACGCTCGCACGTGCAACTCGTAAATGATCGCGTCTTTGTACCAAAGCCGATCCGCTGCGCTACCCGGCCGTTTTGCCATATCCCCGTCCTTGCAACTCAGGCCGCCCGGCGCGATTTGGACCGGAAAACAACTGTTCCCAGAGGAGGAAGCGTCATGTTCAAGGAAAAAGGCCGTCCATGAATCGGAAGCGGGACTGCCGACAATCCGCCGAAGTTTCCCTGGCCACTGCCGCCGTACAGAGGCGCATCGCTGTTCAACGCTTCCTCCCAGGATCCTTCGCGCGGGACGCCGACACGATAGTTTTGTCTAACCACTGGAGTGAAATTACACACGAAAAGGAGATGATCATCAGGGTTTCGGCCACGGCGCAGGAAGCTAATGATGCTCCTCTGAAAGTCCTTGCAATCTACCCACTCGAAACCCGCCGGGTCGAAGTCGAGTTCGTGTAGCGCGGCAGCACCGCGGTACAGGGTATTGAGATCGCGGACCCAGCGCTTCAGGCCTGCGTGGTAAGGGTCCTCTAGCAGGTGCCATTCGAGGCTTGCGTCGTGGTTCCACTCGGACCATTGGCCAAACTCGTTCCCCATGAACAGAAGCTTCTTCCCCGGATGACCAAACATGAAGCCGTAAAGGAGCCGCAAATTCGCGAATTTCCGCCATTCGTCACCAGGCATTTTGCGGAGCATAGAACCCTTGCCGTAGACCACTTCATCGTGTGAGAAGGGCAAGACAAAATTCTCGCTGAAGGCATAGATTAGACTAAACGTGATCTGATTGTGGTGATAGCACCGAAACACCGGATCCTGCGCCATAAAGTCGAGCACGTCATGCATCCATCCCATATTCCATTTGAGACCGAAGCCGAGACCACCGACGTATGTCGGTCTCGACACCTGCGGCCAAGCGGTCGATTCTTCGGCAATCATCACCACATCCGGGAATTCAGCGTAGACTCGCTCGTTCAACGATCTCAAGAAATGAATTGCATCGAGGTTTTCCTTGCCGCCATAGCGGTTCGGTATCCATTGACCTTCGCGCCGGCCATAGTCGAGATATAACATCGCGGCAACGGCATCAACGCGAAGGCCGTCTGCGTGGTATTTGTCCAGCCAGAACAGCGCATTGCTGATTAGAAAGTTTCGGACCTCATTGCGACCATAATTGAAAACAAACGTGCTCCAGTCGGGATGCTCTCCCTGCTTCGGGTCTGCATGCTCATACAGATGAGTCCCATCGAAATAGCCGAGTCCGGCCTCATCCTTTGGAAAATGGGCCGGCACCCAATCCAGAATTACGCCGATGCCGTGCCGATGGAGATAGTCTACAAAATACATAAAGTCCCCAGGCGTGCCGAACCGGCTCGTGGGAGCGAAGTAGCCGGTCGTCTGGTATCCCCATGACCCGTCAAAAGGGTGTTCCGTTACTGGAAGAAGTTCAACGTGAGTGAAACCTGAGTCATGGACGTAATCGGCCAACAGAGGCGCTAACTCGCGATACGTTAGCCAGCGGTTGCGCTCTTCTGGCACGCGTCTCCAAGAGCCAAGATGGACTTCGTAAATGGATATCGGAGAATCGAGAGCATTGTTTCTTCCCCGAGCGGCCATCCATGCACTGTCCTGCCACGAGTAGCTTTCGAGCTGCCAGACGCGCGACGCTGACTGGGGGCGAATCTCGGTCGCAAATCCAAAGGGATCTGCCTTGTCGACTTTAAAGTTTTGAAAGTTGGATTCCACGTGGTACTTGTACACCGTTCCCTGGTCGGCTCCGGGTATAAAGCTCTCCCAAATTCCCGCCGGGGTCGGGAGCATCAAATTGGCAGCCGGATCCCATAGGTTGAAGTCTCCGATCACTGAGACTACCCTTGCATTCGGGGCCCACACCGCAAAATGCACGCCGCGCCGACCATCTCTTTCTGCAAGGTGAGCGCCGAGCTTTTCGTAAGCACGGGTGTGTGTGCCTTCTCTAATCAAATACAAATCGAATTCGCTCAGGGTTGATTCCAAATGATGCACTCCTTTTTCCTTACACCGCTCCTCGCTGGCTCAATGGCCATGTTTCAAAGATCACCTTACAAATAATAGTCGAAATCCCGTTCCGTGCGGACCCATCGGCGCAGACGCAAAATATGCGCGGGGAGACTCTCCGGCACTAGCTCCACATAGTTCGGTGATCCTTGCCACAGATACTTGCCGTCCCCCAGCAAGTCATGAACTTGAAACGCACGATTCGCATCCATTCCAATCGACCCAAGATCGAGATGGACCCACCCAGACTGCGTATGAACGCAATCGAGATTGACGACAACGACGATCACGTTGGCGAAATCGTCGGTTGTTTTGCTGTAACAGACCAATGATGGATTATCTGTTTCGTGAAAGCGCAAGTAGCTATTGCTTTGCAGCGCCAGATTTTCCTTACGGATGCGGTTGACCCGGGAAATGAGCTCCTTCAGGCTCGCCCTTGAATGGAGATCGCGGTGCTTCAGTTCATATTTCTCGGAATTCAGGTACTCTTCGCTTCCGGGCTGGAGGGGAATGTTTTCACAGAGTTCGAAAGCAGGGCCATAGAGTCCATAGCTAGAACCAAGGGTAGCCGCCAAAATGAGCCGGACCATGAACGCGGACCTTCCACCGACTTGAAGAAACTCTGGAAGGATGTCCGGTGTGTTCGGCCAAAGGTTCGGCCTCAAGTACTCTCGTACCTCGGTTTGCGTAAGTTCTGTGAAGTAGCTTGTGAGTTCATGTTTCGTATTGCGCCACGTGAAATAGGTGTACGACTGAGAAAAGCCGACCTTAGCGAGCCGAGACATGACCTGGGGCCTAGTAAATGCTTCGGAAAGGAAGAGCACATCGGGATACCGTCCCTTAATTTCACCAATCACCCACTCCCAGAAGGAAAACGGCTTGGTATGAGGATTGTCTACACGGAAGATACGAACCCCTTGGTCGATCCAGAACTGGAAAACGCTCTTCAATTCATCCCACAACGACCGCCACTGTGCGCTTTCGAAATCCAGCGGATAAATATCCTGATACTTCTTTGGCGGGTTCTCCGCATACTGAATTGTGCCGTCTGGTCGCTTTCGGAACCATTCCGGATGCTGCTTCGCGTAGGGGTGGTCTGGCGAGCATTGAAAGGCAATGTCGAGAGCGACTTCAAGTCCGTGCTCAGCAGCCTTCGAGCGGAACCGGCTAAAGTCTTCGAGCGTGCCGAGTTCGGGATGAATGCTGGTATGACCGCCCTCTTTCGACCCAATGGCCCAAGGACTGCCAACGTCACCCGGCTGAACAACGACGGAATTGTTCTTGCCTTTTCGGAACGTATGTCCAATCGGATGGATGGGCGGAAGGTACACGACATCGAAACCCATCGAGGCAATGTAGGGAAGCCACGCCTCGCAATTGCGAAACGACCCGTGACGTCCGGGTTCGGACGAACAGGATCGGGGAAAGACTTCATACCAGGTTGAGAAACGCGACCTCTCACGGTCAACGACAACGGTTAATTGTTTTTCGTATCGGCTGGCGAAGCTGCGGTCGGGACTGCGCTGCATGACGTGGAGCAACTCCTCGTCCAGAGCGAGTTTTGCCCCGGTTGGGTTATCTTTATTTTCCCGCAGGCGGTTTGCCCATTGTCGAAGAAGAGCTGCATCTTGTTGCGCTACTCGCATAGCGGTAGCTTCAACTAGCTCGACCCCAATGAGCAATTCAACATGGACATCCTGGTCTGCGGCAATTCTTTTTTCGAGAGCATGGCGCCAGGTTTGGAAATGATCGATCCAACCCTCCACCGTATATTGGTATTGTCCCATTTTGCGAACCGTAAATTCACCACGCCAGCGATCATTGGCGAGCGGCTTCATCGGTGACGATTGAAAATTCTCGCTATCATCCGAGTACAGAATTTGGCATACGACTTGATCGTGACCGTCGGCGAAGACGTCAGCTTCTACGACCACGGTCTCTCCGACAACGCGCTTAATGGCAAACCGGCCGCCGTCGATTTCCGGCGAAACTTGGTCAATTACGACTCGGCGTCGTCCATCCGCTGCCTGTTGCGGCATTTGCCTCAGACTCCCTGCTGTGACTTTGGACCGGGGGAAATGATCATTCGCAGCTTTCGACGCAATACCAGTTAAAGCACATCGCAAATAACCCCGGGCCAACCGCCCATGCATGCTAGGAAGGCAATCCCATTCTATCGTTCGAACCCACCGATACAATACATGATTCCCTGGTCTCAGGTTTGACTTTGCAGGAGGGCAACCGGATAGTTCCGAAAAACATCCCTCAAAGACACCGATGGTCCTAGTCGCAGGTGTCTCGTTTTGAGCGTCTCCCCAGTCAGGGCGTTCACCCAGCACTCGGGAGCATTCATCGGCAGAATGAGGTGCGAACCAAGCCAGAACCCTTCTGTACGGGTCAAGGTGATTGGTGCTCTGACTAACCCCAGCCATCTCGGCACGACGGTCACCATCCAGGATTTACCCTTGCGGCGTGCAAACGACATCACGTTCGCTTGCCGCTTGCCTGAAGCCTTCAACGGAAGGAATTGTCCTTCGAGGAAGATTTGGCGATGTTGCCGACGGAGATTCAGGATCTTCCAGATAAGGTAGAGCTTTATACGGCCGTCGTGCCAGTTCCGAACGAGAACGCGACAAAATTGCACCGCGTCTTCCCGACTTCGTGTCTCGATTTCACGGAGGAGAGCGGACCGACGTTCGAAATCGACAGGTCCCCGATTGTCGGGATCCACAAAACGAAGGTCCCAAAGTTCGCATCCCTGGTAGAAGTCCGGCACTCCCGGGCTTGTCATCTTCACTAAAACTTGTGCGAGACCGTTCGACATCCCATAACGGGCAATGTTCCGCTGAAATTTCAAGAAATCGTTAAGAAACGAATTATCGCGGCGGGGTTCGAGTATGGCCTGGAGAAATTTGATCACTGCTCGCTCATGAACCGTATTCGGCATGCTCCAACGCGTATGAACCATGGCCTCACGAATTGCCTTGAGGATGTAAGCCTCCAAGCGCACGCGAAATTGGGGCATCCCCGTGTCCTCCAGTGGCCAGGCGCCAATTAGCGTCTGATATAAGAAAACTTCCTCGTTGCGGTCAGGAACTGCGTGGGATGCAATGATCTCTTTCTTACTCGCATTCCATTTCGCCCAGGCGTTTAGGTGTCTTTGCCATTTACGGGGAATTTCGGAGAGCACATTGATTCGTGCGCGCGCATCTTCGCCACGTTTGGTATCGTGGGTGGAAGTGGAATTCAGTGCATATCGCCAATGACGCTGCCGCTCACGTACCAATTGGTTGAAATCGATTGCGGAGTCAGCCTTCGGTGAAGGGTTGCCGCCCACTTCATTTAGAGAAATAAGGGGACAGTAGACATACAGAACGGTATCTTCCAGACCTTTGGCGAAAATGGGGCCTGTGAATTGTTGCCAGCGCATCACGAAAGCTAGACGTGCTTCCCTCTGTTCCGCGAAAAGATGGCCGGTATCTTTCAAATGCAACACGTCTTCGACAAAATCGAAGCAAGCTGACGCGAGATTCGGATTAAGAGCGCGAGCGGCGTCCACAGCGTGACGAATGTGATGCTTCGCGTCGTCCGTTACATCCATGCTGCGAATGTACGTTCGATAAACTGGGAAACACGCAGTCGTTTCGATCAGCGCTTGCGCAAGTTCAGCGCGCGGCAGTTCCCGCGCGTAGCGGTCGCCCTGGGCCAAGACGGCGAGTTGGTGGCTTAAGTACCTCATCTCGGCCGCAAAGAGCGTCGACATGACTAGTTTTTTCCTGCGATATACTACGTCTTGGTACACAAGCTTGCGCCCTAAAAAGCGAAAATAGTTCTCCTCGATGGCGCACGCGCCTTCGGGGTTAACAAACAACCGGGTGACGGCGTTCAGATACTCATACCCTGTGGTCCCTTGCACCGGCCATTCCGCTGGCAGTTTTTCGTTCGCACAGAGTATTTTTTCGACAACTAAGTAGAAGTCTTTTTCGTTTTTCTTCTCATGACGACCAGAGGTCCGCGCTTGTAGCCGCCGAAGGTAGCCTAACGGGTCGCGGAGTCCGTCAACATGGTCGATTCGAAGTCCGCTAACGATTTTTCTTTCTACCAAGCGGAAGACCACCTGGTGCGTCGCCTCAAAAACCATCGGGTCTTCGATGCGCACTCCGACGAGGTCCCCGATAGCGAAGAACCGCCTGTAGTTGATTCCTTCATTGACATTTTGCCAGTAGGCCAAAACATAAGCTTGTTCAGACAGTAAGCGGTCGAGATTGCGAAAAGTGCGGGGATGGCCACGAAGTCCGTTGAAGATTTTCAGGTTTTCCTTCACAAATCGCGCAACTTCGCGGTTTGCGTCATGAAGCCGGCGCAAACGCTCTTTAATACCTTCGATCTGAAGGCGCCGTTCACCGGCTGCGTCGATGGTCAAGGACCCCCGTTCCGGCAAAGCGGCCAACGCGGCGACGATTCCTAGGTATTCTTGAAAGGAATGCGAATTTGTGCCAAGCCTCTTCTCCAGAACGTGTTCTCGATGCTTGAGAACCCGGCGGTACGACTTCGGAGTGAGCGGAAAGACCATGTCGTAGTATCGGATCAAGAAACGCCCTTGCTGAAAGACAAGCTGCAGTTCCAGGTTGTCGAGCGCCTTACCATAAAAAGTGCCGAGCACAGGCAGGAAAATTTTGTTCTCGACCGTTAGTGATGGCGGATGCCAATCGATATCGAAATAAGCCGCGTAAGCAGAGCCGGATCCGTTTTCCAGAACATCCATCCACCAGGGATTTTCGTGATTCGCTGCCATGTGATTGGGAACAATGTCAAGAAGCAGGCGCATGCCCCGTTTTTGAAGGCCCGATTGGAAAACCTGGAACTGCTTTTCGCTCCCTAACCCATCGTCAATGCGGGTAGGATCCGTGACGTCGTATCCATGCTGACTGCCAAGACGACTCTGTAGCAAGGGAGACGCGTAGACATCCGTGATGCCCAGTCGGTAGAGGTACTGGAGAATTCCGGATGCTTTTTGAAACGTCAAATCCGGGTTGAATTGAAGCCGGTAGCAAGTGAGCGGTATCTGTGGATGTGCCATAGGCTCTTGGACATTCATTCCAAACTTTTCGCTTACCGCGATGCACCGGAGGTCGATTTTCGCCACTTCGGAGCGTCATTTCCTGATTCGCTTCGATTCAAGGGGACAGATGGCATTCCATACAAGCTCCAGCCATCCACCTTATGCGCCCGCGTACCTCAGGCGCGTGGGCAGCGGCATTTGGCGCATAATACTCCGCTATGATGCGCTCGATCCAGTCGTGATACCACTGTGACCACGGTGCGGAATCCGGTAGGTCAATTGGTTCCATCCAGGGTCACTCGGGGCGTGACAACTAGCCTGCCTGTCTGGAAGAGTATGCGCTACATATATACTGGCTAGTGGGGATACGAAAGCGAGCGCAGACACGGTGACCGCGGAACACAAACAACCTCTTGGTGCGTCCCTTGGGGACAACAATACATGCAGCTTTCTGGTGTGGGCTCCGCGGGCGCGTCAGGTAGAAGTGAGTATCATAGAACCTCAAGAACGCAGAATTGCTATGCATCCAACATCATGCGGATATTTCCATGCCGTTGCCGAAGGTATTCCAGCCGGAACGCTCTACCGATACCGTTTGAACAAGGATAAAGAGCTGCCAGATCCCGCCTCCCGGCATCAACCACAGGGCGTCCACGGGCCCTCTCAGGTTGTGGGCACTCGGTTTACATGGAACGATTCCTCACGGCGAGGTCTCCCACTAGAGAAATACGTTCTTTACGAACTTCACGTGGGGACATTTGCGCCACAGGGAACTTTCGAGGCGATTATTCCGCGGATTGCGGCGTTGCGGCAACTCGGTATAACAGCGATTGAGCTGATGCCCGTCGCTCAATTTCCCGGAAATCGCAATTGGGGTTATGACGGAGTTTATCCTTATGCTGTTCAGGCCACCTATGGGGGCCCACTGGCGCTCAAGGAATTGGTCAAGGCGTGCCATCAAAATGGAGTCGCAGTAGTTCTGGATGTGGTTTACAACCACCTGGGTCCTGAGGGAAATTATCTGGCATATTTCGGCCCCTACTTTACGGATCGCTACACGACGCCATGGGGCCAAGCCATTAACTTCGATGGCCCCGGGAGCGATGAGGTTCGGCGCTACTTCATCGAGAATGCATTGCAATGGGTCATTGAATTCCATATCGATGCTCTGCGCCTCGACGCTGTCCACGCGATCGTAGATTCCTCCGCGCGGTCATTCTTGGAGGAACTGGCTACTGCGCTCCACGAAGCAGGAAAGAAACTGGGCCGCAGCGTGTATGCGTTCCCAGAGAGCAATCGAAACGATGCTCGCGTTGTTAGCCCTCCAGAGTTGGGCGGGCTCGGATGCGACGCGGTGTGGAATGATGACTTTCATCATTCTTTGCACGTTCTGTTGACCGGAGAACAAGCCGGCTATTACGAGGACTTCCAAGGGATCAAGGATCTGGCGGGCTGTTATCGAAACGGTTTTTTGTTCTCTGGGCAATACTCCAAGTATCGACAAAGACGCCACGGAAATTCTTCGCGCCATATCCCGGCCGAGCGCTTCATAGTTTGCGCACAAAACCACGATCAGGTAGGAAATCGGAGCATGGGTGACCGCCTGGCAGAAATCGTGTCGTTCGAGCAATTGAAACTGGCGGCAGGGAGCGTGTTGCTTTCTCCTTACATCCCTCTGCTGTTTATGGGCGAAGAGTATGGCGAACTGGCGCGTTTCCCATACTTTGTCAGTCACGGGGATCAGGCATTGATTGAGGCCGTGCGTCGCGGCCGAAGAGAGGAATTCGCGCGCTTCACCTGGGGCGGTGACATTCCCGACCCGCAAGCCGAAGCAACTTTCTTCAGCGCCAAATTGAACTGGGAGTTGAAGGACAGCGGGCGACATCGCACCCTTTGGCTTTTCTACCAGGAGCTGCTTCGCTTGAGACGCGACATACCATCGCTAGCGCGGCGGGACAAAGACACCTTGGAGCCCGTGTTCCTCCGTGATGAAAAATTCCTTGTGGTGGAGAGGTGGGACGACGCTTCCAGCCGAGTCTTTGTCTTGTTTCACTTCAGCGAAGAGCCGACGGAACTGACGGTACCGATTTCACAAGGGCGCTGGTCCAAAAAGCTGGACTCAGCCGAAGAGCAGTGGGGTGGGAAAGGCAGCCAGACGCCCGTGACTCTTGAATCACACGGTGAAGTACACCTGGTCTGTGGCCCTTGGACTTTTCTGGTGTTCGAACAAGTTGTAAAAAGAAACAAATAGTTTTGAGGCAAGCGCGGTGCCCATGACACAGTTGTCCTGGTAGGAATTATTTTCGCGCTCGAGCTCAATCCACACGGCGTACCGTGCGTACGCGCGGGTGGTATCGGCCACCGCCGACCGCCCACATCAATCACTACGGGACAATGAGATCGCGACAGATCCCGCAAGGTGGTTCCACTGCAGCCCCATCTTTCTCTTTGGAAGCTCACTTCAGATTCGAAAGCATCGTTTTACACATG
>Ga0210392_10000759_pt1 | contig 18194 bp, 14 predicted proteins | sample IncBWC30OmetaG_FD_161057 | JGI IMG/M metagenome (GOLD analysis project Ga0210392, IMG submission 161057) | Forest soil microbial communities from Barre Woods Harvard Forest LTER site, Petersham, Massachusetts, United States - Inc-BW-C-30-O ...
CTGAATTCGGAGGCGATCCGTGCTCCGATCTCTCGCCTCTTGCCTGTTGCCTCTCGCCTGTTTCGTCCGTGAAGCGGACGAAACAGTACAGCGTCAGCAGATAGAAGAGTCCCATCAATGACTCGGCGCGTTGCGAAATGTAGGTCACGGCTTCGGTTTGAAGCGGATGCACCGTCCAGATCACCGCCACGGCCAGCGCCAGCAGTGTGGCCTCCGGCATCTCAAATCTCAGATTTAAAATTTCAGATTGGGCTGTCGCCGGGCCCTCCACTGTCTTAGATTTTAAATTTGAAATCTGAAATCCTCGCGTCGCTAGACGCGACGCGAGGGTTCTCCTCACCAGGCCAAACAGCGTGAGGCCGGCCAGCGTGTGAATGAGTAGATTGAACACATGATAACCCCATACGTCCATGCGGCCCAGGGCATAGTTGAGTGCAAAAGTGAGATTGAGCAGCGGTCGGCCACCCGTGCTTGCGTCCGGCGGGGGCGACAAGGCACTCCAAAAATGTCTTATCGACGGGTTGTCCGCGATCGCTAGCCGGTCATCAAGGATGAACGGCCCGGAAAAGCTGTTGTGATACGCCGCTAACGCCGCGAGCACGACGATGCCGCTGGCAAAGAGGGTGCCCCAGCGAGCCAGGAACGCACTTGGCTCGCGCGGCGACAAGGGGCGGCTTGCCGTCGGGGCTTTTGCCCACGTCGCCGCTTTGGCTCGGCTTTTTTTCGACATTTACAGGCTGTTTAAAAACGCTGCTGAGCCGTCGTTGCGATCAGAAAGCAGGGTTCGATCCCTTTGGCTCGGCATTTATGCGGTCATCGGATTTAGCCCGAGAGACACGGCCGCGGCAGATTGATTGGCGTCGTAGGTATAGATGTCGGCGAAACCGTGGTGCATTGCAGTGACAAGATGAAGGCAGTCAGCCGTGCGCAGCCGGACGGTATCCGGCAGGGAGGCGTAGGTCTTGGCTGCGGCATCGATGATCGTGGTGTCGAGCGCGAGCCACGTCCAAAAGCCGCCGATGTCATCGTTCGTGAACTGGCGCACCGCGGTCAGGAATTTGTCGCGGGTCCATTTTTTTTCGCGCAGTTGGCGATGGAAGACGCTCATCAGTTCAGCCCGGACCAGTTCGGAGAGGCACACTTGGTCCTCGGCTTCGAGCCGGGCGCGTATCGCAGGCGTTTCCTTTTCGACCACGTAGAATTTGGCGATGGCCGAGGTGTCGCAGAAGATCATGGTTCAGCGAGTCCCTCGATCTTCGTCCAACGCGGCCTGAATGTCGTTACCCGGGGCTTCCGCCATCATCGCCGCGTATTCCGGCAAAAGCGTCCGCTTGCGGACTGTCGGGCGGAGAAGCGAGCGATTCGTGATGACGGCCACCTCCTGGCCGCGATCAGTCACCGGAACGGGGTGTTTGGATGCCCCGGCCCGGCGAATCAGAGGGCCGGTGTCGTCGTGGAGTTGCTTGATCGTGAGAACGGTGGTTGAGGGCATGGTATAATAGAGACACATTTTGCTTTTAAGGTCAAGAGTCACAGTGTCACCGGCCTGGAAATGGGAACGCTTTCCCTTTCCTGCCGCTAATTTTATCCGTGGTATGCGCACCCTCCATGGTAGCAGCGGATTCTGACTCGCTCTGTCTTTTTTGACCTGTCCCTAAAAAATCCTGTTCGTTGGAAAATAAATCTGCGCCATCTTTCCGTTGAAAGGCCGTTCTTCACTTTTTTGACCTGTCCCTTTAAAACGTTCCCGCTACTCTAGGACCCACCATGCCTAAACTCGTCGTCCGCAGTTTCACCCTCTCCCTGGACGGCTTCAGCGCCGCCCCCGGGCAGAGCCAAGAGGCCCCCTTCGGTAAGGACGGCCTCCGCCTGATGAACTGGGTCTTTGCCACCAAGCACTTCAACGCGATGTACGGCCGGCCTGGCGGCGTCGAAGGAGTCGACAACGACTTCATGGCAAAGTCGGATGAGAACATCGGTGCGAGCATCATGGGTCGCCACATGTTCGGCCCGCCGCCAGACGCCAAGGACAAGGCCGCGTGGAAGGGTTGGTGGGGTGAGAATCCGCCTTACCACCACCCCGTCTTCGTGCTGACGCACGAGAAGAAAGCCTCCATCCCCATGGAAGGCGGCACCAGCTTCACGTTCGTCAATGACGGCATCGAGTCAGCCTTGAAGCAGGCCTTCGCCATCGCCAACGGCAAGGACGTCCGCCTGGCCGGCGGCGCGGACACGGTGCGTCAGTACTTGAAGGCGGGCCTGATCGACGAGCTGCACCTGGTGCAGGTGCCCCTCCTGCTGGGCCAAGGCGAGCGCATCTTCGAGGGCTTGGGCGGCGTGGAAGATCTTTATGAGTGCGTTGAGTTCACGCCTTCGAAGGCGGTGTCCCATTTGCGCATGGTCAAAAAGAAGCCTTAGGGACGCAGGCAGCTTCGATCTCGCTGCGGAGTAGGTCCCCTGCGCTTCATTCGCGGCCCAGCAAATCGGCGATTCCGACCATTTCCTCCCGGATTTGGTCGCGTCGCACTTTTTTGACCTGTCCCTAAAAATCCAGCCTGCAGTGAACCCGTCGATAGGGCGAAGCAGGATGGCCCGTATGACCAACGACCAAGAGGGAATAAACCCACGAGGCGGGCGATCTTATCAAACGGACTCACCTCATGTTATTCCCCTTCCAACTTTCACGGGCTACATTCAGCTCGATTCAATGACCCACCAGGAAAATGAAAAAAAGAATCCTGATCCTGGGGGGCGGGTTTGGCGGCGTCTACACGGCGGTCCATCTCGAAAAACTGATGACCGCGGCGGAGCGCGCAACCGTTGAAATAATCATCGTCAGCCGGGACAACTACATGGTCTTCCAGCCGCTTCTGCCCGAGGTGATTTCCGGGTCCGTGGCGCTCAATCATGTCATCAGTCCGATCCGGCGCCTGGCGCGGACCGCGCAACTTTATACTCGCGAAGTCGAGGCCGTTGATCTGGCCCAAGGTTTGGTCCGGCTGAGCCCGGGGGCCAGGCCGGCTCCTTCGATGATCGCGTACGATCACCTCGTCATCGCGCTCGGCACGCGGCTCGACCACAGTAAAATTCCCGGCATGCACGAGCACGCCAGCCCGTTCAAGTATCTGGGCGACGCGCTCTATTTGCGCAACAAGCTGATCTCCGCCCTGGAGGAGGCGAATGTCGAAAGCGATCCCGAGCTCCGGCGCGCCTTGCTGACCTTCGTGGTGGCCGGCGGCGGGTTTTCCGGCGTCGAATGCATCGCCGAGATGAATGATTTTTTGCGCACGGCCGTCCGTTCCTATCACCAGATTCGCGAAAAGGATTTGCGGCTGGTCTTATTGCAGCGCGGGGAGCGCATCTTGCCGGAGTTGACGGAAGGACTCAGCGCGTTTGCCCATGGCTTGTTGCTGAAGCGCGGGGTGGAGATCCAGCTCGGCGGCGGCTTGAAAGCCGTGAGTGCGGATTCCGTCGTCATTGAGGACGCAAAAACCAAACAGACCCAAATCATTCGTACGCGTACGACCGTCGCAACCGTGCCGGCCGGTCCGCATCCACTTTTGAGCACGCTGCCGCTGCCGCAGGACAAGGGCCGCATCAAAGTGGACGAAGGCATGGCCGTCCTCGACGCCCCCGGGATTTGGGCCTTGGGCGATTGCGCGCTGGTCAGGCAAGTGGACGGAAATTTTTCGCCGCCGACCGCCCAGCATGCGCTTCGGCAGGCCAAAACCTGCGCGCAGAATATCCTTGCTTCCATGCGCGGCACCCGGAGGCACGTTTTCACCTTCACCGGCCTGGGAAAATTGGGATCCCTGGGCCGCCGGTCCGCGGTCGCGGAGATTTTTGGCATCCGCTTGAAGGGACTGGTCGCATGGATGCTGTGGCGGGGCGTTTACGTGACCAAGTTTCCCGGGTTGGACGGGCAATTGAGGCTGATCGCAGACTGGATCATGGATGTTTTCCTGCCCCGGGACATCACCCAGCTCCGGCTCTTCCCCGGGCAGGACGTCCATCGCGAACATTTCGAGCCCGGCGAAAAAGTTTTCAATACGGGCGACGTGGGGGACAAGATCTACTTCATCGCCAAAGGCGAGGCGATGGTCCTGCGCGATGACCGACTGGTGGCGATCCTGGGCCAAGGCGAAATGTTTGGCGAAGCGGCCATGGTGTATAAACGCCCGCGCAATGCCACCATGTGCGCGAAAACCGCGCTCGATGTCGTGGTCGTGAATCGCCAGGCCTTTCATGAATTGCTCGGGAATCTGCCGGGCTTGAACACCAGCATCGAAACGATCCTGAGTGCGAGAATGCCGGCCCCTTCGGATCAGCCCTGCTGAGGTTTTTTGGGGCATGGGGTAGGGCGTGACCGTCCTGGTCTTCGTAACTTTAGCGAAGGAGACCGGGCACGCCGATTTATTTTAACCACGAAGACACAAAAGGCACGAAGCCCGATCCAAAGGTTTTAAACTCCGGATCGAGCTTCGTGTTCTTAGCCTGCCTCGCCGTAGCCCTGAGCCTGCCGAACGGGCGAAGGAGGGTGTCTTTGTGGTTAAAGCTTATGGCCCCTTCGGATCGGCCTTCGGTATGGTCCTGTAGTCCGTAACCAACCACACCGTGAAAATGAGTGCTCCGGCGTCGACATAAAAATTTCGTGCACCCGTATCCGGAGCGAATTTGAAAATCCAGGGCAAGGCAACGAGCGCAATGGACACGACAAACTCGATTGCGCCATGCAGCGGCAGGGGCACGATCCGAACCACACCGGGCGGAAACGCTGTCGTTAAAGTCAGGATCAGATGGATGGCAGCGAGCAGATGCGAGATGGTCGCAGGCAGCCCGGAAAATCCCAGCACCGTTGGCGCAAGCGCGAACGTGACAACGACAACATAATCCAGGATGCCGTGAACCTTGGGGTTAAAGATTTTCATGAATGGTCTTTTGAATAAGAGTTCGTGGGGCCCGGTCTATTCCCGCAGTCATGAATCACCGCTTTGTCGAGACGACCGTGGATATTCCATTATATTTCCACGTGCCCAAGCATCAACTTTTTTGACCTGTCCCTAAGAATCTTATCAACTTCGGATAAATGTTGCCACTTCCGGTAGCAGCTTCACATCGGCCACAAATTTCGCAAGCAACGGTGAAGTATTGTCTTTCCGCCAGACAAGAGAAAAGGGCAACGACAGGCTCAAATCCATGACCGGCAGCAAAACCACGCCTGCGGGACAGCGCCAGCGTGTAGGTTCGCTGACGAACGTCACTCCCAGACGGCACGTCACAAGGCTAAGCAGGGTCGCCTGATCCGCAGCTTCTTGGACGATGCGGGGCGATTTCAAGCCACCACGAAAACATTCGCGCATCAGGCGATCATAGTAGGCGGGGCTTTGCCGCCGCGGAAACCAGACAAAATCTGCATCAACCATATCGCGCAGGCGGAGCTTTTTTATTTTTGTCAGCGGATGGCCCTTCGGCGCGGCCAATACCAGATTGTGCCAGTCGACTTGGACTTGGTCCAGTTCACGGTCTCCCTTCGGCATATTAAACACAAAGCCCGCATCCAGTCGGCCGGCCCGGATGGCTTCAGCCTGTTCCATGGAACTTAATGGATTTAGTTGCAGTTCCGCATCGGGTTGCCGCTGGCGAAATTGCCGGAATGAGTCCGAAACCACGCCATGCCAGGATGCAGTCTCCGTGAACCCGACCCGCAATGTTCCGGATTGACCGCGGGCCACACGTCCGGCCCGCGCCGCCGCTTCATTCACTTGCTGCAGAATGCGGCGCGCATCTTCCAGGAATGACTTTCCCGCCGCGCTTATTTTCACTCCACGCGGCAGGCGATCAAATAATCGGCAGCCGATTTCATCCTCCAGGTCTTGGATCTGGCGGGACAGCGCGGGTTGGGCGACGTGAAGCCGCTGTGCGGCGCGCCCGTAATGCTGCTCCTCGCCCACCGCCACGAAATATCTCAGATGCCGCAGTTCCATGCTGATACTTTATAAGTATCGGTTCGATAGTAAAGATATTTTGGACGCATCGATGATAAATTGCTATCGTGGCCGCATGAAACGCCACAACCAGCCGGGGAAAAAGCGGAAGATAAAAGCGAGCGGTAAGCCCCGGCTGACATCAAAACCGGTTCGCAGGCCGGAACTCATGGTTCCGCTGCCTCGGGCCTGGGAATCATAAACCATCCAACAACCAACCTAAGGGAAATATATAAACATGAAAACGAATCCAAACAGTGAAGAAATAAAGGAGCGGACTTGGCTCATAACCGGGGCCAGCAGCGGCTTGGGCCGCAACATCGCTGAAGCTGTGCTTGCATCGGGCGATCGCCTCGTCGCAACTGCCCGCGACCCTCGTCGCCTGGAGGATCTGGTGAAGAAATACGGCAATCAGATCCGCACCGCTTCGCTCGATGTATCGGACGAAAAAGCGGCCCAAGCCTCTGTGCAGGTGGCAGTGGATGCCTTTGGCCGACTCGATGTCGTCGTGAATAACGCGGGATATGGCGACATTGCACCCTTCGAGCAACTGAGTTCCGAAAAATTCAAGGCATTGATGGACACGAATTTTTACGGTGTCGTTAACGTGACCCGGGCTGCGCTGCCAATCATGCGCAGACAAAAGAGCGGCTGCATTCTGCAAATTTCGTCCGTGGGTGGACGACTGGCCCGTCCCGGCAGCACTGGCTACCACGCCGCGAAGTGGGCGGTTGGAGGATTCACCGAGTCGCTCGCGCAGGAAGTCGCTCCGTTGGGCATCAAGGTGTGCGCCCTCGAGCCCGGCGGGATGCGGACAAACTGGGGTGTTCGCGCGAACAAAGAAACACCCGTTCTGCTCCCGGAATATGAACCGTCCGTGGGCGCGGTGATCAAAGCGCTGGCGTCATACTGGGGCAACGAAATCAGCGATCCGGCCAAGGTGGCGCAACTCATCCTCCGGCTGGCTGGCCGGGATCAGCTTCCTGCGCATCTATTAATCGGAAGCGACGCAGTTGAGTTCGCAGGCCAGGCTGAGGCGACACGCGCTGCCGAGGCGGCACGCTGGCGAGAGGTCAGTGTCTCGACAGATTTCAACGCGTCGGGGCCATTGCCTGCCGTGCGGTTTTAGCAGTTCGCCGCTTTGGTTCGACGTTTTTTCGACATCAACTTTTTTGACCTGTCCCTAGAAATCCTCGGTTGCCAGCCACGCCGTCACCACGAGTCACCCTTTCTAACCTGTCCCTAAGAAATCCCGAAGCTCGATCCGGAGTATTTTCCCGGTTTCTTGGTTTCCTAATTAGAAAGATCGGATAGTTTAATTAAGAAGCCATGAAGCTAGGAAATCAGAAAGCAGGGTTTGACTCCTTTGGATCGGCCGCCTGTTTCCCGTCACCACGAAGCCAAATGGGTTGCAATCGCCAGGCCTTCCGTGCCCGGGTTTTGCGCGGAAAGGTGCGCATTCGACAGGTGGGCGAAAGAGACTCCGACCCGGCGATCGAACATGACCCAGGATAACTCGACCCAGGACGCAAATTCGAGGCCGTAGCCGAGATTGGGATCGGCGCCGTGATGCCGGTACCAGCCCGGCCCGGTTCCAACCGTTAGACGCAGGGTGTCGGGCAGGTTGAAATTGTAGAACAGCCCGGTCCCGATGTAAGAGCCTCCGGTGCTATCCCAGGCTCCCTGCAGCAACGGATGGAATCCATGGTAGCTCTCCGCGAACCGAAGCTGCACCGAACGGAATCCGTTGTCCGCGCCGTGACGCAGATTGTCGTCGCCGGCGTAGAACACCACCTCGTTTGGCTGCTTCGTTGACTTCGGGGAAAACCGGGTCTCCGGCAAGTTGAGCCAATCGCTGCCGTTGTAGCGCAGGCTTTCATCCATCCGGAGTGTCATTTGATTCTGGTTCGACAGCGGAACCGCCTGCACTGCCGAAGGGAAAAATAAAGCCGAGAATACGAGGCCCACCGACCAGGAAATTCCGGCGAAACGGATTTTGGAAAAATTAGTTTTCATCGTGAAGATTTGGTTGAGATTATGCCGGGCGTTCGATGGCCAGCTCGGAAATGAAACGCCCGGGTTTTTATGGTTTTGTTGCGGGTTGAAATTTCGGATCACGCGGCTTTCAAAACGATCTTTCCGCGGACATGGCCGCCTTGGCTCAATTCGTGGGCGCGGCGGGCTTCCGCCAGTGGCAGCACCGTTTCAACCACGGGCTTGACCTGGCCGGAGTCGATCAGCTTGGCGATTTCTGCCAGGTCGGACGAACTCGTATGCGAACGATATAACAGCGCGCGAACGCCGGATTTCCTGGCCTGTTCTTGCGAAGGCGGCTGGACAATTGACACCAAAATACCGCCTGGCTTGAGCACTTTGAACGAACGCTCCTGGGTTTCGCCGCCCATGGTGTCGAGCACCACGTCCACGTCCCGCGCGACATCCTCGAAACGCGTCTTCTGGTAATCGACCGGTTGATCCACCCCCAATTCGCGCAAGAGCGACTGATTCTTGGCCGAGGCGGTTCCGATGACGTAGGCACCTTTCGCTTTCGCCAACTGCACGGCAAAAGTGCCCACGCCGCCGGCGGCGGCGTGAATCAACACTTTCTGGCCGGCGCGCAGCTGCGCCACTTCAAATAACGCCTGCCACGTGGTCAGGCCTACCGTGGGTACGGCTGCCGCCAGCACGTGATTTAACGTGCCGGGTTTCTTGGTAACGATGGTTTCGTTGGCGACGGCGTACTCCGCGTATCCGCCACCGTCTTCGAGACGCGTATACACTTCATCGCCGCGCTTGAATAGAGTCACATCGGCACCCACCGCTTCCACCGTTCCTGAAACATCCCATCCAAGCGTGGCCGGAAAGGTGAGGGGAAGAAAATCCTTCATGTAGCCCGCCCGCACTTTCCAGTCGAAGGGATTGACCGAGGTCGCCTGGACCTTGATGAGCACTTCGTTCGCGCCCGGTGCGGGACGCGGCATTTCCACTTGGGCCAGGACTTCCGGCCCGCCGTATTGATGAATTCGGATCGCTTTCATATGATTATTTTCTCCGTTGGTTGTTTGTTTGTTGGCGCGGCCCCAGCGACCGCATGGGTCCAGAATAACGCATCGGCCTCGATCCGCCCAATACCATGAAACTTGCACAACCATGCCTTTTTGGCATAATGGTTCGGGATGGAACTCCGGCACCTTCGATATTTCCTGGCGGTGGCTGAAGCGCTGAATTTCACCAAGGCGGCCGCGCAACTGCGCGTCGCGCAACCGGCGCTGAGCCGGCGGGTCCAGGACCTCGAGGATGAAATCGGCGTGGACCTGCTCAAGCGCAGCCCGCGTGGCGTCACGCTCACGGCGGAAGGAAAGCTGTTCCTGGAGCAAACCCGCCACATCCTGGAGCTGGCCGAGGAATCCGTGGAGCAAGTGCGCGCCTTGGCGCGGGGACAATACGGCAACTTGCACATCGGTTACGCGCCCTCGCCAACGGTTGAACTATTGCCGCCCGCGCTGGCCGCATACCAAAAGGCCTTTCCCCAGGTCAATGTCGTGCTCCATGACGCCTCGCGGCGCGAGATTGTGGACGGACTTCAAGACGGCACGCTTGAACTGGCGGTGATGCCCGAGATCACGAGTTTGCAGGCCGACGGCATAGAGTTCGAATCGTTGCGGACTTATCCATTTTGCGTCGCGCTCGCCCCGGCGCATCGATTGGCCCGGTTAAAAGCCATTCCACTGGAAAAAATCGTGGCCGAGCCCATCGTCGGTTTTTCCCGCCGTGATTACCCTGACTATTACCCCTTCGTTGAGCGCTTGTTCCTTCCCCTGGGCATCAAGCCCCGGATCGCGGTGGAATGCGACAGCGCCAGTTCCCTGATTACCGCCGTCGAAACCGGACGGGGCATTGCGCTGGCGATGTCGGTTTTCAAAATCGCCATTGGCAGGAGACTGACGCTTCGTCCGGTGGCGGGATGCAGCGAAGAGATCCCGGTTGGGATCGCCCGCGCGAAGCATGGGGACGTCACGCCCGCCGGGGAGAAGTTCTGCGAGATTCTGCGCAAGATTTCAAAGGAGACCGGGCGCCCCGGGAAAAGATGAAAGGTACGGCATGACCCCTTCGGATCGGCCCCTCGGAATGTCCGTTCAACGCTTGTACTTCTTCCGGCTCTTGTAGTCCGCGACGAAGATGCCAATCACCAGCCAGAAGCTGGCGGCCGCCGCCGCGATGAAACAAAGGATGGCCAGTCCGGGATAGCCGAAGAGCTGAAAAGAGTTCGGCACGCGCATCAATAATGATGCGCCAATGATCATGCCGGCCAGGACAATGCCCATGGCGATGCGATTCGCGATCTTCTCCATGGCATCCACCACCATCTTGGCGTCGGTGGCCTTCACTTTCACCTCCAGCTCGGCGTTGGTGGCCATGTCCATGATCCGGTTGAGCCGGGAAGGCAGCCCCGCCGTGAAATCCTTCATCTCAAGCAACGAGCTGTACAGGTTGCCCTGGGTGAGGTCCTTGCCCATGCGCCGGGTCATCAGCGCGGCGACGTTACGGCGGATGGAAGCATTAGTGTCAAACTCCGGATCGAGGATCCGGCCGACCTCATCCAGTTGCAGCATGGTTTTCCCAAGCAACACCAGTTCGCTGGGTACAAGGAGGCCATTTTCATGGGCGATGCCGCTCACTTCCAGGAGTGAGCGGCCGACATTGAGTTGCTCCAATCCCTGGTCCCGCCGCAGCGCCACCAGCTGCGTGATGCGTCGGCGAAACTCGGACGCCGCAAATTCCTCCAGCCTTTCGCTGATGCGGATGGCGATTTCGGCGACGGCCTCGCCGTTTCCCTCGCTGATGGCCATCAGGATTTTCAGCAGGCTTTCCTGCATGGCGGGTGCCGTGTGTCCCACCATCCCAAGGTCGATGAGGGCGATGCGCCCGTCGTTTGTGATGAAAACGTTGCCGGGATGCGGGTCGGCATGAAACAATCCGTCCACGAGCACTTGCTGGAGGTAAGCCTTGAATAACTCCTCGGCCAGCGGGGCGCCTTTCAAGTCGAGCAAGGCCAGCGGGCCGAGCGCAGTGATCTTCTGCCCCTGCACTTCCTCCATGGTCAGGATCGACCGCGTGGAATAATCCGGCACGGGCTGCGGCACCTGGATGAGTTTGAATTCCTTCAGGTTTTTCCCGAGGGCAATGAGGTTGTGCGCCTCGCGCTCGTAATTGAGCTCCTGCTGGATCGACAGGCGAAACTCCTGGAGAATGACGCGAAAGCGGTGACGACGGCCCAGGGCGGTGTGGGCATCGAGGAAGACGGCGATTTGCTCGAGTACTTCAAAGTCCTCCGCGATTTGCCGGCGGATGTGCGGGCGCTGCACCTTCACGACCACCTCCCGGCCGTCCCGCAACGCCGCGCGATGCACCTGCCCTAGCGAAGCGGCGGCCACCGGCTCGGTTTCGAAACGCAAAAACGCCTTGGAAATCCTGGCGCCCAGTTCGGCCATGACCGTTTCTTCCACCTCGTCGTAGGAAAACGGCTTTACCTTGTCCTGCAGCCGCGCGAGCGCCTTCAAGTAGGCGTCGGGCAGCAAATCCGGCCGGCCGGCGAGCACTTGACCCAGTTTCACATAAGTCGGTCCCATCGCTTCCAGGTCGTTCGCCAGATGTTCGGGCGAAGCCGCGCTGGTGGCGGGCGGTGCGCTCTCCTTCGTGGGCTGGCCGTCCGCATCCAAGGGCACGTCAACGCCAAAACCTTCCTCCGAGCTCATTTGCTGCGCCAAGTCGGAGCGGCCGTATTTCCACAGGAGCGAGGCGATTTGCCGGTAACGTTTGAGATGGGAGGCGGAGAGTTTCATGAAGGGATATGGCACGCGCGTTGAAAAGCACAGCGAGGACAGCCGACCTGCGTTATAGACCGTCTATTTGGCCGGTTGTCTCCCGTCGCCTGTCGATTTCGAGCTGCGCTCATGGCGAGGCACCGCGTCTCACGTTATTCTTCCAATTTACGCGGCACGCCGCCATCGTCATGAACCTCCATGTTCACCGCCGCCAAAGATGCCCTGGCCAGCCAGGCCGCCAAAGTCTGGGCCAACACGCTGATCGCCCGCTATGGCAAGGTGCAGGATCTGAAAATCGACTCCGGCCGAAAAACGGTGGAAATCTCCTGCCTGCTGGACGGCGAGCCCTTGCCCATCACCATCAGGATTGAAAACTATACGGTCGAAACCGAGGGAGACAAAAAATTCGTTCGGGCGACCGATTTCAGCTGCACGCGCCCCTGGCTGCAAAACTTGCTGACGGACCTTGGCCACCACCAGCGGATTGAGCTGCCCCCATGGGCCGCAGCGGTGTTGTGAGCGGCTTGGCGACGAGTGCGCAGCCTCGGCGGTCGCGCCGGGTTATTTTAACCACGAAGGCACGAAGAACACGGAGTTTTCAGGAAAGCAGGGTTTGACCCATTTTTAGGCGCCACTAATAATACGGTTATGCTCAGGATTTTTACGGCGGGTCTACTTTTCGCTTTCTGGGCGGGAGTCGCCCGTGCGCAGCCAAGCCAAGCGATTGAAGGATCGGTCAAAGACTATACTCCTGGAGCCACCGATTTAGTGCCCGATGCATTTCCCCGATCAGGTTATTCGTCCGGTGGAGAGTCAACGACAACGACCAGTACGGTAACCGATGGACCCTTCAGCGTGTCAGCTTTGGCGCAAAATAAGGCGCTACCAATTAATTTAAACGAGCCTTTGTCGAAGGTTGTTCTGAAAGACGGCAGTGTGCTCCACCACGTGAAGATTGTTAGTTTTGGAAACTCCACGGTTATGGCCAAATGGGACGAAGGCCGCGGAACGATTCCATATGAGACATTGCCAGACGATGTGCGTAAGGCCGCAGAACGGCGTCGGCCGGTTCCATCCGAGTCTCCTGTCTCAGCCGGTGAATCGGATAAGGCCGAAGTGAAAGCAGAGGCGCAGACAACCTCTGCATTGGTATCAGCTCGAAGAGGATTTCAGACGTATCTATTGCGCCACGAATCCACCGGTGACGCACCCGACCAGCCTCCGTCCGGCGTGTTGAATTTGGTTTCCTATCCGGGTCCACTTGGAGCGATGGCGGCTTATGTCAGTCCACCGCCCGGTGACGGCAAGCGGCACCCCGCGATCATCTGGCTCGTTGGCGGGTCCAGCAATAGCATAAGTTCCCTCGCTTGGACGCCGGGGCCGTCCGAGAACGACCAGTCGGCGACCGCATTTCGTGATTTTGGGATTGTCATGATGTACCCGTCACTGCGCGGTGGTAATAATAACCCGGGATATCACGAACGATTCTTTGGCGAGGTGGATGACGTAATTGCTGCGGCCAGGTTCCTGGCGCGGCTCAACTATGTCGATCCGCATCGAATCTATCTCGGCGGTCACAGCACGGGCGGGACATTGGCCCTGCTGGTCGCGGAATCGAGCGACCTGTTCCGGGCGGTCTACGCTTTGGGTGCGGTCGGAGATATGAGTGGCTATGGCCAGGATAAAGTGCCGTTCGATATTTCCAATGTACGAGAATGCCAGTTGCGGTCGCCGAAGCTCTGGCTCGATTCCATTCATGTTCCAACGTTCGTTTTTGAAGGTGAGGAACCGCCTTGTAATATTGGGCCATGGCGCGAGATGGCCGGATTGAACCGAAATGCCCTGATCCAATTCCATTCGGTACCGGGTGGCACCCATTTTACGATCATCGCTCCGCTCGTGCGGGAGATCGCCGCACAGATTCAGAAAGACGATGCGCAACCATAGGTGCCCGCGACCGTTGCCTGCCGGATCTGTCAAGAGTCAAGACATGACCCCTTTGCCTTGGCCCGTATGAGGTGCCCACGGCCCATCTTGCAATTGGGGACGCGACGGGGTCAGTCCTCTACTTTATTAATCATGTAAATTGGTAATGAGTTTGATGGATGGCCAGAAACGAAATTCAAAAAGTAGAGGCCCGACCCCTTCGGTCTGCCGACCCCTTCGGTCTGCCTTTCGTGCAAGGATGGTCCCGGCCATCCGGTGCAAAGTGGCCGGACTTGTGGCGCTTTTCTGACGACGCCATAGCTTGATGATTCTTCATGGGATACAGGGAATAAGGCTAAGCCGGAGAACGGGTCAAACCACGCTTTGGAACATGTCATTTTTTCAGCGTCCCATGCATTCGAAAATGTTCCTTTGCGTGGACTGACCCCTTAGGGCTGCGTCGCGAGATTCTGCGAAGGATTTCAAAGGAGACCGGGCACACCGGAAAAAGGTAAAAGGTACAGCGTGACCCCTTCTGATCGGCCCTCCTCGGGCGACTGATATTTTAGGCATTTCCTCGGACTGCAATTAAGCTATCGAGCTGCCGAACTACAATGGAGATATCTTCAGTCGATGCTTCCTTTAGTTTGCTAGAGTCAATCGCCGCTATATGTTTTTTCAGCGTCAATAAAATATCAATTGGTCCAGTATCATTGTTCCAATAGTGATGAAACCTGAAGCTTGAGGCCAACCAAGCTGGATCAATTGGCCATGTGGCCAATTTTTGAAGTGCCACGCTCAGTGTTTTTACAGCTGAGTGGATTTTTTCTTTTGTGCCAGACGCATAGACCCTGTTCGCTGAAGCTATTAATATAAACACAGCCTTAGTTTGTAGCGAAGGAAACAAGGCGATCGTTGCCTCAATCGTTAGAATTTTCCATCCATCTTTTAATCCATTACGCAATAGGTTGCCGCACAAAGTCGCGAAGATGCAGATAGCGTATCTCTCACGAGATGGCAGGTGAATTCCTCTCATCTTTTTCGAGTACGGAAGGGTAATCATGGTGCTCCATTCTTCCAATGAAGTTGGTGATAAAATCACATCAAGCCAAATGGTCGCTTCAAAGGATACTGAAACTGCGCTGAGCAACTTAATGCTTGGAGTATTCGATGCTGATGCAATAGTCCGAATTGCCTCTCGGCACGTCACATGTGAAAGCCCGGGCAGTTTTCTTCCGTCAACCTCGATTTGATAATGTTCGTCGGAAGGAGTGAGTGACAAATGTAGTATATGTTGAAGACTAGAGTGAACTTCAAGCGGCTTGCTTACAAAGGCCAGTATCCATTTACGCATCCAAGCTTTGGGCAATCTATCTGCTTGATCGGCGACCAAGGCTAACGATAACCAAGCATCTTGTGCATCTTTTTGTTTTTCGATTTCTTCGATAAAACCAATCAGGTCGCTAACCGACGCTTGGCCCGCCCAAAAATAAAGCACTCCTCTCCATCGATCGGCTTGGCGTCGAGAAAAAAGCCATTGTCGATCTAATTTTTCGCCCCGTTGATCAGTCAAGTGTCCCTCTTTGAGTGCTTCACCAAAAAGAAATTCTCCTACGCTCTTGTGGATAAATGCGTAGGTTCCTGGGCCATCCAACATGCCTGTTCTTTCTCGCAATTCTTCTAAAACAGCTGGAGCCGGGTGCTGGACGTCAAGTTCAGGAAGGTAGGTGGCAACAACTTGATGCAATCCTCTCTTCCCGTCGGATTCCTCCTCGCCAAGTTGATCAATATCGTGTGTGTGAAAATGAAGTGCGATGTGAGTAAGTAACTTGCGTTTCTGATCTGCTGTTAAATCCACTTCACGCTTAACATGGATGCGTTGTTCCCACATTCCGAGCATTCCGTCGATGTAACGACGATATAGCTGTGCGCGCCCGCGAGGGAGCTGCTGACCATCTCTGTGATGAACAGTCAAGAGGGTGGAGAGCATCAATGGATTTCCGGTAAGATCCTTTAGGGACCGGTCTCTCTTTAATTGCGCCAGTAAGGCATCCGGACTCGCACCGCGCTCGTCATCTGCAAGGAACGGGCAGCATTTATACCAGAGTTCAACGTAGCGCCTCACTCTTGGTTCATCGAACGGTTCAATTTGCCATTGGAGCCATCTTTTGGGCAGCGATCGTATTTGGTTCGTGCTGAGGGGGCGGCTTGTCACCACAATAGCAGCGGTGGGCGCCACAACATGAAACGCGTCCAACCATTTTCTAAACTCTGCTCGCCTAGGCGGTGGCACTTCGTCGAAGCCATCGAGGATAAACACGATTTTTCCCGCATCGATCCAACCATCAATCTGAGATTCTTTAAGTCGCTTGGCGAGATGGACCCCAGCACACTTTCTGACGATGTCATGATATGCTGGCGGCGTGACATCGGCGTATTCCCGTAGGCGAACACGAACAGCAAGAATAGGCTGATTTTTCCTCAGAGCCAGCCGTTGGAGCCAACAAGCCCAAGTCGTCTTGCCAGCACCGGGCTGTCCTTCCACTACGGTTCGACCGCCAGGAGCAGTAAACGCAGTCAGAGATTGCTCCTCATCCACCACACAGAGATGGAGTTTTCCCTCCTGCTGCGCAATACTTGGAAGGACAAAGATATCATCAACACCAACTTGATATTCACGTTCACCATGTAATCCCGTTAGCGCTAGATTCGCAAGAACCTCAGCCGTGATAGATTGATTCAGCTGATGGAAAAGCGTGTCGGCATCTTTTCCTGGCCGCTCAGTGTATTCCTTGAAGTCGATCGCCAACCGGCTCAATTTGTCGTCAGTGGCGTCGAATCGTTTTAATATCTCCTTCAAGCTCTCCACCTGCATCTTGCCGACAAGAGGTAAATAAGCGCAGAACCGATCAGCGACCCGTGGATATACGAGGCGAAATGGCTGTTCGAGCCCTTCGTCGACAATCGGCTGTGGTGGTCCACTTTCGCTATATTGGCGTTTGTAGAGTTTTTCACCTGTAAGTGAACCAGCGAAAAATTCCTCAGGCGTGTCGATAAGCGGAAGCAATTCGCTTAGGCAAGTATCAAAGACGAAATCCTGCTTTTGTTGAGTAAGACCCTCTGCGGAGAATAAAGGTTCGAGCTCATCTATCGCCCGCAAGGCCGACGACTCGAGACGATTCTTAAGCTTATGCTGCACCATCCAATCTGAGGTGCTAACCCGCGTTTCGGCGGCTTTCCAAATAATGTCAGACAGCCTCTTGAAGATGATCGCCGAAACAGCCATAATCGATGACTAAAGAGTCTCGGTTGATTTCCAATGCTGAATTTCTGACAAGGGCATTCTGAGGGTGTCAGATTGTGGAGATTGATAAGAGTTGGCCAAAGGGGTCAGTCCTCTACTTCATTAATTATGTAAATTGGTAGTGGGTTTGATGGGCGGCCATTCACAAAATTCAAAAAGTAGAGGCCCGACCCCTTTGGGCTGCCCCACCCAAAACAGCCAGCTACCATAGGGCGAAAACCTGCCAAACGGGAGAGGTAATAACACAAAAATCAATCCGCCCAGCACACAGCCTATAACGCGACCGACCTTGCGCACGGCGGTCCAATTCGTTCCGACTGACATCTTTCCTGGGTGACGCCAGTAATTCATGTCGCTCATTGCAATGAAAGTCGGAGAACGGGTCAAATCACTACTCTCGTAGGAAAAAATCATAAAGTACCATTCATGCGGGGTGGGGCACCCCGCTCACAATTTTCTTTCGCGATCTATGTGGCCTTTTGTGGCAAAAAATTCTCTCGGCGCACGTTTTGATGCAGCCGAGAGAACGAGAACCGACGAGAATGATTACGATTATGAGAACGAGAACGATTAGCTACCGGTATTCTTCTCCGGTGAGGGCGTTGATGATCTTGAAGTTCTCCACGTGGTAGGCGGGGTCGGCGCGGAAGGCCAGTTTCACGCCGAAGAGTTTTTCCATGCGCACCAGGAGCTCGGCGTCTTCGCTGCGGAGGCGTTCGAGAATCCCCGGGTGCACGAGCACGCGGAGCGAATACTCCTTGCCGTCGCCACGGGCTTGGAGGCGACGGACAACTGAGGAGAGTTTGCGCTGGAGTTCGACCGACATCGTTGTGGCGCTTTTCACCATGCCGCGTCCGCGGCAATACGGGCAGTCGGTGTATAGATTGGACGAGAGCGATTCTTGCTGGCGCTGGCGGGTCATCTGCATGATACCGAGCTGCGAGATGGGCAGGATGTGCGTCTTGGCTTTGTCCGTGGACATGAGCTCGACCATCTTTTCATAGACGGCGTTGCGGTGGCGCCGCTCTTTCATGTCGATGAAATCGAGGATGATCAGGCCGCCGAGGTTGCGGAGGCGGATCTGCCGGCTGATCTCGATCGCGGCTTCCATGTTGACGGCGAAGAGGGTGTTTTTCTCGTCGCCGCTGCGCTGCT
>Ga0210392_10000760_pt1 | contig 18160 bp, 37 predicted proteins | sample IncBWC30OmetaG_FD_161057 | JGI IMG/M metagenome (GOLD analysis project Ga0210392, IMG submission 161057) | Forest soil microbial communities from Barre Woods Harvard Forest LTER site, Petersham, Massachusetts, United States - Inc-BW-C-30-O ...
CGGCAAAACCTGACAAGGAGCACCATGACCGTCACTCCCGCCTTCCCCGACCCGGGCAGCCCCGAAGGGCAGCGGTGGGCCGCCGCCGGGTTCCCCGTCAGGGACGGGGCCCCGGAGATCCCGCCCGCCCCCCCGGCCGTCCCCCTCGAGGAAGGCAGCCTGCCGAAGCCCGGGCAGCTCGCCGGGTTCCCCGTCCACGACGCCTACGCCACCCCGGCCCGGAACCGCGTCCAGCTGATCCTGATCACCGGCCACGAGGACGACGGCGCCGGCGGCACCCGCCTGCGCGGCCTCGCCCTCGGCTACGCGGAGGACACCGCCAGCTTCACCCCCGCCCAGCTCACCATCCTCTAGAACACGTCCGCGCAATTCGCTAGCGATTCGCGAATTATGTAAATCCGCCGGGAGGCGACCGATGGCGCCGAAGCCGACCCGCCAGCAGCTGGTGAACCAGCCGCGCAGCGGCGTGACCGCGGGTGCCGCCCGCGGCGGCATCGGCGCCGCCCACGGCCAGCAGCCGCCCGCCCCGGCAGCCCCGGCCCCGGCGGCCGCCCCGGCCGCCCGGGCGCCGCGCCGGCCGGGCCGGCCGCCGCCTCCCGCCCCGCCGCCCGCGCCGGCACCGGCGGCCGCGCCAGCACCGGCGGCCGCGCCGGCTCCGGCAGCCGCCGCGGCTCCGGCCGCCAGCCGGGTCAGCGTCGCGACGTCGGAGGGATCGGGGGCGTTCCTGGCCCTGTTCATTTACCCCCTGGTGTTCAACCTGCTCCGGCACGGCCCGGCCGGCATGTGGGGCTGGGTCAAGGCCAAGTTCATCAACCAGCCGTGGGCGGCCGGCAGCACCGCGTCCGGCCCGGGCACGCCGGCCCAGGGGACCGCCGGGCAGCAGTCCCGCCCGGCCGGCCCGGGCCAGCACATCATGGGAGGCACCTGATGGCCGGCGGCCTGGCCCTGGTGCTGATCTCCGCGCTGATCATCGGCCAGGTCACCAAGGGCCAGGCGCTGCAGCGGCTCGGGATCCTGTCGTGAGGGGCGCCGTCGCGGTCGCGCTCGCGCTGATCGCGCTGCAGGTGGTCCTGTCCACCCCGCTGGCCAGCACCGCGACCGCGCTGGTGCTGCCCGCCCAGTGGGCCCGGGACTGGATGGACCCCACGATCCCGCTGATCAAGGCCGCCGCCCCCGCACCCGCCGCCGGCACCGCGCCCCCGGCCGCCGCGCAGGCCGGGCTGCCGGTCAACATGAACGTCCCGCCCCCGCCGGCGCCCAGCACCGGCCTGGCCGGCCACGTCCACGGATAGGAGCAGGCAAGAAGATGGGCACCGTCAAGAAGATCGGCCTCTGGGGCGCCGGGCTGATCGCCCTGTACCTGGTCGTCACGCATTACACCGGCGCGGCCAAGGTCGAGTCCGCGGGCACCACCGGCGGGGTGAACCTGGTCAAGGCGTTCCAGGGCCGCTGACATGAAGCCGACCCAGACCGTCTACAGGACCCCGGTGCGGTGGGCCGCGCCCCAGGCCATCGCCCTGGCCCGCGGCCTGGCCTGGCTGCACGGCAAGGCCATCGACGGGTCCCCGGGCAACAACGGGTCGATCCGGTACGGGTGGCCCGGCCTGGACACCGACCGCACCTTCTACAAGGGCTACGCCTTCCCGCCGCAGCTGTTCTCCGGCTACGACCCGGCCAAGGTCGCCGCCGGGCTGATCCGCCCCGACCCGGCCTCCTACCCCGGCGACTCGATGTCACCGGCCACCGCCGCCAGCCCGCTGAACCGGGCCATGGAAACCGCGACCTTCGGCGTGACCGGATGACCGGCCCGCCGCCGCCCCCGGGCGGCAACGACCCCGGGAAGGGCAAGGGCCTGGCCGGGCTGAAGAAAAAGCCCGGGCTGCTGATCGGCGGCCTGGCCGCCGCCGGCGTCGCCGCCTACGCCCTGATGAAACGCAGCTCCGCCGGCTCCGCCGCGGCCGCCGCCCCCGCGGACACCGCCGGCGCCACCGGGTACGCCGACACCGGCACCGCCACCCCGTACAGCTACGCCGGCGGCGGCGGCGACCTCGGCTACACCGACCAGAACGCCGCGCTGCAGGCCCAGCTGCAGGCCTACGCCTCCCAGGTCGCCCACCTCGACCAGCTCACCGCCCGCGAGGAGAACACCAACGCCAAGCAGCAGCGCCAGATCAACCGCCTGCTGCACCCCCCGAAGCGCAAGCCCAAGCCGGGCACCCCGCCGAAGAAGCCCAAGAAGCCGAAGGCGCACCGGGTGCGCAAGGGCAAGGGCGGTCCCACCGGCGGGAAACCGCCGCGATGAGCACCGCCTACCAGAACCCGCTCCGGAGCGCCGCCGGCCTGGTCGCCGAGCGCGTCGACCAGGGCGTCGACTACTCGGCGTCCGGCCCGATCTACGCCCTGGGACCCGGCACGATCGTGGAGACCGCCAATAGCGGGTGGCCCGGCGGCGCGTTCATCGCCGAGCTGCTGTCCGCCGGCCCGTTCGCCGGCCGGTACGTCTACGCGGCGGAGAACATCACCCCCGAGGTGCAGGCCGGCCAGCACGTCGACGCCTCCACCCGGATCGGCACCATCACCGGCGGCATCGAGACCGGGTTCGCGGCCCCGCCCCCGGACCTCGGCGAGTCGCTCGCGATCCAGCAGGGGCAGTGGGGCTCCGGCGACCCGTCGACCGCCTACGGCGAGCTGTACTCCCGGCTGCTGGCCTCCCTCGGCGCGCCGCCCGGCGTCACCGACACCGCGGTGTCCGGGTCGGTGCCCGCCGGGTTCGGCGCGCTCAGCCTGACCGGCAGCCAGGGCGGCCCGGGCGGGCTCGGCTGGAACCCGCTGAACTGGCCCGGCGAGATCGCCTCCAGCGCCTCGGGCAGCATCCTGTCCGGCCTGATCACGCCGCTGGAGAACGCCGCGATCACCATCCCGATCGTGCTGGCCGGCGCCGCCGTCGGCGTCGCCGGGCTGATCATGGCCACCCGCGGCCCCCGGCAGCGGACCGAGCAGCGGACCGCGGAACGCGGCGCCCAGGCCGCCGGGCTCGCGGCGGCAGCGGCATGAGCTGGTCCATCTTCCATGAGGGCGGCGGCCCCGGCGCGGCCCTGACGTGGGCTGACGACCTGCTGACCTCGATCGGGGCGCCGAAGACCCCGGGCAACGAGCAATTCGTCTATGACTGGGAAACCAGCGAGGGCGGCGGCGGCGCGTTCAACCCGCTGAACCAGGGGCCGGTGCCCGGGCAGCCGCAGCTGACCACCACCGGCAGCCAGTTCGGCGGCGGCGCCGCCGACTATGCCAGCTGGGACGCCGGGCTCCGCGGCGCCGCCGACTACCTGAACATGACCGCGTTCGCCCCGATCCGCCAGGACCTGATCGCCGGCCAGCCCGAAGCCGCCAGGGCCGCGCTGATCGCCTCCCCGTGGGCCGCCTCCCACTACAACGGGGGCGCCGCCTTCAGCAGCGCCCCCGTCCCCGGCCAGCCCGGGGCCCTGGCCGGGCAGGGCGGCCCCGGCGGGCTCGGCTGGAACCCGCTGAACTGGCCCGGCGAGATCGCGTCCGGAGCCACCTCGAGCATCCTGTCCGGGCTGATCGCCCCGCTGGAGAACGCCGCGATCACCATCCCGATCGTGCTGGCCGGCGCCGCCGTCGGCGTCGCCGGCCTGATCATGGCCACCCGCGGCCCCCGGCAGCGGATCGAGCAGCGGACCGCCGAACGCGGCACCCAGGCCGCCGAGCTCGCCGCGGTGGCAGCATGAGATCCCGCCAGTCCGGGCGGTGGCCGCCCGGCGACCACCCCCGCACCGGGCCCCCGCCGGACCAGCCGCCGGTGCAGCCAGAATGGGCCGGCGCGATCGGCGATCTCACCGCGGTCCTGGCCCGGTTCGCGCCCGGCGCCGTGCTCGGCGAGGCCACCTACACCCTGACCGCCCTGGGGCAGGCCGGCGACCAGTACCGCGCCCAGTTCGCCGCCCTGGCCATCACCTCCGCCTCCTCGGCGACCCTGATCCTGACCGCCGACACATTGAAGGGCGCGGCACCCGGCGCCGGGACCGGGATGGCGATCATCCCGCCCCGCGGCTTCGCCGTGGTGAACATGCGCGGCTACGCCTGGTCGGTCTACGGCGGCAACCCCGGCGACCAGATCACCATCCAGGCGTTCACCCGCCCGATGCCCCCCGTCGCGATGGCCGGCCCGCTCGCCTCCGACTACCCGGCCGGCGCCATCCCCGTCGACGGCGACTCCGGAGTGACCGGCAACGCGGCCGCGGTCGCGACCCTGCCCGCCGCGGCCGGGAAAACCACCTGGATCACCGGCTTCGAGATCACCTCCGCCGGGGCCACCGCCGCCGCGGTCGTCACCGTCACCGTCGCCGGGCTCACAGTGCCGATGCATTACGTCTACGTCACCGCCGCCGGGGCGGCGATCGGCAACCAGCCCCTGATCGTCGAGTTCCCCAAGCCCGTCCCCGCCTCCGGCCCGAACACCGCCATCACCGTGACCCTGCCCGCGCTCGGCGCCGGGAACACCGCCGCCGCCGTCACCGCCCACGGATACCAGCTGTGAACGTCCTGGTAGCCGTGCTGGCCATCTCAGCCGTGATCCTCGGGCTGGTCACCGCGGTACTCGGGCTGATCAACCAGCGCCGCATCGAGAAAGCCGGCGCCCTGGCCGCCAGGACCGCCGACAAGGTGCAGTCGATCTCGGTCAACGTCGACGGGCGGCTCTCCGGCCTGATCGAGCGGCAGGCCCAGCTCCTCGGCACCCTGCACGAATCCGGCATCCCCATCCCGCCCCGGCCCCCCGACCCGCCCCACCCCGAAGGAACCCCGCCGTGAAGCCCAGACCACCCGAGACCAAGGTCGTCGCCAGCGGCGTCGCCGGCTACCTGATCAGCCTGATCCTGCAGCTGCTCCAGTCCTACGTCCCGCACTTCCACGCCCCGCCCGCCGCCACCATCGCCCTGCTCATCACCACCGTCACGATCATCGCCGGCTACCTCGCCCCGCACACCCCCAGGCCCGGCGAGCCCGTCCCCCCAGTCACCGCGGGCCCCGGCTACGGGCCCGGCAACTGACCCAGGAGCAAGCAAATGGACATAGCGGACCGCGAAGAGCTGATGAGCCGCGAGAACCGCAGGAACCGCCGCCAGGCCTTCGGCATCCTGATCGCGGTCAGCGGGGCCGGCCTGCTGTATGGGAGCGCCAAGCTCCTGGATCTGTACGACGAGACCGAGGAAAAACTCACCGAGGCCTCCGCGCACGTCGACCCGCTGGTCCAGGACCGGCATCCCCCGCACCCGTGAGCAGGCACCTGATCAGCGACGCCCGCCTGGAAACCGTCGTCGGGGTCGTCGCCCTGGTCCTCGGCGCGGTGCTGCTCCGCGACGCCTACGAGGGCCGCGGCCGGCAGCAGCCGGTCTTCATGCGCCCGTTCACCTTCCTCTGACCCGGTGGCGTTCAACCCGCGCCTGATCGAGGTGGTCAGCTTCAAGGCCGTCCCGGCCGTGTCCGCCGGGCAGGGCCAGGTCCAGCTCCGCAACCGCGACGAGATCACCACCATCTACCTCGGCCCCGACGAGGGCTTCGACCCGGCCGGGCAGGCCGTCGGCATCATCGACCCGCTCGGCTCCCTGACCGTCGACGGCACCGACGAAATCTGGGCCCGGTCCCAGGCCGGCACTGCGGTCCTCAACGCCATCCCCGGCGGCCTCGGCGGCGAGGTATCCCCAGCCCAGATCGCCGAGCAGATACTCCTCAAAGGACTAGGCGGCATCAGCGTGGAAGGCTTCCTGCTCCCCTCCGGCGACACCTCCGGCGCGACCGACCCCGCCAACATCCAGTCACTGACCAGCCAGGGCCTGGCCGTCACGATGGCCGCCGGCCAGTGGTACTTCAACGCCCCCGTCCCGATTGCCCTGCCCGGCGCCAGCGTCCTGGGATCGGGGTACGGCACCGTGATCAACCTGGTCGGGTCCTCCCTGGCCTTCTCCGTGGCCGGCACCGCGGTGAACTACCGGCTCGGCAGCTTCGCGATCGCCGCCACCGGGGTCCTCGGCGGCCTGGTCCTGGTCACCGGGATCCAGGTCACCGGCGTCGCCGGCGGCTGCATCGACCAGGTCCGCGGCACCGGCCTGAACGGCCTGGTGGTCGACGTCGACTCCTCCGCGACCGCCGCCGTCGTCGACACCATGATCACCCGGATTGTCGCCCGGAACTGCGCCGGCGGGGTGCGGGTGCTGGGAACGGCCGCGACCGGGAACCTCGGCGAGCTGTTCCTGACCGGCATCCAGTGCCAGCAGATCGGCACCACCACCGGGCCCGCCGCCAACCTCGACGCCGTCACCGTCCAGGACATCGGCGACGTGCTCCTGGTCAGTGTCAACGCCGGCGTGGTCGCCGGGACCGGCAACGGCCTCAACATCGCCGGCGCGTGCGCCACCGTCCGCGGCCGCAACCTCGACCTCGGCGCCCCCTCCGCGGCCGGGGCCGGCGCCGCCGTGATCATCCAGGGCACCCCCGGCAACATCGACCTCGACGGCACCTTCCAGGGCGGCTCGAGCACGGTGCAGGTCCTGGCCGGCACCGATGTGCAGATCCGCGGCCGCGCCCACCAGGCATGGACCACCGGCCTCCTGGTGACCGGCACCCCCGACCAGGTCCAGCCCGACCTCGTGCTGGCCGCCAACAACCAGTCCGGCCTCACCGGATACGACATCGACACCTCCGGCCAGACCGCCGGATCCACCTACTTCAGCGCCCGCACGATCTGCTCCACCCCCGTCGGCGCCGGCGCCGGCCTGGTCACCAACCCGGTCAAGACCAACTCCCACGCCTACTACCAGGGCTGCAAGCTCACCGGCGCCGGCACCACCCCCTCCAACGCGTTCACCGGCACCCCCCAGATCATCCGCGGCGTCCTCGGCTACAACCCCCGCGGCCAGATCACCGCCCCCGTCATCGGCGCCTCCCCGTACACCGTCTCCACATCGCAGAACGACGTCGAGATCATCTTCCTCACCCTCGGCGGCCTGACCGCGGTCAAGATCAACGGCGCCCCCACCGGCCTGATCCCCTTCACCGGCACCCCCTACCACGTGCCCGCCCGGTCCACGATCGAACTCGACTGGGCCACCACCGCCCCTACCTGGCAGTGGTACGCCGACTAGTTATGACTTGCCTGAACCGGCAGGTTGCAGGTCACCTGCAAGTCGCCGTTTCCCGCTAACGGAACCAGCCGCGCCGCCGCGCCAGCCGGAACAGCACCGGCGCCCCCACCGCGGCGGCGGCCGCCGCGATCAGCACATTGGCTAAGGTGAAATCCCTCATCCGGGATCACCCCAGCGCTCCGAAGCGGGGTTGAGGAGCTGATCGGGGTGGGTGAACTCTGCCGCAATATAGATCGCGACCTGGTCGCCGGCCGCGGCCAGCTCGCTGATCCGGGCGAACACCCGCTGTCGCTCGGATGTCATGACCCGCTTGCACTCGCCCAGATCCGCGCACACCCGCCGGTCTCCGGCCAGGAAGCACAGCGCGCCGACCTCGGCGGCTCCGGGCCCGTAAGCGCTGCAATCCCAGCCGGACGGATCGCTCATGCCCGCAGGCCCCGGCCGCGCGGGTCGCCGGCGTCATCGCCCGCGCCGCCGAGCGCGCGGAAAGCCAGAATCCGCGCCCACTCATCCGCAGTGAGCACCGGCCTGATCTTGCTGGCCTGGCTGGCCCGCCAGTCCCGCATGTAGCGGGCGTGGCATTTCTTCGCGTACCGCTGGCCTTTCCGGTCGCGCGGCCTGCCGCACCCGCACGAACACAATTTCTGTCCGCCGGCGGTAGCCGACGTTTCGCGGGAAACAATTATCGTCACAGCTCAGACCCCATTTTCGGTTTAACGTGAAACGCGCGTTCATTCACCCACGGCCCTCAGCCTTGCCGGGACCGGCAGGGCCTCGACGGCGTCGATTCCGTCGGCCTGGCAGTAGGCGGCGTAGCCGGCGGTGGTGGCCGGGTCGGCGTGGCCCATCAGGTCCTGCACCAGCCGCAGGTCCTTTTTCGCCTGGTAGGTTTTGGTGCCGAACCGGTGCCGGGCCTGGTGGATCGTCGCGTCGATCCCTGATTCGTGCAGGTAGGCGGCGGTTGCGTGGGAGATCACGGCGGGCCGGTTCGCGCCCGGGCGGCCGTCGGCGCGGCGGAAAATGTAGCCGGCCCGGGGCATGCCCGCGAGGTGGAGCTCGGCGACGGCGAATGAGCACAGCGGGACGATCCGGCCGCGGCGGCCCTTCGTGGCGTCGGGAGCGATCAGCAGGACCGGCGGGGTGGCCGTGTCGAGCACGTTCTCCCGCCGCAGCGGGGCGATCTCGCAGCACCGCAGCCCGGCCCAGCCGGCCAGCACCAGCCAGATCCGGATCGGCTGCGGCGCGCCGGCGATCGCGCGCATCAGGTCTTCCTCGCTGATCGGCCGGGGCAGGCCCCGCACCAGCACCGGCACGATCACCTCATCCATCGGGTTGACGTCGACCAGCCGCTTGCGCACCGCCCACCGGTAGAAGCAGCGGGCGTGGGACGCATAGTGCACGATCGTGTTGTCGATCACTTCCAGGTCGTCGAGCCATTCGGTCAGGTCATCGGGGGCGGCCCGGAGCAGCGGCACGCCGATGGCGGCCGCCATCCGCGCTAGCGCCCGCCGGCGGGCGTAGATGGTCCCCTCGGAGCGGCGCCGCTGGGCGAGCTCGGCGAGGTGGCGGTCGACGACGTCGTCGGATACTGGCATGTTCCCTCCCCAGGACTGTTCTCCCTCCCTGACGAGCCGCCGCCGGCCATCCGTTCAGCAAGGACCATCGCAACCCGCGCCCGTTCAGCAAGGACCATCGCAACCCGGGCCGCCACCGCGGCGGCGACCGTCGCGCCCGGACTCGGCAGCCTGGTCATGCCGGCTCGTCGACGTCGACGTCGGCCAGGTAGCCAATCTGATCACCCGCCTGCTCGCGTTCGTGGCGATCGTCGGCGAGGAGGGCTCGTAGCGAACGGGCAGCCCGCGCGGGATCCGACGCGCTGCCGGCTGCTCCCTTGATCCGGCCGAGCGATCGGGCAGCCCCGGCCAGCGAGGATTCGGCCACAGCGACGATCGCGGCCAGCAGATCCTTCATGTCGGCCAGCTCGGCCCGGACGCTCTCCAGCTCGGCCGCCAGGCCGGCCTTCGTGGCCGCGCCGGCGGTCACGTCGCACCGTCCGACTGTCCCCGGTCGCATTCGGCGCAAGGCCCGTCGTGGGCGCTCTCGTCGCCGTAGTCGTGGCCGCCCGGGTCGCCTTCGCGGTTATTGCAGTGATCGCAGCACGGGCGTCCAGCCTCCGGCTGGTCGACGAGCACCCGCAGCGTGACCGTGATGTCCGGCTGGTCGACGATCGTCAGGCCATCGCCGAGCAGCTGGTCGATCGCCTGGGCCGGAATTCCGGCGGCGATACCCAGGTCGCGGATCTCGCGCCTCCGGTGATCGGGGCACGGGGTCATGCTGCGGCCTCAAGCTCGGGCGGGCATGATCCCGGTGTTCTGACATCAGTGCCCGTGACCTCGAAAAACTTCGTCACCGGTACCTCCAGCAAATCAGCGATCGCTTGAAGATCGTCTAGGCTCAACGGCACGACTCCACGCAGTCGAGCCGAGATGTAGTTCTGCGTCCAGCCCAAAGACTTGGCGGCGCGGACACCTGATAGTTGCTGTCTTGCCAGTTCTGCACGGATTTCAGCCGCTACGGCATCGTTAAATCTCATTTAGCCCTCTGCGCTAGATCTACACGCTGAGCCTATAGTCTACTGCGCCAGCCAGTCAACGTCACGCACTTGCCATTAAATGGCTAGCCGGCTAACTTACCGCCCATGCCTATAGACCTAGTGGTTGACCCGCTGAACAAGCGGGTGGTCGAGGCAATCCGTCTGGAAATGACCCGTCAGCGCATCAGCCAGGTTTCGCTCGGCCATGCTCTTGGCCACAACCAGGCGTTCGTCTCGGCTCGATTGACGGGCAAGACCGGTCTAAAACTTTCCGAGGTCGAAGACATCGCCCAGGCCCTCGACGTCCCCGTCGACCGCCTATTGAATGCTCCCGATCCTTTGGCCGCGAGGCGTCGGAGGGCGTCGTTATGTCAAGTTGCCTGAGAGCGTCCGAGGACGGCTGGGTGCCCCGCGCGGCCGTCAAGCCTGCGCCGCTGCCGATCGATGAGGGCGACGTCGTCGAGGCGATCGCTGACCTGATCGAGATGGAGTCGGCGGGGGAGTGCGAGCGGGCGACGGTGTCGCTGGGTCCGTATACCGCCTATGTCCTGATCGCGGTCCTGCAGCTGAGTTGGCGGCACCCGGATCTGTCTGATCATCACAAGAAGATGATCGAGGACATCGCGCGGCCGCTGGCGACGCTGTTCGGGCCGCCGCTGGCGGCTTCGATCGAGCTTGGCTGGGATCCGGCGTTCGACCAGCCCAGCGGGAATTCGCTATGATTCCGGCGGTCGCCGTTCCTCGCCCTGAGGCGGTTCCTCCGCCTCACGACCCGGGGCTTGAGGGCATATCTCCGGCGGCCGCCGGTCGGGGTCCCCTGGTTGCCGGCGGCCCGGCACCGGGGATGTTGCCGGCTGGCCCGGGCTACGGGGATCGTGGTCGCGGGGCTCGACCGGCCGGCTGCAGTGGGGGGGCCGGGGATCTCTCAGCGGTTCCCGGCCTCCTTGTGTCAGCTCCGGCGGCCGGTTCCCCACCCGTTTTGGCTGCCGGGCCGGCGGCCGCTGTTTCCCGTGCTGGTGGGGCACGGGCGGCGGCCGCCGGTGATGTCTCTTCGCTTCGCGGTCCCGCTGAAAATCCAGCCCGGGCTCTGGCGCCGGTAGGCCCCGACGGGAGCGGAGGGAACGAGGGCACGGGGCGGTTCAGGCGCTGGCTTTATGAGTGGGCCGCGGCGGCCGCCTTGTGCCCTGTTGTCCCGGGCGGCCTGATGACGGCGGAGACGGCGGCGTACCTGGCTGATCTGGTGGCGTGGCTGGAGGCGGGATGTTGACCGGCGCGGCTGTGGTGATTGCCGTCCTGGTGGTGGTGGCGGTGGTCGCCCTCGCGACGTCGGTGCTGATTCACCCCGGTCCGCGCCGGCGGGACCGCTGAGATGGGCGCGGCGATCGCGGAGGTCGTGATCGCGGTTGCTGAGGGGCTGATCGCGGGCTGGCTGCTGTTGGAGGCGCTGGTGCTGCGGCGCCGGATCCGGGAGCTGCGGGCCGGGACCGGGCGGATAGTCGCCGTTGTCAGGACTGTCACCGAGCTGGTCGACGCGGAGCCCGGGCCTGGTGCCCGGCCGGAGGGCCGGCATGCCGCCCGGGTGGTTCAGGGGCGGCATGCCGTATCGCCCCCGGTTGATCATGGCGCATCTGCGGGCCAGGAGCTGAACGGCGCGCGGTCGCGTCCGGACGTCTAGATGGCCGGCTGGCGGGTGAACGCCCTGCTGTCCCTGCTCCCGCTGCGATCGCGGCGGCGTAAGTGGTCGTCGCGGTGCGGCTGCACGTTCCTCCGGCTGGAGTCCGGCCAGATCTGGCAGGTCGTGTGGTGCCCCCGGCATAACCCCTTCGATTTCGGCCCGGCCGGCTGATGGCCCGGGCTGTTTCTTCCGCGGCGGGATCCCGCCCGCCTCGCCGAGCCGGCGGGGGGAAGGGGGCGCCGATCTGAGGGCTTAACGCAACGCGGTTGGGTCCGGCGCGTCCAATTCCGGTGACCCGGCAACGTCAGTAAGGCCATCGCCCCCGGCACCTGGCGGTTTTTAGCATGCCCTTTTCCAGGTGAGCCCCGCGGGCCGCTGATGGTTGTCGGCATGCCCGCGTTCAGCCCGATCATCCGGGGCCGTGCAGGCCCGTCGCGGACCTGCAACCAGATCGTTACGGCCGCGCCCCGCGTCCTGGCTGACATCCGTCCCAAAACGGGCAAAACCGTACAGATGGGGTGTAGCATAGATCGCTACACGCCGGGCCCGCAGGCTCTGCACTAAACCGCCAGGGGGGCATCCTGCCCCACCCGGCACCCCCTCAAAGTCAAGGTCAAAAGCCTGCGTCGCACTCGACTTCGTCGAGCACGACGCCTCGAAAACCTCAGAACAGCCAGTCACCACCTCAGGAGCCCAGCCACCGAGGTCACCACAGCTGACGCGCGCGCGAGGGGCTGACCGCGGGCGGCTGAGCTGTGAACGGGGCTGATCAGATTGACTGGCTGCCGCCGGCTACAGCCGGTTCGTGAACTCCCGCAGCGTGATATCGCCGTGGCTGGTGTGCAGGGTGATCCGGATCTGGCGGTTCCACCCGTACTGCGAGACCTGGGGCAGGGTGTGGCGGCAGGGGAACATGTCGAGCTCGACTTCCCCGCCCTCGGGCTGGGTGACCGCGAGCTCGACGCCGATGATCTGCACCTCGCCGTCGGCAGGGCCTTCGCGGGTGAGGATCTGGGGCATGGTCGCATCCTAGGTGTGGCCGGTGACAATGGCGACGCAGCGGGAGATGGACAGCCGGGCGGCGGCCGCGACGGCCCGCCAGGACCGGCCGGAATCGCGCAGCTCGATCACCAGGTCGTCGCGGCGCTGCTCTTCGGCGCCGGCTTCCTCCCGGAGCTGGGCCAGCCGGTCCGCTGACGCCGTCAGGCGGCTGGTCAGGTTCTCTGCCGGGTCCGCCACACATCCCAGTGTGGGAACATGCGTGCGATTCACACTAGTGCAAAACCAGGTTTGCACTTCCGGGAAACCCCCTGCGGCCTGTTGCCTGGCAGCGTGACCGTGAAAGTCGCGGGGACCTGCCCCGACGGGCACCCCCTGACCACCGATGCGCCAGAGGGCAAAAACGGCCGCCCCCGGTCGACCTGGCGCGGATCCTGCCCCGCCGACGGGTGCGGGAAGTACATGGTGTGCCGGCGCGTCCCCGGGCAGCGGCCCGGCCAGATCCAGGACCCCCCGCCCGCCGCGGCCGCGGCCGGCCGTTCCTCGCCGCGGGCCGGGCGGAAGGCGGGCAAGCCGCCGATCACCGTGAAGGGATACGCCGATGCGCAGCAGCCAGACCCAGGCCCCGACCCCGGACCCGGCCCAGGGCCAGGATCAGCCGGTGATGGGCCTGCCGGGGTACCAGCAGCTGCCCCCGGGCCCGGCCAGCCCGGACCCCCTGGGCGACCACCAGGCCGGCGACGGCTCAGCATCGGCATCGAGCGGCGAGAACCCGGGCCCTACCCCTACTAGGTCGGCCTCCAAGGCCAAGGCCTCCGCGTATGAGAACATCGCCAAAGGGGTCCTCCGGGCCGCCGGCGGGCTGCTGAACAAGCAGCTCGCCGCCGGCGACGAAGACAAGTCTTGGCTGCCCGACGACGACGACGACAAGATGATCCCGCCGCCGGTGGGCCGGCTGATGGCCCGCCGGATCCCGCTCGGCGACGGCGAGAACCTCACCGACCTCGAGGACATCGGCATGGCCGCCGTCGGGCTCCTGGCCTGGGGCATGAAATCGGTGGTCTCGATGTGGGAGGCCCGCCGCGCCGCCCGCCGCGCCAAAGAGCCTCTCAAGGCCGCCGGCACCGTCCTGTACGACGGCGGCGACGGCGCCGGGCCGGAACCGCAGTGACCTACCGGACCCTGCTGCGGCTGACCGAGGCCCATGCCGCCGGCGACCTGGTCGAGATCCGCCGCGAGCTGGAGGTCGACGAGACCGGCTGCGATATCTGCGGCAAGATCATGGGCGACCGCGCCGACCAGAACGTCCTGCTGGACGTACAGCGCCGCACCGGCCAGGCCCGGCTGAAGCTGCTTGTCTGCGACGGCTGCATCAGCGCGATGGTCCCGCACCCGGTCAGGGCCATGCTCGCCCAGTTCGGGCTTGAGATCCCGGCACCGCCGTGACCGAGCCGGAGGTGACGTGGCGGCCGCCGGATCCGCGGAAGGCGTATTACATTTTCGCGTCCGGGATGAAGAACCGGGGCAAGTCGCATTACTGCCGGCAGTGGTTCGATTTGTACCCGTTCGACAAGCTGGTGATCGACCCGACCCATGATGTCCGCGACGATTTCCGCCGCGACGGGATCCCGTTCATCGACCTCGGCGCAGATACCCTGCCGGTCCGGCTGCCCTCGAGCCTGGATGACGATCACCCGTTCGTGACCTGCGTGTACTGCCCGGACATGGGGTCGCCGACCGCGATGGACGACATCGACCGGGCCGCCGGCCTGGTGCTCCGCGGCCGGGACCAGCGGGCCATGCTGTGGCTCGACGAGGTCGGCGCCGGGGAGAGCGGGAACAAGACGCCGCCGAACCAGCGGCGGATCCTGCACCACGGCCGGCACCACAACCTGCAGCTCCTGCAGGCCTGCCCCCGGCCGATGGACATCGACGTGCTGCGGATCGGGCAGGCCGACCTGATTGTCACGTTCCGCACCCCGGTGGTGTATGACTCGGACCGCATCGCCGACAGCATCGGCTACGACCGCACCGAGTACGCCGACCTGAACAAGGCGCACTGCCAGGGTCACGCCTACACGATGTACGACCGCGACGGCGAGCAGCTCTACCTGATGCCGCCGCTGCCGCCGCGCCGCGCCGGCCGCAACCTGTACCACCCCATCCCCACCTGAAAGGACGACAATGAGCCCGTGCCCTGAAGAATCACCGGCGATGGCCGCCGGGGCCGCCGACCCGCCGCTGTACCCGGAGGACCATCACCTGATCATGCTGATGGGCCGCCCCCGCAGGTTCGACCCGGGCAAAGTCGACCGCCTCAGCGAGGCCTTCCAGGCGCTGGCCTCGCTGATGGTCATCGAGCTGCCCGGCGGCCCGCACCGGACCGAGGGCCTGCGCAAGCTCGTCGACGCCCGGGAGGACTTCGTCCGCGCGGCTCTCTGCTGAAGGTAAAAACGACCCGAGGAGCGACCCTATGACCGGTACCGCAGCATGGCCCGGAAAGCTTGACGTCGACCCGGTGACAGGGCGCGTGACCGGCCCGATCCGGATCAGCTACAACGACCCGTGGCCGTGCGCCAGCGGGACGTGGGGATCCGGCGCCATGCAGGGAGCGCTGATGCACACCATGGTCGGCGACCTGCCCGGCACTATCGCCACATTCAACAACAAGGCGAACCAGGTCAGCGCCCACTTCGGGATCGCCGAAGACGGGCAGGTCTGGCAGTTCGGCCCGATCGGCAAGGGCTGGATCGCCTGGCACGCCGAGGCCGCGAACCTGACCTGGTACGGCATCGAGCACGCCGACGCCCGGGACCCGGACCAGGTCCTGACCGAGGCGCAGATCACCGCCAGCGCCCAGCTGCTGGAATTCCTGTCCCGGTTCGCCGGGTTCCCCCTGCAGGTCACCGACCGGCCGGCCGGCCGCGGCTACGGCACTCACGCCATGGGCGGCCAGGCGTGGGGCGGCCACCCCTGCCCCGACCAGCCGCCCCGCCACGTCCGGTCAGGAATGCGGCCGCTGATCGTTGCGCTGGCCCGGGAGATCAGGGCCGGGAACACCTGGCAGGACCACGCCCTGATGCTGGCGGAGCAGCTGCAGGCGCTGATCGCCGCCCACCAGTAATGGCTGAAGCAGAAGCAGAATCCTGGCTCGCCGCACAGCCGAAGAACGATAAGGGCAAGGTCCCGCTCGGCGTGGTGATCGCCGAGAGCAAGCGGCGCGGCTATTGCATCTGCCCTAAGCCCATGCGGCAGCTGATCAATATCACCGGCCTGAAATGCTCCTGGTGCTTTATGACCGAGACGAATGAATCGTCTGAGTTCTGGTATGGCCGTGGCCCGGCGGCGGCGCCGGCGGTGGAGGCGGTTGCCGAAGGCCAGCGGCCAGCGCCGCCTGATCACGCATCGGCCGATCGTGATCTAGCTCAAGATTATCCGTAACCGAGGAAGCCGCCCTTGCGGTCACCGGGCTGCCTTGCGGCAGGGCGGCTCCTACGGGCGGCTTCCCTGGCTGTTGGCTCACTGCGAACGTAATTCTGGCCGGCCTTGTGACCTGAAATCAACGTGCACTCACGGGAAAACTCGCGTGAATATCTGGCATTTCCATCGATACCGATATCCAATTGACGGTTTTATCATTGATCCGCAGACTAACGTCTTTTTTCCTCTTACGCGGCTTTTCTGCCGGTGCGGGCGGGAAGATTCTTATGGCAGCCAGCTGATCGAAAGCCTGGCCGGGGCCGGGCACTTGTGGTTCAAGAACCCGGGCGTGCACTTACGGGCAAACGGGGAGCGGGCCTAGCGTCAGGCTTGTTAGGCCCCGGTCAGGGATCAGCGCTTCTTGACCGGGGTCAGCTGCTTCCTGGCCGGGACGACCTCTGAGCGTCTTCCCGGGAGGCCTCCGGTGCCGAGTTTCCGGCTCGTGGCCTGGATCGCCGGCATTTCGGCCGCGGTGTATCTGGGCATCGAGCATTACAAGAACATGAAGGCCGGCGGCTAGAGTGCGCCGGCTGGGCTTCTGGATCGCGGTCGGCGGCGTCGCGGTCCTGGCTAATTACCTGGTCGAGGTCGCCGCCCCGTACGCGCCGCCCGGGCTGGCCCGGTTCACGGCCAAGCTGCACCAGGGCGGTTCCTAGATGGCCCCCCCGGCGCCGACCCAGATCATGCAGGGCATCGAGGTTCCCACCTCGAGCGTGCAGCCGAAGCAGTTTTTCAGCCAGACCAGGCGCCTGAATATTTTGGAGAAGAACCTGGGCGCGTTCGCCGGGCTCGGCTCCACCGACACCATCAGCATTTTGCAGACCGGGGTGCTGGGGCAGTTGCGGATCCAGTGGACCGGCACGGTCGTCACCTCCGGCACCGGTACTACGGCCACGACCGGCCGGTGGCCGTATGACATGGCCCGGGCGATCCGGTTCTCCGCCAACGGGCAGAGCAACTTGATGAACTGCCGGGGCTGGAAGTACAAGGTCCGGGAGATGCTGCAGCGCGGTGACCTGTCCGACCGCGGCGTGGTCCGCGGGATCGGCGGCGCGTCGCCGGGCACCCAGGTCAACCAGGGCACCCTCAGCCTGAATACCGAGTCGTGGGGGATGGGCCAGAACGTTACCGCGGTGCCGAACGGCACCTACAACGTCGAGCTGGAGTGGGTCGTCCCGGTCGCGTTCGACCAGATGACGCTCACCGGCGCGATCTTCGCCCAGACCTCCGCGACGGACCTGGTGCTGGCCATCGACTGGGCGCCGCTCAGCGACTTGTTCACCTTCACCGGCAACAACACCGCGGTCTTCGCCGGCGCGCTGAACGTATTCGCCACCCTGTACACCATCCCGCAGGCCCCGACCGGGCAGATCATCATCCCGGACCTGTCCACCTTCCACTCGATGATCGAGTCCCGGTACACCACGGTGGCCAACGGCGACAACGAGATCCGCTTGGCCGGCCAGGGCGTGGGCAAGCAGCTGCTCCGCCTGTTCGGGCAGACCTGGAACGGGGTTACCTCCGTCCCGGTTCCGGTCAACTCCACCAACTACGGGTCGATCCAGTGGAAGTTCGGCGGCCAGGACATCCCCGAGTCCTGGAACAACGGCAACGCCCACTCCCACGTCGTGGAGATGCTCGGCGACTGCGATATGTGCACCTACCAGGGGTTCTGGCTGCATGATTTCGCGTCCGAGAACGCGTTCCGCGACTCCGTCGACGAGGCCACCGCCACCGAGCTGCGGTTCCTGATCAACCTGCAGGCCGCCGTGGTCCTGGCCGGAACCCCCGGCATCGAGTACGTCCAGGAAACCGCGTCGATCGGCTCCGCCGCCTAGGAGGCCCGTGATGCAGCTGCAGGGGTCGGCCGACTACATGAACGGCCAGATGTCCGCCGGCGCGCTGCTGGGCATGACCCCGGCCCGCCAGTCCAAGGCCGCCGGCCAGTCGACTCCGCCCGTCACCGCGGCCGGCGGGGACCGGCAGATGGTCCCGTGGTCCCCGGACTCGCCCGGGTTCTGGCTCGCCGTCGTGGCCGGGCTGACCGTGGCCGGCATGGCCGCCGCTGACGTCCGCGTCCGCCTGTTCAAGCGCACCGCCGCCGCCTCGGTCGGCAAAACCTGACAAGGAGCACCATGACCGTCACTCCCGCCTTCCCCGACCCGGGCAGCCCCGAAGGGCAGCGGTGGGCCGCCGCCGGGTTCCCCGTCAGGGACGGGGCCCCGGAGATCCCCCCCCCCCCCCCCGCCCGCC
>Ga0210392_10000761_pt1 | contig 18144 bp, 19 predicted proteins | sample IncBWC30OmetaG_FD_161057 | JGI IMG/M metagenome (GOLD analysis project Ga0210392, IMG submission 161057) | Forest soil microbial communities from Barre Woods Harvard Forest LTER site, Petersham, Massachusetts, United States - Inc-BW-C-30-O ...
AAACACTCTGTTGTGGTATGTTCGGTCAAGTGAAGGCCTCGTTTTTGGTCTCAAACCCGCCTCGATAACGGATTTGTACCATGGCGAGGCCTTCCGTGTTTCTAAAATCATGAATTTTCAGGGCTAGATGCTCCACACCACCGATATAGGCATATGTTTTGAATTGGGAAAAATCCAGGTTGGGATTGAAGTCGAACTCCACCTTGGTCATCGCCGGCAACCCGGCCATCAGTAGCACTAGCAGGCCAATGCCCACCTGCAACGCGGCTGCTCGCTTCCCAGAGACTCGGTTCATGGATTCTCCCTTGCCGCCACTCCGTGTATCCCCCCAACGGCGATTACTGTACGCCGTCCCACCTGCTTTAGCGAGGTTGCTGATCCTTCGCGATCCTGAAAAGGAAAAATCCCTCGGCGTGTCGCACCCGAGGGATTAATTTCGCTCTCGCGAGTTTTGTTTTCTTCTACTGGTTCTCTGCCTCTCTTGGCTCGCTTCCAAACAGCCGCGCCAGTTCCGCGTGCTCCATCACCACCGTGGGATCCTTCTGGATGGCGTCATAATATCGTTTCTGAAAACTGTCGCCGCTTTCGGTTGGCGTGAACATCTTGCGCGCCAGCAACATCGAGCCGCTGCTGTCTTCCTCGCTCACCCCTTTGTCGCTCTCCAGGTTTTCATCAATCCGTACCACGAACTCCGAAATGTTATGCAACCAGGCAAACTGCCCATCGTCCACCACCAGGCGGAATAACTCCCCCGCCGTCACCTTGCCATGCAGCTTTTCGTACTCGCGCCGCTCCATTTCCAGCAGCGACTTGTGCAGGCGCAACAACGCCTCACGCAGCGCCACCAGCTTTTGCCGTGCAGGCGTATCCCTTGAATCGCCCTGATTCGCATACGGATCCTTGTTTTGTCCTGCCATTAGGTTGTTCCCCCAGAATTCCATCTTGCTTGTCAGCGCTTCTATTTTGCCGCAGTTTCCTTCTCGTGGACCACCAGATGGTTGGTCACTTTCTGAACGCCTGCAACGCTACCTGCTTTCGTCTCGGCAAGCTCTTTGTCGCCCTTGCCGTTCACGGTGCCTGCCAGCGTCACCGCTCCATTCTTCACGATAATATGAATCGCGGGCAGTGCTTCTGCCGCATACTGCTTTAGCACCATATCCTCAAAGATCGCTCGGTACACGCCTCGACGAAGTTCATTGTCAGCCGCCGATTTTGGCAGCACCTCAATCGTGTTCACCACGACCAGAACACCTTCGATGCTCTTAACCGCCGCTTCCGCGTTCTCTCTCAATGTCGGACGCACCACTTGCCCGCTCAGCGTTACCTTATAACCATCGATCGTGTACGTCAGATTGTCGAATACCGAGTAGTAGGGAAGCATCAGCAGTTGATGATGCACCGCACGCGACAAGTTCTCGTCGACCTTCGGACGCTTCTCCGTGACCTGCCCGACAACCTGCCCGGCCACCAGCAATAGCACCATCGCCGGCGCGCCCACGCTCTTTGTCGCTAGCATTCCCGCTGCTCCGTATTTAGCTTCACGCCTCTTCGTTCCGCTTCTGTCCTGCGTCAGTTCCCCTACGGTGTTAGCATACGACAGGGAATCGCGCCTGCTGCCTGAAAATTCATCCTGCGTTTTCCCTGAGGAGGTCTTCTCTTCCGTGCTTGCCATCGCTCATCGCGGAGCTTCCGGTTACGCCCCGGAGAATACCCTGGCTGCCTTCCGCCGTGCCACCGCGCTGGGCGTCACTTTCATTGAGACCGATCTTCACCTCACTCGCGACGCTCACTTCGTCGCCCTCCACGACGAAACCGTCGACCGTACCACCACCGGTCAAGGCCCTATCCAGGCCATGACCCTTGCCGAAGTCCGCCGCCTCGATGCCGGCTCCTGGTTCGGAAGCGAATTCATGGGTGAGCGCGTCCCCACACTCCCCGAAATCCTGGAATTTGCCCGCAAGCACGATGTCGTTTTCTATCTTGAGTTGAAGCCCAATGGTTTCTGGGGAGGAGAACACGCGCTCATCAGCGCTCTTCGCGAAGCCCAGCAAATCGCTCGCGTGGTGATCATCTCGTTTGACCCAGGCATTCTTGAAGGACTTCGTCGCCTGGAGCCCACGCTGATGACCGGGCTGCTTTTCGACAATCAAATTGAAGATGTTCTGGCAAAGACTAGCGACATTGGCGCGCGCCAGGTTGCCGTCCGCGGCAATCTCGTCACTCCGAATTTCCTGAAGGAAGCCCACAAACGCGATCTTCAGGTGGTCTGCTGGACCATCAACAATCCTGCCCACATGCGCTTGCTCGCCAGCGCCGGAGTCGATGGCCTCATGTCTGACTATCCCGATCGCCTGCTCTCCGCCATCAAGAAGTAGCCGCTATTTCACCGCGCGAAACACTGCTGCCAACTCCTCGACACTCAATTGTTCCGCTCGGGCATCCTCACGCAACTTCAAGCTCTTGAGAATTTCATGGGTACGAGCCGGTTCGCAGATTCCGCGAAGGTTGTTGGCGAGGGTCTTCCTCTTTTGCGCGAAACAGGCCTTCACGAACTCCAGAAATGCGGCCTCATCTTCCACATTCAATTTCGCTCTTTCTCCCGGCAGCCTCAGGCTCACGAGCGCCGAATCCACCTCCGGAGGAGGACGAAACGCTCCTCTCGGAATTCGCAGCGCCAAATCCGGCCGCGCGTAGTACTGCGTCAACACCGACAGGTAGCCATACGATTTACTGCCCGGGTGCGCCACCAAGCGCTGCGCCACTTCCAACTGGATCACAACGTGGATCTCGTCAATCAGCGCGGCATACTCGAAAAAGTGGTGCAGGATGGGCGAGGTAATGTAGTAGGGAAGGTTGCCGTAAATCCGCATCCGCTTCCCGCCCGCGATCGTCGCCAAATCCGTAGTTAAGATGTCGCCGTGCACAACCTTCAGATTGCGCTGAAATTCTGCCAGGCTCTCGAGCCGCTTGATGAGCGGCGCATCCAACTCCACTGCCGTGACCGGCGCGCCGCTTTTCAGCAGGTGTTCCGTCATTTCGCCATGACCGGCGCCAATCTCAATCCAGCAGAAATCCTTCGTATTCGCCGTTGCCCCGGCTTGCATCGCGTGGGGTGACACGCGGATCGCCCTGGCGATTTGCTCGCGCCATCCTTCATCTCCCAGGAAATGCTGCCCCAATCTTTGCCGCGCCATTTATCCTCGCCAGCCAAGTCTAACAGCACTCATCCCGCGCACGCCCGCGGCGGTCACTTGACGCCATCCCCAGCCTTCGATAGCGTAGAAATTCACTTTATCCACATGCGCATCCTCTTCGCTGCTTCTGAAGCGCTACCCTATGCCAAGACAGGCGGCCTTGCCGACGTGATTGAGGCGTTGCCGCGAGCGCTGGTGAAGCTGGGCCACGAAGTCGCGGTATTCTTGCCGAGCTACCACGGTGTGAAGGCCAACAAGACCGTTGTCCCCAGCCTTACGATTCCCCATGGAACCCGCCTGCGCTTTCCGGCAATTTCCAACGGCGGATTTCACCAGGGCGTGCGCTACTATTTTCTCGACGACCCTTTCTATTTCGACCGTGACGGGATTTACGGCGACAGAAATCACGAGTATCCCGACAACGCCGAGCGCTTCACGGAGTTCTCTCGCGCGACTATTGAACTCGCCAAGCAGGTGTGGATGCCAGACCTGCTGCACTGCCACGACTGGCAAACCGCCATGGTTCCGGTCCTTCTGCGTTCGTCCTACGGGGATGATCCCACGGTCAAAAATCTTCCCGTCGTTTTCACCGTCCACAATATTGGTTATCCCGGCATTTTTCCCAAGGACGCTATAGAGCGAGCCGGAATTCCTGCGGGTGTATTCCATCCTGGTGGCATCGAGTTCTTCGGGAATATTAATTTCCTGAAGGGGGGCTTGGTCTACTCCGACTATCTGACGACGGTCAGCCAAAAATACGCGCAGGAAATTCAGACCTCGGAGTTTGGCTTCGGCCTGGAAGGGGTCATTCGCTCGCGCGCGGATCGCTTGGTGGGAATCCTGAACGGCGTGGACTACGCCGCGTGGAGTCCGGAAAGAGATCCGCTCATCCCCGCAAAATATTCCGCCAAAGACCTTTCCGGGAAACGCATATGCAAGTTGGCGCTGCTCGAGCAGTTCCATCTGCTGAATGACAATCCCCGTCGGCCGGTGCTCGGCATTGTTTCGCGCTTTGCCGATCAAAAAGGATTCGACCTGATCGCCGCAATCGCCCACGAATTGATGCAGGAAGATGTCCTGCTCGCGGTACTCGGCACGGGGGATCGGCGCTACGAAGACCTGTTTCGAGCACTGGCTCAGGATTTACCCGGGCGCGTTGGCCTGAAGGTAGCGTACGACAATCCCACCGCGCATCTGATCGAAGCTGGCGCGGATATGTTCCTGATGCCATCGCGTTACGAGCCTTGCGGCCTCAATCAGATCTACAGCTTGCGGTACGGCACCGTGCCCATCGTGCGGGCAACCGGCGGGCTCGACGACACCATCGAATCGTTCGACCTGCAAACCGGTACTGGAACCGGCTTCAAATTCACCGGATATACCGGCGCAGCGTTGCTGGACACCATTCTCCAGGCATTGCACCATTACTCTAATGAAGGCGTCTGGAAGCGCATTCAATTGAATGGGATGGCCAAGGACTTTTCGTGGAACACGTCTGCCGCGGAATATGCGAAACTATATGAAGCTGCCCGTGCAGCACGAAACCTAAACGCAGTTCCAACATCTAATTGAGACTAGAAAGCGGCTGCCCGGTTGCAGACCGTCGAGGACACAATAACGTTATGGCTGACAATATACTTGCAGTGAATGACGGAAATTTCGAAGCAGAAGTGCTGGAAGCCAGCAAGGCTCAGCCCGTCATGGTCGATTTTTGGGCAGAGTGGTGCCGCCCCTGCCATATGCTGGCGCCCACGGTTGCGGAGATCGCGCAGGACTACGCCGGCAAGCTGAAGGTTACGAAACTGAATGTGGACGAAGCGGTCAGCTCGCCGAGCCGCTATCGCGTGCAGGGCATTCCCACACTTCTGGTTTTCAAGGATGGCCAGGTGGTGGAGCAGATTGTTGGCGCGGTCCCCAAGGACCAGATCACCAAGGCGCTGGCGCGGCATCTGGGTTGAGGTTTTCGAGCTCGCCAGTTTAAGGGAGTTCGCTTCATCGGTACTTCGGCCCGCCTTCCCTCCCGGTTGCAAGGGAACAAGGCGGGCCGCTTTTCGTCTAAACTAGTTCACCTGCCATGAAGAAATCTCAAGCTGAGCTTGTGCGCTGTACCTGGGCTGCGAATGACATCAATATTCGCTACCACGATGAGGAGTGGGGAGTGCCGGTGCGCGACGAGCGGCGCTGGTTTGAGTTTCTGATTTTGGAAGGCGCTCAGGCCGGCTTGAGCTGGGACACCATCCTGAGTAAGCGCCAGCGATATCGCGAAGTATTTGCGCAATTCGATCCCGCGCAAGTAGCGAAATTCGATGCGCGCAAGAAGCGGGAGCTACTGCGCGACCCCGGCATCATCCGCAACCGATTAAAGATTGCGGCGACGATTGCGAACGCACATGCGTTTTTGAAGGTGCAGGACGAGTTCGGCAGCTTCGACACGTATGTCTGGAATTTCGTGGGTGGTTCGCCGATTCAGAATTCGCGCCAGACGCATCGCTCGGTGCCGGCGCAAACTGCGCTATCGGTGGCGTTGAGCAAGGATCTGCAGAAGCGCGGCTTTCGATTCGTTGGGCCCACAATTTGTTACGCACTGATGCAAGCCACAGGCCTGGTGAACGATCATCTGGTGACCTGCTTCCGCTATAAGCAACTTGTGCCGGCGAAAGCCAAGCCTTAGCCGGCCTTTCCCCAACCTTGTCATGCTGAGCGCGGCTGTTCCCAGGGAGAGGCATCTCGACCGAGAGGTCGTACGGGCGGCTCGAAGGGAGTTGCTGCGAGAGGCGAGCGATTGCTGCGAAACCGTGATGTCCAGGGGAAGGTCATGGAGTGGGGGGGCTGGCCTGTGGTTTCGGGTGGTACGGGATGTTACTATCGAAGACGCAATAACACCGGTTAACCTGCTCTGCTCCAGCAAGGTCACCTGCCCAACGGACCACAGTCATGCCTAGAACGATTGAAGTAACTGAACTAATCCTACGCGACGGCCACCAAAGCCAATTGGCAACCCGCATTTCTTTGGAAGACAATGGTGCCGGCTTGCGAAGACATCGACAACGCCGGCTTCTGGGGCGTGGAATGCTGGGGCGGCGCGACGCTTGACGCCTGCATCCTGAACGAAGATCCCTGGGAGCAGTTGAGGACCTTAGGCAAGCTGATGTCGAACTCGCGGCTGCAAATGTTGCTGCCTGGGCAAAACCAACTGGGGTATCGGCACTACGAAGACTGCGTGGTGGAGCGGTTCGTGGCCAAATCAGCGGATAACGGAATGGACGTGTTCCGTGTGTTTGACGCGCTGAATGACGTGGCAACGTGAAGTTCGCGATTGCGGCGTGAAGAAGTCGAGCAAACACGTGCAAGAAACGATCTGCTACACGGTAAGTGCGCTTTTACGGTTGAAGGCTATGTGCAAATGGCGGAGGAGTTGATGGATCTGGACAGCAACTTGCTATGTATTAAGGATATGGCGACGTTGCTGAAACTCCAGCCGGCGTATGACATTGTGAAGGCCATCAAAGAATTGCTGGCCGGACAGGTGTGCATTCACGTGCATTCGCGTGCGACGACCGGCGTGACGCTGGTGTCGTTGATGAAGTCGATCGGTGCGGCGCCGCGGCCCGGCTCGCGAGGCACGACGGTCTTTTTTGTGCACCCGAAAACGACGGAGGCGGCCGCGCTGGGTTATCCGGTCGAAGTGGTGCAGGAGGCGTAAAGCCATGTGGGAGGAATTCCCGCCAATCACGACGGCAGAGTGGGAAGCCGCCATCCGCGCAGATTTGAAGGGCGCGGACTACGATAAAAAACTGATTTGGCAAACGGAGGATGGCATCGCGGTGCGTCCATACTACCGACGCGAAGATTTGCCGGGAACGACGGGGCAAGCGCGATTTACCGGTGAATGGCGGGCGGCAAGCGCGGTGGAGATTCCGAAAGACGCTGTACGCGGGGATTTGCTGCACGAGCAGGGCGCGACGGCGGTACAGGAAATTGGCTATGCGCTGGCCGAATTCGCGGGAAAACGGAACACGTTTGTCTTCGCCACGGGCAGCAATTATTTTTTTGAGATCGCGAAGTTGCGCGCGGCGAGACAAGTGTGGGCGCGAATTTCTCCGAAGCCGATGGTGATCTGGTCGCGAACGGCGATGGCGAATAAGAGCTTGTATGACCCTTCCGCGAATTTGATCCGATGCACAACCGAGGCGATGAGCGCAGTTCTGGGCGGTTGCAATGTACTGGTGGTGGATGCAGCACGGTTTCCGGCGCATCTGACGGACAGTCTAGTGCGGATACTGCGCGAAGAATCACACTTTGAGGAAGTGTCCGATCCGGGCGGGGGAGCGTACTACATAGAGGCGCTGACGGCATCGATCGCTGCTGAAGCCTGGAAGGTGTACGAATCTGGACTTGCTACGAAGGATGCCGCGATTGCCGCTGCCCGCGCCGCGAAAGAAAGGAATGTGGCGCAGAGGAAACGGACTTTGGTCGGAGTGAACAATTATCCGGACCTGAGCGAGGTGCTTCCCGCGGATGCGGCGCTACCGGCGAACCCGTGGAGGATGGCGGAGCCGTTTGAGGCCATCCGCAAAAAGGTTGAAAATTCGGGGAAGCGTCCCCGTGTGTTGCTGCTGCAACGCGGCGACGTGAAAATGCGCATGGCGCGAGCGAATTTCTGCCAAAACCTCTTTGGCTGCGCGGGATTCGATGTGCACGCGTCGGAAACGTTGGAGCCGACGGACCTGGTGGTGCTGTGCAGTTCGGACGCAGAGTACGTTGCGCTGGCGAAAGAAATTTGCGCGAAAACTAAGGCGCCAGTCGTGGTGGCGGGAAATCCAAAAGAACAAATCGAAACGCTAAGGAGTTTGGGTGTGAAGGATTTTGTTTATATGGGCGTGAATGCGGTGGAAGTGCTTTCGCACTGGCAAGAGGCACTGGCATGAGCCGCCAACCCTGGATGACGCTGGAAGGAATTGAAGTGAAGCCGCTGTACACGGCGGCCGATCTGGAAGGCCTGCAGCACCTGGATTACGCGGCAGGGCTGCCGCCGTATCTTCGCGGGCCCTATAGCACCATGTATGCCGTGCATCCGTGGACCATTCGGCAGTATGCGGGCTTTTCGACGGCGGAAGATTCCAATGCGTTCTACAGGAGAAATCTGGCGGCGGGGCAAAAGGGTCTGAGCGTCGCGTTCGACCTGGCGACGCATCGCGGATACGACTCCGATCACCCGCGCGTGAGAAGCGACGTTGGGAAAGCGGGTGTGGCGATCGACAGCGTCGAGGACATGAAGATCCTGTTCGACCAGATTCCGCTGGACCAGATGTCCGTTTCGATGACGATGAACGGCGCGGTGCTGCCGGTGATGGCGTTCTACATTGTCGCTGCGGAGGAACAGGGCGTGCCCGCGGCAAGACTTAGTGGAACGATTCAGAACGACATCCTGAAGGAATTTATGGTGCGGAATACCTATATCTATCCGCCGTCGCATTCGATGCGCATGGTTGGAGATATTTTCCGCTATTGTTCCGTAAACATGCCGAAGTTCAATTGCATTTCGATTTCCGGGTATCACATGCAGGAAGCGGGAGCGACCGCGGAGATCGAGCTGGCGTACACGCTGGCGGATGGACTGGAATATTTGCGGACGGGGCTGCGCGCGGGACTGGACGTGGACAGCTTTGCGCCACGGCTGAGTTTTTTCTGGGCGATTGGCATGAACTATTTCATGGAAATCGCGAAGATGAGGGCGGCGCGGCTGTTGTGGGCGAAAATCGTGAGACAGTTCAATCCCAAGAATCCGAAATCGATGGCGCTGCGCACGCATTCGCAGACGTCGGGCTGGAGCTTGACAGCGCAGGACGTGTTTAACAATGTGATCCGCACGACGATTGAGGCGATGGCCGCGGCGATGGGCGGGACGCAATCGCTTCACACCAACGCGCTGGATGAGGCGCTGGCATTGCCTACGGATTTTTCGGCGCGCATCGCCCGCAATACGCAGATTCTGCTGCAGGAAGAAACGGGCATCTGCCGGGTGGTGGATCCGTGGGGGGGCAGTTACTACGTGGAATCACTGACGGATCAAGTGGCGCGGAAGGCGTGGACGCTGATCGAAGAAGTAGAGAAACTCGGCGGCATGACGCGTGCGACTGAGACCGGACTGCCGAAGATGAGGATCGAAGAAGCGGCGGCAAAGCGACAGGCGCGAATCGATTCCGGGCGGGAGACGATTGTTGGCGTAAATAAATACGCGGTGTCCAGCGAACAAGAAATCGATGTGCTGGTGGTGGACAACGCGGCCGTGCGCGAGAAACAACTGGCGAGGCTGGCGGAGGTTCGCGCGCGACGGAATAGCAAGGAAGTAGAGGTGGCGCTGAATGCGCTAACACGTTGCGCGGAGACGGGGGAAGGGAACCTGCTGGACTTAGCGGTGAGTGCGGCGCGAAAGCGAGCGACGTTGGGGGAAATATCCGGCGCGCTGGAAAAAGTGTTTGGGCGCTACCAGGTAGTGCAGCACACGATTTCCGGCGTGTACTCCGCGGAGAGCCGGCAAGACGGCGACTTTGTGAAAGCGCGTAAGTTGACGGACGATTTTGCAAAATCAGAAGGACGGCGGCCGCGCATCCTGGTGGCCAAGATGGGGCAGGATGGACATGACCGCGGCGCCAAAGTGATTGCGACGGCATTCGCTGACCTGGGATTCGACGTGGACCTGGGACCGTTATTCCAGACGCCGGAAGAAGTGGCGCGGATGGCGGTGGAAAACGACGTTCACGTCCTTGGCATTTCCACACTGGCCGGCGGGCACATGACGCTGGTGCCCGAAGTGATTCAGGAATTGAAGAGATTGGGCCGTCAGGATATCCTCGTGGTCGTGGGCGGCGTGATTCCGCCGCAGGACTTCGAGGCGCTTCGCAAAGCGGGCGCGGCGGGAGTCTTTGGGCCGGGCACGCGCATTCCGGTCTCCGCACAGGAAATATTGCACTCGTTGCAGGAGTGAGCATTGCGGACGCGCCGTCTGGCCGCTGAACAATATGTTTCCGGGGTGCTTGCAGGCGACGTTGCCACACTGGCAAGAACAATCACGGTCATCGAGAGCGACCTTCCATCGGACAACGAGTTAGCGGCACACATACTGGGCGCGCTGCTTCCCCATGCAGGTAAGTCGCGGCGACTTGGGATTACGGGTGTGCCTGGAGTGGGCAAGAGCACGTTCCTGGACACCATGGGTTTGTACTTGATTCACGAACGAGGCGAAAAACTCGCCGTGCTCAGTGTGGATCCGTCGAGTCCCGTCACGGGTGGCAGCATTTTGGGCGACAAGACGCGCATGGAGAAGCTATCGGTGGAGCCGAATGCATTCATTCGCCCTTCGCCTTCGCGCGGGACGATGGGCGGGGTTGCCGGGCGAACACGAGAAACTATCTTGCTGTGCGAAGCGGCCGGGTTCCGCAACGTATGGATCGAAACGGTGGGCGTTGGGCAGTCGGAAATTGCGGTGCGCTCCATGACGGATTTTGTGTTGCTGCTGCTGTTGCCAGGAGCCGGCGACGAACTGCAGGGAATCAAACGAGGCATTCTGGAACTGGTCGATGCCATCGCGATCAACAAGGCGGACGGGCCGCTGCTGGATCGGGCGCGGCTGAGCAAGGCGGATTATGAAAGTGCGTTGCACCTGTTTGCGCCGGGAGCAGGGGGATGGACGCCGCCGGTGATGCTGTGCAGCGCGCGCACGAGCGAGGGAATTGCCGAGTTGTGGGAATGCGTGCTGCGCCACGAACGATTCCAGTTGGAGAAAGGGCTGCGCGCGGAGATGCGGCGGGAGCAGTCGCTGGCGGCAATGCGGCAAATTATTTCGGCGGAATTGGAAGCGGCGTTGCGACATGATCCCAACATTGCGCGCAGGCTTCCGGAAATCGAAGCGCGGGTGAGGGATGGCCGCATGACGTCGTACCAGGCGGCGCACGAACTGCTTGGCGAGTTCCGCTATCCGCCGAAGAGCAAAGATCAAAAGCGAAATTGACTGGCGTGGCGTGGCAGTTATTGGGTGTGGTTTGCGACTTTTCCTACGCCGACTTTTCGCAGAATGTCTCCCATCAGGCACCAGTTCGTGAAGCCCGGTTGAAACAGGTTTGCGCATCAATGACGTGAACTAATACCGGATGTAATTCAGCTAGGTTCCTAGCGCCAGCGATGGCAGTACAAATGCTCTTCGCTGATGCGGATGTAACGTTCTGTTGGCATTTGCCACCTCTTTCACTCATGTAATAGAGAACCGCAACCGCCATGCGGGAGGGCACCGTCGAGGCCACTTCGCCGGCCATCAACGAGATCGCCACCGTCATTCAGTCCGGACAAAACTTCAAAGAGATCTGCGGTATGTCTTCCGACGGTCACGACGTGCCAATGCAGCAGGCCCCCGTCGCCAAGTACGTAGATACCGCGGAGTTGGCCGCGGTCGACGAGCGCCGGAGGGAACCTAGCGAAGCTCTTTTTTTTCCTCACTGAAAGAATGGCCAAAGTTCGCAAGGACATTTTGTGCCGATACAGGATTCTACTGACGATCGATCGCTGACGCGGATCGGCGGGTGTGAAAAAAACGAAGGGTCGCTGCAAAAAAAGCCGAGCGCGAAGGGCTGGCAAGAGTCGCTTAGGACTTGGCGCAGGACCAAATCTGAACATCCGGTTGTCGCTAAAACACGAGAAGTCCTGGAGTTACGTCGACCCGGGTGTGCCGTTCCTGGGCAAGTGGCGCGCGATTTTACTGTGGAACCGAATTTGCTCAAATCCAGCGGGGAACCAGACTCTCCGTTTGGGATTCAAATGGAGGAGTTGGTTTGGTGACGGAGGCACTAAATGCTTTGACGCAGGAAGGAGAAGTTTGATGAAGTGCTCACTGCCTGAGGCCGCCGCCGCAGCCCAGCTTGGTTCCGCGGTTTTCCTCTTCGCGTTTTTTTCCTTTTCATTTATAGGAGCCTCGCCCCTCCCAGCCGCCCAAATCCCCAACAATACCGCGAGCGCCGCGCCAGAGAGCAAGCCACCGAGTGGTACGACGCTGCCCGTGATTTTGCAAACGTCCTTTTCGTTTGATAAGTGCAAGCCGGGACAAGTACTTCGAGGGAAGATAGCCAAAGACGTGCCGTTGCGGAATGGTTCGGTAATTCGCAAAGGTTCGGATGTGGAGGGCCACATTGTGAAAGTGACGCCGGCAGCCAACGGATCGGGAGCGAACGTCGCAATGCAATTCGACAAGTTGGATGTGGGTGGACGGAAGGTTCCCGTCGTGACAAATCTGCAAGCAATTGCGGATAATCCACCCGCGCTGTGGGCTTTTAACGTTGACGCGCGCGGGAATTATGGCATCGACAATCTGCTCATCGCACACGCGGGAAACACGGATCCGGGGGGAAAGATTGTGCTGGCCTCGCAAGCGCAGAACTTGAAACTGGATAAAGGAGACGCGCTGCTTTTGCTGGTGGATTGAGGCAAATAACGCGATGACGCAGGCCGTCGTGGCAATAGAAGGCGTTGTGACGATGAGGGATAAAGGTGTCGTAGAGGCGAGAACTATGAGCGGCGTGAACTTTGGTTCTGGAGTCGTACGGCCCTGCGTCCATTTCCTTATTCTCGTTTGTGGAGTTTTCGCATCGACGGCGGTTTTGCCAACTAGCGCGCAACGCAGACAGATCGGTTCAGCGGCGCAAACCCAAACCACCAACAGTTCCGGAACGCCTCACGAGAACAAAATTCCGATTGGAACGATTCTGCCGGTGGTTCTGCGAACCTCCTTTGAACTGGATCGATGCAAGCCAGGTGAACTGCTCCACGGGCAGATAGCACAGGAGGTTCCATTGCCAAACGGCGCGACGATTCGCCGTGGTTCCCAGATCGAAGGACGCATCGTTGAAGTTACGCCAGCAGGCGGCGGAACCGGTGCCAAAGTCTCAATGCAATTCGACAGATTGAATATGAGGGGGCGGTGGATTCCGGTGGTCACGAACCTGAGAGCGATCGCGGGCTTCATGACGGTGATCGAAGCGGGCGTTCCTGACGAAGCGCCGGCCGAGGGGGCGCCGCACGAATGGTTGCCGACGACACAAATCGGAGGCGATTCGGTGTACGGTGTGTGGGGTCCGGTGATGAGCTGGAATGGTGCCTCGGAAGTGGTGGGAAAATCGGTTGGCGACGGCGTGCTGGCGCGGCCGAGGGCCAGGGAAGGAGCGGATTGCCGCGGCGAACTGGAAGGCAATGACAATCCGCAGGCGTTGTGGGTGTTCTCGACGGATGCGTGTGGAGTTTATGGAATCGAACACTTGAATATTCTCCATGCAGGCCGAACGGACCCGGTGGGGAAGATCGTGCTGGCATCAGAAACGCGGAACGTGAAACTGAAAAATGGAGACGGGTTGCTGCTGCGCGTGAATGCTGCCAGCCACGACTAGTGAGAAAATAGATGATGGCGAAAGCCAACAGAGTGTTCAAGTTTTGCGTCGCGGGGCGGAATCTATAGCGGTCGCGGAGTCAGTCCTGACGGAGAGTTCGTGCCGGATCGATGCCCAAGGCCCGAGCGCCGGGAATTGCGCTGGCGATGGCGGCGGCCGCAAGCAAGAAAAAGGCAGCGCCTGCGAAGGTTACACGATCAACCGGGGAGACACCGAACAGAAGGCCACTGGTCAATTTTTGTGTAGCCCAAGCGCCGAGGAGTCCGATGACGGCACCAAACGTGGCCATCTCGAGGCCCTGCTTCAGCACCAGCCAAAGAACGCGCGCGCGGCTGGCGCCGAGTGCGATGCGCACGGCGAGTTCCTGTTTGCGTTGCGCTACGAGAAAAGAAACTACGCCATAGATTCCGACGACCGCCAGAGCTAGACCTGCTGCGGCAAAAGAAGCCAACAGAATAGTGGTGAAGCGCTGTCCACTGGTTTGCGCTTCGACGATTTCGTCCATCGTTTGGACCTCGGCGAAGGGCATGTCAGGGTCCAATTCATGAAGCTGACGACGTATTTCTGGCAGCAGCAGGCGCGGCTCGGCAGCTGTCCGGATGACGACGTCCTTGAAGCCGTAGTTCACCAATGGATGCTGCGAGTACAAAACGGTGATCTGCGGCTCCGGCGGAAGCGCCAAGCCAGCGTTCTTGAAATCTCCCATCACGCCGATGATGGTGACGTCAGCGGAATCCGTGATGTTTGCGCCCGGGGCGATCTGCAGAAATGGCGGAGGTCCGATGTGAATCTGGCGTCCGGTGGGATCTTCTGTTGGGAAATAACGGCGCTTGAATCCCTCGCTGACCAGCGCAACGGGAGGAGTGGCGACGCTATCCGATTCCGCAAAGTCTCGGCCGTGAATCAGAGGAATTCCCAAAGTTCGCAGGAAATGGGAATCGGCGACGCCAAACTGCGCTGAAGGAATATCCTGGATTCTCGCGACGGGATGTCCGGGGATGCCGAGCATCTGAGTCCAGCCATCTTTCGGGGGATAGACGGTGGTAATCGTGGAGTCGATCACGCCGGGCACTGCTCGGAGTCGTGCGGCGAACTGATCGCAGAAGCGCGTGATCGCGCCGGAATCGGGATAGCGGATACCAGGAACGTAGATATGACCTTTCAGCACATGGTCCTGACGGATTCCCAAACGCTGGTGCTGCAAGCCGATGATGCTTCGCACCAAGAGAGTTGCGCCCACAAGAAGCATTAAGGACATAGCCATTTCGGTGACGACCAGGATGTTGCGCAGACGTTGCGCGGGCCGGCCAGAGGTTGCCGAGCGGCCGCCTTGCTTCAAGGAGTCGACAAGGTTCAGACGAGTTCCGGTGAGCGCCGGGGCCACGCCGAAGAACAAACTCGTGGCCAGAGACACAAAGAGAGTGAACGCCAGCACTCGCCAATCGATTTCCATGGAAGTAAGTTGCGAGAGACTCTCGGGATGCGTCCTAGTGACAAAGGCAAGCCCCATCTGGGCGAGAGCCAATCCAACTGCTCCGCCGATCAGCGAGAGCAACAGTGTTTCAGCAAGCAGCTGGCGGACGAGACTGCCTCTACCAGCGCCGAGGGCGGCGCGGACGGCCAGTTCGCGTTGCCGCGCGGAGTTGCGCGCCAAAAGGAGATTTGCCAGGTTGACGCAAGCGATGAGCAGGATCAGACTGACCGCGCCCATCAACAGGAATAGCATGGGGCGAAGCTCACCGACGCGAGTGTCGGAAACTCTGGCGACGAGAACACCGATGCCTTGATCGATGGGATGAGCAGCGGCCAGCCCGGCCGCAATGGTCGAGAGATCCGCCTGGCCCTGTTCTAGCGACACACCAAGCTTCAATCGCGCTAGTGCGCAGTAGCCTCGCGTTGCTCGCGAGCCTTCCGACCACACGTCGGAAAATGCGAAGGGAGTCCAGACCTCAACCAGGCCCGGTCGCCAAGGCTCCATCCACTCGGGGATCGCATCCGGCATGATGGCCACGATGGTGTAAGGCTCGTCATTGATGCGGATTTTGCGTCCCAGTATCGCGCTGTCGCCTGCGTATCGGTCTTTCCAGAGCCGAGCGCTTATCGCGGCAACATAATTCTTGCCTTCCTGATTTTCCTCTTCGGTGAAGAGCCGGCCTATGATTGGGTGAACATCGAGAACCTCGAAATAGGCGGCGGGGACGAGGCCGACGCGCATCTGTTCCGGCTCGCCACCGGAACTGCCGAAGCTGACGTTCTTGCGCCATGTGTCGTAAGTGACCATCTTCTGAAAACTATGATTTAGTTGAGCGAAGTCCCGCACGTCCACCGGTGACGGTCCGCCGGCGGTTGCCAACCCTCCAATGCGCGTGCCATTTTTCGTGGAATAAATGCGCACGAGCTGGTCAGGTGAGGAGAACGGCAAAGGCCGCAACATCAGTGCAGCAATTGCGCTGAAAATGGCAGTGTTGGCGCCAATGCCCAAAGCGAGAGTGAGAACGGCGATGGCCGTGAAACCAGGGTTTTTGAGAAGCGATCGCGCGGCGTATTTGATATGACTCGCAAGGCGCTCCAACCAGAGCGTGTGCCAGATTGCATGCAAGTCCTCTCGGACTAAAGTGGTGTTGCCAAAAGCGCGTTGAGCGGCACAGCGCGCTTCCTGGGGCGACAGGCCGGATTCGAGTTGCTCCTCCGCTTCGAGATCGAGATGGGACTCCAGTTCGCGGTCGAGTTCCTTTTCGCGATCGGGACGTTGCCAGAGCGCAACGAGGCGCAATCGGAGCGAATGCCAAAGGCTCATGAGGGATCTTCCGAGGCCGGCCACATGAGTGTGGCTACGGCGGAGGCCAGTTGTTTCCACCGGGATGTTTCGCGGACGAGTTGTTTCCTGCCAGCTTGGGTGAGACGGTAATACTTGAATTCACGATTGTGATCTTTTGCGGTCTCCCACTTCGCGCTGATCCAACCCTTGCGCTCCATGCGATGCAGAGCCGGATAGAGCGAACCGTGTTGCACCTGCAGCACGCCGTCAGTGGTGCGTTGGATGTGCTTGGCGATTTGATGGCCATGAGCCGGTCCGAAGAGGAGTGTGCGCAAAATGATCATATCGAGGGTACCGTGCAGGAGTTCCGTGCGATTTGGAGATTTCTCAGGAGCCATGATGGTAGGGATTCTACCCTAATGAGGGTAGACGCGCTACCCTGGCGAAAGTGAGCAGAAGGCGGACGCCAGGAGGGATTTGCGATGGCCCGGGGGAAGAATTAGGGTGAGCTCGCAGACTGTAACTTTTGACAATGGGATAGCGCTTGAATGAGGACTAGGTTACGAACACTCCGGAGCGTTGAAATGAAAGAGGGTTTATGAAGTTGAACAAATCGAGAATTGCATTTCGTTTGAGTCTAGTGGCCGTGGCGTTTCTGTTGGTTTGCGGCATGGCAGCCGCGCAGAACGATCAGGTGAAAGGCGTGATCAATGGCCGGAGCGGTGCAACCATGTCCGTGCTTTCGCAGGGCGGGGAGAGCATCACGGTAGTATTGACTCCGGACACGCAAGTGTTAGAACCAGAAGGGCTTTTTCGCAAGAAGCATTTGACGATGGCCGCGCTGGTACCGGGACTAGCGGTGGAAGCCAAAGGCGCGTTCAACGATAAGCACCAACTGGTTGCCAACCAGGTAAGTTTCCATGGCGGGGACCTGAAAACCGCGCAAGATATACAAGCGGGGCTGGCTCCAACAGATCAGCAAGTGCAGCAGAATCAACAACAGATTAAGGCCGACCAACAGAAGCTTCAGCAGCAACAACAAGAGCTTGAAGCGGCGGAGGCAAAGACCGCCGCAAATAAAGCGGCCATTGCAGCTGCTAACAAACGCTTTGGAGAACTGGGCGACTACAATATTTTAGGTGAGGTTACCGTGCTGTTTGGCAATGGCAAGGTTAACATCGACCCACAATATAAACCGCAACTACTGAAATTGGCGCAACAGGCCATGGGCGTCACCGGTTACGTCATTCAGGTGAAGGGATATGCCTCGAAGGTGGGTAGCGCCGCGCTGAACCAGAAACTGAGCACCGAACGGGCAGAGAACGTGACGAATTTCCTGGAACAAGAGGGAAAGATTCCGTTGACCAACATGCTCGCTCCCGGGGCAATGGGGACAAGCCAGCAGGTGGCTCCCGACACGACAGCGGAAGGCCAGGCGGAGAACCGGCGGGTGGTGGTGTCGATCCTGCAAAATAAAGCGATCGCCGGGACGTAGGGAGTTACGAGCACGGGACTGCTATCGCCGGTCGCACATTATGGGAAAAGAAGAAGCTGCTTCATATCGAAGTCCAGCAATTGACCAATCCGCCGCTTACATCACAGTGTGTCAGCGGGGTCAAGCGATGTTATTGTCAAAGGTACTTAGCTTCCGCCCTGCAAGCACCATTTAGGTCAGTTTTTCACCCAGCAGGTTGAGCAAGTCCTGATGAACGCCGTAATCGCGTGGGTAGTGGTCCGGACTTGTCCGGTTTCGCTAACCAGA
>Ga0210392_10000762_pt1 | contig 18108 bp, 28 predicted proteins | sample IncBWC30OmetaG_FD_161057 | JGI IMG/M metagenome (GOLD analysis project Ga0210392, IMG submission 161057) | Forest soil microbial communities from Barre Woods Harvard Forest LTER site, Petersham, Massachusetts, United States - Inc-BW-C-30-O ...
TGGACATCGTAGTTTCTGCGGTTTGCGGTCGGTTCTGGACGCGCGGATAGTACGGGCGATAATTTGAAGCCATAAAATTTGTCCTACGATGCGATTAGTGGTTCTGCTTTCTTCGGGAAGGGTATTCGGACCTTTTGGAGGCGTTCTGCCGATTCTGCACGTGCCTCCAACATCCGCGCGCGTTCCGTGACGAAGATTGGGAGTTTAGCGAGCTGCTCAAATTTGACTTTTGCCTTTGCCTCGTCCAGAAATCGCCAGACACCGTTGCCCCACGGAGTCGTTAAACCTTTTAAAGCTTGCCGATCTGGTCCGTTGTCTGACTGGTTAAAGCCGCGGATCAAGACAAACCAGTAGGAAGGCGGGTCGTTGAGAACTCGCACAAGTTCGAGGCGTCCAGCTTGTTCTATTCGATAGCATCGCAATGGGCCGCCATCCGGCGCAGCTTGTCCGTACTGTTCGCCCAACGCGCCGCGGTTCAAGACCAACACCTTTTTCACAACGCCCGTGAGTTTGACGTAGTTTACGCAGAAATGCGAGTTTTTGCTCGGGGGCAGAACACTTTGCTCACTCTGTCTCGCGCGAGAGAGTCAGTTCTTCTCGAGCGCCTTCCCTGCTCGGAACTCGATCCAGCGGTCCAGCTCCGCGATCAGCCTGCTGCGCTCCGCCTGCCGCTCTCCAAGCTCGCACTGCAACTGCTCGGCGGCGCCAATTAGCCACGGACTCACCTCGTGGCCAGAGGCTTCAGCCTGGTCGAATCCTTCAAGGATCGCCTCGCACCGCTCATTGAGCGCAGGATCCTTAAGCTGAGCCAGCTTGGCCTGGAACTGTTGCAGGAGCACTCTTCGATAACGCATAAAGATTTAGACAAGGCGACTGCCGGGCAGAACAGTTTGCTCACCCGCGGCCGGCTTTCTTGACCAGCGCGCTCCAGCCTTCCGGTCCCATCAAATCCTGGATCGCCGCGTGCAGATCACGCAGCGTAATAACCTCACTATTGAATTCGACCGTTGTTGATTGTGATGCAAGTCCGCCCAGAACCTCGCGCACCAAAGTACCGCACACAAAAACAGCCGCTTCCTTCGCGATCAGCCTGGCATTGTCGCCTTGACTGAGTTGTGCCCACCAACCCGGCGATGGTTCGCCTACGGGCTTGGTGATCGGCGCCGAAACCGTCGCGTGGACGACAGTTGGAACCTCGGGAAAGCCAGGCGCTCCATTGCCGCCTCTTTTGTCTTTCAGGAGCCGCTCAATCCTGGCGTCCACCTCACGAACTCTCGAGCTTATTTCGCCGGCGACTTCCGCGGTGACGACCAGCGTGTTGTTAATCGTCTGGTTGGTGGTGTTGATTTGAAGCTGTATCTCAGGCCGCGAAAAATCAGACGGAAATCGGCGCTCTAAAATCCAGGCGGCCGCCGAGAAATTCTCCTCCGCGTTTGCCTCAATCTTTTTTAACAACCTCAACGCCGTCTTGCCAGCCGCTTCCTCTACCTGCTTGGCAAACACCGGATCTTTGCGCCGCCACTCGTTAAATGCGTCGTCTGATATCCCGCACGCTAAACACGCGATGCGATACGGCGCGCCCGTCTCGATGGCTGCCAACAACGCTTTCTCTAATTGCGGCGTTCGTTTACCCGGGCGCCCGTTTGCAGTGAACTTCGGCTGATAACCAGCTCGTCGTTTGCTCTGATCCCGTTTCGGTACGGGTTTGACGTCGGTGGAAAAAGAAGAAACTGATGACATGTCTTCAATTTCTCCCGCCAGCCGCAACTTGAATTCTTCTTTCAGCGTCAGCCAACAGGATGACCGCAAGCCAATCCGCGAGCAGTCCTTCGGTCACGCCGGCAATCCCAAACTCGCGTTGAAACAGTTTCTCGAGATGCTCATTCTCGTAACCCAAAGTCAATGCAGCTCTCAGTGACAAAGCCATGATCTCGGCATCCTCCCACGCACTGTATCGATCAAAATCACTGCCGCCAATGATCGCGTCGGCTTGATCGATGAACTCGAGCAACTTCGCACGCTGATCGACTGAAAGCGTTTCGAGATACTCTGGCTCCGGGAGGCTCATTTCATTGCCTCCTTAATCAGTTTCGAGAGCTCGATCAGGTCAACTTTCCGCTCCGCGCCGAGCCCGTCCAAATATTCACGGATTGTTCGCGCTACGGTCGCGTGCTTCTGCTCACGCTCCGCGATCTCAGCGAACCGGCGCTCAAGCTCCGCGGCCTGCTCAGAATGGGACTTGTACAACAACAGATCTGCGCGTTTCGCGCTGATCAAACCGTTTTCGTAAGCCTCACGCACTTCGGGCGAAGCGCGTCGGCGGATCCGCGAGATCCTCTTGGTTTGTCCAGGGCTAAGCATCGGTCAGCTCCGGAAATCTTTTAGAGAGGATGTCGCAGCAACTTAAACACCGGTCAGCCATGATCCGGCAAGCCGTAAAGGCCGAGAGCGCTTGCGCGAACTTCTCAACATGCGAGGTCACCAGATTCGCATCGAAGCCTTTATAAGCTGACAAACGGCGGACAGGAGAAATAAAGCTTTGCTCCCTTGTGGGGTGCTCGCGTTTACGCGACTTATGCCCGGTGCCGTTGGTCCCCGGTGATTCGATCGCGTTCTTAATCGTGCGACAAATCTTTGAGACAATCGGCTGAGTCGGCCCACACTTTGGCGATGTCGCCTCGACCAGTTGCCAGCTCACGGGTTGGAGCGCAGCGGGCAAAGAGGCCAGTGGCCTGATCGTCGCCTCGGTCGTATTGGGCGGCAACGTCACGCCGCTATCTAGCAATGTTTGAGCTGTGCTGGCAGACCTGATCACCTGGTCAGTTGTGCTCCTGGCCAAGCCGAATGTCTCGCGGCAGAAGCTTTCGAAAGTGTCATGGGTCTCCCGATAAAGCCGGCTGCTGCGCAGCTCCAATAAAGCTGCCCCAACCGCAAGGAATTGCGATAGGCCGCGTTCAACGGTGCGAATCAACTGCGCGCGCCTGATTTTTTCCGCGGCTGTGAGCGGTTGCGGCGCGGACTCCGGAGCCTTGGGTTGTTCGATTAATGCGACCACGGGTGTACGATATTACCCATGTTCTGCGCTGCCATTCAAGAATTCGCTTTCAGCTTGCCCACAGATGCGGGTTTGTTGCGCGCCGGTGTGTCTGCCGGCGAACCGATTGATCAAACCGAAGTGCTCTCCTTAGCTGCTATGGCGCAGTCGCTTTTCGTCACAGCCACGATTGAAAGCCGCAGGCTGGACAGAGTTGAGGATTGCCGTCGGCTATGGGGAGAAACGGCGAGAGTGTTCGAAGAGCTCTGTTCAGCGTGGGCCGGCGTCCAGTCCGATGATTCATCAGTCGCGTGGCTGCGCGGTCGGCTTGAGCATTACCGGTCGTTATGCGTTGACCGCGTTGAGCTTTTTTCAATCACCGAATCAGCACGCCGGGAGTTCGCCGAGCGCAGGGCGGCCGACTCCGATAATGAACATGCGTTCGGGACCCGAGGCGATATCGAACCGGTTCGCGAGTTCTCGAAATTAGAGACGGCCTCAATCGAGCGCGCGTACCGCCGGCATCAGGGCGTCTCCATATAGCGCTCTGTTTGGCGCCTTGGCAAGTGAGCTTGAAAAACGAAAAATGCGTTATGCTGCAGCCACCTTGAGGATGCCTATCGCCCCGCGCGGAGTGGGCGATCCCTCGCCCGAGTTTGGGCGTCGCCCGAGTATCACGGCAGCGGACGGGTGCCGTGCTCCAGAGTGAACACTCTGTCAGCTAAAGCAGACAGCTTCTTGGAGCACGCCACCCAACGGCAACGTTACGCTCCACAAGCCCGTTCCGGACTCGGCGAACGCTCTGCGGCAAATATTCCGCGCAGCGTTCACGTCTCTTTGTAGGACGAGCCCGCAGTCGCATCGATGCACACGAACGCTCAGAGATTTCTGAACGGTCACACCGCAATTACTGCACTCTTGGCTTGTCCCGCGAGGATTGACCTCGACTACCTCAACCCCAGCTCTTTCAGCCTTGGATTTGAGCGTTGTGATGAATTGGCTCCAACCAGCATCACTGATCGACCGGGCCAGTCTGCCGTTCCCGACCATCCCGTGGATGTTCAGGCGTTCGACAGCAATCTTGCCGTATCGACCGACTAAATTATTCGACACTTTGTACGCGTACTCACGCCGCAGATTGGCTACACGCCGATGCTTGCGCCTCAAGTTTTTGACAGCTTTCCTACGGTTGTGCCCACCTTTCTTCTTGCGGCTGACAGCCCGGCCAGCACGACGCATATCGGGCAACTCTTCTTTCAGGAAGCGCGGATTCTCCACGTGCTTGCCGTCGCTGGTTGAAAGGAAGTGCTCAAGACCAACGTCGATGCCGACAGCCGGATTGATATTACCAAGTTTGGGCGGATCAGGCTGTTCAGCGAATGCGACCACGAACCATTTATCCACTTCGCGTTTGATCGAGAGCGTTTTGATTGTGCCTTCAACCTCACGGTGCAGGCAGGCGCGGATCGTTCCGACGTGCTGGACGCGCAACTTGTTTCCTTTGAGCCGCGCTCCGTCACCGTGGCTGCCGTATTCCCATGCACCTGCCGCAATAAATTCTGCGTCAACCCAGCTCACTTCCAAGTCATAACCAAATCGGAGCATTCAAAGATCCACGCCCTTCAACCACAATCGCACTGCAAGCGTGGTCACGAATTAACGCCTGAGAATAGCCATTGGTTCATGGGTCATAGAGGAACAATGCGCAGACAATGCCGGATCTGTATCAAGGAATGGAGCCGTCTTAAGCACCTAAAGCGCAGATCTGCTCGGCGCTTAGAGCGAATCGCGATATCCTGAACCACGATCGTCGGACGAAGATCAGCAAGTTTGGCCAACCCGCGCAAGCCCGGCAACGTCGAATCTGCCGACACGCCCTGGTCGGGCTGCGGGAGAACGGCCGGCATGCGGTAGGTGGACATCACCTTTTCGCGGCTCGCTCCGCACTGAAAACCCGGTGAGAGTCCACCTTTTTCATGGACGCGACACCTTTGTGCTGAATCAAAACAAGGTGCCAGACGTGATGGCATCCCTCACACCAGTATTCTATCCGCAATGATGAACGTCTTTCCGAAGTCGCATTCTCGAAAATGAGGCTGGTCCCATGGTAAATTTCAGCTTCGTGCTCATCGGTTCCCAGTTCAGTACCAACCCGAAGGATATGATTGTATTGGCTTTCACATTCCGGGCACAGGATCATCTCTTCGTGAGTTTCGTCGATGTCTCTATGTGTCCGTTGTTTGCGTAAGGCTTCTAGCACTTCAGGCTTAAAAACGTGTTGTGGGTTTAGTGATGTCATAAAGGCCTCAGGGAAAAGGAACGTACATCTTGCCATCCGGGCCGCGCTCCCAGCCGGCCGTGAGCAACTCAGCGTCTTTAAGGGCCTGCAGTTCTTCGGGCGTGCCCCACTCCCACTCGCAATAGCGCCGCCACTCTTCCGGCCAAAGCTTCTGCACCAGGTCGATGTCTTCGACGTTCATCGCACCTGGGCACTGGCCCAGGATAAGGTTGCAGAACGCTTTCTTGTCTACATCGCTGACTTCTTCAGGACGATCCTGCAGTTGCCCGCGTAGGTAATAGTAACAGTCGAGCTGCTCAGAGCTCGGCAGATTGTATTGTTGTTCTGTGTTCATAAAAGTTCTTCAGCATTGCCTGATCCGTAAAGGACAACCAGCGGGTGGGCTTCTCCGTTTCTGGATGTGTGCACACACGCACACACGCACACTCTCTTTAAGAGAGAGTGTGTGCGCTAGTTAGCCATTTTGAGAAAACTGCCGCAGTCTTGCCACAGTTCGCCATTTCTATAGGAAAAACATGCTCATTTCTTGGTGAATCTGGGCAAGAACTGGGGCAAGTTTTAAGGCGTTTTTGCGCTAGTTTAAAGTTTAACATAATTTTTGGATGTAATGAAGTTGACAACTTTGCGAGGGAAATCCTGCCTCGTTGGCAGTCAAGTTCTGGGTTGCCCCAGTTAGCCATTTTTTGCCGTTTTTGGAAGTTGCACAGTTTCTCCTAGGGAGTGCGCCAGTTAACCAGCCCCTTTTTTAGGCTCTTTTTTTCTACGTGAGCGTGTTCTCTTGGCTCGAATGAAAGCGAGCGGGTTAAGGTCTTTGGGAACCGTTGAAAATGCCAAACTGCCGAAAGTTCGACCTTTGATACGGTACTCGTAAATGCGCGGTTCTTCCTCGTCGTCCACTAAGGCCCTGGCAATACTGATCGATTTCTTTTGTCCGACATCGAGCTGTTTACCAAACTTCTCGAGTTGTGGGTGAGTGACATTGACCTTCCGTTCAATGAAGGCGCTGATCTCTTTGACGACTTTCCCATGCCGTGCCGCGGTTCGTGAGGTGCTTTCGATCTGGTCGGCTGATTCCCAGAGAACACCGTTCTTCGATTGTTGAATGCAGATTTTGTAGATTGGGTTGCCATGGTCGTCGCTCAGGCCAACGCGCCTAGCGCGTTTACCAAACGTTATTTCGCAAAGGTGGTCGTCATCGTTGACCGAGTTGACGGTGATGGTTTCCCGGGCCCAGCCGGGAAGCTCGACTGAACCGAATCCGCTATAAATGCTGCGGCGAGTGGCAGGCTGATCAATGCGCGGCGGTTTACTGAAATGATGAACCCAGAACCAGATCACTTTACTGGCCTGCACAATTGGTTGCAGTCCGTTCCGAAGAAACGTAGACATCGCTTTCTGGTCGCTCGCGTTATCGCCCAGGTAAGACAGAAACGGGTCGGCAAGGACCAGATCCGGCTTGTGCTTTTTGATCAGCCGCCGAGCCAGTTTAAGGAATTCCTGGCCGGTTTTAGCGCTTTCTTTGACAATGACAATTTTGGTTTTCAGATACTCTATCTGATCTTCTCCGAGGTCCATCGCTTTGACGACATCCTGAAACACTTCTGCCAGATCGCCTTCGTTGTTTTCGGACTGAATCAAGAGGCTTTTCAGGGCGTGTTTTGCTTTGATCCCAAAAAATAATTCAGCCATTGCCCACCAGATGATGGCTTGCATGATTAGGGTACTTTTGCCTATCCCTGTCTCACCCTGAATGACAGCCGTATCGCCTCGGCAAAGCCAACGGTTCCCGAGCACGTTGTCCGGGTCATTGTGCCGATCAAATCTGAGCAAGTCGTCAATCGATATTTCCTCGACTTCATTTTCCCAATCAGGCTCGGCGGCGTCCTCCTCATCCTCTCGCTGTTGTCGCTTGTTCTGGTGATCGGCTGCTGAGCCGTTGTATTGTTGACGGGCGCGTTCCTTGGCTGATTTCGGCTGGGGACCAGGGGTTGTGGTTGCCTTTCTAGACGGATTTGGCGGCTCCGGTGCCGGGTTATCCTCCGGGTGATAAGCGTTTTCTTTGTATGATTGCTCCACTGCACGTAAAACAATCTCATCAGCCGTTCCCGTGATGTGATCGACGGCTTCCCAAAGCTTTTGTATCTGTTCCAGCTCGAAATATTTGGACAGCTGTTGAAAAACCGCGGCTTGAAGATCAGTGTTCATGGCGGGGGAGCGGTTACGGCAAAATGGGGCTGTGCGGGGGATTCGGGTTGATGTACAAGATCCGCTGCGCTGTTTCGCTTTCGCCTTCTTCAGGTGCGCGAGCGCCAATCGAGCGCGTGACTCCCGGCAATCGCGAATAGCGGCTGGAATTCCTGTTTTTAGAATCAACGCCGAACGCGCCGTAGATCCCGTGCAGGTACTCGGATTCGGCCTCGTACTCGATTTGAGTGCGCGCGAAGGATTTGACCAGCGAATGATAACTGCGCCCGGCTGAATCACTGATCAAGGCAATCGGAACATGGATCTTGCAGAACAAGCTGAGCTGCAACTCCAGAGGAACGGAATCAATCTCGAACAGGTGGTAACAGAACCGCGCAATGTCAGCGTCGGTATACGCGCCGCCTTTGCCGCTGCCCTGGCGTGCCAGCACCGAATTGACGCGGAACCAGCAGCCCGCGTCGCTCTGCGGCACACCGTTTATAGCAATCCACTCGCACCATTCAGCCGCAGTCCGCGTGAATCCGTTGCCAATTATATCAACGCGCCCGTTGCCGTTGATGCGGAATTCGCAGTTGATGTTGATCAGGTCGCCCGGTTCGTAGAGGTAATGGCAGAGCAAACACGCATCGCCGTCGTCGCTATTGAGCAGGTGAATCTTCGATGCTTCCCAGACATCAACTTGTGTTGCTCTCCAGCCTTTGAGCTTGCGTTCAATATTGGTGGTCCAAAGCGTTATCTTTTGCTCAGCGGTTAAGCGAGTGCCGCCAACTGGCTGGTGGTTCCATTCGGCCTGTTGCCACGGTGGCAGGCTTTCGCCCCTGCGCAGCCATCCGTAGGGGAGTCCGCGCTTATTCGCTGCTGCTTCCCGTATCTTATGGTCAAGCTCGCGCTCGCTCCACGGCGGGTCGCAACGCTGGTTGTAGTTCTGGAGGTAACGCCAGGCGTCGTCCGGCAGTAAGGCAAATCCAATAACCAGAGCGGTTGCGACCTTAAGGGTTTGTGAATGTCCGTTTTCGCCTGACACGGCGCCGGGGATAGCGTCCAGATAAGATTGGATGCGTTCGTCCAGGGTGCGTTCCGTGCGAGGCTGCGCAGGCGTCAGTTTGTATCGGTAAGCTGACATTTCGATTTACCAGCGGCGCTTTTGGTTGATGAATTCGTGCGCTTCTTGGAATGTTGCGCGCCATGGTTTTTCGTGTCCCAGCCGGAGCAGGTAACGCGCTTGCTTGACGGTCGCCAGATTGCGGTTCCAACGGACTTTGAGAATGTCGAATGCGCCGTTAACGATGCCGCGGTTTTTGAGGTAGGCCGGATGAATTCCGAGCTTGGTCAGTGTTGCGATTTGATTCTCACTCGGCGGTCGTAATTGGTACGGATCATAAAATCTGTGTTCAACCGATAGCCATGCGTCGATATCGAACGGATCTCCGGGCACATTGGCCAGCGGATCGAAATCTTCCTGCCGGTCAGCGCCTTCGTCGCGCAACTTATCGGCCAGGCTTTGGCGCGTTCCACCGGTCGGCAGCTCGTTGCTGATGGCGACGGCTTCCTTCTCCACGCCGGCAAGATCCGCCGGCATACAAAGCTTGTGCCGTGCAGTGAGCCAGAAGAAGTCCAAGACTAGTCCGTACTCTTTTCCAGGCCAGAGGCGCGATACACGGCCAATTTGCTGGCAAAGCAGGGCTCGGCTCTGGGTCGGCCGCAGGAGAACGATTGTATCGACTTCCGGAGAATCGAAGCCTTCGCTCAACAACATACAATTTGTGAGCAGTTTGATATCGCCTTCACGAAACCGGGTGATCTTCTCCACGCGGTCGGAGCAAGCGCCTGAGACGAATTCCGACGCGATACCGCGGGCTGCACATAGCTCGGCAAAAATCCGCGCTTCGTGAATTGTTGGCGTGAAAACTAGGACCCTGTTGCGGTCCGCGATATTCTTAACGACTTCATCGGCGGCTTTTTCGAGCTCTTTACCGATGGCTTCGGACAAGTCGGCGACGTTGAAATCGCCGGCTGTGCGCCGAACGCCTCGCAGGTCGATTTTGACCGGTAACGTGCGAGCCAGTATTCGGCTCAGCCAACCTTCTTTGATTAGTGATGCGAGCGATTTTTCGTAACTGATCTTCTCGAAAAGATCCTCGAATCCTTCACCATCGAGGCGATCCAGGGTTGCGGTGCAGCCGAAGGCTTTCGCAGTCGCAAAACGTTCAAGAATGTTGCGGTAACTGATGGCCGGTGCATGATGCACTTCATCGATCCAAATGAATTTGTAATGATCAGCCGGGTATCGTTCGAGCCGCCTGTTCTGGAGCGATTGAACCGAGGCGAGGACAACAGGCGAATTCAGTGACGCTCGAGCTTCGGCTTTCTCCAGATCCGGTACGATGCCGAATGCCGCCATTTTGGCGCGAGCCTGATCCAGGAGTTCGCCTCTATGCGCCAGGCATAGCGCTGGCCCAGGCATTTTGCGCATGATCTCAATAGCGCATGGCGTTTTGCCGCCGCCAGTTGCCATGATTGCGACCACTGCGCGGAGAGTTTGCAGGTCAGTGAGTACCGCGTTGACGCATTCGACCTGATACGGGCGCAAAGTGAAACCGTCGCTCACTTGCCCTCCTTTAGCCGAATATTGACCGAGATAAGCTTACCGCCATCGCTAGCGGTCTTTTCCCAGATATTGACCCAGAATTTTCGACCATCGAGGACCGTGACGCCGGTGTAATCGGCCTGCCAATCTGCGCCCGTTGTCTTCTTTGGATAGCAGAGCGCCCACCCTGGCCGGGTTTCGTAGTCAGTTGGCATGGTTCCTCCTGACCGCGCGTCGCCGCAGTGCTTCCCAGTCGCGCCAGTCGAGCGCTCGCCAGACTGCCACCAAAGGTCGGCAAATACGCGAGAGTTGCGCGGAACGCCTTCCTTGAGCTATTATCGACTTGCTGGCGTCGTCTCCGGCATCAATGGTTTTTCGGCGTCCTCCTCGGCTGGTAACCGTGGAGGCGCCTTGGTTGGGCGGGCCAGTGTCAAGATAAGCGCTCATGGCGCGGCCTCCTGAAATTTTCTCCTGGCCTTCGGGGTTTGTTTCTTTTCCGGGCGCTCGATGCGCTCGAATTTCTCGAGCCAGGCGAGTACTTTCGCCCTGTCGAACCAAAGCAGTTTTCTAATCTTGATGCAGGGGCATCCAGCATCGACCAGGGTATAGAGCGACCTCAAGCTGATATCGAGATCGTCGGCCATTGGCTGTGACCGCAGAATCTTTCTTTCCATGTCTCTTGGTTCTAATCAAAGCTTCTGATACGCGCAAGCTAAAATATGTGACACGACACAGTATTCAGCGAGTTGCAGCGAAATTCTTTTGACTCGTGCCAAGAATCTATGTAATTCTTCCTGCCAATGCGAACCTCCAAGCGTCGCTACACCCAAGGCACTCCATTGACTCAATTGCGGAAGCAACTCGGCTCTGAGGGCAGGCTGCTTAGTGTCAATAAACTCGGTGTGCTTTCTGGCATTCCGTCTGCCACGTTGAGAAGTGTTGAAGTCAACCGACGCTCTTTTAACCTGGACCTCCAAAAACGGTTGCGTTGCCGCGGTCTCGACTGGGACCAGAAGACCAAGCAATGGCGTTTTACCTACGATCACAGTGCGCCGCTGACCTTGCCACTGCTGGAGTCGTTCCGGCGTCTGTCTAGGGGCTCGGATTTGTTTCAGGATCTCGATGCCCACGCACTGTGCTTGAAGGTCATCGGGCTTTTGCACGAGGTGCCGATAGCAGCGTACTCGAGCTTGTTGCTCGATTTGCACGACAACCTTGAGAGACTTCGTGAAGCTTATCATATAGATGGGGCACAACAGGTGTTCCAGGGGACGACACTTCGTTACGACGTGCGCGAAACAGCCAGCGGATCGCAAATACTGATCAGGGGGTACAGTGGAGCCAACCCTCCAAAGCCGGAGGCGTTGCTGGATTTCATAGGTCTGCGAAAATCTTCGGTCCGACTTGATAAAGACGAGCATGGCGAAAGCCCCGTTGTTCAGCCGGCCGCCTGAAGAACGCTGCCGGCTTGCTAGTTCTTAACAAGCCGACAGACGTTTTTACTTGTCAATGGTTCGCTCCTTTTGGATGGGTTTCTCGGTAGTGTTGGCTCGCTCGCTGGTTTGGGGTTTCTCCGTGCAATTGGCTCGCTCCGAGTGTCTGGGTTTTTCAGGCGCCGTGGCTCGCTCTAGTGTCATGGGTTTCTCGGTCCGGCTGGCTCGCTCCTGCACACTGGATTTCTCGCCGTACCTGGCTCGCTCATATCGTGTGGACCAATGGCTCGCTCATTGGATCTGGTTTTCTCACTTAGCTCGCTCATTTTTCCTGGGTTTCTCCAAGTTCGTGGCTCGCTCGCACTGGATGGATTTCTCGCGACAAATGGCTCGCTCCTTCACCTTGGGTTTCTCTAAAATGTTGGCTCGCTCTTGATGATTGGGGTTCTTTTTGTCGATGGCTCGCTCGCTTCGAATGGTTCTTTCTAGTTCCGTGGCTCGCTCGCGTTGTATGGGTTTCTCCAAGACGTTGGCTCGCTCCAAGCGTTTGGTTTTCATGCCGGCCCTGGCTCGCTTACTTACGCTGGGTTGCTCGACACTTATGGCTCGCTCGATCGCCTTGGGTTTCTTGCGGCGAGTGGCTCGCTCTCATCGAATGGTTTTCTCAAAAGAATTGGCTCGCTCGGTTTTTTTGGGTTTCTCTCGGCGGCTGGCTCGCTCCCATCCTCAGGGTTTCTTTTACTACGTGGCTCGCTTAACTCATTTGGTTTTCTCGCTTCAGCTGGCTCGCTCTCCTCGTCTGGGTTTCTCGTTCTACCTGGCTCGCTCTTGTTGCTCCCTAATCTTTACGCACTCCTTGCAGTGTCTGTTTGCTCCGTATTGATAAATATTTTCTAGTGTTAATTCGTGTCCCCGCACGCAATGTGTTTTCCGGCGATTCTTGTAAGCAATTGATCTTGGTGAAAGTTGCTTGTGTTGCCACGAACTGACCAACAAAAGATGCTCCGGATTGCAGCACTTCTTGTTTTCGCAAATATGGTGCAATTCCTTTTTGGCTGGCATCGGACCACATAAACGCTCGAAGAAATATCGATGCGCAACCGTGACATGTTTACGAAGGCTCACACGACCGTATCCGGTCCGGAAATACGATCCGAGCCACTCCCAACAACCACTAGTAGTCACAGAAATGTTATCCAATATCTTTTGTTCGTACTCTTTTGATTTTCGTATTCCGAAACAAGCCAAGCTGCAGCATGTGGCTTTCCCCCATTTTTTAGTGCTGTAGTTGCCAGCCCTATAAAACGGCTTGTCACAGATTTCGCAGCGCTTGCTATCTGATAGGTTCGATGATTCCGTCATGGTGCAGAACTTGTTCAGCGTATGGCCGGCGCATCGGCAACCCGCGCGCTTCTCGACCTACCATGTAATAATGCGCCAAAAACAGTTTCACGGTACGCCGCGTGGCCCTGGCATGGAGGTGAGCATCTGAAAGCTTGCCCGCTAGCAACCGTTTCTTGGTGACGGAGTCATCCTGTTTGAACTTCTTTTTCTCCAGTTCGCGCTTGGCCGCCTCGACGTAAAGCCCGCCTTCATTCTTCCTGATTTCTTCAGCCTTGAACTGCACGTAAAGTTTGCCGTAGGTGGCGTTTTCCTTGCCGCTTACCTTGCAAAAACTTTGGCCGGCCTTCCAGCAAAGCACTTTGAGCCGTGCGTTATAGGCAAGCTTCTCGCCTTTAACTTTCCGATCGAAACCAGGCGCCTGGCCGGCGAACTTCCAGAGTGCCGAGATGCTGTCAGCTTTGGCAACGTCAACATGCGCAGCCAGGCCAGACGCGATAATCGGTCCGATACCGACTTGGTCGTAGGCCCATTTGGCTTCTACAGGCGAATCATCGCCCTCCACCCATTGCGCCAGTTTTGCGTGAATCACTTTCTCGCCGGCTTTCATCCAGAAATCCAGCCACTCGACCAACTCGCTCGGCGGCTCGGTTCGTTCTTTATTAGCGTGAGCAATGCGCAAGTCCTGGCAATCATAGTATAAAGAAACCATCTCGGCAATATCCCCTTGCTTTAGCGTAACAGTCCTGACTATTTTATTTATTAATTCGTTTCTGGATTCTGTTATAAGCTCTTTCATTCTTCCTTCTTCGCGCAGTCTTAACGTTTATTAAGCGCCTGCATTCTTTGCAGTGTCTCATAACACTATTAAGTCTCTTGCTGTGATATGTGTTTTTAGGTGTGTACTCATGCCCATTTGAGCAATGAGTTTTTGCCTTATTTGCCGCAGCCATCGGAATCTCATCTTTGTGATATCCCCGATGTTGCAAAACCGTGACTACTTCTAAATGAAACGGATTGACGCACCATTTATGGCGACACTTGTGATGCAATTCGAATCCTTCAGCGACTGGTCCGTAGATCGCTTCATAAATCACCTTGTGGATGACTAAGCCTCTTCGGCTATATCGCGCATAGCCGCTTTTCCAATGCGATCCTTCCCATTTCCAGCATTCAGTCATCGGCGATTTCGGGTGTCTTGAGATTAACCGTCCGAATAATTTTATTAATCAGCTCGTTTCTGCTCTCTGTTATGAGTTCTTTCATGCTTAGTGCGGTTAAATTCGTGATGGCGTTAAAACCGGTTGTTCTTTTCCTCCGCTTTTTCGATGTTCATTCGCTGCCGCAATTGAAAGCCGATCAGCAAAAATGTGCTCTAGTAAATCGGGACGGTCCCTTTGAATAAGGCGTAAAGCATTAACTGTTTTCCGATCGACATGAGCATGAGGTATCTGGCAAATTTGCCAGAAAGGAGAGGCTGCGTACCTCGTCCGAAGTTCCGGTGGGTGTGTCCAATAAGCGGCGTCCCTGATCGCGATCTCCTCTCGAGTGGTGACAGATCGAGCTTTGGTCGCAACATCGTCTTCGGATTTCAGGCGAGCACGAAGCTCTCTCTCTCTCTCTCTTTGCGCGCGTACTCCGGGGTGTTGATTGGATCGGTGACGGCAAGATTTTCGATGCACCTCGTTTCCTCGGCGCTCAGTTCACCAGCGAGAGGTTCTGGCTCTTCCGGAAGAGGTGTGATTTTGTCGCTCACTTTGCTGATCTCGCCTTAGCGATTCTCCAGATTTTTGAGCCAGGCCATGGTCGTTGATTTACGGAAATTCCACGTCGAGCCTTTCTCATTAGGCTGCGCTTTGAACGCTCCCTTGATCGCTTTGATTCTGCACAAGCGACTGATCTTGTATGAACTCCAACCAGTAAGCTGCTGCAGCCATTTGACGTCCCCGATCAACGGGCCGTTATCGATAAGCTCAGAATCTGTCTTCATATACCTTATTCGATATACCTAGTTCGCACTACTCGTCAAGAAACACTTGCAATAATGTCGAAGAATTGCGATACGTGCAGCGGTGGCCAACAGCAAAAAGCATCGCTTCTACCATTGCCTGACGACCATCCGGGGGATGTGTAAGCTCAATCAGGAGGACATGGCGAAGATCCTCGGGGTTGCAAAGATCACCATTGCCCGCATCGAATCGGGGACATTGGCCTTAAGCGAGCGACTGGCTGATAAGGTCGAGGCAGAGTTTGGTGTCTCGGCCGGGTGGCTCCTAGCTAATGACGACCTGGCGCCAATCTTAACGGGACACGACACTCTCTGGAGCAGCGACCATTTTGAGTTTATCCAAGGGTGGCGTTCAGACTTGCCCGAGCTCGAACGCGATGGGGCATATAATGTCACCTACAGGGAAGAACGCGCAGCAATTCAAGGTGACGAAGATCACTTTGTCCGCTGGAAAATGGCTGGGTATATGTCCGAGATTCACGCCATGCTGGATGCGGCCCGCGGCCAACCGCGCCAAGGGATTCTCATCCACCGGCTCAACAGAATGATTTCCGAATTACGCAAAGATTTTACGGTCTCGAGCTCAACTCTGAATTCCTATGCCCCGCAAATTTCTCAACTGCGGAAACGCTATATGCAAACACTCAAGGAAAAATCAGCGGAGGAACAAAAGGCGCTTCGAGGCGAAGCCCCTCCTTCTTCTCAGCGTATCCCAAACCACTCTGTTCCGTCTTCCGGCGAGAGTACCTCGATGTAATGTTTCTTGGCTACTGCTTCAGAATTGCCCATGATCTTGGCAAGCGCCCCCACTCCTGTCTCTGTCGATCGGGCCAACCAGAAACTGGCAAAACTATGCCGCAGCTCATTCGGATTAGGTGCGTGACCAGCTTTTTGACAAAGCCTTCGGTATTTGGCGCGGAACCCTGAATCGCTCAATGCCACGACTTCACCAGTTTCTCGGCGGTGATTTTGGAGCCATTGAACCAGGGATGATTCGATCGGGATGAATCGACGATCACCACGTTTTCTGGCGGTTTTCTTGGCCACCTCCGAACGAATTTCAATCAGCCCGCGGTCCCAATAGAAATCTTCCCACCGAAGAATTTTGTCGGAACGATATTCCCGGATAAGTTCCTCGCGCCGCACACCAGCGAATCCGGCAATGGCAATATAGGGTAGCAACGCCGGGAATTCGGCCTGGGCCGTGCACAGCAGGGTTGCAAAAGTTCTCGGTGTGAGGATGGCCGGATCTTTAAAGGCAATCTTAGGACGTGCTATCTCTGCACACGGATTGAGAACCACTACGTGGCGTTCGCGCCCGAAATCGAACATTTGCGACACCACCTTATAGAATTTCCGCCCGGTCGAATCACTGGTTGCCGTATCCAGAAATTTGCGAATATGCAGAGTGGTCACTTTATGCGCGTCCAGGTCGGCGAATTGCTCGGAGAATTTGGTGCAAACCCATTTTTCATCACCAAAGGTCGACTTCCGAAGATTCTTGGTCCGGCGATATTCGACATACTCGGCGCATAAATCAGCAACCATGAGAGGCCGGCGAATCGCTTTGGCGGTCCGTTCCCAATGATCAACAATTTCGGGAAGGAGCGAGAGGTCTCCTAGCCGGTTTTGGAGAAACGCGATCCAGCGTTTGTCGGTTTCGGAGAGTTCAATTTCGAGCGGCGGATTTTTCTGGTCTTCTTTCCAACGTCTGATTTGAGCCCGGAAATCTTTGGCCGCGTTCTTGGTCTGGAAATAATGGGTCCGTCGCTTGGGGTGTCCTTCAAAACCGGCCGGAGCGTGGACGACAATATAGCGAGACGACGGCGGCGATCGCATACGGTGTAAGATGTTGAAGAAAGTACATCAATTTTACATCAATCCTTGCTAAATCACGTAAAATTCACCAGTTCGTGCACGATTCGACAACCGAGGCTTAATCGTCAGTAGATCTATTATTGATGCGGTTTCCCAGGTGATAGAGCACTGCGTCCGGCGGGGCTCGAACCCACAACCTTCGGCTCCGGAGGCCGACGCTTTGCCTAGGTAAATACCTCTGTTACATCACTTTTACATCACTTTTTGAGAGGAGACGCAGACTCACGTATACGGGTGAGCGTCGGCCTCGGGCACTTGCTAGGCGCCCGACAAGATCGCCCGAGTTCCCGGCGGCTGAGGCCGCCTCGGGTTAGCGCTGCAAGGTTGCCGATTACTTTGGGCTCGCCTGGCCCTCATGGGTACATTGGTCACCCAATGGCCGAGCGTCCACTTGGCGCTATCGTCTTGCGTTCCTCTAATTCCTCTAAGATCAGTCTGGCCAGTTTTGTCAGAGCTTTGGCTTCCGTATGCGCGTGGCAAACTGCCCCGTAAGGAAAGAAAGTCGGACAATACCCAAGGAACGCGCCGTCTTCGTCACTCCATGCGATCCACATGGTGATTTTATTGCTTTCCTTCATGAGTCTTTGGGTTTTTTGAACTTCTGATCAGCTTTGCCTTTAACGGCGTTTCGGACCTGTTTTTCGAGATAGTGGGCTGCGTCGTCATTTTCTTGACGAGGAAGGATGACCGCCCCGGGAAAGGTATCATGTTTGAATTTCCTGTGCGACCCTTTCCCGCCGGGAACCTGATACCAGCCCGCAGTCTGCAAATCTTTGATGAGTGCTCGAATCTTGCGTGGCATTTACGGCCCGAGGTGTTGTTCGACGGCAAAGGTATCGTGATTCAATATCCATCCTTTCGGAACTGGTTGCGGAGCGCTTTTTCGACATAGACCGTTTCGCTCACGCCTTCGCGGCGGGAGGCTTCCTTCAGCTTCTTTATCGTCTCGGGCGTAAACCGAAGGTTCTTGGCCTTTTTGTTCTGGCCGTACGGACGGGGTGGCTCTTCCTCTTCCTTGATCTGCTTTTTCTCCTTCGTCACGGGAAAAGAGTATCGACGGATCTAGGCAGCAAGGAAAGAACAAATGTGCGCGAAAATAATCTCACTTATCTCTTGAATTGTGCGCTAATGTGATAGACAATCTTGTCGATATCAGTAGCATGCCATCACCTTCTGACACACCTTCACCCGCTCCACTCGAAGCGCGGCTCCGCGAGCTGGAAGCGAACCTCGAGCGCCTGGCCGAACGACTTAACCAAATTGAACGCGCCCAATGACAAACATAACGACACCGATCAGCGACCGGCTCCTCCAGCAGATTTG
>Ga0210392_10000763_pt1 | contig 18097 bp, 18 predicted proteins | sample IncBWC30OmetaG_FD_161057 | JGI IMG/M metagenome (GOLD analysis project Ga0210392, IMG submission 161057) | Forest soil microbial communities from Barre Woods Harvard Forest LTER site, Petersham, Massachusetts, United States - Inc-BW-C-30-O ...
GCCGATGCCGCCACCCACGCGCTCCAGCGCGTGGCGCTCGACGCCGGCATCCCGGTGATCAACGGGATCATCGTCGCTGAAAACTCCGTCCAGGCCGAGGCGCGCTGTCTCGGCAAGATCGGTCGCGGCGCCGAGTTTGCCCGCGCCGCCCTCGAGATGGCCGTGTTGAAACGAAGCCTCGGAAAATGATTTTACACCAAGATCGCAAAGATCGCCAAGACCACTCATGAAGCCTGTCCGCTTTTACTCCTGCCTGTTTTCCTTCCTTCGCGTTCTTTGCGACCTTGGTGTAAAACCCGATTTCTTATTCTCCCGATGAGCAAAGCCCAATTTGCCCAGCGCCGCGCCAGCCGCATCGCCGCCATGCAGTATCTCTTCGCCTGGAGCCTCAACCAGCCGTTGGACCTGGCCGGCGACCTGGACCAGTTCTTCAAGGGCCAGGAAGAGCCGCGCGAGACCTACGCCTTTGGCGAGGAGCTCATCCACGGGGTCCTCGGGCACGTCACCGATATCGACACGCACATCCGCGGCCTGGCGCACAACTGGGAATTTGCCCGCATCGCCAAGATCGACCTCGCCATCCTGCGCCTCGCGATTTTCGAGATGCTGTTTCGCAAGGACATCCCGCCGGTCGTTTCCATCAACGAGGCCATCGACCTCTCCAAGGAGTTTTCCAATGCCGACGCCAAGCGTTTCATCAACGGCATCCTCGACCGCCTGAAGGACCAGCTCGGCCGCGATGCGCGCAAGGCAACCGAGGAATGAATTTCCCCGCGGATGACGCAGATAAACGCTGATAAAACAAACCATCCGCGCCGATCCGCGTCATCCGCGGAGAAAACTCCCGATGTTCAGCCTCTTTAAAAAATTCAAGGCCGGCCTGGCCAAGACCGTCGCGGCCATCACGGAAAAAACCCACGGCCTCTTCGGCGGCCGCGCGCTCGACACCTCGTCGCTCGATGCACTTGAGGAAGCGCTCTACACCGCGGACTTCGGCGTTGAGACGACGGGCGAAATTCTCGGCGAGATCAAAACCGCCGCGAAAAAGGACAAGGCCCTGCGCGGCGCGGATGCCGCCGCCATCGGCGGCGCCGTGTTGCGCCGCGTGCTGGCCGGCAGCGAAGGCGTGCTTGCCCCATCCACAACAACAACCAACCCCACGGTCATCTGCCTCATCGGCGTCAACGGCTCCGGCAAGACCACCACCGCGGCCAAGCTTGCGTGGCGGCTGAAGCAGGATGGCCGCAGCGTGCTGCTCGCCGCGGGTGACACCTTTCGCGCCGCCGCCGTCGAGCAGCTCAAGACCTGGGCCGAGCGGCTCGATCTTGAAATCATTGCCAGCCACACCGGCGCGGATGCCGCCGCGGTGGCCTTCGATGCGTGGCAGGCGGCCAAGGCGCGCGGGCGTGATTACCTCATCGTGGACACCGCCGGCCGGCTGCACACGAAGAGCAATCTCATGGAGGAACTGGCAAAAATCCGCCGCGTGCTGAAAAAAAACGACCCGGCCGCGCCGCACCACGCGTGGCTCGTCGTGGATGGCTCGCTTGGCAGCAACTCCATTGAGCAGGCCCGCGTGTTCCACAAAAATTTCGGCCTCACCGGCCTCGTCGTCACCAAGCTCGACGGCACCTCGCGCGGCGGCGCGATTGTCGGCATCTGGCGCGAACTGAAGCTGCCCATTTATTTTCTTGGCCTCGGCGAGCAGGCGGAGGACTTGCAACCCTTCAGCGTGGAAAACTACGCGCAGGCGGTCTTCGGCCTCGAAGGATAGGGCGTGGCCCTGTTGTCATTCCGAGCCGCGCGAGGAATCTCTCCCAGACCTTCGTGCTGCCGATTACTCGGTGGCTTCTTTTTGAAGCCCATTGAAAGGTCTCTTGAAAACAGCCCGCAGGCATCCGTCGGCATTCATTTTATTGGTAATCCGACCTGAGGGCATCATATGACTCGTCAATTTCCAAATCCGCCGAGACAAAATTTAAAATATCGTCAGGAACGACATTAAGTTCGTTCATTTCATGCATGGACGCGAAAGCGACGATTTCAGGTCTAAATGTGTCGTAACATCTTTGCACTTCGATTTCGAGTTTGTGGCGATCAAAGTCACCACCCCAAAACGCTAAATAATACTCAGAAAGGTCATCCACTGCTTCATAAAGGGCTTTATTGTATCCGATGGCCATTACAACCGTGAGGCAGTTATTGACTGCGTTCTGCGTTTCAATCGAGGCTGAATAATCGGGCGCTTTAATCTTGAGCGTCGTTGCAATCGAAAATCGCAATAGGGTTTTCAGCTTTTCAAGCAGTTCATCTTTGCTCATGGCGTTGCTCATTTGATGTCGTTTATCGGAGATCTTTTATCCGTGAGTCATTAGCCGGTCGAGACGATTTAGCTTTCGAGCCGATTGAAACGTCTCTTCAAAATAGACCGCAGGCACGACACCAACAAAATCACGGCCAGCGGAATGATGATAAAAGAGAAGATCGGTCCGCCGATGCGGGTTTTCTTTTTGGCGAGGAGTGCTCGCGCGATGAAAATCACGGCGGCAAGCACACCTAGGCCGAAAATGCCTTGGGCGATTTGTTCGTTGCGCCTCTCCCTCGCGATGGAGCCTTCGGAGCGGCGGATCATGCGGCATTTTCCGGTAAGCGGCATTTTGATTTAAGCACTTCTCTGGCTGATCCTCTTACAGTGTTCATCGTAGGTTTTGATCCATGATCCCTCTTTGGTAGTAAAAGTTCGGCCCGCGGCTCCGCAAACCTCAACGTTACTCGACGACATCTGGGCGATCCTTCTGCAATCTTTGTCGTAGGTCTTGATCCACGAATTTTCTTCGGTTACGAAAAAATCGGATGCGATGCCGACAACGGTGATTCCGCTGTTGGACATTTGTGAGATGCGCCTGTTGTTCTCGTCGTAGACCTTGATCCACGAACCTTCGTCTTGAACGTTTGCGATGGGCATATGATTTCTGATGGTTGGATTTGAGACTGGGTTATGAGGTTTGATGCTGGAGACGGAAGGCGGGGAATTTGCTTCCTTCTTATGCGGCTTTCAGTGACCGCAAATAAAGTTCGGCGCAGGCCCGGGCATCCGACAGGGCATCGTGATGATTGAGCGGAATGCGATGTTCGGCGCACAAAACCGCAAGACTCTTCCGGTAGATTCTCAGGGTACACACTTTGTCGAAAGCTGGGACAGGCAGGCCGTAAAGCCCAAGCGTTTCTTTCAAGACGGCGAAATCGAATCGGAATCCGTTGTGCGCCACGACCCGCTGGCCGGTGATGAAAGGTTCCACCTGCGGCCACACCCCGGCAAATGTGGGCGATTTTGCGGTGGCTTGGGGCGTAATGCCGTGAATCCCAATGAAGTCCCGCCGATAGTAATTGTCAGGTGGCTGGACGAGCAGGCTCAGCTCACGGACGATGACGCCGGCCTCGACCCGCACCAATCCGACCTGGCAGATGCTGGTGCGGGCATACTGCGCCGTCTCGAAATCGATGGCGGTGAAGGTAGATTTCATGGGATGCTCGGTGAATTGCGGCCTTTATGGGTCCAAGTGACCGGTCCGAAAGAATACCCGGCAAGTGCGACACTTTAGGTCGCGGAATTAAATTCTTTAAGATGGAGCGAATATCAGACGGCACCTTGAACCGCCTGCCACTTCGAAAATATCGTATCGACGACCTCTTTGGCCGACACCTTGTTGAAACTGAAACGCATTGGATGAACGGTATGGAAGATGTGAGTGCGATTCAAGCTGTCGAAGACATAGTTCACCCCGTTTCCAATGGCCTTACTTTGTGGAACCGTTCCCCAATAATCCTTAGGAGCCTTTTTGCTCATGATGATGGCAACATGGGGCTGGAAGATCTCCTGAATGGCCGAGAATGAATCGAAATGTTTTGTCGCTGCCGACTTCAACCGTCTATGTGCGTCGCGATTGGCTTTTTTACCCAGCTTTTTCTCCCATTCTGGTAATTTCTTTTTTTCCCAGATTTCAACCGCGTTGGTGTTGGCCCACACGAAAGATTGTAGAATATCGTCGCAACCTCCTTCTTTTATCTGCTTCCAATCATGGACGCCGTGGAAGGCTGCAAGGCAACGCATCACTGTATCCCAGAATATTGAATTTCCCTCCGCCGCCCAGCTCCCGCCTTTTTTGAATGGGAACGTCAAAAATTCATCTTCCCTGATTCTTGTCGGGATAACCGCCTGTATCTTCGGCTTGGCGCATTCGAGAAATCCCTCCATTCCGCCCCAACACCATGTGTCCCTGCCAATAAATGCGATGCGCGGACTGGCTTTCTCATACTTGGCGCCATAGAGCGGAAGATGCACCTCTGGTATTCCAGCAGCATTAACATCGCCAACGTCATGAATAAACTTTCCGACGGCCTCAGTATAGCGGGCAATGTATCGCTGTTTTATGGAATCGTTCATTGGAGGAAGTAGCTAGTTAACTGCCGTCGTACAGCGAGATTTTGATTCCTTTGCGTAGATAGGTCGGCATGTCGAGATCCTCGCCTTCAAAGAGATTGCGGTCGGTGTTGTCGAAATAGCCGCGACTTTCAACGTAATGTTCAAAACCAAGCTCGTCTTGTGCCACCGACGCAGCCTGCGCGGTAGGTTTTTCTTCGTCCATTCTGGCGCGTTCCAAGTCCGCAGCCGGCAAATGGCTTTCTTCGGTGCGCGGCGCGGCCGGCTTGGCCGGCAATGGCGGTGCAAAGCAGTGCGACGGCAGCGCCGCATGAAATCCCATCACGCGGTGCCCATAGCGCGGAGCAATGCAGCTGCTTGAGGCCGGATTGAAAAGCTCAGCCAGTGAGACCGGTGCGGCTGCGGGTGTGTTCAGGCCGAGCGTCTCGGCGAGGCGGCCGGCCTCATCGGGCGTGAGCGGGCGGAAGTCACGGTGCGCGATGAGCCGCCCGGGGCGGAGCAGCGCGGGGTCAAGATCGGTGAGATCGCTGTTGAGCGTGCAGATGACATGAAGGCCGAGTGCGTCACCGAGCATGCCATCGGTGAGATTGAGGAGGGTGGCCACTTTTTCGCGATTGTCCTCGCCACGGCGGTGCAGAATACTTTCGGCGTCTTCAAGAATGAGGATCTTTCGGAGCTTTGAGTTGCGGTTCTCACTGGTGAGGAAGGTGACGATCACGCCGGACTCCATGGTGGCAAACCGCGCTGCTGGCATAAAGTAGAACATATGCGAGGCTGCGAGCCAGTGCGCGAGCGAGCGCACCAGCGTCGTCTTCCCTGTGCCGGGAGCACCGGTGAGAATTGTGAGGCCGTATCGGCGCGAGTTGAGGGCGCGAAGCCACTCGTCCACCCATAAGGCCATGCCGTTACCGTAATAGAGATCGAGCTGCGACTGTGGCACGGTTTGCTTGATGGTCACAGGAATACGCTCAATTTTTAGATCGCCGGCGGTCAAGTTGAGTATGCCGATGCGTGGTTCGAGGGCGCTCGGCGCCGCATCCTGGCGGTAGCCTTCGATCAGTTCATTCATTAGGGCCTCGGCGCGCGCTGGTGATTCGGCATAAACACCGAGGATGCCGTGCGGGTGATCGTCGAGCGGGTTAGTATAGCCATGATCCAGTTCGACAAAGCCTCCGGAGGGCCAAAAGCCGGCGATGGTATCAAGGTCGAAATTGAATTGTTTAGGATCCGTGTCTCGATTGCCTCGACGATAACGGCTATACCAGCATTGATCGCCAATTTTATCGATGATGCGTTTATGATTCCATGCCAGCTTGAGCTTACGGCTGTGCAACCAACCGCGCTGAAGGGCGGGGATTGGTATCTTCATATGGTAAAGCTCGTCAAATTGGTGAATCGATGACGGCGGTGCGGAGTCGGCCTCGGAAAGCGGTTTCATAAATTCAGCTGTAATTGGCAGCGGCTGTCCTGAGCGTGGTGTGAATTCTATTTCTGACGTGCGCGGGTGAAACGATGGTGAGCCCCGCACCTTGCGAAAGAATCCAGAAATGCAGCTGCCAGGAGTCTTTCACCTCGGCGGTGAGCAGGTAACGGCCTTTCTTGAATTGAATCGTCTGGTTCACCGACAGGGGGGTTTCCGCGAGGTAGATCGCGAGTTCGTTGGTGACCCAGGCTTTGAGCTGGATGGACGCTCCACCGCCAAATTCCATGGCCCCTGCGGCGAGGTATCGGTCGGTGGTGTAACCTTTGGGCGGGACAACTTTGAGATCGGTGACTTCTGCGCGCTGGATGCGGTGGATGGCATAGAGGCGGACGTCGGGGTAAGCGTAGGTCGTTGCGGCGAGGTATGGCGTGGCCCCGCGTTGAATCAGGCTCAACGGATGGACCGTAAGGTCTTTGGGCTTTTTACTGCTTGTCGAGGTGTAGCGTATGTTGAGCTGCACGTCCTGCAGCAGGGCTTCGTGAACAGTCGCGAGCACCTTCCCGTCCACCTTGGGTGGGATCAGGTTTATGGCCGCCGCGACATAGCGCACCTTCTCGATCCAGCGTGCATAACGATGGTTTTCCATCGCAGCCAACTTGGTTTTAGCCAACTCGAACTTTGGTTTCAGTGCGTCCAGCATCGTGGCCGGCAGGAGTTTGCTCAGAATGCTTTCCGCCACGACCAGCGAAACGGCATCGGTGAGCTCGATGCTGGTGAAATCGCACTGCTTGCCGGGCATCCAGTGCCAGCCGTAGGGCGGGGATTCGTCGTTGCAGCGGATGCCAAAGCTGGCGGACAGCTCGATCAGATCGCGCTCCACGGTGCGTTTGCTCACCGCGTAGCCCTGTTCTTTCAGCCAAGCCGTGATTTCACTGGCGGTTAATCCGGGACCGCGGGCTGGCAGCTTTTTGAGCAACTCCCATTGGCGGGCTAGGGCAAATTTGTTGGACGATTTTGGCATGATGATCTGAAAAGCTGCCTTTCAGGATCACACAGAATAGCCCAACAGTGCGACATCTTATGTCGCGGTTCCATAATGATAGCGGGCCTGGGCGACTTACGGCGTCGCCAGCGACTCGACGATCGTCCGCACGTTGTGCCGGAACATGGATTCGTAGCTGGCCGCGTCGCTGTCGGACGTGCCCAGCCCGTCCGCGTAAAGAATGCCACCGAGGTGAACACCGGTTTCGCTGACAAGGTTCTGCACGATCCGTGGATTGACACTGTCCTCGGCGAACACGGCGCGGATGTGTTCACCGCGGATCAGGTCGATGAGCTGTGAAAGGTGCTGGGCGTTGGGTTCGCCGTCAGTGGACAAGCCGCCGATCGAGTGGATGGTAAACCCATAGTCGCGGGCGAAATAGCCAAAGGCATCGTGCGAAGTCACCAGTTGCCGCCGTGCGGGTGGCAGTTTCGCGATCTGGTGACTAACCCAGATTTGCAAGGCGAAGAGTCGTTGCTCGTAAGCCTGGGCATTGCGGGCGAAAACGGCAGCCCACGCGGGCCGCGACCGCGCATATTCCGCGCGCACGAGGTCGGTCGCAAAGATCACATTGTCGATGCTGTGCCACCAGTGCGGGTCTTTCTCGCCGTCGGCAGACAACAGTTCGCGCGCCTGGTCGGTCTCGTCATGAACGCGGTCGGCGGTGAACGAAAGCACGAATGGGAGCGCATCGCCCACCATCACGACGCGACCTTTTGCGCCGGTGTTGGCGACCAGCCGGTCGAGGTAGGATTCCAGGTGCAGTCCCGAGGCGAACACGAGATCGGCATCGACGATCGAGCGAATGTCGCCGGGGGACGGATCGAAGGTGTGTGGATCGACGCCCGGCTTCACGATATCCTCGACTTGGGCCTTGTCGCCACCGACCTCGCGGGCGATTTCCGCCAGGATGGTATGGAGCGCCGCGACTCGCAGCGGGCGTTCATCGGCGCGAATCCGGACCGCACCCGCCGCGAGGCAAAACATGGCACAAGCCAGCAGGGATCGGAACAGGGCATTCATCGGTGAATTATTGAGACTTACTTAAAGATGTGACGAATTACCAAAGCAGAACGCTTCGATCCATTGTTTTGAACAGAAGAGCGCGAAGCGTCCTTGGGGTTTCGATATCAAGGGCAAAAACTGGCTCTGCTTGGAAATTTGGTGTGAGCCAACGCCAGTCGCTTTGCGACCTTCTGTAAAAATTGCTTTTTGAAAACCCCGTGGCACGCCCCGTATCCGATAAATCTAAAGGTAACTTCATTGGGTAATGCTCGATAATGAGCCACTTCATACTGAAGGATTTTTTCCGCCCGGGCTTTGCCTCGCGAGTTTGGCCATGCGGCTGGCGATGCCGTGGTTCGGGCTGATCAACGCCGAGATGAAAAAAACGACGGCGAGGCAAATCACGATGGATGCGCCGCTCGCGAGCCCGTCATGGTAACTCAGCAGGATTCCCGCGGCCGAGCAGGTGAGCGCGAACGCAACCGAGAGCACGAGCATGCGGTTAAAATGATCGCACCAGAGGTAGGCGCTGACCGCGGGCAGCAGGAAAAGTCCGAGCGCCAGGACGATGCCCATGGTCTGAAGCGCCGCGACCAGGTTCAGGACGGTGAGCGCGAGAAAGCAGAAATGCACGAGCCCGCCACGGCCACCGGTGGCGCGGTAAAAAATGGGATCGAAGGTCTCAAGCAGGATGCTGCGGAAGAAAACGATGAACGTCACGACAGTGACCGTGCTCACCAGCGCGGCGAGCTGGAGGTCGGCCGTGCTTACGCCCAAAACACTGCCGAAGAGAAAATGAGTGAGGCTGAGCTGCGTGGGCAGTTTGCTGATGAGCGCGATTCCCGCCGCGAAGAAAATGATGAAGAGCGAGCCGAAGGCGGCATCCTCCTTCACGCGCGTGAGGCGGCTGAGAAACGCGCTGCCGAGCGCGGTGAGCAGCCCGGCGATGAGTGCGCCCACGAACAGCGCGGTGGTGCTGGGGCCAAAGATCAGCCAGGCGATGCCGATGCCGGGCAGCAGCGAATGCGAGAGCGCGTCGCCCATCAGCGCGAGCCGGCGCAGCACGAGGATGCAACCGAGCAATCCACCGCTGAGGCTGAGCAGCACGGCGGAAAGCAGCCCGCGCTGCATGAACCCGTAGGAAAACGGCGTGATGAAAATCTCGTGCAGGCTCATTGCGGGAACTCCGTGGTGCGGGCCAGGTGCAGCGGGTTGTCGTGCACGCAACGGCCGTGCCGGTAGGCGCGGTCGATGTTCTCGGGTGAAAGCACGCCGGCGATGGGCCCGGAGGCAACCAGCGTGGTGTCGAGCAGCACGCCCTGCGTGAAAACCCGGCGGGCGAGATCGAGGTCATGCATCGAGGCGAGCACCGTGCGCCCCTGGGTTTCCCAGGCCCGCAGGATGTGGCTGAGCTCCTCCGTGGCAAAAAGGTCGAGCCCGGCGAAGGGTTCATCGAGCAGGAAAATATCCGCCCCTTGGGCGAGGGCGCGGGCCAGGAAGACGCGTTGCTGCTGGCCGCCGGAAAGCATCCGGATCTGCCGGCCGGCGAATTCCGTGATTCCCAGTTCATCGAGGGCGCGATCGACGATCGCATGATCGCGGGCGCCCATGCGCTGGAAAAGTTTCAGCGAGGGAAAACGGCCTTGCTCGACGACGGCGCGCACGGTGATCGGAAAATCCCAGTCGATGGACTGGCGCTGCGGCAGGTAGGCGAGCCGCGGCAGCAAGTGCTGGGGATGGGCGTCGCCCAGCCGGATTTCGCCGCTGGCCAGGGGGTGCCAGCCGAGGATGGCGCGCAGCAACGTGGTCTTGCCCGCGCCGTTGCGGCCGAGGATCGCGGTCGAGCTGCCGCACGGAATGTCGAGCGTGACCTGCTGCAACGCAGGCGTGCGACCGTAACAGACGGTGACATCATGGAAGCGCAGAATGTTGTGAGTGGCAGCGGGCAAGGCAGAGAACAGACTAGCAAAGTCGTCAAGGGGGCAACCCTCTTAAAAGGTTGGTCGTGGTGCGTTTTGAAATTACGCCGCAGCTAAGGTTGTGGTCATGGATCAGTTCGAAGGAGTTGCCCCTAGTTTATCCCAACGCTTGTACTTGGTCCTTGAATTGAATCGGGTGTATCCTTTGGGAACTCGCGTCGCAAACGTTCTTCTAACGGCTGCCCTGGGCGCCCAATAACTACATCAATAGCCACGATGTCTCCCGCATCTGAAACAAGAACGTTTCGGGAATGGGCATCGGCGGCCACTAGGTTAAAATGCGAGCTGTAGAAAAGCGCCCCGGCGGGATAAATCTGAGATTTCCGAAAACGAATACCGGCGAAATATTGGATGATCTGGGCTTCGCTGGCCTGTGGGGTGGTTTGATGGGCGGTAATCCATGGCTGGGACGTGATAATCTCCAAGTGGTCATCTCCAATAATCGCACCAAGCAGCCTGATATCATCACCAAAAAACCAGTTATGATACACCAGTCGGCGCAAATATTCCAACGGCGTTGCCCTGGCCCCTTCGTAAGCAACGGAATGCCCAAACTGGTTTGGATGCGTGGATTTTATCGCACGCAGGTTTTCTAAATCAAAATAGACCAGATGCTCTGCTCCCTCGCCAAAATAGTGAAATTGCCGGCAAAAATTGCCGGCTAGGATTTCATGGCGATATTTGAACCATTCGATGAGACAGTTTCGCTGTATCGTGGTCGTTCCTGTTCTGGCGCCATCGCCTCCACGCGCGAGAATTGCTCGCGAGCTGCGCTTAACGTAATTCGCCGCTGAGATAAGCGAATTTGGCGTTGCTTCTTTGAGAAGTCCTTTAGCCATTGAGGAAGCGGTGGCATGTGACTAAGATCGTCACAGTAGCCCTTAGGGTCAAGTTTTGTTGAGGCATGTACGACCTAACAGCGTAAATCCAATGCGTTGTACTCACCATTTTTGTACACAGGACATAGCCTCAAATTGTTTTGTGATTCTTCACTGCACTCAGAGCTACAGGGGAAAGGCATGGTTTTCCAACGGTCTGTCAGTTCATGGTCATCGGCAGTTCCACGGTTTTTCCGGCGGCGCCGCCGGCGGGCAGCGGGATCGTTTGCTCGAATCCTCCGACTTGCAGCCTGATCTGCCGGAGTTTCTGCGTGGGCTCGGAGATCCAAGCGATGTGTTTTTCCGTATCGATCAAAACAAGGCAGGGTTGATCGACTCCCACCGACAGTCCGTCCGTCAGCGCAACTTTGCCCGGAAGCCAGAACACCACGCCAAAGATGGCCTGGTCGATCTGCACCGCTTGCACCGCGGATGAATTCGTTGTCACCACAGCAGCGGTTTTTTCGCCGGCGGGGACAATGGCATAGGCATAGCTTGCATTCTTCGGGGCGTTCCCGTGGTCCAGCCAGAGCGTGAAACGATTGCAGGTGACGTCTTTCTTCGGGGTGTCGGGATTTTGGAACACACGTTTCCAGTTGCCGGTGGCTGGGCGGGCCTCGAGATGAACGGTGCACCCGCCGGGGAAAAAATAGCGCCACCCGTCATGCTCAACCCATTCGACATTGGGGATGGGAGTGTCACCACCAACCGCGACGGATTTCACCTTTCCATTTTGCTGAAGGCGGATGCCGCCGCGCAGCAGGCATTGATTGATGGCGGTGACAATCGGCGCCTCGGAATCGCCACTGATTCCTGCGCCCAGGCAAACGACTGAGTTTGCACCGAAAAACCACGCTTTTTTTGCCACCACGCCGTCCCTGGTGTAGTCCAGCGCCGCGCAACCATGCGTGCCGTCGGAAACTCCGCCGACAAAATCGGTTTTGACCGACGAATTTTTCAGCTCTGGAGGATCGGTTTGTGCGCAGGTGGTGCCGGGAATTTTGCGCCAGTCCCAAGCCGGGAAAATATCCGCATACTCGTCGCCTCTTTGGTAGAGATAAAGCGCGCCGTCTGCCAGGTGATAGCCGGAAAGATTTTCCCTGTTCACCAGCTCCGTGCCGACCACTCGATTCGAGGACATCTTGAGCGTGGCGGCAAATTCGCCGGTGCGCTGAACCATGTAATCCGAGCGCCAGAAATATTTGTTGCCAGCGAGGTCGTTGGCCGCGCCGGGGTGATTTCGCGCGACGAATGCGCGATAGGTCGGGGCGGAGCCAGGATCGAAGACGGCGGCTTCCTGCATGACGCGGGCAATGCTGGCGGTTTTTTCCAAGGGGGAATGGGGCGTGAGCTGGCGCCCGCATGAGCTGATATCCATCGTTCCGCGCCATGACACCCAGTTCTCGCCATCGAGGAGGTAGTGCCGGAAAATTTCCAGTTTGTCTTCCGGCAAGGCCCACGGCGTTCCCCGGAGAATGGTGCCCCAGCGGCAAGTCTCATCGGCGAAGGCCAGGCCATAGTTGCCGAATTGCTGCTGTGGGCCGTGCTGGTGGAAACTGTAGTCGGGCTGGATTCCCTCGTCCGTGGTGATGCGCACTTCGTTCCAGATGGTGGTGGTGGCTTCGTCGATCAAAGGCTCGTCGCCTTTCAGCAGGCCGATCATCAGGGTATTTCCGGCGAGCCACACTTTATTCTGGCCCGTCATGCCGATCTTGCAACGCCCGGCGAGGATTTGCGTCACATAAGCGTACTCGTCGGGCGACAGGTTCTGGCCGAGGAGCAACGCGCAGGTGCTGATCAACTTCGGGATGCCGATCTGATTGTACCACCAGTTGGTGCATTGAAAATCATGGCTGATCCAAAATCGAAAAGCGCGATGAACGGCAGCGAGCAGCAGCTGGCGGTCGCCCGCTGAAATATCTGCGCTGCCGGCCACCGCTGCCGCCATCGAAACCATGCGAGTGCAATGCGTATCCGGCGGCCATCCCGACCGGGCGGTCGAAGCGTAATCAAGATCGGCCCAGCTCCCGTCTGTTTGCAGCGACCGGGCGGCGGTGAGCGCTCGCTTGGGATCGGCCGCGGGCTCAAATCCATCGCGCCCAAGGTTGAAGTCGCGAAATTGATCCGCGGCTTTCTCCACCGCTGGAGAAACTTGGGCGGGCAAACCCGCCGCATTCAGGAGGGTGGCGAAACAAAAAACAAGGAATGTGCCAAGCAGGGGGAGTTTGGAATTGAGCATGGGATAATTGTCATTCGAGATGCTTCACTGCTTCACGCCCTCGGTGGCCGAGGCTTTTTCGCCGTCGAGCAGGTAGAGGCCGGCGAAGGTGTGATCCTCGTAGATTTGGCCGACGTGCAGCATGCCGTAGAAATTCAGCGGCACGTCCATCGTGGTCGGCATATCCTTGGCCTTTATTTTCACGAGCACCCATTCGTTGGCCCGGGGCGCGACGCCGAAACAGCAGACCATCGGGCTGCGGATGATGAGGCATTCCTGCACGGGGCTCTCGCCTCCGTCGGTGATTGGCAGCAGGTAGCCGCTGATGCAAACGCGCCTGCCGTCAAGTGTTCGGACATTGGCCGGAATCCCATCGAGCGAGCCTTGCTTGACCGGTGCATCCGGCGCCGGCGCCTCGAAGTCAAACGATGCGAGATGGCGAAAATCCACGAGCCAGTAACCACCGGGATCTTGTTTCAGCTCGGGGAATACTGTTCCTGGCGGCGGCGATGCAGCCGAGGCCTGTCCGTTGGGAGCGGCGCAGGAAGTGGGATCGCTGCCGGCCCGCAAGGGGTGGGCCATCGTCAGCAGCAGGGCGGCTAGCCAGATTCTGGGGTTAATCTGTTTCATTGCCTTTGGGGTAGTTGAATTTCACATCCGTGAATGCCGTGCCGTCAAGGGTCACGCTTTTGATCACGGCGTCGAAGGCCTTCGTGGTTTTCAGCCAGTCGGCCTGCGCGGTGAAAAGCGCCGTATTGCCCACCGTCTCGCCCGTGGCGGGATTCGCCACCGGCTTGAACACGAGCGGCTGCTCCGTGCCGCCGACTTTTGCCGTCACCATGAACGATGGCATGTCCGACCGCACGAAGTCCTCCATTTCGTCATCAAGGATGTAGGCCGAGAGCGTGCCGCTGGGCGCGTCGAGTACGAATTCAATGTGATACGCATCGTCGCCCAGCACCACCGGCGTGCCGCCGTGCGGCGGCTGATCCTTGTGGAGCGACACGGTCTCCTTGTTTTTCGCACAACCGCCGGACATGAAAATCGCAGCCAGCATAAGGCCCAGGCAGAATTTTGTTTTCATCTTGGGTTGCGGGGCAGTTTCTACGAAATGGGCGCGAGCGTCTCGGCCACCGGTATGCGATAGGCCTTCACGGCCGGCACCACGCCGCCCAGCGCACAGAGCGCCACCATCGCCACCGGGCAGAGCCAGAGCACGCGGCCGCCCGACCACACATCGAGCACGACACCCGTCTGCGCGCGGATGAGGCCGGCCACGACGGTGAACAACACAAAGTAAACGACGAAGCCCGCCGCCACGCCCAGGCCGCCGATGCACGCTGCTTCGCCTACCACCGCGCCGAAAATCATCCGCCGCCGTGCGCCCAGCGCGCGCATGATGGCAATGTCGCGCTGCCGCGCGCTCATCGAGTTGTAGATGCTGGCCAGCACGCTGGCCGTGGCCACCAGCGCCACGAGATAGGCCACCAGCGCCAGCACGCGGTCGAACCAGCTGATCTTTGAAAAAAAGTCGGCGATGATCGACGCCACCGGCCAGGCGAAGGTCAGGCGGTTGCCCTGCTTGTTATACATCAGGTCGAGCAGGAAGCCCGCGGCCGGCGTGCGCAGTTGCACCAGCACCGCGCTGACCTGGGTGGCGTATTTCGGGTCGTGCCCATTCATTGTTTGCAGGCCGTGCAGCGGAATCCAGACGACGCGGTCGGCCGGCGTGTTCGTCGGCTGGAGCACGCCGACGACGGTGTAGAGGTCGGCATGCTGGTCGTTGGGATTGAAGTCCAGGCCATGAAAGGGATGGAAGGTGTCGCCCACTTTCAGCCCGAGTTTTGCCGCGGCGAAACTGCCGGCCACCGCCTCCTTCGCCATGGGGGAAAAAATCCGGCCGCCAGGCTCGAGCGTGAATTTTTTCCCGGGCGCGATCTCGATGTCCGTGAACATCTCGGTCAATGCACCGACGAGCCGGTAGCCGCGCAGGTTGTCGCCCACCGCGATCGGGACGGCCGCCTTCACCAGCGGGTGGTGCTTGATGTAGAGATAATCGGCCTGCTCGAGGTTGCCCGGCGAGGCCTCGAGGTGAAAAATCGCGTTGAGCACAAGCTGCAGTTTCGAACCGCGCGCGCCCAGCACCGCGTCGAAGCTGGTCGTGGTGCGTGTGAAGGCCGACTGCGCCTGCGTCTTCACCGTCCACACGGTCATGAGCAGGCCGCTGGCGAGCGCGATGCTGCCCGCGGTGATGAGGGTGGACAACGCGTGCTGCCGCAGGCTGCGGAGAATGATGAGGGCGAGCGTCATGATGCCGCCTCCTTCACCGCCAGGTTGATGTCGGCGAAATCGCGCACTTCCTCGAAAGCGCCGAGCGCCTCGGGATCGTGGCTGACAAGCAGCAGGGCCGCGCCGTGCTCGCGGCAGGTTTCGCGGATGAGCGCGAGGGTCGCGCGGGCGTTCTTGCGATCGAGGTTGCCGGTGGGCTCGTCGGCGAGCACGAGCCTCGGGCCTTTGGCCAGCGCCCGCGCCACGGCCACGCGTTGCTGCTGGCCGGTGGAAAGCTGGCGGGGATAATGCCGCCCATGATTGGACAAACCCACGCGATCGAGCAGGGCGTTCGCGTGTGAGCGGTCGGCCTTTCCGCCGAAGGCCATGCCGAGCACGACATTTTCGAGGCACGAATAGCCCTGCAGCAGGTTGAAGGTCTGGAAAATATAGCCGATGGCCGAGGCGCGCAGGCGGTCGCGAGCCGGTTCGCCGAGCGCGGCCATATCGAGGTCGCCGATGCGGATGGAGCCCGCGTCGGCGGCCAGGATGCCGGCGATAAGATGGAGAAAAGTGGTCTTGCCCGAACCGCTCTCGCCGCGCAGCGCAAGCTGCGCGCCGGCGGCGAGGGAAAATCCAGGCACGTCCACGATGGTTCTTGGCCCGCCTTCGGGTGAGCTAAACGATTTTTTGAGTCCGCTGATTTGCAGGAGCGGCCCGGTGGATGGGGGATTCATGATGACGAGGCGAAGCGATGAATGATGGGATAGGGGATGTCAGAACGCAAACGTGACCGTGCCGTAGAGGCCGCGGCGTTGGCCGAATTGGGCGGCGTTGACGCCGATGCCGGAACCATCGCGCAGTTCATAGACTTTGTCCGTGAGGTTCACGACATCGAGCCGGACTTTCAAAGTTTGTCTGGCGCCAATCTTGAAAGTTTGTTCCGCGCCGAGGTTGATCGTGTAGTAGGCGGGAACCGTTCCGCCGTTGGGAACGGTCGAGCCATCGGGCGCGGTCGAGTCGGTTCTCAACCCGGTGCCGTAAAGCGCATCGGCATAGACTTGTGTGCTGCCGTGCGACTCGTTCCAAAGATAAGACGCTCCGAATGAGCCGGTGGTCTTTTGCTCATGATCGAGATGAATCCAATTACTTTGGCTGTAAGCGAGGCGATCCGGGGCGAACAAGAACTGTGATGAGTTAAAGTCTTTGCCATAAGCCGACCCGAAGGCGACGTTCGCATAGGTGGAAAAGCCGCCTGTGGTGTAAGACGTCGTGAATTCCACGCCATAAACTTTCCCTTTGGCATAGTTGAAGGCCGAGAGGATGAGCGTCTGTCCGAACAATCCGTCGTCGAGTTGGTTTTTGGCCTGCTTGTAGTAGCCGTCCACGCCCACCTGCCATCCGGGCGCGAGTTTTTGACTGATGCCGGCGTCAAAATAGTTTGAGCGCTCGGCTTTGACGGGATCGTCCTGGTCAGAGGCGGCCGCATTCGAGGTGTTGTCAAACAACGCCACCGTGCTGCTTGATACATTTTCGATGGGTGGCGGCGTGAAGTAACGCGCGTAACCGGCGTGCAGCGTCGTCGAGGCCGTCGGCTGATAGATAAAGTTGATGCGTGGGCTGAGCTGATGTTCGTTGTCGAACGACGAGTTGAAAACATCGAAGCGCGTGCCGTAATTGATCGTGAACGCGCGGGAGATTTTCCATTCGTCCTGCAAATACAAACCGGCAAACAAGCCGTGGAGCGTCTGGTTGTCCGCGATGGGAAAGGCCGCCCCGGTGGGATTCCCGTTGGGGTCCAGGTTGAACACGGTCGTGGTCGAATCGGCGGAAACAGACTCGTTCAGCCAGATCGCGCCGCCGCGAACCGTGTGCTGGTCGCCGGCATGGTAACTCGCGTCGGCCTCAAGGCCGCCGGAGTAAAGTTTCCGGTCCACATCGCTGGCCACGCCATTGAAGAAAAGGTCGCCGACCGGGTCGGGCATGAAATGCACGCTGCTGTCCCGGCCCAGGGCGGAAACTTGATAATTCAAGTCCCCGGCCCTTTTTTGGTAGGTCACCACGCCGTAATAATTTTGTTCGTTTTGCCTTTCGTTCAAGGCTGCTGAATCAAAAGTCGCCGGGCCCTGGGTTGAGTTGAACGGATTGCCGCCGGGCGCAGTGCCTGCTGGCAGGCCCGGAGTATTGGGGATCTGGAAATTGCTGTAGGACGCGCTGCCGATGAAGCTGATCCGGCTTGTCGCGTCCAAGACATGGGACAAATACACAAAGCTCTTGTATTGGTCGGTGGTGTCGTGGATGGGCCTGGCGCCGGCGGTCGGGTTTTCGAGGCCGATGTCGTTGTGGTCGTAGCTGCCGTCCACGAAGTAGGTGGAGTTTCCTGCCGAGCCACCGTATTCAAAACTTGGATGGAAGGTGTCGTAACTGCCGCCATTCACCTCCACGTTGCCGCCGTTTTCAGTCGTGCCGTCCTTGGTCTTGATGTCCACGATGCCCGCGGTGCGGAAACCATATTGCGCCGGCAGCGAGCCGGTGATGAATTCCAGGGTTCCCACGAAACGCGGGTCGAGCTCCAACCCGAATCCCGTGATGCCCTCCGGCAACAGCACGCCGTTGATGCGATATTGCAGGTTCGCGTGTTCGCCGCGGACGTGCAAATCGCCGTTGGCCGCCGAATCCTGCGCCACGCCCGGCGCCCGCAGGAGCACCTGGTTGAACGGCGCGTTATCGCCGAGTGCCAGCGCGTCGATCTCGTTTTTATTGATGTCGTATTCGGTGCCGCCCAGCGAAGGCACGATTTCTTCGCGGGCCTTGTCGAGCTGGCCGGTGACGATGAAAGGATC
>Ga0210392_10000767_pt1 | contig 18055 bp, 13 predicted proteins | sample IncBWC30OmetaG_FD_161057 | JGI IMG/M metagenome (GOLD analysis project Ga0210392, IMG submission 161057) | Forest soil microbial communities from Barre Woods Harvard Forest LTER site, Petersham, Massachusetts, United States - Inc-BW-C-30-O ...
GGAAGCGGCCGGTCTGTTTGCCGTTGACCTTGATGATGGTCTCCATCTTGTCGAGATCGACATCGGTCTCGATCCATGGTCCCATCGGCTTGAAGGTGTCGGCGTTCTTGGCGCGCCACAGGCCGCGGTCGGCCTTCTGCCAGGTGCGCTCGGAGACGTCATTGCCGATGGTGTAGCCGAACACGCAAGACATCGCGTCCTTTTCGGTGAGATGTTTTGCCTTTTTGCCGATCACGACAGCGAGTTCGCCCTCGTAATGGATCTTCTCGGTGGCCGTCGCGGGAATCACCACGTCTTCGTCATGGGCGATCAGCGCGTTCTGAGCGCGGTAGCCGATCTCGGGCCGGTCGGGGATGTTGGGGACGGTGCCGGCCTTGTCGGCGGCTTCCTTGAGATGCTTGAGGTAGTTCAGCCCGACGCAATAGAAGGTGCGCGGCACCAGTGGCAGCTCGATCTTGACGTCTTTCAGCGCATGGCTCTGCGCGGTGCGCTTGTGCTCGCCAAAGGGATCGCCGGAGACCGCGATCACCTTGTCACCTTCGACAATACCCCACGATGTCTGCCCGGCGGCAGTGAACTTCAGCCAACGCATGTTTAGTTTCCTCTATTATTCGGCCGCAGCGCGCGGCTCGGTCTTCCAGGCGCCGGCGGAGGGGCGTGTCAGCCCAAGATTTTCGCGGAGGGTCTTGCCGGCATAGTCTTTATGGAAAAGCCCGCGGCGCTGCAATTCCGGCACGATGTGCTTGACGAAATCGGCATAGGAGCCGGGCACGATGGTCGCCGCGATGACAAAGCCGTCACAGCCGCGCTCGACGAACATCTGCTCCAGTTTGTCGGCGATCTCCTTCGGTCCGCCGACGATCGCGTCCTGCACCTGGCCGCGGCCGGAGAAGGTGACGAAGTCGCGCGCGCTGGGGTTGGTCTTGCCTGAAGTCTTCAGCACGCCATCGCGGATGCCGAGGATGCCCTGCATGCTCTTCAGCTCTTCCGTGGTCAGAGGCTCATCGAGCGGCTTGGCGGCGAAATCGAAGTTCAGGGCTTCCGCAAGCAGCGACAACGCGTCGATCTGCAGCGGTAGCTTGTTGATCACCGCCATCTTGTCCTCGGCCTCGGCCTTGGTCGCGCCACAGACCGGCGTCGTCAGATTGCAGAGGAACATCTGGTCGGGATCGCGGCCGGCCTTGGCGGCTTCGTTGCGGACCGCCGCATAGCCTTCCTTGGCGGCGTTCACATTGCGCGCAGCGGTGAAGATCACCTCTCCCCAGCGTCCGGCAAAGCGCTGGCCGCGGCCGGAAGCACCAGCCTGGATGATCACGGGATGGCCTTGCGAGGAGCGCGGCACGGTGAATGGTCCGCGCGACTTGAAGAACTCGCCCTTGTGGTCGAGCCGCTTCACCTTGGCCGGATCGGCAAAGCGGCCGGTCTTCTTGTCCATGATCAGGGAGCCGTCTTCCCAGGTGTCCCAGTGGCCGAGCACGACTTCCAAAAATTCGTCGGCGCGGTCGTAGCGGTAATCATGCTCGAGATGCGCATCCTTGCCCATGTTCTGCGCTTCGCCGTCATTGAGCGAGGTGACGACGTTCCAGGCGGCGCGGCCGCCCGACATCAAGTCAAGCGTCGCAAAGCGGCGCGCGACATCGAACGGTTCGTAATAAGTGGTCGAGGCCGTCGAACCCAGTCCGAGCCTTGTCGTCGCCATGCCCATCGTGGTCAGCACGATCAGCGGGTCCATCTTCACGCAGCGGATGCCGTATTCGACGGTGTGGGCGTGGTCGTTGCCGTAGCGGTCCGGCATGGCGAGGCGATCGTCGAAGAACGCCATGTGGAATTTGCCGGCTTCGAGGACGCGCGCGATCTCCTGGTAGTAATCCGCCGACATGGAATCGTCGCGGGATTCAGGATGCCGCCACGAGCTCGGCAGATTCGTGCAGTTCTGCGCCTGCAGGAAGCCGACCATCACCATTTGCCGTGTCATGCTGCTCTCCCTTCAGTCGCCGGTTATGCGAGATCGAGTTCTTTGGCGATCTTGTACTCGCCGGCCAGCGACTTGAGCTTCTCCCAGGTCGCGTCCTCGATCTCGATGCCGTTCTTGCGGCGTTCCCGCTCGCGCAGATATTCGACCTCGCCGGGATAGAACACGCCGCGCGAGCCTTCCGATGGCGGCGTCGATTTCAAATAGCGCGCGAACTCCGCGACTTCCTTCTTGAAATCCTTCAGGGGGCGGAAGGCGGCGACGTTGAACACCGCCATGAAGGTGCCGTCGTTGTGGCGTCCGGTCGGCTCGACGCCGAAGCCGAGGCCGGTGAGCAGGCCGCATAGGACTTCGACCATGGCGGCGAGGCCGCTGCCCTTGTAGCCCTCGGTGCCGCCGAGCGGCAGCAGCGCGCCGCCCTTGCGATATTGCGTGGGGTCCGTGGTGTTGCGGCCGTCGGCGTCGATGATCCAGCCGGGCGGAATCTCTTCCTTGCGCGCTACCGCAAGCGCGATCTTGCCGGCGGCAACCGCAGAGGTCGCCATGTCCAGATAGAACGGCGCGTCGAGATCGGAGGGCACCGCAATCGAGATCGGGTTGGTGCCAAGCCTTGCCTCGCGGCCGCCGAAAGGCGCGACATGCTTAGGCGAGCGGCCGGAGTCAGCGGTCGCAAGCCCGATCATGCCTTCGCGCATCGCCATCATCGGATAATGCGCGAGGCGCCCGACATGGCTCTGACGGAACACGGTGCAGGCCGCGACATTGGCGGTCTTGGCTTTGGCGATGGTGAGTTCCATGGCCTTGGCGTTGACGTGGAAGCCAAAGCCCCAATGGCCGTCGATCACTGTGGTGGTCGGCGATTCCTGCTCGATGGTCCATTTCGCGCCGGGCACGATGTGGCCGGCTTTCACGCGGTCGATATAGGTCGGGATCGCGATCACCCCGTGGGAATCATGGCCGGCGAGGTTGGCATTGACGCAGCCGGAGGCGACCGCGCTCGCCTCCTCATCCGATGCGCCGGCGGCCTTCAGGAGCACCGTGCCGATTCGCGTGAGACGGTCGGCCTGGATGATCGGCATGAGGTTTCCTCAAAATGCCCGTGTGAAAAGCCGGGTCTTGCTTGTTGTCGGGAGGGTATCGTCTCAAAGGCAACGCTTCAGGGCAAGGGCCCAATAACTCTGCCGCCATGCCCTCAGCGCGGCACGGATTTCATCGGACGGAATGGGGCAACGTCGCCTGGATGGAATTTGTAAACCCTGTTCTGCCGCAGGCCGAACGGCAGGCGGAGCCCCAAATTTCCTCATGGTCCGTACAAATTCGGACACTTGTCCGCACTTTTGGCGCGGCATTTACTTTGAATCGCAGTTTAGGGCTGCTCATAACCCCGGTTTAGGCGTCCAACCCGCACAACACTCCCAGCAATGGCCATGTTGCCACAGGGAGCCCAGTTACGTTGCCGACTGCACTTGCGCGTACGTTCGCTGCGCTCAGCGCAACCAATGAAGCGATTCTGTACGCGAAATCGCCGAAAGAGTTGTACCGCAAGGTGTGTGAAGCCGCTTTTTCCAGCGGCAGCTTCCTGGCGACGGCGGTGTTTTTGCTGGAGGAAGGCACCGATTTCTTGCGCTTTGCCTCCGGATTCGGTGAGGACATCAAGCGGCTGTGCAGCATCGATATCACGATTGTCGAAGGCACGCCGGAAGGCTCCGGGGTCTGCGGCCAGGCCTTTCGCGCCCGCGAGGTCGTGGTTAGCAATGATTTCCTGAACGACCAGCGCTCGATGGCCTGGCGCGACGGCGCCCGCAAGGGCGAGGTCGGCGCCGCGGCCGCGGTGCCGCTCACCTGCCAGGGACGCAGCGTTGGCGTGCTGCTGGTCACGCGCCGCGAGCGCGGCTCGCTCACCGACGACATCGTCGCGATGCTCAAGCGCATGTCGGCGAATATCTGCTTTGCGCTGGATAATTTCGCCATCGAAGCCGCACGCAAGGATAGCGAGCGCGCGCTGCGACGGCTGAACCTGATGTTCGGCGCGATCAGCGCCACCAATGAAGCCATCCTGCGCGCCAAGACCGAGCAGGAGCTCTACCAGCGCGTTTGCGATGCCGCCTCCTATAGCGGCAAGGCGATCGCGGCGGTGGTCATGCTGCCCGAGCAAGGCTCGAGCTGGCTCAAGCCGGTCGCGAGCGCCGGCGGCAGCGCCGCCCTAGTGACCCAGTCGCGCTACTCGATCGATCCGGACGACGTCCATGGCGCTGGCGTCTGCGGCGCGGCGTTCCGCACCCGGAAGCCCTGCGTGGACAGCGATGTCGTGGGCTCCGCACAGGGCGAGCCGTGGCGGCGGGCCGGGCGCGAGAGCGGCGCAGTCGCATGCGTCGCGGTACCCCTGATCAAGACCGGCCAGAGCGTCGGCGTGTTGATGTTCTTTGTCGGTCGCTCCTGGGCGGCAGACGAGGGGGTCGTCGCCGTGCTGGCGCGGATGGCAGAGAATGCCTCGTTCGCGCTGGATAATTTCGAGCGCGCGGCGGAGAAGGCGAGGGCCGATGCGCAGAGGGAGCGGCTGGCGCGCATGCTGGTCTCGCTTTCCGCGACCAATGAAGCGATCATGCGCGCCAAGTCGCGCAGCGAGCTGTTCGAGCTGGTGTGTGAATCGGTGGCGCAGGGCGCCAAATTCACCTCGACCTGCATCGCGCTGGCGCGGCCGGACAGCGATTATCTCGATCTGGTTGCTGTCGCGGGTCCGACGGCCGAGAGTACCAGGAAGGTGCGCCTGTCGCGCAACGCCGACCATCCCGAAGGGCGCGGTCTTTCCGGCACGGCGTTCCGTTCCGGGGAGGCCTGCATCAGCAATGATTATCTGAACGATTCGCGTGGCATCGCCTTCCATCCCATCGTCCGCAGTGACGGCGCGAAGTCGGGTGCTGCGTTTCCGCTGGAGGTCGGCGGCTGCATCATCGGCATCATGCTGTTTTTGTCGGCGGAGCGGCACACCTTCACCCCTGAATTTGCCGAGCTGTTGCAGCGGTTGGCCGACAATGTGTCGTTCGCGCTGGAGAATTTCGACCGCGCCGACGAGAAAAATCGAGCAGATGAGCGCATCGAATATCTCGCCTCGCATGACAGCCTCACGGGGCTGCCGAACCGCGAGATGTTCAATGGGCTGCTGCGCCATTCGATCGATATCGCGCGCCGGCATGACCGGCCCTTCGCGCTGCTCTTCATTGATCTCGACCGCTTCAAGATCATCAACGATTCGCTCGGCCACGATGCCGGCGACATGTTGCTGGTGGAAGTCGCAAACCGCTTGCGCGGCGCCCTGCGCGCGGGCGACGTGGTGGCGCGGCTCGGTGGTGACGAATTCGTCGTGATTCTCGGTGAAGCGTCCGACCGCGGCGATGTCGAACGCATCGCCGGCGTCCTGTTGGCGTTGCTCAGCGAACCGCTGCAAATCGGCGGCCATGAATGCCACAGCTCGGCCTCGATCGGGATTGCGATGTTCCCGGACAACGGCAGCGACGCGCCGACGCTGACCAAGAGCGCCGATATGGCGATGTATCTCGCCAAGGAGGACGGAAAGAACGGCTTCCGTTTCTCCAGCGGCGAGGTCAAGGCGCAATCGTTCGAGCGGCTGAAGCTCGAGACCGAATTGCGCCGCGCCGTCGAGCGCGATCAATTCTCGCTGCATTACCAGCCGAAGATCGACTTGGAGAGCGGCCAGATCACCGGCGTCGAGGCGCTGCTGCGCTGGACCCATCCGCAGCTCGGGCAGGTCACGCCGGCGCAATTCATTCCGCTTGCCGAGGAGACCGGGCTGATCGTGCCGATCGGCCGCTGGGTGCTCAATCAGGCCTGCGGGCAGAACATGGCATGGCAACGCCGCGGCTTGCGGCCGGTATCGATGGCGGTCAACCTGTCGCCGCGGCAATTTGCCGACGAACATCTGCTCAACGACATCGACGAGGCGCTGCTGGCGAGCGGCATGTCGCCGCTGCTGTTGCAGCTCGAGGTGACCGAAGGCATGGTGATGCGCAATGTCGCGCGCGCGGTACGCGTGCTCGACGCGATCCAGAGCCGAGGCATTCGCCTTGCGATCGACGATTTTGGCACTGGTTATTCGTCGATGTCGCTGATGAAGCAATTTCCGATCGACACGATCAAGATCGATCGTTCCTTCGTGCGCGACCTGCCGAGTGATTCCGAGGACCAGGCCATCGCGCAGGCGATCATCAGCATGGGCAAGGCGCTCGGCATGACCGTGGTCGCCGAGGGCGTCGAAACCGCGGCACAGCAGGCGTTCCTGCGCGATCATCGTTGCGACGAGATGCAGGGCTATCTGTTCAGCAGGCCGGTGCGGCCGCGCGAGCTTGCAAAATTGCTGCGTTCGCCGCCGGTGCTGGTGTCGCCGCCGCTGCAGCCGGAAGCGCAGGGCGCGCCCGACCGATCCGGCAAGCCCCGCAAGGCCAAGAAAGCCATCGGCTGAAAAGCTTCGGACTGAACGCCCTAGCTACTTTTCTTCCGTCACTTCGGTTGCGGTGGCCGGGCCTTCGCCCATGATCAGGAGCACGGCGTCCTCGTCCTTGGCGCCGTCCCAATGCACCAGCTTGCCGAAATGGGTCACGAAGCTGCCGGGTGGCATCGGGACGCTGCTGTGCTCGGGGTCCCATTTGGGCCCGGTGCCGACCCACCAGGTGCCTTGCAGGACGACGATGTAGCGATCGTTCGGGTGGAAATGCGGATGGCTGAAATGATTGCCCTTGATCCATTTGTTATAGACCATGTAGAAGCCGGGCTTTGAGGGATGGCCGACCACGACAGCGCTTTGCGCGCCGGCGGCATTGACCGGTCCCCACGGAATCTGGTCCGGCATCTTGTAGACAAGCGCTGCAGGATTGAGTGCAGGCTCGGCGGCCGAGCCGATGCTCAGGGTCGCCGCCAGGCAAATCGGCAGCGCAAGAAATCGCAAGAGCCGGTTGGTCGCCGTCATCATATCCTCCCAGATGTTTTTTGCGCCGGAATAGGCGCGCTTGTTGGTTGTTATGCTATCCGGTTGCGTCGGTGCGGTGCAAGGCACGAAGGCGTGTTGCCTGACCTGCAGAACGCAGTTGCAGCATTGAAATCGCGTATGTAAGACAACGCGCTCTGCTATCGTCGAAGGACAAACAAAAAAGGCGAGGACTCGTGATGCGATACGGATTGCGGACAGTGGCCGTTGGACTCTTGATGGGCGCGGCTGCGCTTTATGCGGGCGCTGCGTCCGGCGCCGATGACGGCTGGGTCACCTTGCTCGACAAGAGCAACAAGGGCGACTGGAACGAGGTCGGCAAGGCCAATTGGGAGATGAAGGACGGCGTGCTCTCGGCCGACAAGCTCGACGGCAAGGATCTCGCCTATCTCGTCAGCAAGGTCCCCTACAAGGATTTCCAGATCTACGCCGAGTTCTGGGTCGATGAGGAAGCCAATAGCGGCATCTTCATCCGCTGCGAGAAGTCGGGCAGCATAGATGGCAAGAGCTGCTATGAGGTCAATGTTTTCGACAAGCGGCCGGATCCGAGCTACGGCACCGGCGCAATTGTCGACACTGCCAAGGTCGATCCGATGCCGCATGCTGCCGGCAAGTGGAACACCTATGAGATCACCGCGCAGGGCCCGCATCTGGTCGCCATCCTCAACGGGCAGAAGACGGCCGACGTGCAGGACTCCAAGCATCTCAATGCGGGACCGATCGCCTTGCAATATGGCTCGGGCGTGGTGAAGTTCCGCCTGGTGAAGATCAAGGCGCTGTAAGCAGCACCAACAGCGAGGCTCACACGGCCTTCAGCGGGTGAGCCTTGAGGTGCCAGGCCCAGGCGGTTCGGATGATGGTCGCAAGATCCGAATGCTCGGGCGAGAATTGCAGCATCTCGCGTGCGGCGCTGGCGTCAGCGACGAGATAAGCGGGGTCGCCGGCGCGCCGCGGCTTGATCAGATGCGGCACGCTGCGTCCGGTCTCGAGCGTGATCGCCTCGAGAATCTCGCGTACAGAAAAGCCGTTTCCGGTGCCGAGATTGAAGGCGCCGCCCTGACGTCCTTGCATCAGGAGTTTCAGCGCCGCGACATGGGCGTCGGCGAGATCGGTGACATGGATGTAGTCGCGGATCGCGGTGCCGTCGGGCGTATCGTAATCGGTGCCGAACACGGCGAAATCCGACAAATGGCCCTGCATCGCCATCATCGCGCGTGGAATGAGATGGGTCTCATTGTCGCGCAACTCGCCGATGGTGGCCGAAGCATCCGCGCCACTGGCATTGAAATAGCGCAGGCAAAAGGCTCCGAAGCCGTAAGCGGTGCGATAATCGGCGAGGATGCGCTCGATCATCCACTTGGTCGCACCATAGGTGTTGATCGGCGCGCAGGGATGGTCTTCGGATAGCGCCTTGCTGTCGGCATTGCCATAGACCGCGCCGGTCGACGAGAACACCAGGCGCTTGCAGCCGGCCTCGCGCATGACGCCGAGCAGCGACAGCGTCCCGTTGACATTGTTGGTGTAGTATTTGTGCGGATCGGCCATGGACTCGCCGACGAGAGACGCGGCGGCGAAATGCATCACGGCCTGAATGTTATGCTGTGCGAAGACGCGCGCGAGCGCTCGACCGTCGAGGAGATCGCCGATCACAAGCGGCCCGCGGACAAAATGCCGATGGCCGGTCGACAGATTGTCGTAGACGATCGGCTGATAGCCAGCCGCCTCGAGCGCGAGGCAGGCGTGCGAGCCGATATAGCCCGCGCCGCCCGTGACAAGAATGGCAGGGCGATCGTTCATGGATCTATTTAGCAGCGCGCCCGAGCGGTGTCGGACGGCTGGCTCCGGTTGAACAACAGATAGAGGGCGCGCGGATTGGTGGTGAAATAGCGCCAGAACAGCCGCCGCGGCTCCAGCCAGATGCGCCAGGCCCATTCCAGCCCAATCGCTTGCATCCATTGCGGCGCGCGGGCGCGGCTGCCGGACAGGAAGTTGAACAGGCCGCCCGAGGTCTTGATGACCCCGACATTGGCAAGATGCGGCGTGAACTCCTCGACAAAGGCCTGCTCATAGGGAACGCCGAGCGCCACCCAGAGATAATCGGGCGCCAGTGCATTGATCTCGTCGACCTTTTTGCGCAGCGCCTCGCCACGGAGATAGCCGTGAGAGTGCCCGACGATCTTCAGGGTCGGATGCCGCGCGTGGACCTTGGCGACGGCCGAGGCGTTTTCCTCTTCGTTCGCGCCGAACATGTAGAAGGTCAGTCCGGCAGCAGCCGCCTTGCGCGCGACCACGTCGAACAGGTCGGTGGTGGCGACCCGCTCCGGCAGCGGCGTCTTCGACTTGAAACGCGACACCGTCACCAGGGGCTGGCCGTCGGCATTGATGAGGTCGGCGGCGCGGAACAGCCGCTCCGTCATCGGCTCGGTCGAGCAGCGCGCCAGCACCTCGCCATTGGCCGAGGTCAGATGGAGCGGCCGTCCGACCCGGCGATGCGGGAATGCCGCCTCGATCATGAAATTCGCGGTCTGCTCGATGTCGAGCACGGCGAGCCGCAATCCGCCCAGCGTGATGCGGGGGATGTCCGATGTCGCGGCGCGCCCGATCGGGTTCTGGCGGCGTTCAAGCATATTGCCTGCTCCGCTGCTGCGCTTGCGTGGGTGGCGTGAGCTCGTTCAGGATCACGCCCGCGAGCTTTTGCTGCGCCGGTCCGAGGGAAGCGATGATGTCTTCCATCGCATCGTTGATGTCGAGGTTGACCGGCAGCACCGCGACGACGCCATTGGCGAGGTCGAGCAGCTTGCGGTCGGCAGCCTCCCACGGCAGCGCCGGGCCGTCCAGGACGACGAGGTCGTAACCCCCGGCTTTGCGCGCCAGTGCGATGCTCCGACGGACGGCTTCGGTCGCCGTGGCATCGTCGCCCTTGGCGGCCGGCAGGATGGAGATTCCGTTCGCGGTCGTAATCGTCCGTGACGTCTTGCCACCGATCGAGAGCCAGGCGAAGCGACCCGGCTCGCTCTTGCCGAGCCGCGCCACCTTGTTGGAGAGCTTGTGATCCCTGTGGTCGGCGTCGATCATCAGCACACGGGCGCCGTCACGGGCGGCGGCCAGTGCAAAATTGAGCGCGGCCACGCAGCGGTCGATGCAATCGTCCTCGCTGATGACGGCGACGACAGGTGCAGTTTGCTCCGGCGTGCGACGGTCGATCGAGGTGCGCATATCGCGCAGCGAATTGAGGAACGCGGTCAGCGGGAAGCCCGGGCGCAACGTCGGCCAGCCGAAGCGCGTGACGTCGGTGGTGTTCGAATCGGCCATGATACCGCCGAGGGTGCGGATCACGTCGTAGTCCTGCAACCTCGCAATCACCGGCTTCTCGACCACCGCAATCGGCGCTTCGCGGCGCGGCGGGTCCGACAAGGACCTGCGGTCGGAGGCGGAGGAGCGCGTGCGCGGGTCCGCGGGCTGCGGCTCGGTCGGCAGCCGGTCGGCCGCCACCACCCAGCCGGAGGCGGCGAGCCCGCCGAGCATGAAGCCGAGCATGGCAATCAGGCTCATCGCCGGCGGGAAGGAACGATGCTGCGGCACGGTGGCTTCACCGATGATGCGCGAAGCCGAAGTGTTCAGGCTTTCCTGTTCCTCGGTTTCGCGCGAGCGCTTGAGGAAGGACTGGTAGACGTCGCGGTTGGCGTCGACGTCGCGCTCGAGCTCGCGCAGCCGCACCGAGGCCTGGCTGAGCTGGACGCTCTGGCGCTTCTGGGCGTCGAGCGACTTGGTGAGCGAAGCCTCGAAATCACGCGCGCGGATCAGGTCGTTCTTGGCCGACAGCGCAAAGCGGTCCACCTCCTCGTTGATGACGCGGCGCAGGTCCTCGACCTGCTTTTCGGTCTGCTTCAGCGACGGATGCAGCGGACCAAGCTCGGCGCTCAGCTCGGCGTATTTTTTGCGTGTCTCGGCATATTGCGAACGTAGATTGGCAATGGTCGGCGACTGCAGCACTTCGGGAACCGCGCCCGGATCCGCCGAGTTGTTGCGGCTCTTTTCGATCTGATCGAGCCTGGCCTGCGCGTCGAGCGTTGCCGCATGCGCCGCGGCGAGCCGCTGGTTGGAGGCGGAAAGCTGCTGGTCGCTGAGCAGCGAATCCTGGGTGCCGACGAAATTGTTCTGCGCCTTGTAGACGGAGAGCGCATTCTCGGCGTTTCGCAGGCGCTGCTGTAATTCCTTGAGGCGGCCGGAGAGCTCGGTGGTGGCTCGCCGTGCGGCGGTTGCCTGTGTGTTCTTGGACTCGACGAGATAGGTGTTGGCGAGCGCGTTGGCGAGCATCGCGGCCTTCGCCGGATCGCGCGACCAGACTTCGACATCGACCACGAAACTGCGCTCGGTCTTGCGGATGGTGATGTGACGGCTCAGGGCGTCCAGCGCCACGATGTGGTCGGGCGTCGCCTCGGGCCCAGGGTTAAGCCCGAAGCCAAACAGGCCGAGGATGGACGCCATGATGCCCTTGCCCGCGCCGCCGCCGAATTCCGGATCGCTTTCCAGATCGGTGTTTTTGATCACCTGCAAGAGTACGCTGTTCGAGGTGATCAGCCGCGCCTGGCTTTCCACCACCATCGACAGGCCGGAGACGTCGACAGCGCGTGGCGTGAGCTCGCGATCGACCAGCTGCAACTCGCGGGGATCGATATAGAGCTCGGCGACCGCGGTGTATTTCGGTGTGAGGCTCTTGCCGGCGATGACGGCGGCAGTGGCCGCAATCAGCGCGGAGGCGATGATCAGGGTCTTGCGCTGCCAGAGCAGGCTGAACAGCGCGAACAGATCGAAGCCCGACGGCGCGCGCGTCGCCGCACGCCGGCCGGGCCTCGTCCGACTTATCGGCTGGTCATAGACAAGCATGATCCCCAGCTTTCATCCAAACTGCCGCACGCATTGGCTGAGGGGTTACTCTTCGGGTTACGCTACGCACCGCTTTCGGCGCCGAACCAACGCAGCAACAAAAATTAACCATACTCATTGAGGGACTATTCACCGAAATCGCAAAGAAACCGTTTAAAAGCCGGGCCTTCGAGCCGATGTAATCCGGCGGCGCGGCGCGGTGCCGCACGTCGGCAGCAAACAGGTTGGCGGTGGCGGCGAAGACATCGAGCAGCGGCGTGCACGCGGAGTCAAATCTCGAAGCGTGGCGCGTCGGAGCGCGCACAACCCCTGACGCGGAAGCCGAGCGAAAGAAAAAATTAACCATGCCGGTTAACGAACCGTTCACAGGTGTGGCGTGCGCCGCGTTCGTGGGTTGGTCCAGGATGGGGCGGGCGCGTGCAGAAATGGGATTGGCAGGGAAGGGCGATGGCCCCGCAGTTAAGCAGTCGCGGTCGCGTGGAAGCAGGGCTTCCGATATCGCGCGCGAAAACCTCGCGAATCTGGCTCGCGCGGCGCTGTCCGGAATTGTCCCGATGCTGGCCTGTGTCATAGTGCGATCAACGCAGCAATATCGGTGCCGGGCCCGACGCGAGGCGCCCCTCGTTCGAGCCCTTACGCCGGACGGTTAATTTCGAATGCATTAACCTTTTGCGATGACGCTCGGCGCTTCGCTAGCCCGACCGCATCGGCAGCGAGCCGTGACGCGCATTAAGATTTCATTAACCAGCCGGAGCGTTCCGGCATCGAATTTTCAGACTTAGGGATGATGAGCCAGCTTCTCGCCACGTCGGAAGCTTCCGCGCTGCTCGGCTTCCTTCGCCGCCAGCAGGTCGTGGTCGTGCTGCGCGCGGCGACGTTCATCGGCGCGTTGCTGCTGGCGTGGATCTCGCTCAGGCCATTCGTCGATCTCGCAGAGCTCGATCTTGCGGACATGACCAGTGGCAATGAGACGATGACCTATGCGGTCTTCGGCGGACTTGCGCTCCTCACGGCCCTTCTGACGATCCCGGAGAACCGCCAGGGGCTTGCGACGCTGCTCACGCCTGGCTTCCTGATCTTCGGCGCCTGGCTGCTAGTGAGCGTCGTGACGTCGACCGATCTCATGGTATCGGTCAAGCGTTTCACGCTGACCGCGGCTGCCGCGGCAGTCGCCTCCATGTTGTTCTTCCTGCCGCGATCGCAGTCGGAAATGGCCCGATGGTTCGCCGTCGCGGTGCTGGGGCTGCTTGCGACCTGCTATCTCGGCATCGCGTTCGTACCAAATCTGTCGATCCACCTTGCCACCGATCTGCAGGAGCCGCTGCTGGCCGGAGACTGGCGCGGCGTGTTCGGCCACAAGAACGTGGCGGCAGCCGTAATGGTGATGATGCTGTTCCTCGGCATTTACATCATGCGCAGCGGCCTGCCTGTCGCAGGCTTCGCCTGCGTCGCGTTGGCAGCCATTTTCATTTTCAACGCCGGCGGCAAGAGTGCGTTTGCGTTGGCCGTCATCACGTTTGTCCTGAGCTTCACCGTCACGATCGTAAAATCGTTCTGGCTGCGGGCGATCATGCTGCTATCGCCGCTGCTGCTCCTCAATTTGCTGAGCGTCGGCACAGTCATGAGCGACCGCTTGGCTGCGATCGCCGATGCGCTACCGTTCGATACGAGCTTCACGGGCCGCACTGAAATCTGGATATTTGCCCTGCAGTCGCTGCGTCCGCGCCTGTGGCTCGGCTATGGCTTCTCGGCCTTCTGGGGCACTGGCGCGACCCGGGCGACAGAGGCCGGCATGGAGTGGACGGCCACCGTCGCCCACAGCCATAACGGCTATCTCGACACCGCGCTCACCACGGGCGTGCCGGGCCTTGTGCTCCTGGTCGTGGTGCTTGTCATCGTACCCTTGCGCAATTTCCATCTTGCCGATCGCGGCGGCAATAGCGGTCCGCTGACGATGGCGCTACTGCGCATCTGGCTATTCGGAATTTATCTGGCCGGGTTCGAAAGCTTCTTCCTCGACCGCGCCGACCCGATCTGGTTTACCCTTCTGATAGCTGTGTTCGGGCTGCACTATCTGGCGCGGTTTCGAACAGCGGCGTGATATTGGCCGCCTGATAGGGTTTCGGTGCAAGCCCGAAGGCCGCCAGATTGCGTCCGATGGAGAGGCAAAGCGGGTGTGACGCCGGCAGCCAATGCCCGGTCGTCGCCAAGGCTCGCGCCGCGCGGAACGGGGCGATTCCCAGCGAGACGGCATTCTTCAGGATCAGCCAGGTAGTGCCACGCAGCCCACGATAGCGCTTTTGGTCGATCCGATAATTGATTGCACCTGTGGCAATAGATCGCCGAAGCACCCAAGGGGTTTTGGTGCGTTGCGCCGGCACCGTCTCGAATACTTTGGCGTCCGCGTTCCAGTACGATCTGAAGCCGGCGATCCGACAGCGCGTGAAGAAATCCATGTCGCCGCCACCGAGGAAATTGAAGCTGATATCGAGCGTCGGTTCGCCGAGTGCTTCAAGCACCCGTCTGTGGATGAGGCAATTTCCTGTCCCATGCAGCGCCGTGGTTTCGCCTGAGCCAGTGATCGTCGAGTAGAACAGCGGATGTCGCTGCAAGCTCGGCGGCGCGTCGCTTTCAAAGTGGCGCACCACGGGTCCGCCGACCAGATCGGCTCCGCTTGAACGCGCGGTGTCGATCATCCCGGCAAGCCAGTCCGGCGCGGCTTCTTCATCGTCATCGATCATCAGGAACAGATCGGCGGTCGAGAAATGCGCAAGCGCCGTCCTGAACGCGGTATTGATCGCGCTGCAATTACCCTGCGTATGCTCTACAACACAGAAACCCCTGAGAGCCCGCGAGGCAAATATCGCGTCCGCGACCCGTTTGCCCTCGAGCTTTTCGGCATCGTTCTCGACCACCACGACGGCAAAATTTTTTGTTCTGACCTGGGCAGCCAGCGATTCCAGCGTCTTTTTCAGGCCGGTCGGCCGCCGGAACGTCGGTATGCAAATGATGGCCTCGGGGCCAATCTCGCCGCTCATTGCGAATGTGGTTCGATCCAGCATCAGAGCCCTGCCAGTGCGCCGAGCGCGTGAGCAAGCGTCTTCGGCGCCTGCGATGGAAGAAGCGCAATCACTTCGGCCGTCTCTTTCACGGCGCGGCCGTAGGCGCGGGCGCGGATGGCCTGGCAGGCGAGATAAGTCTTCAGATGCGCCTCCGCCTGTCGCCGCAGCCGAGCTGCCTCGCTTTCATCCACCTTGCCGATGATCATCGGATCCGAGAACACGCGCTCGAAGGCCGCGCGATAATGGCTGAAATTGAGCCGCCCGCTCATCATCGCGCTGCTGTCATGCACGCGATATTCCAGGACGGTCGTCCGCGGGCGCCAGACAATCGGCCCGAGCCCCGCGAGCCGGCAGAACAGATGCCAGTCCTCGCAATAGCGCAGCGTCTCATCGAAGCCGCCGGTACGGCGAAATTGCATGTGGCGGATCAGCATGACGCCGCCATTGACAATGAAATTGCCCGCGAGCAGGTCGCGCAGGATCTCGCCGCTCGGCTTGCCGCGACGGCGAAGCAGGCTGCGACGGCCGATGCGACGTCCGCCGGCGTCGATCCGTTCATAGTTGCCATAGATGGCAACGCAATCGGCCGGGACTTCATCGAGAAGCTTTCGCGTTGCATCCGCAACGAGGCGATCGTCGGCGTCAAGAAACATGACCCAACTGTGCCCGTGCTCCTGATCGGAGCACTGGCGTTCGATTTCCGCAAAACCGAGATTGCGGGCGGCCGAGACGCCGCGTCCAGCGCCTTTAACCAATGTCAGGCGTGGATCTTCGATCCGCGCGGCAATTTCAGCCGACCCGTCGGTCGATCCGTCATCGACGACGACCACCCGCTTCACGCCGGGTTGGTTAAGCGCGCTCGCGATGGCTTCGCCGATAAACCGGGCGCCGTTCTTTACCGGGATGACGACATTGACCCACATCGGTACCTGCATGTGTCGCGCGAGCGCGGAAATGTGCCAGAGCTGAACACTCATGGACACGGTGCGACACAACTCGGCAAGGGCCGTGCCAGGGGTGATGGGCGATATTCGTGGATTGATTCAAGTTTGAATTAACGCAGTTGAGTGAAATTTGAGGTGTCCGCGTTGTTGCTTTGATATCCAATTACCACATCCGTTGCAGGCGGCACGTTGATGATGATTAACAGACGAGAGCTAATGGCCGGCAGTCTGGCCGCGGCGGCATCCGCGGCGGTCAAGGGCGCGCCGTTGGCGGCCGACGCACACAGCCGTCGCGATGGTTACGGAGCCGCGGCGACGTTAGCGGACTTGCAGTCCGATGTTCGGCTGAAGAATGCAATCACCAGATACTGCACGCAGATCGTGCCGGTCTATGAGCTGAAGTGGCCGACGCTGCGGCCCGATCCGCATACGTTTGCCTTCGAGAAGGCCGATGGCTTGCTCGATTTCGCCCAGAAGAACGGGATGACCATGCGCGGCCATAACCTCGTCTGGTACGCGGACCTGCCGGAATGGACCAAGCAGATCAAGGACGCTGCGACCGCAGAGCGCGCGCTTCGCGATCATATCGCAACCGTCGTCGCCTATTATCGCGGTAAGCTGACCTCCTGGGATGTCGTGAACGAAGCCGTCCCCGAATTTCCCAAGCACCCGACCGAGCGGCGTGAATCGCTCTGGCTCAATTTGCTGGGCCCCAACTATATGCGGATGGCGTTCCGCACTGCCGCCGATGCAGATCCCGACGTTCAGCTCGTGATCAACGACTACGACATCGAGTCGGTCGGTCCGCGCTTTACCGCACGGCGCGCGGCGCTGCGCAATCTCGTTTCCGATCTGCTCGACACCGGTACGCCGCTTCATGCCGTCGGCCTGCAGGCACATTTGCATGGCGAGTTGGACATCGACACCGATGGCCTCGCAAAATGCGTAGCCGAGTTTCGCTCTTGGGGCCTCGATGTCATCGTCACCGAGCTCGACGTCGACGACAAGCAGCTTCCAGGGCCCGAGGCGGAGCGGGATGCGATCGTCGCCAAGAAGGTGGACCAGGTGCTTTCGGCCATCACCTCGGAAGCGCCGCTGCGGTCGATCCTGACCTGGGGAATTGCGGACCAGTATAGCTGGATCGACCAGATGTTCCCTCGTCCGGACCATCTGCCCAACCGCCCGCTGCCGCTCGATCGGGATTTTCGGCCGAAGCCGTTCATGGACGTGATCACGAAATTCACCCGCGAGGCGACCTGACGTGAGCAGGAAACGCGAGCCGCGACCCGAAACGTCTCAGGCGGTGAGTTGGGCCTGAACGATGCTTCGACATGCCTCTCAATACATGATCGCGAGCGTGGTCGCCGCGGTGTTCGGCTTCCTCAGCACGGCGACGTTCACGCGGCTGCTCTCGCCGGATGATTACGGCGTTTACGTCATCGGCGTCGGCATCGCCGGCTTCGTCTCGGCGATCCTGTTTACTTGGGTGCGCTTTTCCGTGATGCGGCTGCAGTCGGAGGGCGGCGAGCGCGATTTTCGCGGAACGGCGCTTGCGGCCTACGGCATGTCGGTCGCATCAGCGCCATTGCTGTTGCTCGTGATCTCGCCGTTTGCCCATCGCAACTGGCAGGAGGTCGGTTGCGCCATTGTGCTGGCGCTCGGCATCGGCCTTGTTGAAATGGGCCAGGAGATCATGCGCGCCCGCTTCCAGGTGCGCGCGTTCGTCAACGGCGCGATGCTGCGGACGCTGGTGTCCTTTGCTCTTTGTCTCGCGGCGATCAAACTGGGGTGGGGTGGGTTCGGCCTGCTCGCCGGCACCGCGATAGCCTATTTCGTCACCGCGGCGTTCAACGCCCGCACCATCTGGAAGGCGCCGCTCGCCAAGGCCAAACTCGGCGAGCTCCGCCTGTTTTTCCGCCTGGGCTTTGTCTTCACGATAACCGCGTTCGTCTACACTTTCCAGTGCTCGATGGACCGCCTGTTCCTCGCCTGGCATTCAGGCGAAGCGTTCTCCGGCCTTTACGGCGCCTCCGCCGACCTCACGCGCCAGATCATCCAGATGCCGGCCGGCAGCCTCGCCGCGGCGGCGTTCCCGATCGCCGTGAACAGCCTTGCGCAATACGGCGTCGCAAAGGCGCAGGCGAAGCTGGAGCGTTTTGGTGAAATCCTGCTTGCGGTCTCGGTGCCGGCG
>Ga0210392_10000768_pt1 | contig 17995 bp, 17 predicted proteins | sample IncBWC30OmetaG_FD_161057 | JGI IMG/M metagenome (GOLD analysis project Ga0210392, IMG submission 161057) | Forest soil microbial communities from Barre Woods Harvard Forest LTER site, Petersham, Massachusetts, United States - Inc-BW-C-30-O ...
GAGATTCTTGGCAGTAAACATTGATGATCTGAGCCGTACATCAAAATATTGATCAGTGGCGGAGGGCGGTTGTTCGGAAAGAAAGAGAGAATTTGGTATAATGTAATACCGTATAAAGAGTGGTTTGTTACCGTCCGGGTAAGCGGTGTCGGCACATCATGTTGAGGTTCGAAATATATGACAGACATTGTTTTGGGTGATCCATTCAAGATCGTGGGAGTCAAGCGCCGCCGCCTTCACGAACCGGTCGCCGATCAAATACGCCAAGCCATCTTTCGCGGCTTGATCGTCACCGGCCATAAGTTGCCACCCGAACGCGAGATGGCTGAGCATTTCCAAACCAGCCGTGTCGCGCTGCGCGAAGCATTACGCGCCCTTGAGAAGGAAGGTCTTATTACCATCAAGCGAGGCGCTGGAGGCGGAGCGTTTGTAGCCGATTTTGATAATGCCCTCAACGCCTTGGCCGAGTCGCTGAACACGGTCGTGAAGCTTGGGTCAGCGAAGAGCGCCCACCTGACGGAGATGCGTTCCATTTTGGAGCCTGAGATCACCAGACTGGCAACCCTGCGCGGGACCCCGGAAGACATCAACGCCATTGAGGCCGTCGTCGTGGCTCAGGAACAGGAGTTGGAGGGTGGTGAACTCAGCCGCAAGCTGGACATGGAATTCCATCGCTGCATCGCCGAAGCCGCCCATAACCCTGTCATGAACATCGTCGTGAACGCAGTCAACCAGTCCATCCGCGATTCGATCCTCCGCTCCAAGCGGACGGAGGAGATGCGGAGGCGTGTTGTGACTTACCACCGCAACATCTTCGAAGCGGTACGAAGCGGCAATGCCGACCTCGCGAAACGAGTAATGAACTCGCACGTCGTCGACGTTCAATGCCACCTCGAGACCTCCGACCATGAGTGATCAGATTCCTCGGCTCTCCGCCAAAGAGATGCCACCGGCGCTGGCATCTTTCCTGCGCCCCAGGGTCCAACGATTAGGCTACCTGGGAGAGTTTTTTCAATGCACAGCGCATCAGCCGGAGGCGCTGCTGTCGTTCCTGGAGTTCACCGAGCACCTGAAGCATGCTCTCCCCAATAATTTGATCGAAATAATTGCCCTTTCTGTCGCCGTACTAATGGATAACGATTATGAGCGCGTCCAGCACGAGCGACTCTCGCTCAAACTGGGCTTCAGCGAGGAATGGGTTCGTGAAGTGCTCAGCCGCACCGCTGACGGTCCCCGGATCCTGTCTCAGCAGGAGTGGGTGGTCCAGCGGCTGGTAATCTCCGTCGCCGAGCGAGGGGGACGCAATACCACTCCTGAATTCGAAGCGGTGACTCGCGCCATCGGCGCTGCCCACGCTATTGCCGTATTGATGCTCATCGGCCGGTATATATCTCACGCGCTCATCGTTAATACGTTGAATCTTGCTCCTCCCCCCGTTCCTCTGTCTCGGGAGAATGGGTTATGAACACGCCTGTAATCTCCCCGCTTTGGATTTCGGAATCTGAAGTCGTTTCCATGATGAACATTGGGGAAGCGATCACCGCTCTTGAGCGGGGACTCGTTGCCGAGGCAGAGGGCAAAGCGCAAAACATGGTCAAGACCCACGTCGAGTGGGACGGATCCACCCTGCATGCGATCGGTGCGGTATTTCCGGGAATAGGGATTTGCGGGACCAAGACCTGGGCTCATACCAGCGATGGAGCTTCGCCTCTGCTTGTCCTCTTCGACAGCAATAATGGCAGCCTCAAGGCAGTTATCGAGGCATTTGCATTGGGTCAGATGCGCACCGCGGCGGCGTCCGGCGTAGCCACCCGGTGGCTCGCTGCAGCAGGAGCCGACCAGTTTGCGATCATAGGTACGGGCAAACAGGCGATTACGCAAGTTGCAGCTGTTCTTGCGGTGCGGCCGATTCGCAACATACGCGTGTTCAGCCGGGACGAGACTCGACGCAATCAATTTGTCACCCGCTTAAGATCCGAATTCCAGGTTGAAGTAACTGCAGCTGCCAGCGTAAGAGACGCCGTGAAGGATGCATCGATTATCACCGTGGCGACCCGCGCTACAGATCCCATCGTGACCGCCGACATGATCCATACCGGAGCACACATCAACTCTGTCGGGGCAATTCTGGCAAGCCGCGCCGAGATCTCGCAGGACGTTCTCGGCCGGTCAACCCGGATCGTCACGGACAGCGTTCCTCAAGCGCAACAGTTGTCCCGGGAGATGATCGAATTCTTCGGCAAGGATCCAGCGAAATGGGGTACCGTCCAGCCGCTCGCTACGGTCGTGGCAAACCGGTCTTCACGCGCAGCATCGGATGACCTGACGCTCTTCAAAGCCCTGGGAGTGGGAATATCTGACCTTTCGCTTGGCATAGAGCTTTACCGCAAGGCACTAGCTTCGGGCGTGGGTCATCAATTTCCTGCACCCCAGCGAGTTACCCCCCGGCTTGGCTCACATTGTGAGAATTAAACATGAGGCAAATCGTATGACCTTATCTGCATTACAAGCGTCGGCTTATTTGCACCACCTCCACCTTTGCTCGCCGGTGCCCCAGCGGCTCGCCGAGTGGTATAGCAAGGCAATGGATATGCAATCTGAGTCCCTTCCTGGAGATCTATGGTTGACAACCGGTCCCGCTCGGCAGGTCCTCTTCTCGAGCGGCGATGCCAAAAAACTCGGCCATGCCGGATTTGCAGTGCGTGATGCCGAATCCCTCAAAGGGCTGCGCGAACGGGCTGAGGAGATGGGGATCTCTCCGCAATCCATCGAAACCCCGCTCTTCCAGCCGGGAGCATTCGAAGTCACGGATCCTGACGGCAATGGGATCTTCTTCGGCCTCGCCAAATCTCAGCCGGTTAAAATCACAAAGGCTATTCGCGGCCCGATCCAGCACCTCACCTTAGCTACTCGCGACGTGCAGGCGATCGAAGATTTCTACGCTGGCAAGTTGGGCTTCGGCGTGTCCGATCGCGTGGTCAACGAGCACGGCAAGATCATGACCTGTTTTATGCGCGGCAATCATGAACACCATAACCTCGCCTGCTTCTATCAGGATAGGCAGGGTGTTGATCATCATTCCTATGAGGCGGGGGAATGGGACACGATCCGCGACTGGTCAGATCATTTTGCCAGCCAGAACATTCAGTTGTTCTGGGGTCCGGGAAGACACGGTCCCGGCAACAACCTCTTCATCTTCATCGAAGACCCGGATGGCAATTGGATCGAGGTCTCCGCCGAGCTTGAAGTCGTTCACGATCGACCGGTCAAAATCTGGCCGCATCAGGAGCGCACTCTGAATCTTTGGGGTCGCGGCGTGCTTCGGGCGAGGGAATAGGGGACAACTACATGGGCTTCATCACATTCAAAGCAGAAAATCGCATCAGCTACGGAGTCGTCAGAGCCGATGGCGTCTTCGATCTGAGTTGTCGTATCGGAGCGGTACTGCCGGACCTAAAGTCGTTTCTGACGGCGCAAGGGCTCGGCATTTTAGGGAGCATTCCCAAGGCGACGGTCACTGACTATGCCGTGGGCGAATTTACCTACTCCCCTGTGATTCCGAACCCGGCGAAGATTTTGTGCGTCGGCCTCAACTACGACGAGCACAGACGCGAGACCGGACGGGCAGAGACGGAACATCCTGCGATCTTTACTCGTTTCGCCGACACACTGATCGGGCACCACTCACCGATTGTGTTGCCGGTAAACTCTTCCGCACTCGACTATGAAGGTGAATTGGCAGTCGTCATTGGCAGGTCTGGTTTCCATGTGCGTGAAGACGAGGCTCTAAGCTTAGTAGCTGGCTATTCCGTCTTCAACGATGCGACCTTGCGCGATTGGCAACGCCATACCCACCAGTTCACACCCGGCAAAAACTTTCCAAACACTGGCGCCTTTGGGCCCACTCTAATTACTCCGGAGGAAGCTGGCCCACTCGAAGACAAACGTATTGAGACTCGAGTGAACGGCGCAACCATGCAATCGGCAAAGCTTGGCGACATGATCTTCTCCATTCCACGAATCATCGCCTATCTCAGCGGTTTCACGCGGCTCTCGCCCGGCGACGTTATCGCGACCGGCACTCCGGGAGGGGTGGGATTCAAGCGCGATCCACAGGTCTTCTTGCGGCAAGGTGATCGGGTTGATGTTACGGTGGAGGGAATCGGCACACTCATCAACACCGTCGAACGGGAAGTCCCACCTCAGGACCATGTCAGGCATTGATCGATACATCAACGTCCTCAATCTCTTTACGACAGAGAAGAACACGTGGACTGGACACGAAGTCGGCTTCGGCGCTCAAGGTACCGACAAGCACCATCTACCCAACGATGCGCGAACTGGTGCGGTTGGTATTGTTGGAGCCCGCTATGGAAGGGCATTATCGGCTCGGCACCGCTTTTATCGAGTTCGATCCCCGCAGGGGCAACGCGTCCGTCGCGGAAATCAACTCACCTTCGCTTCCATGATCTTGTCCGGGGTGATGGGAAAGTGGCGGATCCGTTTGCCGGTTGCGTTGTAGATAGCGTTGGCGATCGCGGCGGCAGTTCCGGTGTTGCCGATTTCGCCGATTCCGCGTGCACCGAGCGGATTGAACTGAGTGTCAGGGATGTCCAGTACGGTGACGTCGATCTGTCCAACGTCTGCATTGATCGGAACGTGATATTCCGCGAAGTTTGCGTTGACGGTTCGGCCTGAGAAAGGATCAATGTGCGCCAGTTCGTGGAGGGCAAACGAGATGCCCCAGACAATGCCTCCCATGAGTTGGTTGAGACCGGTCTTCTCGTTCATCAGCGTGCCGATATCGTAGGTCGCGAGTACGCGAGGGACTTTGACCATGTGGGTGTAGCGATCGACGGCGACCTCAGCGAAGACGGCGCCCCACGAGTTCGACGTCCAGGCTTCTTGGTGTTCGGACGGTTCAGCCACGCCCTGCGCCTCGATGGGCTCACCTCCGTTGCGCGCCATCAGATCGGTGAAGGATTCTCCCGTAGACGGAGATAATCTGGAGAACAACCGGCCATCGTTGGCGGCGAGGTCCTCGGGTTTCACAGCATGAAGTGGAGAGCGGGGATCGGAAATGGCTAGGTGATAGAGCTTGAGCAAGAGCTGATTGGCTGCCTCGCGTATTGCTGGGCAGACGCTTGCGGCAGACCGTGAGCCCGTCGATCCTGGAGCCTCGGGAAGCATCGAGTCGCCGAGTTCTACCTCCACAAGAGACGGGTCAAGCCCAAGGCCAGCGGCGGCAGTGTCGGCCATGATGGTGTACATCCCCGTGCCCAGGTCTTGAGTTCCTGAGCCCACGACCGCGCGGCCGTTGGCGAGAAGGCGCACGAAGGCTTTGGCGGAGGTGCGGCCGGAATGACGGGTTGCGGTGGCCATTCCATAGCCGATGAAGTTGGAACCTTCAAGCTTCTGCCCAGGCATGGGATTGCGGCGGGACCAACCGAAGCGATCGGCGGCCTGTGCATAGCACTCGCGAAGGTGCTTGGATGTAAACGGGAGGTCTTTGCTGGCGTCTCTTTCGGCGTAATTGATCAAGCGAAGCTCGACGGGGTCCATTTTGAGCTTGATCGCTAGTTCGTCCAGCGCAGACTCAAGTGCCGCGGTGCCGGTGGCTTCGCCGGGCGCGCGCATAAAGGTGCCGATTCCCAGGTTCATTTCGACGAGCCGGTGGCTGGTCACGTTCGATTCGCTCGAATAGAGCATGCGGGTCGGAACGGCAGCGGGCTCGAGGAAGTCCTCCATGACTGAGGTGTGGAGGATGACCGCGTGCTCGACGCCCAGCAGCCTCCCGTCCGCGGAAGCACCCAGCCTGATCTTTTGAATCGTGGCTGGGCGGGAGCCGACCGGGCCGAACATCTGGTTGCGCTCAAGAGCAAGTTTGACCGGCCTGCCGACGAACTTCGCCGCCATGGCTGCAAGAACAACGTGGGACCATGTCGACCCTTTGCTCCCGAAGCCGCCGCCCGTGAAGGGGCATCGCACGCGGACGTTGTCAACAGGTATGCCCAGAAACTTCGCGACCGTTTGCCTGTCGCCAGAGACGAACTGAGTCGAGTCGTAGAGGTTGAGCCTGTCACCGTCCCACCAGGCCAAAGTGGAGTGCGGCTCCATGGGGTTGTGGTTTTGGATAGGAGTGCTGTAGGACTCTTCGAGAATAACGTCGGCTTTGGCCATGCAGGCGCCGAGGTCGCCGCGGCTCGTGTCTGCCGGCTCGCGGCCCGCCTGCTTCAGAGGGCGAGCTTCGGCGAGCCGTCCCACGAAGTCGAGTTTGGCGGGTTTTGGGCTATAGGCGATCAGGAGCAGAGTCGCCGCGTGCCGGGCCTGGTCGAGACTGGTCGCGACGACGAGGCCGATCGGCTGGCCGTTGTAGTGGACCTCAGTATTCTGTAGCACGGTAAGGTTATGGCGGGCAGGCGGTTGCGACAGGACGACCGGTAGCCTTGGAGCGTTGAAGGGCGTGAGAACCGCAAGAACGCCGGAGGCGCGTTCCGCGGCTGTGCGATCGATCGACGCGATGGTGCCATTCGGGATCGTGCTTTGGACAAGGAAAGCATAGACGACCCCGGAGACAGGGAACTCTGCGGCGTATTTCGCGGCACCGGTGACTTTGGCGCGGCCATCGTAGCGCTCCTTCAAATGGCGGGTTCGTGGTTCGTCTTGGCGGACAATTGCACTGGTCAATGCGGACGCTCCTCGGGAACCGAAACCGGGTCTGGAAGTTATGCAAGCAAGATAAGGACTGATATTAGACCATGGTCTAGACTAATCGCAAGTGGTTCAGCCTTGAGGCGAGGGCCCCTGCGAGTGTTATATCCAATAATGAAAAGGCTCTTTTATGGCCTCTACGGCCGCTGAATTTGTGATTGAGCTGAAGACAGGGAACTTCAAACCCGAGTGGGCGGGCAAGCTCAACTTCTGTCTCTCAGCCGTGGACGGACTCCTTCGTTCCGGGCCGGATGCCCCTACCATCGGTCTTCTGCTCTGCGAAACGCCTAGCACCGCAGTGGTTGAGTATGCGCTGCAGAATATCGCGAAGCCGATCAGTGTTTCTACCTATCGTGTGACGCAAGAGCTACCGGCCCCGATCCGCGAAGAGCTTCCGAGCGTGGAAGATCTCCAAGAGGTGGTCATAAAGCTACGTTCCGAGATGGATCTCCTCCGCCAAGAGCGGCAGGATGAGTAATGTCATGTCGCCGATTACGAAAAATAGGATAGTCGTGACGCTATCACGACAATTGTGCAGCAGCCTGCTGCACAATTGGCATCTGGTGAGTGATAGAGAGGCTGGCTGGCAGTGAATACGTCTCTCGTTCATGTCGACGTGCCGCTCGAAGAGCCGCCATACGTTCTTACCTAGGCCCAAGCTATGTTGCGCCAGATGGTTTTAGACACAGTTCCGTCGGTCCACTCCAAGAGAAACTATGCCAAAGCCCTCGATGATCTGTTTGCCTTCTGTGCCAGCCGACCTCTCTCCCGTGCTCTGCTGATGGAATACCGAACGACGATGGACCATCTCTCTCCATCAACCATTAACGTACGGTTATCGGCGATACGAAAGCTGGTCGGTGAAGCGCGACGGAACGGGATGATCGGGCGTGAAGAAGCTGACAATGTGACTGACGTCCCCAATGCACGGCAGAAGGGAACTCGGCTGGGCAACTGGCTCACTCGCGAACAGGCGAAGGAACTTCTCGCGGTGCCCGATCGGTCGACTCTCAAAGGCAAACGCGACTATGTGATCATCGCTCTCCTGGTCGGCTGCGCTTTGCGCTGGCGAGAGCTCGCATCCGTGAGGATCGAAGACATTCAGCTTCGGGAAGGAAGATGGGTGGTCATCGATCTCTGGGGCAAAGGTGGACGAATTCGAACGGTCGCTGTTCCAATTTGGGTGAAGCAGGGAATCGAGGCCTAGACGGCGGCGGCCAAGATTGATAAGGGAAGGCTGCTTCTTCCGCGTTCGAAGTCGGGAAAGATCGTGGGCGACGAACTGGGTGACTGGGCCATCTGGTCGGTAGTTGAACAGTGATCAAAGCAAATCGGGATTGAACACTTCGGCGCACATGATCTGCGACGGACCTGCGCCAAGCTCTGTCGCAAGAACGGCGGCGATTTGGAACAGATCGAATTTTTGCTTGGGCATAGCTCCATTCAGACGACAGAGCGTTATCTTGGATCGGAGCAGGAAATTGCGATTGCAGTGAACGACAACCTGGGTCTGTAGATGATTGCTGATCTTGGAATTTATCAGAACCAAGTGAGCCCGCGCGTGAAACGAAGAATCTGCTCCTTCGACATGGTCGCAGTCCCCGAGAACGCCTACGTGGTGACGGACGACCAAGGCGAGATCAATCTATGTAATGCGAGGTGCCTTTGTCTGTGGGCCATGACACTGGCGACTAAACTGGATCTCGCGGGAAAGACTGAAGCTGAATACACCCTTCTCCGAGGAACTGCAGTTCGAATCGATCGTCGAACTAGCGCGTTGGACTGGTGCGAACGCCCTAAAAACAACCCTGGCGCGAACCTCAAAATCAAAGATAGGATCCAAAGACCTAGTGAGGGCCTTCAATACGGCAACGAGCCCAATTGTGGTATGCGAGATATCACCAAAAACTTAGAAACAATGGCCAGATTCAATTTCACTCTCCTGAATCTCCTTTATGGAGGGATGAAACGCTTTTAGGAATGCGACCATCATACCCTTGAAACCGCCGTAACTCCTGGCTTTTTGCATGCGTCTTTTTCTGTCGCCCCTTCGTCTACGCGTGTTGGCTCTTCGTACGATATCGCGCACCATCAACCAATATGAGGTCTGGCCATGAGCTCCCAGCGCTGTACCGACATCGAAGAAAACCTCGAAGAAGATCTCGCCGACACTCTCCCAGATAACTCCACCTCTCTCACCGACGTCGAACTTTCCCGCCGCAGCTTCGTCAAAGCCGCAGGCATCCTGACCGCCGCTGCCGCCACCGGCATCCCGCATCTCGCCGCGGCGCAAGACGGCCACGCCGCAGACGCCACCACGCCGCACACGATGACCCTGTCCCTCAAGGTCAACGGCACACCGCACTCCCTCACCCTCGACACCCGAACTTCTCTCCTCGACGCCCTGCGAGAACACCTCGAACTCACCGGCAGCAAAAAAGGCTGCGACCATGGCCAGTGCGGAGCCTGTACCGTCCTGCTCGATGGCCGCCGCGTCAACTCCTGCCTCACCCTAGCCGTCACCGCCAACGGAGCCGAGATCACCACCATCGAAGGCCTCGCCAACGGCGATACCCTTCACCCCGTCCAGGCCGCCTTCCTCGAACACGACGGCTTTCAGTGCGGCTACTGCACCCCCGGCCAGATCTGCTCCGCCGTCGCCCTGCTCAAAGAGCACAAACACAACACCCTCAGCACCGTCTCCTTCGAAACCGGCAACACCACCAACCCCGAACTCACCGACAACGAGATTCGCGAACGCATGAGCGGCAACATCTGCCGCTGCGGAGCGTACCCCAACATCGTCGCCGCCGTCCGCGCCGCCGCGAAAGGAGTCTCCGCATGAATCCCTTCAACTACCAGCGCGCCACCGCCCCCGAGGAAGCCGTCCACGCCGTCTCCGCCCGCGGAGCGAAGTTCCTAGGCGGCGGCACCAACCTCGTCGACCTGATGCGGTACAACGTCGAGCATCCCACCACCCTCATCGACGTCACTCACCTAAACTTCACGCAAATCACCACCAGCAACGACAGCACACTCATCGGTGCCGGCGTTCGCAACAGCGATCTCGCCAACCACGAGACCATCCGCACCAACTATCCTCTGCTCTCCCAAGCGCTCCTGAGTGGAGCCTCCCCGCAACTTCGCAACATGGCTACCACTGGCGGCAATCTCCTCCAGCGCACCCGCTGCTACTACTTCATGGACACCGCCTTCCCCGCCTGCAACAAGCGCAACCCCGGCAGCGGATGCGCCGCTATCAAAGGCTTCAACCGCATCCACGCCATCCTCGGCGCAAGCGAGCAATGCATCGCCACCAACCCCTCCGACATGAACGTAGCCCTCGCCGCCCTCAACGCCACCATCCACGTCCAGGGTCCCAAGGGCAAGCGCACCATCGCCGTCGCCGACTTCCACCGGCTCCCGGGCACCACCCCGCAGCTCGACACCAATCTCCAGCCCGACGAGCTCATCACCGCAGTCGAGCTACCCGCACCAAAATTCGCCAAGCACTCCTACTACCTCAAGGTCCGCGACCGCCAGAGCTACGCCTTCGCCCTGGTCTCCGTAGCAGCCGGCCTTGAAATCAGCAGCAAGACCATCCAGTCCGCAGGCCTCGCCCTCGGCGGTGTCGCCCACAAACCCTGGCACTCCCTCGAAGCCGAAAAATTCCTCGTCGGTACAGTCGTCAGTCCCGACGCCTTCAGGAAAGCCGCCGACCTCGCTCTCGCCGGAGCGAAGCCCTACGAGCACAACGCCTTCAAAGTCGAACTCGCCAAGCAAAGCATCGTGCGCGCCCTCACCCTCGCCGCACAAGGAGTCTAGGCATGATCGCCATTGAGGAAACACCCCATCCCAAACTCGACAGCCGCCAGTTCGACCATCGCTATGACGGCATCGCCAAAGTCACCGGCCGCGCCAAATACGCAGCCGAATTCCCCACCGAAAACGTCGCCTACGCCTACATCGTCCAGGCCACCATCCCCTCAGGGACCATCGCCTCCATCGATCAAAGCGCAGCCACCCGAGCCGCCGGCGTCTACTCCATCATCACACCGTTCAACGCGCCGAAAGTCACCGTCCCCGGCAACGTCAACATCCTGCAGGACACCAATGTCCTCTACAACAGCCAGCCCATCGCCGTAGTCGTCGCCCGCTCTCTGCCAGAAGCCGTGGCAGCCGCAAAACTCCTCCGAATCGAGTACAAGGAACAACCCGCCAAAATCGACTTCAACGCTCTGCTCAAGGACGCCCGCGCACCCAAGCGCGGAGGCGGCGCATCGCATCGCGGCGATCCAGCAGCCTCCCTCGCCAAAGCCACGGTCGTCATCGACCAGACCTACTCCACGCCCATACAGAACCACAACCCCATGGAACCGCACGCCACCATAGCCACCTGGGACGGCGACAAACTAAGCGTCTACGACGCGACCCAGGGCATCAGCGGCGCCCAAGGATCATTGGCCCGCGCCTTCTCCATCCCGTCCGCCAACATTCACGTCCAATGCCCCTACACCGGCGGAGGCTTCGGCTGCAAAGGCTACGTCTGGTCCCACACCATCCTCGCCGCCATGGCCGCCAAGGTCGCGCAGCGCCCAGTCAAACTCGTCCTCGGCCGCGAACAGATGTTCGGCCCCGTAGGCTCGCGCCCCAACACCTCCCAGCGCATCAAGCTCGCCGCCTCCTCCGACGGCAAGCTTCTCCTCCAGCAGCACGACTCCACCTGCTACACCTCGCTCATCTCCGACTGGACCGAAAGCGCCGCCGGCCCCACCCAACTCCTCTACGACAGCGAATCGCTCACCACCAGCCAACCATTGGTCGAACTCAACCTCGGCATGGGCACATGGATGCGCGCCCCCGGCGAGGCCACCGGCAGCTTCGGCCTCGAAGTCGCCCTCGACGAGCTCGCCGAAAAACTCAACATCGACCCCATCCAGCTTCGCCTCATCAACTACGCCGAAAAAGACCCCCGTCAGGGCCTTCCCTGGTCCAGCAAACATCTCCGTGAGTGCTACACCCAGGCCGCCGAACGCTTCGGCTGGTCCAAGCGCACCGCGCAACCCGGCCAGCGCCGCGAAGGCAACAAACTCATCGGCTACGGCATGGCCACCGCCAACTACGGCGCGGGACGCCGCCCCTCCTCCGCAGTAGTCCGGTTCCTACCCAACGGTCGCGTCTTCGTCGGCGTCGGCACCCAGGACCTCGGCACCGGCACCTACACCATACTCGCCCAGACCGCAGCCGACGCACTCTTTATGGACCCATCCCTCATCGACGTGAAACTAGGCGACACCACCCTGCCCCCCTCCGGAGGCTCCGGCGGCTCAACCACCGCGGCCTCCGTCTGTCCCGGCGTGTACGACGCCGCGATGCAGGCCAAACTCAAACTAGCCCAACTCGCCATAGCCGACGCACAATCTCCGCTGCACGGAGCCGCCGCAGAAGACGTCGAAGCCAAAGACGGCAAGCTTTGCCTAAAATCCAACCCGGAAAAATCCGAACCCATCACCACCGTCATTGCCCGCAACGGCAACACACCCGTAGAAGCCACCGCCACCTCCGAGATGCCGAAAGACCGCGACTCTTTCTCCTCACACTCCTGGGGAGCCATCTTCGCCGAAGTAGCCGTCGACGCCGACACCCACATGGTGCAGGTCCGCCGCATGGTCGGCACCTACGACATCGGCACTCTCATCAATACCAAGACCGGCACCAACCAACTCATCGGCGGTGTTGTCTGGGGGGTCAGCATGGCCCTCCACGAGGAAACCCTCATCGACCCAACCTACGGCCGCACCGTCAACGAAAACTTCGCCGAGTACCACGTACCCGTTAACGCCGACATCCACGAGATCGACGTCACAGCCCTCAACATCCCCGACTACAAATTCAACCCGCTCGGCGCACGTGGCATCGGCGAAATCGGCATCACAGGGGCAGCCGCAGCCATATCCAACGCCATCTACAACGCCACCGGCAAACGCGTCCGCGACCTCCCCATCACGCTCGACAAGATCATGAGCGCCTGACTTGCGCATCCCTCCCCTCCGCTATATGCTTCCCTGACGTCACGGAACAACTTAGTGGAGGGCAAGGATGAGCAACATCAGACTCAACTGGGTAGCGATCCTCGTCGCGGCCATCGCCGCATTTATCTTCGAGGCGCTATGGTTCAGTGTCTTCATGAATGAGTGGCTCGCAGGCATCGGGCGCACTAGAGAGTGGTTGGTTGGCACTGGCCTCAACCCCGCCGTACAATATGCCACCGCCATCCTCTGTTCGATCATCGCTGCGGCCGTCCTCAGCATCTGCATCCAGGCCTCAGGCGAACAAACCGCGCCGCGGAATCATCTGCGCCGCCATCATCTGGTTCGGCTTCATCGTTACCAGCTGGGCCAAGGCATACATCTTTGAGGTCCGCACCTTCCAGATCTACGCCATCTGCACCGGCTACTACCTCATCGAGCTCATCCTCATCGGCGCCATCGTCGGCGCATGGAAGAAAAAGCCCGCTATAGCGCTATCATGAATGGCTAGGTGCCGTATCAAGATGAAAGGGCTTATCGTACATCTCCACTGGATACCCCTTCTCCTTCCACGCCGCCAACCCGCCGTTCAGAAATCGAATCCGCGAGAACTTCAGACGCAGCGCACTATGCAACACCATGCGACTCGTCTTTTCACTAACACACATGCAATAGACCACCGAGTCCTTGTCCTTGGGAATCAACGCCGCCTGCTCCATCACCTCTTTCGGCGGAACCCTCACCGCTCCCGGAATAATCTCCGAATGAGCCAGCAGATCAAGCGGCTGTCGAACATCCAGCACAAGAATGTCCTTCTTCGACTCAAGCAGCCTATGAAGTTCCTCGGCGTCGATGCTGTACTTCTCGCACTCCCGCCTGTCCCGCAACTGCTTCATCCTGATAATCCAAAAGATCAGGACAACCAATCCAACCGCCCAAATCGCAATCAGATCCATATCCAACCTCCACTGACACCATGCCCTATCAGATTTAGCGACTGCATCGAAAGTCGCAAATCTCTACTCACGAGCCCGGACCCCCCTGAAGCAGCAAAAGTATCTCACCCGCAATAGCACCAGCGTCAGCGCGCGGCTCCCTGCCGCAGCGAAAGCGCTGGCAGTTTCCACTTCAGTCTCCGCCTTCGCATACCAGTTGATCGTCAGGCAGAAATTAACCCAGCGGTCATCGAACAGCATCCCACCCGGCGAAGCGTTTTAGCCTTAGGCATGAAGGGACAGTTTTTCACTTTGGCGTACTGCTCATCCATTAGGTTGACGTAGTTGCTGCTCCCTCTGCCCCACGCTCTCAAGCTGTGATATTCAATGATTCTTCGTTATGCTGATCCAACGGAGGATCCATGGACACGAACCGCATCATTGCTGATATCGACACGGAGATATCCAAGTTGCAACAGGCAAGAGCATTGCTATCGGGCGTCGCAACAAAGAAAGGTCCAGCCCATCCCAAATCCACTGAGCCTAAAGTGGCGAAGCCTGAGAAGAGAAAGTTGAGTGCAAAAGGGAGAGCAGCTATATCTGCTGCGATGAAGGCGCGTTGGGCCAAGGCGAAGAAGGCAGCTAAGAAAGCTACGAAGACGGCGACTGCTGCCAAGGCTGTTAAGCCTGTCGGTTAGCGCTAAAAAAAATTATCGGCCAGCTATCGGAGGGTTCCACGAGTCCGGGCCGTCTGCGGTTTTACAGGTATCTTCCGATTCTCCGCGTGTTTCTATATGCCTCATTACAATCCGCACACGTGCTGCCTTGCTCATGGCCGTATAGCTGGCCGTGAGTCATTTGATGCAATTCGGAGAAATCTCGGGATGTTGCGGATTCAACGCCGCCAAGAACTATAGTTCAGACCGAGAGCCTATCACTCTTCCGGCTTCGCGGAGAGTGGGCTGATTTGATGGCTTCGTCCAGCGTGGCAATGTAGTCACGGAACATTTGCACTATGCAACGGAGATTTGTCGCAACCCCAGAAACTTCAGACTTTATATTGAGACGCGCAAGGTGGGCTTCCATCTTTCGAGCATCTTTCAGGGCCGACGTACGCTTGGCTTTGAGGAGTTTTAAGGTGGGATTCAAGCAGATCTCCTTCTTTTAGGTTAAGACGGAAGATGTCTTGAGGTTTCACGTGACGGTGTCACGTTATTCTCTTGACGAGCTAATTTGGGCGATATGAACTAAAGAAAGAGGGTCGATCTTCCGGCAGAAGAAGCGTTGCCTCGGGAGTCTGTCATCGGGCAATGCAGGCAAGGCAGCGAAGTCATTTCGGTTGGCTGAAAAATACTACCTGTAGCACAGACAATGACTGAACAATACTCCCACCACTGAAAAAAGCAAGTGTGGAAATCCACAGCCTTGCAAACCGCGATCTTCTGTTTCTGGACCGTCTTCGTATCGTCCGCACATCAACTGTCGATTACCTATTCACGCTATCCCAACTTGACGATTTCGTTCTTGATGCTCGCGGCGATCTCACGATACTTGCGCTGCAACTCGCGCAGTTTCAGGAGTTCGCCTGAGGTTTCAGGCGGATTGCAGGATAGTAGCTGCTAATAGTTTCGATGTCCTCCTCGACATCCCCAAGCTGCTGCGTGAGGAAGATTCGCAGAGATTCGTTGGCGTCTGCGCACATGTTCCACTACACCTCTTTGCTTTTCTCCATCAATCGTTCTGGTACCTTCCGAAACACGCGGTTGTAAATCTCATGTGCGAGATCCACCGACTCCTCTATTGCGACGCTCGTCGGAACAACTTGCACGTTTACCTGCTTGTTCCTGGCCAGCCGTATTCCAGCAATGAGACAGCACCCAAATAGATCATGCCCTTATTGATTCTCGGGATGTGGGCATTTGGGTCGGAACGTGTGCCACGTTACATCTGCAAGGGCAGCATTTTTCTCTATATCTGAAAGACGTCATTGACGAGTATCTAGTAGGCTATCGTCTCCGGTACTCGCGCAACCGAAGCCTAAGAACGGAATCCAAAGGTCAAGGTTTGTTTCTCGTGTGTCGCTTTATGCAACTGAGATCGGTCTGTTTCGCTAGGCGACACGCGGTACGAAAGGGTCCCAGAGAGTGCGATGGAGGGCAAGAGAAATCGAGCATTAAATATTTTTTGGATGTGTGGGCATCCATGTGGGCATCTTCGACTAAATTGGTGATATCTTGTTCCATTTCAAATGGTTCGAATCCCTGGGGGGCAACCAAATAAATCAATAACTTATAAGATATTTACGAAGTCCTGCTGGAAGTCTTGCTGATTGATATCGGGGACCCTTCAGGGGAAATCGTTTCCACGGGCTTTCGCAATTCGTCCTGACTGAAGGGGCCATAGCGTTCAGCCATCTCCCACATCGTTGTTGGGCTCCATCCCACGAGCTGAGTATTACCGGAAATGGAACCGGCAGACGAGTTCAGGCAGCCCGTCCTTCGAATCGGGACGCCCCGCGAGTATCCAAGAGGCGCTCTTCCTTGGCGGTCTCCCAGGACTTTTGGACGCCGGTGACATGCTTCGTCGGATCGGTGGTGTAAGTTTCAGTTCCAGCCTTCTGGTCCTGCCTCTTCAGCTTCCTCTCAGCGCTTCCGCGGGATCCACCTTCGTCGCACGTCGCGCGGGCAGGTAACTGGCGAGCAGCGCGATGCAGAGAAACGCCAATGGCGTGATAACAAAGGTCGTCAGATCCCGCGTCCCGACCTTGTACAACATGCTCGACATCAGCCTGGTCAGCAGCAGCGCGGCGACTAGCCCAATGGCAATGCCGGCGGTCGCTAACAAGAGTCCTTGGCGGACGATCAGGAGCAGGATGTCCGCGCGTTTGGCTCCAAGCGCCACGCGGATGCCCAACTCCTGTCGGCGTTGTGCCACTGAGTAAGCCAGTACACCGTATATTCCGATCAAGGCCAGCGCTAACGCAGTGGTGGAGAAGATTCCGAGCAGCAGCAGGGTAAAGCGAGGCTGCGCGCGTGAGGAGTCGATGATCTCGTCGACGGTCTGAATCTTGTTGACCGGTTGGTCGGCGTCAACTGCAGAGATCTGCGCAAGCACCGCTGAAGTTATACTCTGTGGCGACATTGCCGTCCTGACGAGCAGGTTCATATTTGCCCAAGGCAGCTGCGGGAAGGGGACATAAAGCTGCGCTTGTGTGTCTTGCGCCAAACCCTTGTTCTTGATATCCGCGCTCACGCCGATCACCTCAGAAGGCTCCGGCCCCCGGCCCACGAGTACGCGCTTACCCACAGAGTTCTCATCCGGCCAGAAGCGACGGGCGAAGGTTTCATTCACAATCACAACCTTGTGCGACTGGGCATGATCGGCTGCGGTGAACTCGCGCCCCCCACGCAGCGGAACGCGCATCGTTTGGAACCACTGCGGACTGATGGCCTCGATATCCAGAAACGGTCGCTGTGACAGCGGCACGTCTGGCTGGCCTTCCGGCAACATCGGCGTAATCCTCTTCCAGCTCAGCGGCAGCGTAGCCGATATCGCAGCGTTGTGCACACCAGGCAGCGCGGAGACCCGGCGCAGCATCTCGTCAAAAAACGCAATCTGCTGTTGCGGGTTGGCATACTTCACTGTAGGCAGCGAGACGTTCATCGAGAGCACGTTGCGGGCGTCAAAGCCCGGGTCGACGCTCAGCAGCCGCCTGAAGCTGTGTAGCAACAGACCGGCGCCGATAAGCAGCAGCAAAGAGAGCGCCACTTGGCCTATGACGAGCAGGCTGCTCATCTGTGCACGGGCGTGACCGCCAGAGGTGCCTCGACCTTCATCGCGCAGCGTCATGTTGAGATCGACTCGCGAAAGCTGCAGCGCAGGAAAAGTCCCGAAGATGATTCCGGTGAGGACCGTAACGACGAGCGTGAACAGCAGCACACGCAGATCGATGCCCATAGGAAGAAGTCCTTGCGGAAGCTGGCTAGCTCCCCATGTGACCAGCGCTCGCGTTGCAGCCCAGCTCAACCAAACACCCAGGACGCCGGCAATAAGCGCCAGCAGCATGCTCTCAGTAAGGAGTTGCCGCACAACCACGCTGCGACTCGCTCCAAGCGCCAGGCGCACCGCAATCTCTCGTCTGCGGGCCAGCGCTCGCGAAAGCAACAGGCTCGCGACATTGGCACAGGCAATCAACAGCACCAGGGCAACCGCGCCGGATAGCATCAATACCTTTCCGCGCACACCGGCTACGACAAGGTCGCGCAGTGGAGCGGCTGTCATCACCACGCCGGGATCGGCATCAGGCGCCGTCGGATTCTG
>Ga0210392_10000769_pt1 | contig 17984 bp, 18 predicted proteins | sample IncBWC30OmetaG_FD_161057 | JGI IMG/M metagenome (GOLD analysis project Ga0210392, IMG submission 161057) | Forest soil microbial communities from Barre Woods Harvard Forest LTER site, Petersham, Massachusetts, United States - Inc-BW-C-30-O ...
GGACCGCTTAAGTCGCAGGCAGAGTCGCCTTGAGACCCGTCCGAATTGAAGCCCTGGCCATCGAGCGGAAAGAAATCGATGCCGGAAGACTGGAAGACGCCCACGCTGGTATTGGTCAGCGTCAACGTGCCCGGAACATAAACATTGGTGCCCGGAGTCGTTTGATACCACTGGGCGAACGAAGCCGCGCTGGTGATCTGCGTTGTGGACGCGGTGCCGGTCGAAGATGCAAATATCGGCAATCCATTCGCACCCAGATTGTTTTGCACCAGGCCATCGGCCACCCCGGTGCTGCTAACATAAGCATCAAAGTCCGGATGGCCGGCTCCGGCATGACCACCGTAAGTGCCCGGCGCGGTGCCAGAGTAAAGAAAGTCCCAATAATCAACCTGGAGATTGATGGTGCTTTGGGCGAAGCCGGCCGTGGCCTTGAGCAGAAGCAGCATGGCGATGAAATAATTCCGGCAGGAATTTGCTTTTGTGCGGACGAAGCAATGAAATTTCATTACATGCTAATACCAGAGAGCGGTCAAGAATGTCAAAGTATTGGTGCAGGAAAATGTTCGCTGCGAGGTTATTGGAGCCCTTCGCACGGTCTTGCGGTGCGTCGTATTCCACGACCGTTGCCTCAACGAGTTGATCCATTCGCCTGGCCACGGCCTCGTGCAACCGCTGCAAGCAATCCATCCGGTATTCCTTGCTGCTTTGCGAAAAGGTGTTGAAGGCCTCTTTCGCAGCACCGATGGCTTTTCGGGTGTCGATTTCGTCTGCCATGGTGACCTTGCCGATAACCTTGTTGTCGGTCGGGTTCACCAGATCGACGACCCGGGTTCCATGGGGAATGACGAACTGGCCATTGATATAGGCGCGATTAAAGGCCCTTACTGGAGTCGTGGTTTCATGTGTTTTCATTTGTGTCACCTTTCACGGGGTTTCGGCTTTACCAAGGTCGCTGTGTCTCTCAGGACCCCGGTTCACGATTTCAGTATTGCTCAAAAGCTGGTTGGCGTAACTAGCAAAAGACGCCAATGCTCTTGCAGAACGCGCCAAACGGTTTATTGCCGCAAACGGCTGGTTGCAGAAAAGGGCAGTAAACCGAGATGGGAAAACGACCCGTCAGGTCGTTGATTGCCAAAAACCCAATTTTTTTTGAATTTTCGGCCGCTTTTTGGCGTGGGCTGTTAAATGCAAGTTGCTGGTTGAAAGTTATTAGCAGAAGCGTTTTACGTTTTTTGGGTCAGGAGGCATTCCCACTCCCGAAAAAAGAAAATAAATGGCATAAATCTGCATTCTACATTCCCGGGAGAAATTCAACTTTCAGACATCTGTGATTTAATCGGGGTGTGAGACGCGAATTGTACATATGGTGCGAACGGAAAAGCGCGAGGTGGAAATGACTAATGACTAAAACCTAATGTCTAATGAATGACGAAGTACTAGCGTACGGCCACCAGATGCCGAATGGAGCGGGCGGGGGTCAAACAGGCTGTGGACGACCTGGATTCGACCGTGACTCTGGTGCCCGCTGCGCGGGGTCCGATGCCGGGCAGGCGATCATGGGGCAAGGACCGTCAGGCTTCGTTGGGCTTTGTTGGGCTTTGTTGGACCATAAAAGTTTTGGCGTACGGGCCTGCATGGGATCTGGGATCTTCCGCTTTCGCCAAGGCTACAGCGCGACAGGGGCGTCTGGGGTCTGGGCGAAGAAGTCAGAGTCTCCTTACGTCGTCTCCTACAAATCGAAGCGGACGGTTCAGCTTGGGGACGGCTTGGGCAATTTATCCATCACGGAGGGAAGTTGGAGCCGACTCATCCCGCGCTGCGGGACTGCTACGAATTATGGAGCGCTGGCGCGGTGCGAGCCGCACTGGCAGGCGCTCCACCGGTTTCAACCCGTTTCAACCGATTTCAACTGGTTTAAACCGATTTAAACCTACTTTTAAAAAAATTATGAAAACAGGCACTAGCGTACGGCCATCCGTCCCGCTCCGAGCGGGACTACGCCGCGACAGGCCAGATCGAAGATGGAACCGGCTCGCGGGGACGCTCGCCCCACCTGCCCAAACCTGTTTCTCCGGGTTAATCCGACCTAATCCGACCTAAAAAATTTAAAAGTACTGGCGTACGGCCACCAATGCAGAATGAAAAATAAAACGGATAAGGCCTCCTCTCTCCGGCTCTCTCCTCGTCGAGGAGAGAGGGCATATATTGCGTCGCGGGGTACTTGCGTACGGCCACCATCACGTCGGCTGCTACGAATCAAGGGGTGCTGGGCACAGCTCACGTTCGTCCATATTCGGCGATATTCGCCCATTCCGGAGAAAAAAATTATTTTTAATCACGGAGCATACTACCAGCCACCCGGAAACGGCCAACCCGCCGGCAGGATGCCGGCGCTCCAGTCTGAAGCGGAAAGCAGCACTGCGCCATGCTTGCACGGTGGGAAACCGGCTGTTAGCCTGCGCGGGTCAAAGCACGGTCAACCCCCTCCAATCCATGGTTCACGTTGAAGGTCTTACCAAGCTTTACGGCGAGTTCACCGCCGTGAACGATCTCTCCTTTTCCATCCAGCCCGGCGAAGTCGTCGGCCTGGTGGGCCCGAACGGCGCGGGCAAGACGACCACGTTGCGCTGCCTGGCGGGCATCATCCCGCCCTCGCGCGGCACCATCCGCGTGGCCGGCCATGACCTCAAAACCGACGCGCTGGCGGCGAAACGGCAGCTCGCCTTTTTGACGGATGAACCGCGCCTGTTCGATTATCTCACGGTCTGGCAGCACCTGAATTTTGTCGCGCGCATCTACCAAGTCGCCGATTACGAAAAGATCGGCGCCACCCTGCTCGAGGAACTGGAGCTGGCCGGCAAGCGCGACGCCCTGCCCGGCGAACTCTCGCGCGGCATGAAACAAAAGCTGGTCATCGCCTGCGGCCTGCTGCATTCGCCCAAGGTCATCTATTTCGACGAGCCGCTGACGGGCCTGGATCCCTATGGCATCCGGAAGATGAAGGATTCCATCCTGAAGCGCGCCCACGACGGCGCGGCGATCATCATCAGCTCGCACCTGCTGCACCTGGTCCAGGAAATCTGCTCGCGGCTGTTGATCCTGAAAAACGGGCGGAAGATCGCGGACGGGACGCTGGCCGAGGTGACGCGGCAATTTTCCGGGCAGACCGGCGATGCCAGCCTGGAGGAAATCTTCTTCCGCGCCACCACCGATGCCGGCACGCCGCCGCCCCCACCGCCGGTGCTGCCCGCCGCCAGACCATGATCGCCGCGCTCTTTTATCTGCAGGTGCAATCGACGCGGAACCGGCTGGTCACGCGGTTCAAGCGGCTGAAGCAGCCGAAATACCTCATCGGGGCGGTCGCCGGCGGGCTCTATTTTTACTGGTATTTTTACCGGTACCTGTTCGGTGGCAACGGGAGCGGCGTCACGCTGAACGGGACGATTCCGCCGGAATACCTGCCGCTGGTGGAATCGGCGGGCGCGCTGCTGCTTTTGATCATCGTGGTGTTCGCGTGGCTGATTCCCGGCGACCGCGCGGCGCTGACCTTCACCGAGGCGGAGGTGGCATTCCTGTTTCCGGCGCCGGTGACCCGCCGGAACCTGGTTCATTTCAAGCTCATCCGCTCACAGCTCCGGATATTTTTCACCGTGTTGCTGCTCACGCTGTTCACCCGCCGCTTTGGCGGCAACGCGTGGATCCACGCGCTGGGCTGGTGGCTGATCCTCTCGACCTTGAGCCTGCATTTTCTCGGCGCCTCCTTCACGCGGACATTGCTGCTGGACCGCGGCATTTCCAACGGGCGAAGGCGGCTGGTCGTGTTCGCACTAGTCGCCGGCCTGGTGGCCGTCGTCTGGCTGTGGGTCAGGCGGACGCTGCCGGCCCCGACCACGGCCGACACCGCCGATTTCAAGGCCTTTGCCGATTATGCGCAACAGGTGCTGAACACCGGCCCGGCGCTTTATCTGCTATATCCCTTTCATCTGCTGGCGCGGCCTTTTCTGGCCCCGGACGCGACCGCTTTTTTAATGGTGATCGGCCCCGCCCTGCTGCTGCTGGTACTGCATTACATCTGGGTGGCAGGCTCGGACGTGGCGTTTGAGGAAGCCTCGCTGGAAGCCTCGCAAAAACTCGCCGTGCGCCTCGCCGCCGTGCGCTCCGGGAACTGGCAGGCGGCCGGAAAAACCCTGAAACCGAAACGCGCGTGGTTCAAGCTGACGCCTGCAGGGCCGGCGGCGGTGGCATTGCTCTGGAAAAACCTCATCGGCGTGGGCCGGATCTTCACGCCGCGCCTGTGGATCTTTGTGGCGGTCATCCTGGTGGCCTGCTTCGCCGGCTTTGGCGGCTCCACCCATGCGCAGGGTCTTTCCACCATCGTCGTGATGATGATCGGGCTGGTGCTGGGCTATTCGCTGCTGCTGGGTCCGCAATTGTTGCGCGCTGATTTTCGCAACGACCTGCCGATGGCGGATGTCTTGAAAACCTTCCCGCTGCGGGGCTGGCAGATCGCGCTGGGGGAAATCCTCGCGCCGGTCGCGGTGCTGGCCAGCTGCCAGTGGCTGCTGCTGCTGTTCGGTTTTGCGGTCGTGATCTTCATGCCGGTCAAACAGGAACCGCTGGTCGTGGCCATCGGCATCAGCGCGGCGTGCCTGCTGCCGGTGCTGGATTTTCTGCTGTTGCTCATCCCGAACGCCGCCGTCCTGCTGTTTCCCGCCTGGGTGCAAACGGGCAAGGAGGCGTCCCGCGGCATCGAGGCCACCGGCCAGCGCCTGATCATGGCCATCGGGCAGCTGCTGGCACTGGTGGTGGCGCTGGTGCCGGCCGCGCTGGTGTTTTTGGCCGTTTATTTTCCGCTCAAAATGGCTTTTGGCCCCATCGTGCCGGTGCCGTTCGCAGCGCTGGCGGCGTCGCTGGTGGTGGCGGCGGAGGCCGCGTTGGGCGTGATATTGCTGGGCAGTTTTTTTGAGCGGTTTGATGTGACGGAGGAAACGACGAGATGAGATCAACCCTGCCGTTCCGGACTTGCGCGGGCGCAAACGCAACAACTATACTGGCGCTTCAAACTTTTTTATGAATAAGACTCCCATTCGTGTCGCTGTGACCGGTGCCGCCGGTCAAATCGGTTATTCACTCCTGTTCCGCATCGCCTCCGGCGCGGCGTTCGGCCCCGACCAGCCGGTGATCCTGCACCTCATCGAAATTCCCGATGAAAAAGCCATGGCCGCGCTGCAGGGCGTGTGCATGGAGCTCGATGATTGCGCGTTTCCGCTGCTCAAGGGCATCGTGCCGACCTCCAGCCTTGATGAAGGTTTCAAGGGCGTGAACTGGGCGCTGCTCGTCGGCGCAGTTCCCCGCAAGCAGGGCATGGAACGCAAGGACCTGCTGGGCATCAACGGCAAGATCTTCACCGGCCAGGGCAACGCCATCGCCAAGAACGGCGCGGCGGACGTCCGCGTGCTGGTCGTCGGCAACCCGTGCAACACCAACGCGCTCATCTGCGCAAACAACGCGCCGGGCGTGCCGAAGGACCGTTTCTTCGCCATGACCGCGCTCGACGAGAACCGCGCGAAGTCGCAGATCGCCAAAAAGGCCAGCGTGGATGTCACCGCCGTCACCAACCTCGCCATCTGGGGCAATCACAGCGCCACGATGTATCCGGATTTCTACAACACCAAGATCAACGGCCGCCTGGTGCCGGATGTCATCAGCCACCGCGAATGGCTGGAGAAGGATTTCATCGCCACCGTGCAGCAGCGCGGCGCGGCCATCATCAAGGCGCGCGGCCTGAGCAGCGCGGCGAGCGCGGCCAACGCCGCGGTGGACACCGTCCGCCGGATCGTCACGCCCACGGCGCCGGGCGACTGGTTCAGCGTGGCGCTGCATTCCGACGGCAGCTACGACATCGAGAAGGGCCTGATCTTCAGCTACCCGATCCGCAGCAACGGCAAGGGGCTGGAGATCGTGCAGGGCGTGCCGCTGAACGATTTCAGCAAGGCCAAGATCACCGCGACGGAAAACGAATTGAAGGAAGAGAAGTCGCTCGTCGCGGACTTGCTGCCAAAATAAAAGGGTTTTTAACGCAAAGGCGCAGAGATGCAAAGACGCAAAGGACTTTCATCTCTGCGCCATTTTGTTTTTTAAACCGCTTGGCGACTTTGCCCCTTTGCGTCTTTGCGTTAAATTCTAAATAATGAAATCACGCCCCAGGATCGGTGAAACTGGCGAACTGGCCGTTCCTACGGACATGACGCATGCCGTGGAATTTGCTGGCGACGGCATGCCCGCCGTGGTGTCCACGCCAAACATCATCCAGTTTCTGGAACGCACCGCGCGCCACACACTCGCACCGCATCTGGAAGCGGACGAACGTTCCGTGGGACTGGAGATCGACATCCGCCATCTGGCGCCGACACCCGTCGGCCAGACTATCCACTGCACCGCCCGTGTGATTTCCGTGGAGGGCAGCAAGGTGCAATTCCAGATAGAGGCGCGGGATGCGCAGGAAGTGATTGTGCGCGGATTGCACAAGCGCGCGGTCATTCGCACGGAAAGTTTTGCGAAGCGGGTGAAGGCGAAGGGGGGTTGATTTGCACTTTATGGCAATTTCATTTTCTTCCAACCCGCTTTTGTTAGTCTTGCGAACGTATGGCCTTTGATTCCTTTCGCGATTTCGTCAATGCCTTGGACAAGGCGGGCGAACTGAAACGCTTTTCGCAGCCGGTCGCCACCGAGCTGGAGATCACCGAGATCGCCGACCGCGAGATGAAGCTGCCGGGCGGCGGCAAGGCGCTGCTGTTCGAGAAGCCCACGGTCAACGGCGTGGTCTCGCCGTTTCCGGTGGCCATCAACACGCTCGGCTCGCACAAGCGCATGGCCATGAGCATGAATGCGGAGTCCGTGGACGCCGTGGCGAACGAGCTGGGCGCGCTGATGAAGGCCAAGCCGCCGACGAGTTTCAAGGAGGCCATCAAGCTGCTCTCGCTCGCGCTGGACCTGCGCCATGCCAAGCCGAAGTCCGTGAAGACGGGGGCGTGCAAAGACGTCATCCACTTAGTCCAAAGTCCGACGTCTAAAGTCCAAAGCTGGCCCGCCGCGCCCGACGTGAATCAACTTTCAACCTTCAACATTCAACCTCCAACTCTGCTGAATCTGCCGATTCTGCGTTGCTGGCCGTTGGATGGCGGACGGTTTATCACCCTGCCCTGCGTTGTCACGCGCGATCCGGATACCGGCGAGCGCAATCTGGGCATGTATCGCATCCAGATCTACGACGACAAGACAACCGGGATGCACTGGCAGTTGCAGAAGGTCGCCGCGCGGCATGGACGGCGATATTACGAAAAGGGCGAGCGGATGCCGGTGGCCATCTTCATCGGCGGCGACCCGATGTTTCCGTTTGCGGCGACGGCGCCGATGCCGGACGGATTGGATGAATTTTTGCTCGCCGGTTATCTCCGCAAGAAATCCGTCGAGATGGTGAAGTGCGAAACGAACGATTTGGAAGTTCCGGCCAACGCGGATTTCGTCATCGAAGGCTACATCGACCCGACCGAGCCGTTGCGCGACGAGGGGCCGTTCGGGGATCACACGGGCTATTACACCTTGCCGGAGCCGTACCCGGTGTTTCACATCACGGCCATCACACACCGCAAGGACGCGGTGTATCCGGCGACGATCGTGGGCATCCCGCCGATGGAGGATTTTTACATCGGTGGCGCGTCCGTAAAATTGTTCCTGCCCATCTTCAAGATGAACTTTCCGGAGATCGTGGACATCGCCCTGCCGGCGGAGGGCGTGTTCCACAACCTGGTGTTCGTGAGCATCAAGAAGACCTACCCGATGCAGGCGTACAAGATCATGCACGGCCTGTGGGGCATGGGGCAGATGATGTTCACGAAATACATCGTGGTGGTGGATGCGGACGTGAACGTGCACAACACGAGCGAGGTGCTGTTCCATCTCACCGCGAACACCGACCCGCAACGCGACAGCATCTTCACCAAAGGCCCATCCGACGTGCTGGACCACGCGACGAGCGAGATCGCCATCGGCAGCAAGCTGGGAATTGACGCGACGAAGAAACTGCCCGGCGAAGGTTTCAAACGGGCGTGGCCGCCATTGATCAAGATGGATGCGGCGGTGAAGGCGAAAATCGACGGGCTGTTCAATCCGCAAAAAGGCGGATAGGCGACAATGTTGCCGCGCGATCCAGACTGGCAAATGACCGTGCTCTATCTGCTCGCGCTGGCGGTGATGGGATTCGGGCTGAAGCTGGTCGCGATGCTCCTGCCAGCGCCGACACCAGCGGACCGGCGACACGTGTTCTGGTTGCTGCTGTCGCCGACCACCCTTAGGCGTTTACGACCGGTAGCGGCTTTCCTCCCGCTTCTGTCACGAACGGCAGCCTTGGGCGGCGCGCTCGTTTTGAGCTACTGGATCTATTGGCAGCTGGTTCAGATCGCGCACATGCCCGAAATTTTCCAAAGCTACTGCGCCCTGCCAATCCTCCTGCTGGTAAGCGAAACGCTCGTGGCGTTTATGACGTTGGTCTGGTTGCCCAGCGGCCAACTGTTTCCTGCGATTCATAATCGCCCGTGGCGGGCACGGAGTGTCGCGGATTTTTGGAGCAACCGGTGGAATCTATGGGTCAGCGACTGGTTTCGTTACGCCATTTTTCAACGGCTGCGTTCCCGACCGGTGTTTGCCCTTGTGTTGGCGTTCGCCATTTCCGGCCTCCTGCACGAATGGGTCATCAACGTGCCGCTTTACTTCGTCACCGGCAGGGTGCTCTTTGGCTCGATGATGGTTTATTTTCTCGTCCAGGCCGCCGGCATTTTGTTTGAACGTCGCTTCTTGCGGGGGCATGCTCGCGCAATGGCCGTGTTTACGTGGCTGGTGGTGTTGGCGCCCGCTCCATTGGTGCTCAACGAAGGAATGCTTCGGACGTTGCACCTCTGGCGGCAGTAGAGCAAGGTTTCTTGGGCCAACCCCCACCACAGCCATAACCCTAAAACAGTTGCTATTTATAGGCCACGGCGGCGCTGGAAGGGCCGGCGAGGTGGATGACTTCAAAGCGTCTGAAGCCAACTTCGCCGCACCATTTGCGGAAGTCCGCGCCGGTGTAGTCGAAGGCGTCGCCGAATTCGATGAGCATGTTCAGGGACATGAGCAGGCCCTGAACATTCTCGCGGCGGGAATCGTCAATCAGCGCCTCGATGGCCACGAGGGCGCCACCAGGCGGCAAAGCGTCATAGGCGGCGCGGATGAGGTGCATCTTTTTCTCCAGGTTCCAGTCGTGCAGAATCATGCCCATGGTGATGACATCGGCCTTGGGCAGCGGGTCCTTGAAGAAATCACCCGAGGCGGTGCCGACGTGTCCGGCGAGGCCGGCGGCGGCGATGTGTTTTTTGGCGATGGGTTCGACCGGCGGCAGATCGAAGCTGGTGCATCGGAGGTGCGGATGTTTTTTTGCGGCTTCAAGACAAAGCAGGCCGGTGGCGCCGCCAACGTCGCAGAGGGTTTTATATTTGGAGAAATCGAATTTCTCGGCGAAGGCTTCAAAGTTGATGCGGGAGATGCCCGTCATGGCGCCCATGAATTGTTCGAGCCGGGGCAGGTCGGAATAAAGTTCCTCGAAAATACCCCTGGCCCCGTGCTTGACCTCGTTTTGCGGCAGGCCGGTGCGGAGCGCCTCGGGCAGGTCATGCCAATACTTGAACAGCCGGGCATTGAGCATGATAAGAATACCGCCGACATAGCGCGGGCTTTTCTCATCGAGGAACAGCGCGCCCTCGGGCGTGTTGAAATATTTTGAGGCCGGGCCGTCGCCTGCGCGGTCGAGGAATTTCATGGCGACCAGCGCGTCGAAAAAATCCGCGATGCCGCGCGGGTGGAGTTTCAACTCCGCGCCGAGCTCCGCACCGGTGAGCTGGCGGCCGGCGAGTTTGGTGAACACGCCAAATTCCACGGCGGTGAGCAGGACTTTGGAGGACCAGAACGAAAAAGCGGTCTGGAGAATGGCATTGGGATTGGGAGTCTTGGCTTCCATGGTTGAACAGTAAGGGGCGGCGGCGTGCCGGAGAAAGCCTTTTTACCGGATCAAAGCAGAAAAGAAACCGGGGGAAAGACCGGTCACCTCGGCGGCGGCGCGGGGACGAGGCCGTGTTTGGTCATCACCGCCTTGATCTTTTCCAGATCCGGCGGGCCGCCGGCATTGATGATGGCGGCCACCTCCCGGAAATACTCCGGCCCAATGAGGGCCGGGGTCACGACGGCAAGGGCCTTGGCGGCGGCCGGTTGCAGGTTGTTAAATCCATGCACGGCACCGCGCGGGATAAAACAGGAATCACCGGGGGCGATATCCACCGGCCAGCCGTTGACTGTGAATGTCATCACGCCTTCCAAGCCATAGATGGTTTCGTCGTAATGCGCGTGTGAATGGGGCGCGGGCACCTTTACGCTGGCGGGCACGGTGAATTCAAACATCGCCAGCTGGCCGTCGGAGTCTTTGCTCTCGAGGAGGAAGCGGATTTCAATCTGCCCGGCACGGATGACTTCTTTGGTTTGTGACATAAACAATTCGATAGCAGGCTGCTTTACACACCGGGTGGCGGCAAAATTTCCAGGCCGTATTTCTGGGCGATGCCCATCACGCGCGGGATGTCCGACTGCTGCTGCGGGCTGAGCGCGCCGATCTCCTCGAAGAAGCCCTCGAAACCGGACGGATTGATGACGCACATGAGGCGGCCGGGCGTCTGGCCGAGGTAACGGTAGGTGTGCGGTACGCCGCGGGGCGCAAAAATGGTCGCGCCCTTTTTGGCGGTGAAGGTTTTGCCACCGACGGTCCACTCGTATTCGCCCTCAAGAATCTGGAAGGTCTCGTCTTCGCGGTGATGGATGTGCGGCGGCGGACCGCCGCCGGGGACATCGTGCGATTCAACCACGCTGACCGTGCCGCCGGTGTCACGGCCGTGGATGCGGATGAGCATCGGGATGCCAAGGATGTTGACCGCCTTGCCGCCGTCGTTGGGGACCTGGATGGGGTTCATATTATTTTAACAGACGCGGCAGGGATGTTCTTCATGCGCAGGCAGATTGGCAAGCTGGCAATTACAACGCAACACACTGCCTTCTACAGTTAATCAAGAAAACCAATACCGTGCCTGGAATCATGGCTTTTTCGGCAAATGGCCCTATGTTGTCGCCATGCATTTAGAGACGGTTCTCCGCATTGTTTTCGGCACGCTGTTTATCGCGACGCTGGTCGGCGGATATTTTCTGTTCAAGAATTATGACCGGCTGCTTGGCCCGGATCCGTCGATCCCCAGTGACAACGAGGGCTCGCGCGGCTTGAACAAGGTCCAGGTCATCGTGATCTGGCTGCATCTGGCCGGCATCACCGGCGGTTTCGCCCTGCTGCTCCATTAGGTCATCCGCGGCGCGGTGAACCGCGCTCCGCCGTTTCAACCACGCTTGTTGAAAGCGCGGTGGGCCACGCGGTCGCTCTTTTTGCGGGTCTGCCAGCCGGCCTGTTTTTTGGCTTCGCGCAGGTGGCCGATCTCAAGCTGGAGTTTGACGAAGCTTTCATGGCGATCGCGCGGGAGCGTCCCGGCGGCAAGGGCGGCGAGCACGGCGCAATCCTTCTCCTTCGTGTGGGTGCAATCGCGGAAATGGCATTGCTGCGCGAGCGCCTCGATTTCGGGAAAGGTTTCCTTGGAGCCTTCGGTTGCGCCCCAGAGATGAAACTCCCGCATGCCGGGCGTGTCGATGACCACGCCGCCATCCGGCAAGAAAATCATTTCGCGCCAGGAGGTGGTGTGCCGGCCCTTGGCGTCGGCCTCGCGGACTTCGATCGTCGCCTGCAGTTCTTCGCCATAAAGCCGGTTGATGAGGCTCGATTTGCCGACGCCGGAAGTGCCGATGAAAGCGACGGTATCGCCGGGCTTGATGAGCGACTGGAGTTTTTTCACGCCGCGCCCGGTGAGCGCACAGGCCGCCAGCACCAGCGCATCGCCCGCCGCCTCGGTGGCCTCGGCCAGCTTGGCCTCAAGGTTCTCGCACAAATCTATCTTGTTGAGGATCACCACCGGGCGGGCGCCGCTTTCATGGCCCATGACGAGCATCCGTTCGAGGCGGGCGGCATTGAAGCTGGCATCGGCGGCGGTCACGAGGAACACCGTTTCGATGTTGGTGGCAAGAATCTGCGCGGCGGTGTTGCGGCCGGTCGTTTTGCGGGTGATCTGGGTTCGGCGCGGCAGAATGGCCTGGATGGTGGCTTTCGGTTCGTTCGGCACGGGTTTCACCGCGACCCAATCGCCGACCTTGGGGAGTTTGGTGTGATCGCCGCGGGCCTCGTGCATGGCCTTGCCGGTGATCTGCGCGGAGAGTTCGGCTTCGACGGTCCAGACGCGGTAGAAATGCTTGTCCTCCACGGCCACGCGGGCGGGGATGAGACCCTTGGCAAGATACGGCGCGAACTGCGCGTCGCGCTCCGCGTTCCAGCCGAGCTTGGTCAGGCCTGCGAACGCCGGGTTGATGGCATCAGGCATCTCAGCGGCCATAATTGCCCGGCGCGGCGGTGGTCAAAACGTGCGGCATCCCTGAATGGAAGCGATTGCGGGGCGCGGCGTCAACGCGGGAATCGATCGAACGGTTTGGAAATGCCGGTGACAAGTCCGGAAAGAAAGCTTAAACTTCCATTGCGCGAATGAAAAACCGTGTTCAAACGATGGATGCCGCCAAAGCCCGGCGCTGGGCGCGCCGTCTGTCAGCACGGGTCGCAAAAGTTCTGGCCACCCATCCTCACGCCGATCCCGACAATGTCCGCCATACTTTGATTTTGCTGGAACAACCGCCGTTGGAACGATTGCAAAGGAGCCTGATCCGTGGCCGCGTATTACAATTGACGCGGTGGTAGAGATGAAAATGCAGATGGAAAAGTTGGTTGGTAAATAATTATGGGAGCCGAACGAGTACCTTGCCGGACGGAAGGTTGTAATAACACGATTCTTCCCGAGACAGCCAAAGCCAATGATGGTCATTGCATGCCGTGTGTCCTTAAACGGCAGCGGCAGGAACGAGAAGAATACATCCGGAAAAATAGGCGTGAAGTGAATCCGTATGCGGGCATAACTGACGCAGTTGAAATAATTCGTGTCATGCACACACGCAGAGTCCGTGACCCGCTGATCGTATTCAGCCCATGCCCGAGGTCCGCAGAGGAACTCTATTCCAAATTGAACGCTGACCAAGCCGGTCGGTTGATGACGATGGCGGCAAATGAAATGCGTACCGGAAATGAAGACTTCGCAAAAGATGTTGCGAAATCACTCGCCACACTCACGGACTACCCGCTCGACGACATGTTAGATGCGTGGATTGGCCGAAACCAATTTTGGCCTGCAGTCATTTTCCGAGGAGCAGGCGCTAGAATCAGAAATGCTGTGATAAGTGCGCTTGAGTTGCGAAAAGCGAATGCAAATCATGCCCTCTCCGCGTTAGCCTGGATTGGCGACACCACGGTTCAGGAGTTATTTCACCGTTGGGAAGCCAAACCGCCATATTGGCGCAGCGGGCTGTGCGTTGGGCCAGCCCACTATGCAAATGTCGCCGGCTGGGAGTTGGACGCAAACAAAAAACGGAATCTGTTCCACGATGAATGCTGGGCCATTACGCCCACGCGGGCGGATGAAATATCTGACAAGTCTTTGCGACTCATGTATGAAGTTGAACAGAGCTGTCCTTGGTGCCAGCGAAAACTGATCCATCTCGCTGAATTGAATCTTACTGATGAACGTTTTGCTTTCCTTGGAGCATCAGGAGAAAAGCTGCCCATCCTTACGTGTGATGCTTGTACCTGCTATGGAACCGGATTCATGTTTTCACGAATTGCGCCTGACGGAACTGCGCGATTAGCGGATGAAAATAAGCGCCCCGATTGGCTGCCTAAGGACGCAAGCACATGGGGGCGCAGTCCGTGGAAAGATGTGCCAGTCCGCCTGCATCAACGGAGCGCAATCCATGCAGTTGACTGGTGCATGCCCGTTTCAATTTCACAAATCGGAGGATTACCAGCTTGGGTGCAAGACTCCGCATTCCCCAAATGCCCCGATTGTTCAGGAACGATGAAGTTTGTAGCCCAGGTCGATAATGGGCAATTTCCTTCTCACGAAGGCGTTTACTACGCATTTCTATGTGCTTCCTGTCGTGTCACAGCGACAACCTACCAACAAACTTAAAGTTAGTTTGTGCGGCTGCAGCAAAGCCCCCGCGCGGCGCAAAAATGCTCGTGCACTTAGAGCCTACGGTAACGGCTCGATTGTGATATTGCGAAACTCCACCGGTTTGCCCTCGGCCTGCAAACCGATCGTGCCGGAACTGACGGAGGCGCCGGAAATCTCGTTTTGCAGGACGCCATTGACGCGGACGGTCACGGTATTGCTGCGGCAGAGGATTTCGTAGGAATTCCATTCGCCAACGGGCTTTTCCGAGCTGGGCTGACGGCGGGGGAAGCTTTTGGCATCGGGTGTGGCCAAATTATCCGCGTGGGAACCACCGTTGAGCCGGATTTCGCCGGCACTGCCGGACAGCAACTGCGCCTCGAAACACATCGGCCAGACCTTGTCCGGCGGATTGATGTGCAGAAACACACCGCTATTGCCGGGGCCGGCCGGGAAGCGCCATTCGGCGTGCAGTTTGTAGTCGTGATAGGACTGGAGCGTGCGCGCGTAGCCGTTCGGCTTGCCAAGACAGGCGATGACACCGTTGGTCACGGACCAGATGGATTCCGCGGGCGTATTGGTATCTTTGGAAACAAAGGTCCAGCCGGAAAAGCTTTTGCCATCGAAAAGTTCGATCTTGCCCGACGGAGTAATGGAGGTTGTGGCGGGTTGCGCGGACAGGGAATGGGCGGCGGTCATCAAAGATAAAATCGCGAGCCACAAGGGACGGGAAAATGATTTCATGAGGGGAGATTGCCGGTGAGGTGGACGGAGGGCAATCCGGATGTTTGTTGGAGGAAACAACCTCATGGTGCAGAAGGCTTGATTCGCGAAAGGAAAAGAGGAAACTCGTTTCGCCATCATGAACCCGAGCCGCCGATATGCCTATAACCTGCCGTGGCGCCTGATGCTCATGGGCACGGCCGGCTATGCGGGGCTGTCCTTTTTCATGGCTCACTTGGCAGCACAGACTGCAAGCGTGTTTTTCGTGATTATGAGCGCCTTGAGCGTGATGTTCGGCTTCTTTGCATTCGTCGTGCTGACGCGCCGTCTTGTGTTTCCCCGCACGCTGGAATTGACCGAGGACGCGATTTTGTATCCGCACGGATTTCCGCGGACGCGGGTCACGCGCATCCCCTACGCTAACATCATATTGATGAGGGACGGGGCGGTCAGTCCAAACATGAGTTTCTGCGTGGTCACGGGGGCGGGAGATTTTGAGATCATGGGGATCCGGTTCACTGATATGGAAAGCTATCGTGACGCGAAAGATTTTATTCAGGCACGGGCCGCGGCCAAAATGGCCAGCCCCGAGGAACGGGAGAAAATTTCGGCGGCGTTTCCGGAGCCTATCATGGAACCGGAAGACTGGCCCCGTTACCGGAGGCATCTGGTCATCTCCAAGCCGTTATTGCCGCGCCTGGGTAAAGCACTCTGGTTTGCCATCCGTTGCCTGGGCGTGTTCTCCATTCCATGGCTCCTTTTGCAAGCGTTGCTACTACCCACCATATCATTCACCGGATTCCTTGGCGTTTGCATGCCGGTCACATTTTTCTTCACCTGTCTGTATTGGGGCTATGCCACTCACCCTGTACGTGTCTCCAGAATCACCATGCTGGGCAATGGTATCAGCGTGCTTTCCGGGTTGCAGACCTGGAATTGGAGCTACCGCGATTTTTCAAGCTGGGCCATGATTGACCGGGAGTTTGAAGGACGCACGCTGTACATCGTGCTGTTGGAACGGCGGCCTGATTACGTGGTCTCGTTCACTTTGCCGGATGGCATCACTCGTGAGCGGTTCGTGGGGATCTTTCGTGATAAAAAAATCCCGGAATCGCCCGGCCTCAAGCCGGCTTGGGAAGAGCGGTGATCATCGGCCGGCGCAGACAAACCCGGGAAGACCGGGGCTTTGGAAACGGCCTGAAATCCTTCACGCCAGCTTGCCGTATTTGCGGATCTGCGGCCAGAGCCAGGCCACGGCGAGCACCACGAGGATCGTCCCGATGCCGCCGGTCACGGTGGATATGATGGCGCCGGTCGCGTGCGCATTGCCCAACACCGTCGGGGTCGTGAAAAAAAACGCGACGATGCCGGAACGGAAGCCGCCAAGTTCGTTCGAGGTGCCGATGAACAGGCTGTTGACCGCCGAGACACGGCCGCGCTTTTCATCCGGCGTCAAAATCTGCACCAGCGTCTGCCGCACCACCACGCTGATGTTGTCCACGAAACCCGCCAACGCCAGCATCGCAAACGCGGTCCAGAACCAGAGGCTGTTGGGCAAATCGATCCAGCGGCCCAGGCAGTTCTGGTTCGCCAGGCCGAAGGCGATGGTGGCCACGCCAAAGATGGCCACCGACCATAACAGGGCTTTGCCCGCCTTTTGCATCGGCGGACGGTGCGCCATGAGGAACGCGCAGATCACGGCGCCGATCGCCATCGAATTCCGCAGCCAGCCCAGGCCGCCCGGGCCGACGTGGTAGATGTCATCCGCAAACATCGGCAGGATCGTCACCGCGCCCCCGAGGAGCACCGCAAACAGGTCGAGCGAGATGACACCGAGGATGATTTTATTTTGATAAACAAAACGGAAGCCCTCGACGAGGCTGTGCACGGAAATGGGTTCCGCCGGCCTGACCTTGTGGATGTGGCGGATCGGCACCACCAGCGCGAAACAAACGAGGGATGCCAGGATGTTCAACGCGTAGACCGGCCAGGCCGTGCTGTGTTCCTCCGCATGCGGCGTCAGGGCGATCACCGCGCCGAACACCACCGGCCCCAGCACCGCTGACAATTGAAAAGCCCCGCTGTTAAACGTCACCGCGCGGGCGAATTCACCGCGGGGCACCAGGCTGGTGACGAACGCCGCGCTCGCCGGCCACAGAAACGTCCGCGCCGCGCCCAGGATGAACAGGCAGATGTAGATCCAGATGACGTTCAGGGCCAGCACGGACATCAGGGTCAGCCCCAGGCTGCACGCGGCCACGATCAATGTCGTGATCAGGATGATTTTTTTTCGGTTGAAGGTGTCGGCGAAATGACCGGCCGGCACGGTGCAAAGGATCATCGGGATCATCAGCGACAAGCCCACCAGCGCCAGCGGCAGCGCCGAATGTGTGCGCTGGTACAGTTCCCAATCGATGGCGACCACGAGCATCTGCTGCCCCAATGACGCGACAAACCGGCCGATGAGGTAACGGGTAAAATTCGCGTTCCGCAGAACGGAATAGGCGCCCGGGGTCGCGGGCCTGGTCACCGGCTCATCGGGCAAATTTTCTGGCGATTCGGAATCGTGCATGAAAACAACGGCGGTCAAATTAGCCGAAAAACCGGCCTGGTCGAGATTTGTCGCAGGTGAACGGACCCTTGTCTCCGGCGTTCAACTCTTTTCTTCGCGGAAGCGGTGTGCGAGACTGGCTTTGCATGAACGAGCCTGAAAACAACCTGCCGACCGGCGATGCCACGCCGCGCAAATATCGCTGGCCGTGGTTTTTTTGGGGGGCGGTCGTGCTGTTCATTGCGCTGGCGGTTTTCGCGGTGGCCTTTGCGGCGCACCGGATCGCGACCGAGCGGGATACCAATGCGCCGCTGCCGGGCACGGCGCCGATGAGGTAGGGGTGTTCAAGGGCGGAAGAAGCAAGGTTAGTTTTGTTGTCCGTCCTCACCCCATCCCTCTCCTTGTATCTTCTAAATCGTCCTGCTTGGCAGGCTTGCGAAAGCCAGCCAAGCTGGGGCCGCCCTCCGGCCTGCAGGCCGGAGGGCGGCGGC